>ERZ772940.287-NODE-287-length-26130-cov-5.47406_pt1 | contig 26130 bp, 23 predicted proteins | sample MGYA00511682_ERZ772940 | MGnify/ENA primary metagenome ERZ772940 (study PRJEB29015, sample SAMEA2737922) | human oral metagenome | biome: human oral; feature: human-associated habitat; material: dental | place: China | collected 2031 ... | reverse complement strand
ATGTTTCGGTTGATTCGTTTTACCTCGATAAGGTACGGGCGCCAGGTAAGGTGAATCAGTCTCTAACACCACTCGATCAAGCGGGACAGTCCGATACACCTCCGTCAAGGCCGGGTCACGGTTAAAGGTAACAATGCCGTTGACACCGATACTTAAGCCGTGCTTAAGCACCTGTTCAAGATTGACTTGACTGTCGGTAAAGGAATGAACCACTCCGCTGACACCATGCGGAAAATTACCAAGTAGCGCCCAGAAATCAGCAAAGGCATCGCCGTAGTCGCCAGATCGAACATGAAGCGACAGCGGTAAAGCATTATCAAGCGATAGCTGGATCAATGCTTCAAGAGCCTCCAATTGCTTGATAGGTGAGACGGTGTCATAGCAATAATCCAGACCAACTTCACCCACCGCCGCAATCACTCGTCTGTTGGTGCCAATTAGTGTCTGTAATCGATCAATATCGCTAGGACGAAAATCACCCGCCTGATGAGGATAAATCCCCACACCGGCTCTGAGTATCAGCCCTTCGAGCCGACCGTGCTCCAGCGCATAGCGAATCGCCAGCCCGCTATCCGTCGGGTCACACCCCATAGTAATGATTTGGCTAACGTCACTATCTAAAGCAGATGTCAGCACTTCGCTCGGATTCAACGGATAATCTGAGCTATGGATATGACAGTGCGTATCCGCCAGGTGCCCAGCCCTAATCATGCTTAGCCGATTCACCATGAAGATACTTTTTGGGGAAGATAATCGGCGTAGTCTCCGGCACGCTGTCACCCCCGACTGCTTGATGGAGCTGCTGAGCAGTATCGGGCAAGAAAGGTGACAGATATTTAGCCACCAGTAGCAATCCGTTAACCAATGTCGAGAATACTTGATCCAGCCGAGCCTGTCTCTCCGTCCTATCTTCCAGCTTCGCCACTTGCCAGGGTGCCGAACGCTCAATGTACTGGTTTAGCTCATGGACATACTCCATGATTGCCAGCACAGCATCATGCAGATTAAGTCCATCCATCGCCACTTTATAATTACTTAGCAAGGTCTCCGCCTGGTCTTTTAGTTCATTATCATCGCTGACGAAGCTTAGATTACCCCCAAAGTACTTGCGGATCATGGCAATCACCCTAGCTAGTAGATTACCCAAGTCGTTAGCCAGCTCGCCATTGTAGGCTGACTCAAACTTATCCCAGCTAAAGTCACCATCCTCAAACGTTGGCACATGCGCCGTAAAATAGTAGCGAAAAGCATCAACACCATAGTTGTCAATGATCTCCAGTGGGCTAACCACATTACCGATCGACTTACTCATTTTGCTACCATCGACATTGATAAAGCCGTGTACCATCAGTTTCTCCGGCAAAGGCAAGCCTAGTGCCAAAAGCATAGCCGGCCAGATAATCGCATGGAAGCGCAGGATATCCTTACCAACGATCTCGACCTGAGCCGGCCAATAGTCATCATGCCACTCCTCGTCCGGATACCCCAGTACTGTTAGATAATTAGATAGAGCATCGATCCAGACATACATCACTTGCGATGGATCACCGGGCACTGCCACTCCCCAGCTTAATTTGTCGGCAGGTCGTGAGATAGAGACATCCTGCGCCCCATCTTTTAATAGCTCCAGGAGCTCTTTGCCCCGAAACTCCGGTACAACAGCCGCCTTAATGAACTCTCTGAGCTGATCGGTAAACTCAGATACCGCCAGATAATAATTATCTTCACTCAGCTTTTCGTATGGCCTACTATGATCAGGACAAATAAAATCATGTTCTCGAGCCTCACTCTCAGTCACAAAAGCCTCACAGCCGGCACAGTACCAGCCCCGATAAGTCGATTTATAGATCACCCCCGCCTGATCCAGCCGACGCCAGATAGCCTGAACTCGCTTGACATGGAGCGGGTCGGAGGTACGAATGTTAACAATATTCTGAGTAACAAAATCCTGCTTGGCCAGCTCCGCCCCGATCTGACTAAGCGGTGCACCGAAATTCAGCTCAAGCGCCTGACGCATTCGCTGAAACTCAGGCTGAAGCTGATCAACCAGCTGTTGAGGTGTCTGTCCGCTCGCTACCGCTTTCTGCTCAATCTTAGTACCGTGCTCGTCCGTCCCGATGGATAACTTTGCCTGCTTGCCCCTGAGCAGCTGGTAGCGCAACAAGATATCGCCGTATAGGTAATCAATCGCCGTACCGATATGCGGCGCCGCATTAGCGTAAGGAATCGCTGTCGTTAGATAATACTTGGTCATACTCTCATTATACTATTTAGTCACCTTGGTCAAGCGTTGCCAATCAGCAATACTTAGCTCCTGAGCTCGCCGGTTGGGATCGATATCAGCCAGCTGCAAAAGCCTTGCCGTTTCCGCCTTGGTAGTGCGCAGTCCTAGCGCCAGACTGGAGAGAAGCTTCTTGCGCCTCTGGCAAAAACCCGCCCGACAAACGGTAAAGAACCGCTCAAGCTCGGCTGCCGGGATCAACGGATCGGAGCGACGATGCATGATGACCACCTGCGAATCGACCTTAGGCACCGGATCGAACAGCTCGGCCGGCACCTTGATGCCCAGCTCTACCCGAGCGAAGAGTTGCACTGAGATAGCTAAAAGTGACAGCTGTCCCGGTGTAGCCGCCAGTCGCTGAGCTACTTCTCGTTGTACTAATATCACCGCTAGGCTGGGCTGATTGGCGCTAGCCCACAGCTTCTCCATGATCTTTGAGGTGAGGTAGTAGGGAATATTTGCCACCACTTTGTAATTCGTCGGCAAAGCCTCCAAGTCGTAGTCCATGATGTCCGCCCTTACCGACTCCAGGTTTGCCGGTTGACCACCCATTAGCTCAGTCACCCGACCCTCCAGCTGTTCTGCCAGAACACGGTCATACTCAACCGCCACCACCCGTCCGGCTCGTCGGCACAACTGAGCCGTCAATGTACCCGGACCCGGACCAATCTCCAGTACCGTATCCCGGCCGGTTAGTTCCCCGTAGCCGGCAATAGTCGACAATATCGACCGGTCGCACAGGAAGTTCTGCCCCAGTTCTTTCTTCGCTCGGATCACATCGATCACCCTAGTACGAATGGTACTTCAGCCAATGAGCGTAAGCACCCTGAATCCCGCCGTAACGACGATCACAATACTGCTTGAACCAACGCAGCTGAGTGATCGGGTTAGTCGCCCAGTCAGCACCAACCGACCCCATCTTGCTGCCCGGCAAGGCCTGTGGTAGACCATATGCCCCGCCCATGCCCTTCGCCGTCACTCGCCAGCCCGATTCGTGACTGATGATGTAATTTACTGCACCATAGTCGCTCTCAGCGATACCCGCCATCGCCATCCAGTCGGTATGGCTACCCGGCGGTAGCTCCACCTTCGTCCCCTTGATCTCGACCTGGGTTATCGGCGCCTCAGTGACCACCTCAGATATCTTTTGTCGGGCCACTTCAACACCATTTTGCATGTTGACTTGATAGATAACTGTCTTCTTACCGGGGTGACCGGCTGTCTGAATCTCATGATAACCCAGCTTCTTACTGGCATCTTCAATCACTTTAGTCTCGAAGGGGACGGCCTCTACTTGGTCAACTGTCTGCACTCCATTACGCCAGACTTGCAGATCCATACCATCACTCACCCCGGTCTGCTGCGGTAGCGACATGGTGTCACTGGCGCCCAGCTTGATATTCGCCTCCTTTAGCATACCGGCGATAGTCTTCTGCTGAGTTCTCAGAGTTAGCCGCTGTCCGTACAGTCTCAGATTAACTGTCTTCGCCCTGGTAATCTCAACCACCTGACCAATACCACCCGAATCAAGAAAGCTATCGATCGGTGTAGTCTGAGCTATGTCATGCGACTTAAGCTTGACGCCGGCCTGTTCCGATACCTTGTTGATGTCGGTCTCAGCGGTCATAACCCTAGTTCTCACCGACTTCTCGTCGACAATGGTGACAGGGCGAGCCCGCTTAATATTGATGATATTAGAGTCCCGTGATAACTGGCTACTCAGCGACGGACTGACCTGATCATGTCGCCCCACCCGGATCTTAGCATCAGCCAGAGCCTGTTTCACCGTGCGACTCTTAGTGATAATAGTCTTCTCTAACTCGTGATCGTAGATAGTCACCAGCCGACTGGAGCTATCTACTCGGTCGTTGGTTGCCCGCACCAGCCCGGTAAAGCTAGCTGATACCAGTGCAATGGTCATCACCAGAGCCAGCACCAGCCATCTAGTATGGATTCGTCGCATGACGCTAATCACACCACGTAACTTGAATATCATATCCGCTTGTAATTATATCACACCATCAAAGCGCCAGTTCATTAAGTCGGCCTACCGCTAACCGTCCGCTCGGCTAAGTGGGGCAAAGGCAACATTGAGCTTACGGGTCTTGCCGTCATCAAAATAAACCTCCACCACTTGCCCATCAACTGAGGTGACTTGACCCGAGCCAAAGATTTGGTGCCGCACTCGGTCGCCAAGACTAAGCTCTACCGGGTCCGGTTCATAGTGCGGTTCGCTCGCTTGACTACCGTGCCCAGCGGTATGCTGTACCGATGATCCTCGCCGATAATTAGCCCAGCCCTGATAGTCACCCACCTCATCCACACCGGATTCGTCGCCCGACACCATATCGCTCACGTCTTGCACGAAAGACGACGGCAGGCTGTAATGAGTCTCGCCTCTGAGCATCCGACGCCGAGCGTAAGATAACACCAGCTTTTCTTGCGCTCTAGTCATACCGACATAGCAAAGCCGTCTCTCCTCCTCTGCTGCCGCCGGCTCCAGTGAAGAACGAGCACTGGGAAATAAGCCGTCCTCCATGCCCACCACAAAGACCACCGGGTACTCCAGCCCCTTAGCGGCGTGTAAGGTCATGAGAGTGACGGCATCATCGTCATTAACGGCGTCAGCTCCGCTCACCAACGCCACTTCCTCTAAAAAGCTCGCCAGATCGCCATATTCCTTAGCCATTGAGATCAGCTCGTCGACGTTCCGACGACGTTCTTCACCTCGCTCCGTACCATCATCCAGGTAGCTATCATAGTCAAAGCGTTGTATGATTTGCTTGATAATCCGGTCGGGTGACTCGGTGTCGGTTAGCTTGTTTATTTCTGAAAGCGCCCGACCCAGCTGACTCAAAGTCTTTCTAGCTCTAGAGGTAAGCTCGGCACAATCGTCCGCCCGCACTAAGGCGTCAAGCACATTCAGCCTACTGCCGCTCTGCCAAGCCAAAAACTTAGTTACCGAGACTTCGCCCAGGCCTCGCTTTGGTACATTAACGATCCGGCGAAAGCTGATAGTGTCACTAGGCTGATAAATTAGCTTTAGATAAGCAATTAGATCTTTTATCTCCGCCCGGTCGTAAAAGCGTTGCCCACCGATCAGTCGATAACGCAGACTATTGCGAGTAAACATCTGTTCGAATACTCGTGACTGGGCGTTCGTCCGATAAAGCACAGCGCAATCTCGAAGTCGATGGCTGCCACCGGCAACCATTGCCCATATCTGATTAGCTACTCGCTCCGCTTCGTCAAACTCATTACCGGCGACTATCAGCTCAACCGGCTCTCCACCTCGATTATCCGTCCACAGTTTTTTATCGCTACGTTTAGTATTCTTGCTAATCACCCGGTGCGCCACCTCGAGGATCTCTTCGGTCGAACGATAGTTCTGCTCCAGCTTGATCTGTCTCGCTCCGGGAAAGTCTCGCTCAAAGTTAAGAATATTAGTATAGTCCGCCCCCCGCCAACTATAGATCGACTGCCAATCATCACCGACTACACAAATATTGCGTCGGTCGTTCAGCAGAAGCTTGACCAGCCGATACTGTGCCTTGTTGGTGTCCTGATACTCATCGATCAGAATATAACGAAACTGCTCCTGATATTTGCATCGCACCTCTGACGACTTCTCGAGAAGTTGAACTGCATCAAGCAACAGATCGTCAAAGTCAAGCGCCACATTCTCCCGCAGTCGCCTTTCGTAGCGGTCGTACACCTCTGCGGCAGTCTGCTGCAGACTGGACTGAGTAGCCTGGCGTCGATACTGCTCAGGCGACAAACAAGCATTCTTGGCCTTAGAAATGTAGCTGACAATTGACCGAGGGCTAAACTGCTGCTCGGCTACGCCCAGCTCTTTCATGACCGACTTAACCAGTGATAGCCTATCGGCTTCGTCGAAGATAACGAAATTGCGAGCAATATTAATCTGATCACCGTCCCGCCGCAATAAACGAACGGCAATGGAGTGAAACGTACCCATCCAGGGCATGAAACTCCGACTATCCGCCACACCCAACAAACGGGCTAATCGCCCTCGCATCTCATTGGCCGCCTTGTTAGTAAAAGTAACCGCCAGTATCTCAGCAGGCTGAGCCAGCTCGCTAGCAATTATGTAGGCAATGCGATGGATCAGCGCCTTGGTCTTGCCCGACCCCGCTCCAGCCTGGATCAAGAGCGGACCCTCGGTGGTCTCAACCGCCAGCCTCTGTTCCGGATTTAGACCGTCTAAGATACGCCTCTCGTCTGCTGATGTCATCGACTATATTTTATCACGCTAGAGTCGGCGCCACCGACCACAGCTATGCCTACAGACCTAGTCGCAAGATGGCTACAGCGATCAACCCGCCAATGATAACTACCGCTATCGCCAGTAACACCCGGCTAATAATCTGCTTCTTGCGCTGCGAGGAAAGTGGTGGTAGAGCCTGATCAAGCTCGTCGTCGTCGAACAGGTCATCATCCGCCTGTCGAACGTTAGTAGGAGTGGGCCTCTTGACGGAATCGTTACCTAGAGGACGTTTATTAACCCTGACGTCGGGCAGGAATGTCGGTGCTCGGCGACTTGGCACCGCACTGGTTGAGACACTACTGGCAGCTGGACGCCCGGTAGAAATAGATCTATTGGGGGATACCGAAGGCTTAGGTGATAATGCCGTAGCCGGTCGCACCGGAGCCGATTTAACCGGAGTCGATACACTCCTCACTGCGTGGTCGTTACGGCCAGAATTACCCGTGACTACAGGTCGCCGACCGGCTCTGACTATCGGCTCACTATGACTGCCGTTAGCATTGGCCTGCCTGGCTTCTCGCTTGATCGGCAAAACGACTGATCGTCTCGGTGGCACAGGCTTAGCTGCGATTGACCTAGCCGATACCGACCCGGCTGACGGCGACCGCCGCAAAGTAGTCTGCCCGGACGACCGCTGCGGCTCACCATCAAACATTACATTGACCTTGCCGGGGTGTTTTCTAGGCATGGACGATTTAGCTGCCACTCGATCACTTATTAGCTCAGCCTTAGCCTGACGTTCAGTGGCATAATTAGGCTTGTCCTTGACCGTGGCGTCACTTGACGGTAAAGCCATATCCATAAAGCGCCCTCTACCGACCTTTGGTTTACCAGCCCCGGAAGTAGCTGTAGTCCTCATGGGTACTTTGGGTGGTCGAACCGTTACTCGTCTGGACTCCTCAACACTTCTAGTCGAGAGACTACGAGCCGACACGATACTCGTGGACGGTTTACTCTTAGTAAGAGTAGCTGACACTGTAGCGTCTCGCACTACCACCTTAGTCGGTTTCACCACCGGCTGACCTAGCCGGGCAGTCACTCCATCAATTGGTCTCTTGCCAGCAACAGTCCGTACTCTCACTCCGATCGACTGACCATTAACCCCGCCGAGAGAGTTGCTTGTCCGACCAATAATCTTTGGTCTACCCGGAATCAGATCACTCACGCTCGTTGACTTTCCTTTGCTATAGCCGAAGCATCGTTAACCATACTGGCAAATTCAGTAGCAATCAGGCTCGACCGACCAACCAGCAAGCCGTCAACTCCCGCCAGTTGCAAAATTTGCTTAGCACTACCGGCGTTGACGCTGCCGCCATAAAGAATCGGCACATTCATTGCCGCTGCTCGACCAAACATATGCTCAATCTGGGTCCGCACGATCTTGACCGACTCGGTGATCTGCTGATCAACCGCCGGAGCACTACTACCTATCGCCCAGATTGGCTCATAGGCTACTATGATCTGATCCAGGTCGCCCGAGTCAATATTCATCAGCCCCGAGGCAACTTGATCACATAGGGCATGCTCGTAACAATTCATCTCCCGCTCTTCCTCATCTTCACCCACACAGAGTACAGGCCTGATACCGTTGCGAATAGCTGCCTGCACCTTAAATCGGACATCCCGATCGTCCTCGTCAAAGATATAACGTCGTTCGCTGTGACCGACCAAGACGTACTGCGCCAGCCCCCTCAGCTGACTCGCCGACACTTCACCGGTAAAAGCACCTTCGTCTCGCCAGTAGCAATCTTGCGCCCCCAGCTTCATCTGACGGTGATTGATTTGGAGTGATACCGGCTCTAGCGACAGAAAGCCGGGGCAAATCACGGTCTCGACATTACGCCGCACCGGCAACGTTTGCGACAGCTTTGTCACAAATAGCGACGACTCGTGGACGTTTAGATTCATCTTCCAGTTGCCAATGATGTACTTCTTCATGCCCGCTCCATTCTGTTAGCTATTTTATCATACCTACAATTTAGCGTCGCATCAGCGCTGAAATACCGGGCAGATCTTCGCCTGCCATTAACGCTAAGCTAGCCCCACCACCGGTTGATACGTGGCTAAAGCTACCACCCTTCAAGGCATCCCAGCCCCTGACAAAGTTAGCCGTATCACCTCCACCGATCACACTAACTATCTGAGGATTCTTAGCTAGGGTTAGAGCTAGTCGTGCCGATCCCCGAGAGAAATTGACCGCCTCAGCCATACCCAGTGTACCGTTCCAGATGACAGTACCGCTACTTGCTACCACCCGCTCGACCAGCCGGATAGTCTGTTCACCGATATCATATATCTTGGCTGGAGCCCGAACAGCATCCAGGCCGCACTCTACTCGCTCACCCTTTAGCTCACCGTTCTTCGAGACAGCCACGTCGCTAGGTAAGACGAGATGATCCACCAGCTTATCACCGTACCGGCGCTGAGCATCCGCTAAGATTTGCTGCACCAGCTGATCTGCCGCCTCATCAACCAAGCTATCACCGACATCATGCCCGTCGTACTTGATGAAATTATTAGCTAGCGCCCCACCGACCACTACATTATCAGCAATCTGAATGAACTTGCGAGCCAGGGGCATTTTGTCGTGTATCTTTGCTCCACCCAGTATTGCCGTTAGCGGTCGATTCGGCTCGTCGGTGGCCCGTTTAATTGCTAGATACTCTTGCTCAACCAATAGCCCCGCCACGGCCGGCAAACACTGCGTGATCGCCACCGTCGAAGCATGACTACGATGAACCACCCCAAAACCATCTTGGACGAATAGCTCCGCCCGGCTCTGTTTCGCCAGTTGCTGAGCAAACTTGGCGTCATTCTCCTTCTCAGCCGGCTGAAAGCGCAGGTTCTCCAGCATGACGATATCGCCGGGCTTCATTGACCGGGTTAGCTGTGCCACCCGGTCACCCACCGTCTCGCCGATGAACCGAACGGGGTGACCTAACAGCTTAGCCAACCGCTTAGCCACCGGCGCAAGGCTATACTTCGTATCTTGCTCTGACTTTGGCCGCCCCAGATGAGCAATGACGACAATACTGGCATCTCGTTCCAGCAAATAGCGCAGGGTGGGCAAAGAGGCAACCAGACGATAATCGTCAGCGATAGAGCCATCATCCCGAAGCGGTACGTTATAGTCGGCCCTCAGTAAGATCTGCTTGCCCCGCACATCGACATCTTTAACCGTACGATATGGAAAAGTTACTGCCATCACCCCCCCTTTTTTCTTATCTGCTTAGATCCAGCAATCGCACTCCATCAGACGTCGCCAGCACCACCTTCGCCTTAGTATCACCAAAGAAGTTAGTGGTCATCAAGTCATTTAGTAGCGTATCGACTTTACCATCCGGACTAGTAAAAGCACGTACTCCGTAGAGTAGGCTGAGGCGATTCGCCATTCTGTCGGTTGGTACCACCGGTAAGATCGGCATGATCGGTCGCTGGATAGAGATGCTTCTGGTCAGAGAACTACCGTTTGACTCGACGATGATGGCATCCGCCTCGACTTCGTCCGCCATCACTACGGCGGCATCAGCGATCGCCCCACTCTTTTCGTCTACCGGGTTGCGACTATAGAGGTCGTAGACGCCGATATGCTGTTGAGCATATCGTAGTGTCTTCGCCATGATAGAGACCGCCTCAACCGGGTACTTACCCATGGCAGTCTCATCAGACAACATCACGGCATCAGCGCCCTCGATATAAGTAGTAGCTACGTCGTTCACCTCAGCCCGGGTTGGCTCAGGGTTGTCAACCATCGAATCAAGCATCTGGGTCGCCACGATGCATAGCTTGCAGTGCTTCTGGCACAGACGAATAATCTCTCGCTCTACCACCGGCACTACCTCAGGACCGGCTTCTACCGCCAAGTCGCCACGAGCCACCATCACGCCATCAGCGAGCCGGATAATTGCCTCCAGGTTCTCTGGATCAACTCCCGCCTTAGTCTCCAGCTTGACGATAATCTTACGATCGCTACCGTGACTACGGATGATCTCTCTCAGTTTACGTACATCGTCAGCATGATGAACAAAAGATAGTGCTGTGTAGTCAAAGTCTTTGTCAAAGCTCCATTCCAGATCGGCCAAATCTTTCTCGGTTAAGACCGGGGCGTCGCCACCTCGCATATCGGGCAGATTGATCGCCTTACGAGAGATTACTGAGCCACCATTGACCGCCTTAACCCAGACCGTCTTACCGTCAATTCGCTGTACTATAGTGCGAATCTTACCATCGAATAGATAGATACTATCGCCCGGCAGACACTTGTCCGACAGATCGTACTGCGACGGCAGGTTATTGCCTCCATCATGCTCAATGCCATAGGTCAGCCCCAGCTCGTCATCATGATGAATCGTATACTTCATGTCATCCTTCAGCTGACCCAATCGAATCTTCGGCCCCTGCAAGTCTTGGACGATGGGGATATGCCGATTCAGCTTCTTCTCAATCAGTCGAATGTTCTTAACCTGTTCCACTCGGTCTTCAAACGAGCCGTGGCTAAAGTTGAGCCGACAAGCATTCACTCCGGCTCGAATTATTTTCTCCAGCATTGCCGGGTCGCTGGTCGCCGGCCCAATTGTCGCCAAGATGCGAGCACGTTTTAGTGTGTCGATATGCGCCATGTTTGCATCACTCCTTCCTACTTACTAAATCGTGCCTATTCTAGCACACTCCCGCCGGCTAGCGCTTGTCCGTTGTCTTAGCATGATCAGCCAGCGCTTGCTTGATCCGTGCGATGACTTCCCGGGGAGTCAGATCGACCTTGACAATATAATCATAGATATTCCACTTAGATAGTTCTTTGGCCACTTCCTCGCTATCCATATTGGTCAGGACGATGACCGGTGTCGTCTTAGCGGAGCCGTTGCGGCGCACCTCCCTCAGTACTGCCGAGCCATCAATATCGGGTAGAGAATAGTCCAGGATGATCAAATCAGGCTTGGTCTGAGCTACCATCTCGATCCCGTTCATGCCGTTATCGGCGATATCGACATCATATCCCTCCGACTCAAGCTTCATCCGATACATCTGGCTGATCAGTTGGTCATCTTCAATGATTGATATTCTCATCTCCCCTCCTTTTATGTTAGTAGTGCCCACAGCCCGGCGATGATTACGGTCATTACCATTATCACAATCAGACCATACTTAATCTGAGTCTGATGGTCAATAATCCACTGGCTATAGTCTGACTTCACGACAGCACTAATCTTTCGCACTCGCACGACTTCACCGGATCGTTTGGCATCGGCGCCATGATAATGTTTGTTGCGGCGCTTCGCCTTGCCGGACTTATTTCCCATATGGTGATTATACTACAAGACAGCCTAACACCGCCAGCAGAGCACCCTGTATGCCATTTCAGAAGTTGGTGCCCCGGTAGTTAAAAATAAATATTAATAAAACCTGGTGGTGATCTCGCCGGGAATCGAACCCGAATTGTCAGGATGAAAACCTGATGTCCTAACCTTTAGACGACGAGACCTCACTGGAGATTATACTAGACTTGGTCGGTTATTGCCAAGCTACAGATAAGCGTCATTATCGTCCAGAATAAAATTAATCGCATTGACATTATACTGAGGCGATAATTCACGGATATTGTCCTTGACCTGCTGAGCGAAAGACCGGTTGTTAGCGTTCACCCATGGAGCGATACTCGCCATGAAGCCTCGCACGTCGCCCCACGATAGTCGCAACGACTCATCGCCGGCTCGGCAAATTTCAACACTCTGAGCGACACCGGTCGGAGAGTAATTATTCGCATCCATCATCTTCACTAAGTCATTAAACTTGCCGGCAATCCGACGCTCAATCAGAGCCGGACTAAGATAATCTCGGGCATCGCCCCGCCTGACTTGGCCGGCAGCGTTATCGACCAGTCGTTTCGCCATAAACTTGGTGACGGTCAGCTTCTTACCCTTGTACCCGAGTCGATCATTTCGATGCTCAACTAGCCAGCCTGCCATGGTGTGGTCTAACGACCGAGCGAGCAGCCCCGTTCGCAAGCTGTTATATGAGGCGTCAGGACTCACCCCTTTGATTCGGCTGACACCCTGACTATAGCCGACTTTACCGCCAATCGTACCAACCGTGGGTAGAACCGGACGCAAATGCTGGGCTAGTACCGGATATTGCTGACTAACTTGCCGGATTGTCTCGTAATTATCTTTCAATCGTCGAGTGGTCGAGTAAATAACTATACGATCTGCTCGATCTTGCTCAGTATACTTTAGCGAGAAGGGCATCTGACGCCGATCGTATTGCTCTACCAGTGCCTTCAGCATCTTGTAAAGATCTAGCGAAGCAGGATTAAGGTAAAAGCAGTGCTCGATCGGTAGCCTATCTGAGCTAGGCATGATCACCTTGCCACCCTGATCTGTCTGCTTGATGTAGTACGAATTGATCTCCTCCCATTCACCCGAAGTCCGACGCCAGCTATCTTCACTAATGCGATCATCTGAATCGCTTAGCTTACTAATAATTCGGTCGTCGCCGGATGACTTGATCAGCCATGCCTTCTGTCTCGCCCAGCGATTATCCATACGAGACTCAAACGCCTGTTTGCTTAGCTGGTTAATCGGCTCATCATCTATCGCCTCATTCTCGACAGCGCACTGATATAATCTTTCACCACTATCACCCGGCTCACCAATCTGACCGCCATAAGCATCACCATATAGGTCAATCAGTCGGTCAATGTTGTGGTCAATCGGACTATCAACCTGTTTGATGAGCCAATCGTCGAATCGCTCTCCGTCCGAGAGCTCAGGTCGAGGTATCTGACCGAGTTCTGTTGTCGATATATCACAGTTCAACCAGTTAGACTGATCGCCACCCTCGTTTGCTTGTCCTATCTTCTCCATACCAAATCACACTTAGCTTATATTGTCTAGTATCATAACATAATTCAGCTAAAAGCTAACTGTGCTTCAGACTTCGCCTAGCGGCTCTGATCACATTATCCATTAGGCAAGCGATAGTTAGCGGTCCGACACCGCCTTTCTGGGGTGTAATAGTGATGTCCGACCTTTCTCGCACCAGTGGATCTACATCTCCCACCACCTGACCGTCAAGATCCGCTGTGCCGGCATCAACTACTACAGCACCGTCCTTCAGCATCTCTGGCCCGATCAGGCCGGGCACGCCGGTCGCCGTCACCACCACATCTTTATCGATCAGTATTTTCTCCAGACTAGGACACCTAACGTCTAGTGGCGTCACACTGAGTCCCGACTGTCGCCACATTTTCGTGAGAGGTGCACCAACCAGGCGTCCTCGCCCGACAATAGCGATCTGCTTGCTGGTGAGATCGATATTATAGCCAGCTAACAGCCAGTTGATCGCCGTAGCAGTCGTCGCATCCCACTTCGACTGCTTAGCTAAGCCGTCGACATCTTTGACCGGGTTGACCTGATTAACCACCTTATCCGTTGCCGATAGATCGGGTAGTGGCAGCTGAATCAGGATGCCATGCACAGTCGGATCCATATTGAGCTGCTCTATCAGCCGCTCTACTCCCGACTGACCGACTTTATGAATCTCAACAGCTATCCCGACATCCTCACCATAGCGCTGCTTGAGCTTAGTGTATAGATCAGTCACAGCGTCAAGCTTAGTCTGGATGATCGCCAGTTTAGGCCGGATATGGTCATGTTGCTTCAGAGCTCGCACTTGACGAGCCTGACGCTCCTTAATAAAGCTAACTAACTCTCGACCGCTTAGCTGTCTGGACATATTGCCAGTATAACTCAGTAGCTGTGTTATAATCCAATTAAGCGCCCGTAGCTCAGCGGATTAGAGTACTTGGCTTCGAACCAAGGGGTCGCAGGTTCGAACCCTGCCGGGCGTACCAAGAGTACATTGTATGGAAAACGCAGTGTGATGCCAGACATTATCGAAGCGAGGTGAGAACCTGCGACTTTGCGTTAGCAAAGAAGCCTTCGAACCCTGCCGGGCGTACCAAGAGTACATTGTATGGAAAACGCAGTGTGATGCCAGACATTATCGAAGCGAGGTGAGAACCTGCGACTTTGCGTTAGCAAAGAAGCCTTCGAACCCTGCCGGGCGTACCAAGAGTACATTGTATGGAAAACGCAGTGTGATGCCAGACATTATCGAAGCGAGGTGAGAACCTGCGACTTTGCGTTAGCAAAGAAGCCTTCGAACCCTGCCGGGCGTACCAGAAGTACATTGCAAATCATAGATGATTCCCAGACTTGGCGTTATTGATTAGAGAATAACAAGGGCTCTTATAAAGCGTGGTGATTATATGGATAATAAATATATTAGATTAAATATCTTTCCGATTATCATTGAGGGGCTATTTGTATTAGCATGCTTACTATTCCGAGAACACTACCTTTACATCAACTTTTTGTTTTATACAGTATTAGCAATCTATTTCTGGTCAAGAAAAGCTTTTTTCATCCGAGAATGGTTAGACTCTCTTAAAGGAGGGAGCGCTTTTTGGAGGCAGGTTATATTGACAATATTCTTTTTTGGTCTTGCTTTTATATTTACAAATATTTTAGACAATATGTTTCCGCACTTTAACATGGGAATAATCAATTTAAAGGTAGACAATTGGCTAAAGCTTATTCTATTCACAGGCTCTGCGATAATCTTCCCACCAATCGTAGAAGAGGTTTTTTATAGAAAAAATCTTATATCATTTAGGAATAGAAGAACCTTAATTCTCACAGCTTTATTCAGTATGTTCTTATATGCTTTAGAACACACATTTGCAATTTGGGGGATATTTCTGTGTATGATATGGGCCCTACCCTTAAGTGTTGCTTATATTAAAACTAAAAACATATACGTTCCAATAACGGCACATTTTATATGTAATTGTGTTATGAACGGGATTACCGTTGTAAAAATATGCACCCTTTTACTACATTGATTATCCACGCAAGACAATGGCATTGTTGAGACGAGGTGAGAACCTGCGACTTGGCGTTAGCAAAGAAGCTTTTTTACATCATCACATCTGTTAGCGCCATCACGCTATCCACCAAAAATTGCTTTTTTAGTAATTTTGGTGGATAGTGAACAGTATGAATACGAAAATTATTCGTCAGCAATACTTAGGCCAATTAACGCTCTCTAAAGATCAGAATGTCATCAAGGTTGTTACCGGTGTTCGCCGAAGTGGCAAGTCAACCCTGCTCGGACTATTTCAAGATACGCTCAGAGAGCAGGGCATTGCCGATAGTCAAATCCAATCATTTAACTTTGAAGAAGAGAAGAACGTCGAGCTGAGAGATTGGCGTAAATTGCACCATCGTATCGAGCAAAAACTTGTACCGGACAAAATGAACTATATCTTCTTGGATGAGGTTCAGAAGGTTGCACAGTTTGAAGAAGTAGCCGATTCTCTGTTCGTTAAGCCCAATGTAGATCTCTACATCACCGGCAGTAACGCTTTTTTACTCTCCGGCGAGCTATCAACCTTGCTAACCGGTCGTTATATATCTATTCACGTCTTACCATTTTCTTTTAGTGAATTCGTCCAGGTATTTCCCGAGGAGCACAACAACGACCGCCTCTTCGAGAAATACCTGACAAGTAGCTCTTTTCCGGAAGCTATCAATCTAGCAAAAATTGATGATAAGCTGGCTAATAACTACCTCAGAAATATCTACGACACCGTTGTCAATAAAGATATAGCCGAACGTTACCAGATCAGAGGTAGGATTGATTTTGACCGAGTGGTCAAATTTGTCTTCGACTCCATCGGCAGTCCATTGTCGGCACGAAATATCAGTAATTTCTTCAAGCTAAACAACGATAATATTTTCCATGGTACCATCAAGAATTATTTGGACTACTTGACTAAATCATACCTTGTCTATCCTGTTAGCCGCTACGATATTAAAGGAAGGAGGCTGCTGACCACAAATGACAAATATTACGTAGTCGATCTCGGCCTTAGAAACATTCTACTCGGTAGCACCCCCGGGTCTGACGTCGGGCATCGCCTAGAAAATGTCGTTTTTCTCGAGCTTCTTAGGCGCAATGAAGGAGAGATCTTTATCGGCAAAAACGAAGACTGCGAGGTTGACTTCATGGTTCAAATGGCCGGTGGCGAACGGGTCTATTACCAAGTGTCATATCAAGTCAACGACCAACCCAAGACCCTCGCCCGAGAGCTGGCACCATTCTACAAGATCAGAGACAACTACCCTAAGTTCTTGCTGACGATGGATCTGGTGCCCGAGCAGTTTGACGGAATTAAAAAGGTTAATGTAGTAGACTGGCTGCTCAATCAATAGAAGCCAACTCGGAAGCTCGTTTAACGAATTCGCCCCCGGTTCGCCAAGATTAGCACTTTTGTACTATAATTGTATCCATAGGAGGGGTGGCTACCCTGCGTCCCTCCTATATTTTGCACCCGTAGCTCAGCCGGATTAGAGCGTTGGTTTCCGGTACCAAAGGTCGTGGGTTCGAATCCCTCCGGGTGTACCAGCTTTGATTTAATATCTTAATAGTCGCTGACAGTTGTCATCCACTACTTTTAGTGTATGATAGCTAGCTAGGGAGAGTGCCGGCATAATCGGCACTATATTTCATGTATACACCAGATAAGATTCGCAACATCGCTATCATTGCTCACGTTGACCACGGCAAGACTACCCTACTGGATGGTCTGCTTAAGCAATCGCACACTTTCCGTGATAATGCCCAGGAGATGAGTGAGACTCTGATCATGGATAGTGGCGACCAAGAGCGGGAACGAGGTATCACTATCACCGCCAAGACCACGGCCATCACTTATGACGGCTACAAGATCAATATTATCGACACTCCCGGACACGCTGACTTTAGTGGCGAAGTCGAGCGTACTCTCCAGATGGCTGACGGAGTGCTGTTGGTCGTCGACGCCGCCGAAGGCCCAATGCCCCAGACCCGGTTCGTCCTAGCTAAAGCACTGGAACTGGGTCTCAAGCCGATCGTCATCATCAACAAGATTGATAAACCGGCCCGACGGATTGAGGAAGTTAAAGACGAAGTAGCCGATCTCTTCCTGGAGCTTGCTACCAGTGATGATCAGCTGGATTACCCTGTCTACTACGCCATCGGGCGAGACGGTAAAGCTTGGACAGATATGCCCGATAGCACCACCACATCAGCCGACCTGACGCCAATCTTTCAGGCGATCATTGAGCATATCCCGGCACCGCAGGTTGATCCGGCTAAGCCCTTCCGCATGCTAATCACTTCCTTGCAGTACGACAGCTTCCTGGGTAAATATGCCCTAGGACGAATTGAGCGGGGTGTCGCTAAGACAGGTGCACCGATTAGCCTGATCAGCCCGGATGGCACTGTCGCCAGCAGCAAGATAGACAAGCTTTTTACCTATAGCGGCCTGAATCGCCAGGAGGTTGACCGGGTCGTAGCCGGTGACATCGTCGCTATTACCGGGGTTAGCCGGGCTAAAATTGGCGAGACAATCGCTGACCCCGCCGACCCGACACCTTTACCCAGCATTGAGATTGAGCAGCCGACCATCTCGATCTACCTTGGGCCTAACACCTCCCCATTTAAGGGTCGAGAGGGTAAGTTTAACACCTCTCGCCAGATTGCCGAGCGTCTCGAGCGAGAGCTGGAGACTAATGTGGCGCTAAGAGTTGAGCCCGCCAATATTGGCTTTAGAGTAAGCGGGCGAGGCGAGCTCCATCTGTCTGTCTTGATCGAGACTTTGCGCCGAGAGGGCTACGAGTTTGAGGTTGGGCGGCCACAAGTCATTTTGATCGAACGAGATGGACAGAAAATGGAGTCGGTTGAGGAGCTCTTCATCGAAGTATCTCCCGAGCTGCTAGGTAGCGTCTCCATGGAGCTGGGAGCTCGTCATGGTGAACTGACTAACCAGGAAACTACTAGCCAAGGGCAAGTCCGAGCCACTTACCGCATCACATCTCGAGCTTTGATCGGCCTACACAATACCTTGCTGACTGCTACTAAGGGAACGATCATCATGAGTTCACTGCCCTGTGGTTATCAGCCACTAGGAGCACCTTTGAGCGGTCTGCGAAATGGTGTCTTGATAGCCGCTGAGTCCGGAACGTCAACGGCCTACGCCCTGGCCGGTGCTGAGGCTCGAGGTGAGCTATATATCGGTCCGAGCACCGAGGTCTACGCCGGTGAGATCGTTGGGCTGAATAAGCGCAAAGATGATTTAGAAATTAACGTCTGCAAGGGTAAGCAGCTGACTAATATGCGCAGCAAGTCTAGCGATGGTGCTATCCAGCTGACCCCCTATACTCAGATGTCGCTGGAGCAGTGTCTCGACTTTATTGAAGACGACGAGCTGCTGGAGGTTACCCCTCAGCACCTACGTCTGCGCAAAGCCGAGCTGGATCCAATCAAACGCAAGCGTGCCCATCGTCACTAGATCCGGGTCACCCTAGCGAACCTCCTAGTAATGCCGTTCACCCCTCAATGCCAGACCCGAAGCTTCGCTTCTACTTGACTGTCTTTTCCAGAGCCTGTTTGATCGCCTGACGGATGTTGGCATCGGTTGACGAACCAACTTTCTTGCCGTTAACAAGCCAAGTTGGCGTGCCGGTTACCCCCGCCTTATCACCCAGCTTTTTATCCCGATCAATCTTTTCCTGGACGCCGTTAGTCTCCGTCGTCTCCAGGAGTTCGTTAAACTTCTTCACATCAACCCCGGACTCCTTGGCATACTTATCCAGAGTCGTCTGGCGCTCGCCGGACGAGACGGCATAGCCAACCCACATCTGGTTCTGAAACAGCTTGCCATTCATCTTCCAGTAGGCGTCATTACCGCCCAGCTTCTTTGCTACCTCAGCAGCACTCAGAGTCGCCTTGGAGTTCGGGTAGTTCAGGCTATACTCCCGCCTGATAAATAGTACTTTATCCCGATAATCATTCTGGATCTTCTCGGTGTAGCGACTAATCGCCTGGCAATGCGAGCAGGCAAAGTCCTCGTACTCTATCACGATCACCTTGGCATCCTTTTTGCCTAGGAAAACATCGTCGATAATGTCATCCTTTTCATCCTGACTTAGCCGGCGTTTTAACGTCTTTTCCTTGGCTCTGATGATATCGTCTCTAGTGATTAGTTTAGTACCATCCAGCTGACTGACATAAGCCAGCTCCTTGCTGCTACTATTCTGACCCTGGGTTTGGTTCTTCTGCCATAGCAGCAAGCCGAAGCTCAGCGCTACCACAAGTGTAAATACAATCCATGCTCTCTTATTCATCAATATCTCCCTCACATTTCACCCGATTATAGCATAATGATACAATGTAGGGCATGAGCGTGTTTCTGATCATTATCTTGACTATCCTAGTCACCGCCAACTCCAGCGTTGACTTCCACGCCAACCGCAATAAATCCGCCATCAAGGCTCTCGGCACAACTGGGCGCAAGGTTCGAGCGGTCAATCAACTGATTAGCTATTACCCCGGCCTACATCTATTTGTCAGTCTAGTTGCCCTGCTCGCCACTATTTGGATAGCTTGCCTCGCCGCTCTCACTTGGGGTATAGTCGCAGGCTGCTTTATCTCGCTGGTGATCATCGCCTTAGCTCAGCTACTAGGCGCTCGGCTCACCCCCTTGACCGACCAGCTTTTGATCAAACAAGCCGGCTTTATCAATAAGTACTTTGGCTGGACCGGTGTATTCAATAGCCTGGTGACCAGCAAGCCGGTCGACCCGATCGACGACGTCGACGAGCTAATCCAGGTACTGCACGATAGTAAGATTGATTGCCCCACCCAGCTCCTGATCGAGAGAACCCTGCTCGCCCAGCACACTCCCGTCGAAAAACTGGCCACTAAGTGGAGTGACGTCAAAAAGATTGGTTTCAAAGATCGCCTCACTCCGAAGCATATTGACGAGCTCTTTCAGAGCCGCCAAAAGATCTTCCCGGTCATCCGCAATGACGAGAACGACGTCGTCGGCTTGCTCCACCTGGCTGATGTCACTGTGATCGGACAGTCGGAAAAACAGTTGCTCAGCAGCATGAATCGCAACTTCGTTAGCTGCGAGACGAGCACCACCACACCTGAAGTGCTTCGACTAATGGCAGATAACGAAACTACCGTCGCTATCATCACCAAGAATAAGCGCATCTACGGACTGATCAATCTAAGCGAAATTATCTCAGCCGGCCAATCCTGCCAGGTCTAGCCGATCACCGGCTGTGTTAGAATATTAGGCAAGCACCTAAGAAAGGATTTTCATTATGGAGAGAACACTGACTGTCAAAACGCCCCGGCTAATTGGACAAGAGATCAAAGTCGCCGGCTGGGTTAACACCAGACGAGATCACGGTGGAGTTATCTTTGTCGATCTGAGGGATCACACCGGGCTGGTCCAAGTGGTGTTCAATCCGGACCATGACGATATTTTTCACCTGGCCGAGGGGCTGCGTGATGAGTACTGCATAGCTGTCACCGGGACAGTGCGAGAGAGAGGTGCCGGGCTGGAGAACCCCCATCTAGCTACCGGGCAGATTGAGCTTGTCGCTAGCCGGCTGGAGATCCTCAACCGCTCCGACCCGATTCCTGTCGCCACCAGAGACGAGGGACAGCGGTCTAGTGAAGAGATGCGACTTCGCTACCGCTACCTTGACTTACGCCGACCATCAATGCAACAAATGATCACCCGACGAGACCAGTTTTACCGTATCATCCGCCAGTATATGGCAGAACACGATTTCATCGAGATCGCCACCCCGAGCTTAGCTAATAGTAGCCCCGAGGGAGCCAGAGACTTCCTCGTCCCCTCACGGCTACATCAGGGTGATTATTACGCTTTGCCACAAGCTCCCCAGCAATTCAAACAGTTGCTAATGGTTGGCGGAGTGCCACGTTATTACCAGATTGCTACCTGCTTCAGAGACGAAGACCCCCGGGCAGACCGTCTCTACGGTGAGCTTTACCAGCTCGACTGTGAGATGAGTTTCGTCGACGACGGCGAGATAGTCCGGAGCACCCTTGAGCCGCTAATCGTCCAGCTGACTAAAGAGTTCGGACACAAGAAGCTTGTCAGCACCTATACTTCCGGTAGCGACCCGATCCCTCGCTTAACTTACCACGAAGCCATGGAGCGCTATGGTACGGATAAACCGGACCTGCGCTACCATCTGGAACTGGTTGAGCTCACCGACGCCCTGAGTGAAACTAGTTTTGGCGTATTTAAGCAGGCTGAGTGTATCAAGGCGATTTGCGTCAAAGGCGGAGCGTCATTTACCCGCAAGCAGATCGACAACTTTACCGAACTGGCTAAAGCAGAGGGTGCCGGCGGACTGGCCTACCTGACTTACGAAGAATCAGGTATCAAGAGCCCGATCGCCAAGTTTCTTAGTAAAAGCGAGCTGGACGAGATTACCAGGCGCACCGAGGCGACTGCCGGTGATATCGTCCTATTCGGAGCTGACCGGCGAGCCCTGGTCAACAAGGTACTGGGGAAACTCCGAGTCGCCCTAGCTGATTTCCAGGAGCTCAAACACGACGACGAAGTGGCGCTATGCTGGGTAACTGATTTTCCTTTCTACGAATACGATGAAGCTAATGCAAGAGTTGACTTCGGCCACAACCCCTTCTCGATGCCCAAGGGTGGCATAGCTACTTTAGAGCAAGCCGCTACCGACGAGCAGAAACTAGCTATCACTGCCGATCAGTATGACATGGTAATGAATGGTTACGAGATATGCTCCGGCGCCGTCCGCAATCATAACCCCGATATCATGTATAAAGTCTTCGAGATCCTCGGCTACGACCACGCCTATGTCGAACAGAAGTTTGGCGCCCTGCTCAACGCCTTTCACTACGGCGCTCCGCCCCACGCCGGTTGTGCCTACGGTCTAGATCGGATCTTTATGGTCATGGAAAATACCGACAACATCCGTGACATCGTCGCCTTCCCCAAGAACGGTTCCGGCGCCGACTTAATGATGGGCTCGCCCTCTCAGGTGCTCGATACCCAGCTTAAGGAGCTCCACATCCGGCCTGCTCCCGAGACTGACTAAATTAGCTCCCCGAACTAAGAGTACACCTCGGTCAATGCGCCGAGGTGTACTTGTCGCTCACTTATGATGGCCTAGTGTACCGGCTTGACGAAGGGCATGTCCGGATTTGCCTCAGCGATCCGAAGTAGCTCGTTGTACTTCGCCACCCGGTCAGTCCGGCTAAGCGAGCCTGTCTTGATCTGACCGCAGCCCAGACCAACCGCCAAGTGAGCGATAGTCGTGTCCTCAGTCTCGCCACTCCGATGACTCATCACCGTATTAAAGCCATTCGCTTTAGCCAGCTTGACAGCATCAATCGTCTCGCTGAGCGAGCCAATCTGATTAGGCTTGACCAAAATGGCATTGCCGGCCTTGAGATCAATTGCTTTCTGGAGGCGCTGAGTGTTAGTCACCAGCAAGTCGTCGCCCACTAGCTGTGTCTCAGCGCCCAGTCTTTCGGTCAGTTTGGTCCAGCCGGCCCAGTCTTCCTCAGCTAAGCCATCCTCGACGCTGGCTAGCGGATTGCCTGCCACTAGCTCCTGGACATAATCTATCATCTGGTCGGTATTCAGCTTAGCATTATCATTCTTTAGTTCATAGTAGCCATCACGGTAGAACTCGCTGGCTGCCACATCCAGCGCTAAGACAAAATCTTGCCCCAGCTGATAGCCCGCCTGGGTCACTGCCTGTTCAATCAGTTTAAGCGGCTCACCATTACCACCCCGTAAATGCGGAGCATAGCCACCCTCGTCACCTACGGTAGTAGGATAGCCCTGCTCCTTTAGGATCTTGCCTAGATGATGAAAGACCTCACTTGCCTGCCGCACCGCCTCAGCAAAGCTGGGCGCTCCGATCGGCATGATCATGTATTCTTGGATATCAGTCGTCCAATTGGCATGCGCCCCGCCGTTCATGATGTTCATCATCGGTAGCGGCAATGAAGTCTCACTGGTGTCAGTTAGCTGAGCGATATAGTGCCACAGCGCCAAATCTTCTGACGAGGCCGCCGCCTTAGCGGTCGCCAACGACACCGCCAAGATGGCATTAGCTCCCAGCTTAGACTTGTTGTCGGTACCATCCAGCTGTAGCATAGTCCGGTCAACCGCCCTCTGATCAGTTGCCTCCATGCCAATTAGCGCCGGCGCAATCTGTTGGTTGACATTAGCCACCGCCCTATCGACGCCCTTACCCATAAAACGGCTGCCGCCATCTCTTAATTCCAGTGCCTCAGCCGCCCCGGTCGAAGCACCGCTCGGTACGGCGGCTCGACCACGTGAGCCGTCATCCAGCCCAACTACCGCTTCAACCGTCGGGTTACCCCGTGAGTCTAGAATCCAGCGTGCTTGCACTTTACTAATTTTCGCCATTTTATACCCTCTTTCTTTACTGCTAGCATTATACCATCACAGTGCAGTCTATCGACAAGTCTGGGCTATAATGGCATTATGGTCAATAAATTACACTCAAAGTACAAAATCTTAACTTGGAACATCCTCTATAGCCCAAATTTCTTGGAACGCTTGCCCGAGATTGCCCGACTCATCAAAAATTCAAAAGCCGACATCGCTCTTCTCCAGGAGATAAACACCGCCTACACCGTAGAGGCCGTCGCAGCTTTCGATCAGATTGGCTACAAGCTACATTTAGACGATAAGCTTGGAAAAAAGATCTGTGTCGGTATCGCTTATAACCCGACTGTCTTCACCGCCGTCGACCAGGAGTCATCGCTAGATGTGCCTTTCCGGGCAATGTCATTGGATCTGGTGCCGACCGGGCAGGGTATCATTCGCCGGACACCAACTTACATCACTCCCGACGGAGACCATCACCGAGACACGCCACTTAGCTATGCCTCAAATATTCTGACCGTCATTTCCTACCACGGTCATTGGGGTGGCCTTTATCAAGCGGAACGACTGGCTGAAGTTGCTCAGATAGATCAATTTGCCGGCAATAAGTCCAACGCTGTGATCATAGGTGGTGATTTCAATGCCACACCGAACGAGCCGGCTATAAGCTACCTGAGAGGTGACACTCTACATGGCGATGAGGGCACCATGTGGGTCGACTCGCAAATCTTGAGCCGAGAATTGAGCGGTACCACACCGTATAACACTTCGCTCACTCACGGGTCAATGGTTGAGGCGAACAGCAAGCTTGACCTCGACTGGTTACCCGAGCGGCGCATTGATTACCTGCTCAGCTATGGTTATAGCTACGGTCGTCCCTACGGCTTTGACGGCAGATATCACGATCCGTCATTAAGCCGGGCTCGCACCCTTTCCGACCATGCTCCGGTCATCGCCGGTCTGCTTAGTCTCGACCGGTAGTTTGGGGTCAATAAAGCCTGGTACTCCAGGAGGGATTCGAACCTCCGACACGGTGGATAGAAGCCATCTACTCTAACTCTCTAAACTACTGGAGCACGGCACCATTATAAAATAATAAAACTCGTAGCGATTGGATTAATCGAGGGAAAAGAAGCAAGATTTAGATTAAGATGGATGATACTGACCATACAGTAAACATGAAAACTAACGACAAGATGGATAAACAACCAGACGCATCAGAGATTCGCCATCGGTTAGAGACAGCAGACGAATCCGAGGCACGGCAGATCATTCAACACATGATTGATTATCCGGCGGAAGATTGGTTTGAGGTCGGCTTTGCCATTAACGATGACATGGATTACCCCCATCGAGATCTAATCAAGAAGTATCGGAATGATATCTTCGGCTCGGCCGCCGTGGCCGTAGCTGACAATGACGGATTGACCAGATCGCCGGACGACGAAGAGATGTCGTAACGCAAAAAATGCTCCGCCCTTCGCAAAAGACGGAGCACAGTAGACGTGACTAAGCACTATCGTACTATGTCTGGTTAAACATCAACTTCGGAGTGAAATGCAGGTAGCCCATGACACATAATCAATAAAGCCTGGTACTCCAGGAGGGATTCGAACCCCCGACACGGTGGATAGAAGCCACCTGCTCTAATCCCCTGAGCTACTGGAGCACAGCACCATTATAGCATCATCTTTTAGCAGCCAAGTACCTCTACACCAAATCTTTCCGGTAGAGGTCGTGGTAGAATTGGCAGCTACGTAGCAGCTCTTGATGGGTGCCGTCGGCAACTATCTTACCTTCATCAACGACGAAGATCCGGTCACTGTCGATGACTGTGGACAGGCGGTGAGCGACAATCAGAATGGTATATTCACCTTGGAGGTTGCCGATAGCTCGCTGGATCTGCTCCTGGGTCTCGTTATCCAGGGCGCTGGTGGCCTCATCAAAGAGGATCACTTCTGTCTTCTTGAGTAGGGCTCGGGCGATAGCCAGACGTTGGCGTTGCCCGCCCGATAGTATGACGCCACCTTCACCCAGCATAGTCTCATAACCTTCCGGCAAGGACATGATGTAGTCATCGATGCAGGCTGCCTGACAGACTGAGCGCATCTCTCGCATACTAGCACCGGGTTTAGCGATCAGCAGGTTGTCCTTGATTGAGAAGTTAAAGATATAGGGTGATTGGGTGATGATTGACATGTTGTTTCTGATAGAGTCACGGGTTAG
>ERZ772940.286-NODE-286-length-26142-cov-25.3245_pt1 | contig 26142 bp, 19 predicted proteins | sample MGYA00511682_ERZ772940 | MGnify/ENA primary metagenome ERZ772940 (study PRJEB29015, sample SAMEA2737922) | human oral metagenome | biome: human oral; feature: human-associated habitat; material: dental | place: China | collected 2031 ... | reverse complement strand
CCGTGGCGGCCCTGGTCCCCAAGGCCGAGATCGAGGGGGAGATGGGGGACTCCCATGTCGGGCTCCAGGCTCGCCTCATGAGCCAGGCGCTGCGCAAGATCACCGGTGCACTGTCCTCCACCGGCACCACCGCCATCTTCATCAACCAGCTGCGCGAGAAGATCGGTGTGTTCTTCGGCAACCCGGAGACCACCACCGGTGGGAAGGCCCTGAAGTTCTACGCCTCCGTGCGCCTGGACGTGCGCCGCATCGGCGGCCTCAAGGACGGGGACCAGCCCGTGGGCAACCGCACCCGGGTCAAGGTCGTCAAGAACAAGATGGCGCCGCCCTTCAAGCAGGCCGAGTTCGACATCCTCTACGGCCAGGGCATCTCCCGTGAGGGCAGCCTGCTGGACCTGGGCGTGGACAACGGTGTGGTGCGCAAGTCGGGGGCCTGGTTCACCTACGGGGAGGACCAGCTCGGTCAGGGCAAGGAGAACGCCCGCAACTTCCTCAAGGACAACCCGCAGCTGGCCGCCGAGATCGAGGAGAAGATCCTCGCCGCCCTGGGAATCGGTGAGCCCGGCCGCAAGGCCCGGGAGGCTGAGGAGCTCGCCGCCGCCGAGGCGGCCGTGGCCGCGGCCGCCGTCCCGGTGGACAGCGCTGACACCGCCGCCACGAGTGCGGTCAAGAACGCCCGGGGACGCGGGAAGAAGACCGCCACCACCGCTAAGGCCTCCAAGAGCGCGAAGACCCCCAAGGCGGCGTCGGCGGATGAGCCGGACACCATCTTCGGTGAGGACGCCGGCGGGTTCTGATGCCCTGGCTCATCCCTGACACCCACGCGCAGGCGGTCGAGGCGGCGCGGGAGATCGTCCTGCGCCGCCTCGACCGCAGTGCGGCTCCTCGCGCTGCCCTGGCCGAGCTCCTCGAGCGCAAGGAGGTGGACCCCCGTGTGGCCACCGAGGTCCTCGACCGTCTGGAGGCGGCCGGAGTCATTGACGACACCGCCTACGCGGCCCGCCTGGCGCGCACCCGTTTCGCGGAGAAGGGGACGGCCAGACGGGCTATCGCCGAGGAGCTGCGGCGCAAGGGGCTGGGCGAGGGAGATGTCGCCGAGGCCCTCGAGCAGATCAGCTCCGAGGACGAGGACGTGGCGGCGCTGGCACTGGCCCGCAAGAAGCTCTCCGCCACCGGCCACCTGCCCTGGGAGGTGCGCCGGCGCCGCACCGCCGCTGTGCTGGGGCGCAAGGGCTACAGCCGGGACGTGACCATGCGGGCCATCGCTGCTGCTCACGCCGAGGAATCGGAATGAGGACGGGACTGCTTGTGGGGCGTCAAGAGCCTGAGGCCTGCTTGCCGGCCGACTAGGCTTGGCTCATGACCCAGGTGATTGCGGCCACCGGCGACCCCCACGCCCCGATCGACCTCCACGCGCTGGCGGCGTCGGCGGGCATCGCCGCCGAGCACGTCATCCCTCACGGCCGTGACGTGGCTAAGATCGACCTGCGCGTGCTGGAATCCAGTGAGCACGTGTGCAGTGGGGGTGCGCATGCCCCTCACTACGTCGTCGTCACTGCGATCACGCCGACGCCTTTCGGGGAGGGCAAGACCACCACGGCCATCGGACTGGCCCAGGGACTCACCCGCCTGGGCGAGCGGGCCGTCCTCACTCTGCGCCAGTCGGCCATGGGCCCCACCTTCGGCATCAAGGGCGGGGCCGGAGGCTCCGGAGGCGCCCGCATCCTGCCGGCCGAGCGGATGAACCTGCACCTGACCGGCGACTTCCACGCCATCACCGCCGCCCACAACCTCCTGTCGGCGATGATCGACAACCACCTGTACCACGGCAACGAGCTCGATATTGACGAACGCACCATCTCCTGGCCCCGGGTCCTGGACGTCAACGACCGCGCCCTGCGCCATATCGTCACCGGCCTGGGGGCCAGGATCGACGGCGTCACCCGGCAGGCATCCTTCGACATCACCCCGGCCAGCGAGCTCATGGTCATCATGTCGCTGGCCACGGACCTGGCCGACCTGCGCAGGCGCCTGGGGCACATCGTCATCGGCCAAAGCCGCAGCGGGGGGTGGATCAGCGCTGAGGACCTCAAGGCGGCCGGGGCCATGTGCGCCGTCCTGCGTGACGCGCTCGAACCCAATCTCCTGCGCACCGGTGAGGGCACGCCCGTCCTGGTCCACATCGGCCCCTTCGGCAATATTGCCACCGGCTGCTCCTCGGTCATCGCCGACCGCGTCGCCGCAGCAGGGGTCGGCGACGGCGGCTACATCCTCACCGAGGCCGGCTTCGGATCCGACATGGGCCTGGAGCGCTTCATCGACCTCAAGTGCGCCGTCTCCGGAATGCGCCTGAGTATCGCCGTCGTCGTGGTCACCATCAGGGCGCTCAAGGCTCACAGCGGGCGTCACCGACTCGTCAGCGGCAAGGACCTGCCCGAGGAGATGCTCCAGGAGAACGTCGAGGACGTGCGCGCCGGCGCCGCCAACCTGCTCAAGCACCTGCAGATCGTGCGCGGTTTCGGCATCACCCCGGTCGTGGCCGTTAACGTCTTCCCCACCGACCATGACAGCGAGATCGAGGAGGTAACTCGTATCGCCCGCGACGCCGGAGCCCGGGTCGCGGCCTGCCACCCCGTCACCAGGGGAGGCGAGGGCTGCCTCGACCTGGCTGGGACCGTCGTCGAGGCCTGCCAGGAGGCGGGAGAGGCGGCCTGCCCCCGACCCGTCTACGAGTCTCAGGACGACCTGCGCACCAAGATCGCCAAGCTGGCCGAGCTCTACGGCGCCGACGGCGTGGACTACACCCCCGCCGCGAGCAGGCGGCTGGATGACTATGAACGCAGCGGCTTCGGGAACCTGCCCGTCATCGTCGCCAAGACCCCGCTGTCCCTGTCGGCTGAGCCCGGCCTTAAGGGCGTACCCACCGGGTGGCGCCTGCCAGTGCGCGAGGTGCGCCTGGCCGCGGGGGCCGGCTACGTCTACGCGATCTGCGGCAGCCTGTCGACCATGCCGGGTCTGTCGAGCCACCCCGCCGCCGAACGCATCGACGTCGATCTCGACACCGGGCAGATCATGGGGCTGCGCTGAGAAGTCACGGGCCAGGCCCGGCATATCGCCGGACCCGGCCCGTAGCTGGTCAGGAACAACCCTGCTGCTATCCCTTCTTGTGCTTGGACGTCTTGAACAGGAGGTTGACCTGCTCGTTGTACTTCGTCAGCGTTGAGGCCGGCACCCGGTTGGCCCACAGGTCGTCCGTCGCAGGTTTCATGATGGCGGCCACGTCCGCGCCGAAGTAGGTCAGGGGGAAGAAGAAGGTGGACTTGTCCTCCAGGTGCTGGGTGAAGGGCTCGGTGGGAAGCCCCGTTTCCTCGAAGACCTTGACGGCCTTCTTCGTGGAGGAGGAGATCGCCGGGAAGACGATTCCGTGAGAGGCCACGATGTCCTGCGCCTCCGCGGTCCCCAGGAAGGCCACCCACTTGGAGGCGTTGTCGATGTTGGCCGACTGCTTGGAGATCGAGTCGCCCAGCCCGTTGTACAGGGAGACCGACTTGCCGCTGGGGCCCACAGGATTGGCCGCGATCCCGACCTTGACGTCGAGCTTGGCGTAGGTGCTGAACATCCACGAGCCGTTGAAGCACATGGCGACCTTGCCGCTGCCGAGCTGGACATCGGTGCTGGTCGTGGAGGAGAAGGCGCCGCGCGGAGGCATGTAGCCCTTGTCCACCAGGCCGAAGTACCAGTCCATCGTGTCCTGGAAGACCTTCTCGTCGTAGCGGTAGTGGTCACCCCAGGTTTCCTTGTTCGTGTAGAACCAGTCGCCGGCCGAACCGGTGAAGGGACTCCACTGGGTCTGGCCGTCCCCGGTTCCGGCGTCCTGGATACCCAGGCCGTAGACGACCACGCGGTTCTTATCGAAACCGGGCTCGTCACCGCGCACGCCGTTCTTGTCCACGGTCAGGCGGGCGAGGATCTTCTCGAAGGTTCCGCCGTCAGCGGGGTTCCAGGACCAGCCGGCCAGGTCGGCCTCGGACAGACCCGCCTGAGCGAGCATGTCCCGGTTGTAGAAGACCGCCACGGTGTCCCAGTCCTTGGGGCAGCCGTACTGGTGACCGTCCTCACCCTTCCACAGGTCGATGAGGCCCTCCTGGAAGGCGGACTCATCGACGCCCGCCCAGGCGGCCTGCTTCTCCAGCGGAACCAGGACCTCCAGATCCACGAACTGGGCGAACTTGGAGATGTGGTCGGTGAAGGCGTCCGGACCCGTCCCGGCAATGAAGCCGGCCGTCAGCTTGGTCCAGTAGTCGCCCCAGGCGATCTGGGTGATGTTGACCTTGATGCCGGTCTTGGCCTCGAAGGCCTTGGCGCAGGCCTCATAGGCGGGCAGCTGGCTGGCGTCCCACATCCAGTACTCGACGGCGCCGGCTCCCGACTTCCTGGAGCCGCCGGAGCAGGCGGCCAGGGTCAGGGCGGCCGCGCCCGAGGCCAAGCCGCACAGGAGGCTGCGGCGCGACAGTGAGGAGCGAAGAGGGCTGATCGGTTGAGTCGTCATCTGGTGCCTCACTTGATTCCGGTAAAGCCGATGGAGTTGACGATGCGCCGGGCGAAGGCCATGAACAGCAGGAGCATCGGGAGGGCGGCCACCAGGGTGGCGGCCATGAGCCCGGCCCAGTCGGGACCGGTCTGAGGGGCCTGGGAACGGAAGACGGCCAGAGCCACCGTGAGTACCCGCGAGGAGTCCGTGTAAGAGACCAGCAGGGGCCAGAAGTAGTCATTCCAGGCCGTGATGTAGGTCAGGATCGCCAGCGTCGAGATCGGGGCCTTGGCCATGGGCAGGATGAGGGTGAAGAACACCCGGACCTTGGAGGCGCCGTCGAGCAGTGCGGCCTCCTCCAGCTCGCGCGGGATATTCATGAAGAACTGCTTGAGGAAGAACACCGCGAAAGGCGTCATGAACATGGTCGGCAGCGCCACCCCCAGGAAGGTGTCAATGAGGTGGAGCTGCTTGACCAGCACGAAGTTGGGCAGCAGCGTGAAGATCGAGGGGACCATGAGGGCGCCCAGGAACACGGCGAAGACCGTGTCGCGTCCCCTCCAGCGCAGGCGGGAGAAGGAGTAGGCGGCCATCGCTGAGAAGAAGACCTGCCCCACGGTGACCAGTGTGGAGATGATGACCGAGTTACGCAGGTAGAGCCAGAAGTTGATGGCTGCGCCGCTGCCGCCGTCGGCCAGCGCCTCCTTAGTGGACTGCATGCCGAAGACACGGGCGAAGCCGCGCAGGTTGATGTCCACCGGCAGCAGGCTGGTGGGGTGGGCGGTGATGCCCGCGTTGGAGGACAGCGCCGTACGCAGCACCCAGTAGAAGGGCAGGAGCGTGAACAGCATGATGAGGATCATCGCCGCCCAGGCCAGGGCCTTGCCGACGGTGAACCGGCGGCCCGGGGTCTCGCGGGACGCCGCAGCGGCCGCCCGGGAGGGCTTGGTGGAGGACACGGGTGCGGTTGTCGTTGTCATGGCTTGTCCTCCTTCAGTCCAGGTCCGTCTCGCCGGCACGGGTCATGCGGTACTGCAGGATCGTGATCGCCGCCAGGACGAGCAGCAGCCCCACCGCCATGGCGGAGGCGTATCCGAACTGGAAGCGCCCGAAGGCCATGTCGTAGATGTAGTACTGCAGCACGCGGGTGGCGTTGACGGGGCCGCCCTGGGTGGCCACCGAGACGGTGTCGAAGACCTGGAAGGAGCCGATCATCGTCATGATGAGCACGAGCGCCAGGATGGGGCGCAGCAGCGGGACGGTGATCCTCCAGAACATCCGCCACTCGCTGGCGCCGTCCATCTTGCCCGCCTCGTAGACCGTGTTCGGGATCGACTGCAGGCCCGCGAAGATGAGCAGGGCCGTGTAGCCCACGTGCCGCCACACGTTGATGATGGCGATGGTGGGGATGGCCATCGACGAGGAGAAGAAGTCGACGGCTGAGCCCGTCAGGGACTCCAGGAGCTGGTTGGTGATGCCCAGCGTGTTGTCCAGGATCCACAGCCACAGCATGGCCGCGACCACGTTGGAGACCAGGTAGGGCGTCAGCACGATGGAGCGTACGAAGGTGGACTGGGTCAGGCGCTGCATGAGGACGGCGATGAGGAGTGCCAGGATCGTCTGCAGACCGATGTTGATGACCACGTACTCCACGGTGACGACGACGGCGTTCCAGAAGATATCGTCCTGGACCATGCGCTTGTAGTTGTCCAGGCCGGTGAACTCCTCAGGGGTCAGGAGGTTGTACTCGGTGAAGGACAGCCAGATGCCTCGGATGAGGGGCCAGATGTAGAAGGCGACGAGGCCGATCGTCGCCGGGAGGATGAAGGCGAGGCCGAGCTTGAGGTCGGAGCGTGGCTTGCGCTGCCGACGCGATGGTCGCGCGAGCAGGGTCGAAGTTGACATCGGATCTCCAAATCAACGGTGATGTGGGAAATGGGTCGAAGGCGGATGGGCTGGGTAGGAACGGGTGGAAGAAGGGTGAACGGATCAGCGACTCAGAGGATCACCGAGCCGTCAGTCGACGGCGCTCACGCGCAGCAGGACGAGGTGGTCGGGGTGCAGCACCGGCAGCGCCAGCCCCGTGGTGGTCAGGTAGGAGCCCGGCAGGGTGACGCCCTCGGCCATCCAGCCCGCCGCCAGACGCAGCTCGGGGTAGGCCGGTGCCGCCAGGCGCACGTGGTAGCGGCGCGAGGGGTCCAATCCGGGCAGCGGGCGCGGCGCCGTGGGCCAGGCCAGGAGCTGGCCCAGCGAGGCGATCTCGAACAGGGCGTCGGAGCCATCAGAGGCGACGACCCCCTCGATGCGCAGCACGTCGTCGTCGGGCAGATCCGCATGGACCGTCACCCCCGAGTGCAGCAGGCCGCGCAGCTCCTTGTGCAGCGCGATGATGGAGGCCAGGCGCTCGCGGGTGGGCCCATCGGCCTCGGTGAGGTCCCACTCCACACCCATGTGGCCCCACAGGGCGGTGCCGGCCCGGAAGTCGATGTCGAGGTCGCGCAAGGTGGTGTGGGCCCGTCCCGAGCCGACGTGGGTTCCCACCATCTCGGGAGGAAGCAGCAGCGTGGTGCCGCGCTGGATGTTCTGACGGTCGTGGGCGTCGATGCAGTCCGAGGCCCACACCCGCTGAGTGCGCTCCATGATCCCCAGGTCGATGCGGCCGCCGCCGCCGGCGCAGGACTCGATCTCCAGGGAGGGGAAGCGCTCATGGAGCGCGTCCAGGAGGCGGTAGACGGCCAGGGTCTGGTCGTGGACGGCGGCCGCCCCCTGGCGCCCCGCGGTGGGGTCGGCGACCTCGTGACCCGTGGCCAGCAGGGGGGAGTTGTGGTCCCACTTGAGGTAGGCGATGCTGAGGCGCTCCACGAGGGTGGAGATGGCGTCGAACAGGTAGTCCCAGGCGCCGGGGGCGGACAGGTCCAGGACCCGCTGGTGGCGGTGCTCGGGCGCTCCGCCGGCGCCGTCGGACAGGATCCACTCCGGGTGGGTGCGGGCCAGCTCGGAGTCGACGTTGATCATCTCCGGCTCGAACCACAGGCCGAACTCCATGCCCAGGGCGTGGACGTGCTCCACGAGTGGCTCCAGGCCGTTCGGCCAGGCCTCGGGGGAGACCTGCCAGTCGCCCAGTCCTGAGGTGTCGTCGCGGCGGGATCCGAACCAGCCGTCGTCCAGGACGTAGCGCTCGATACCGACCTGGGCGGCGGCGTCGGCCAGGGCCTTGAGCTTGTCCAGGTCGTGGTCGAAGTAGACGGCCTCCCAGGTGTTGAGCAGCACCGGGCGGGGGCGGGTGGGGTGGGACGGGCGTGAGCGCAGCCAGGCGTGGCTGCGGTGGGCCAGGGCGTCCAGGCCCTCGCCCCAGGAGAAGACCGTCCACGGAGAGGTGTAGGTCTGCCCTGGGGCCAGCGAGACTTCGCCCGGCAGGAGCAGCTCTCCGGCTCCCAGGAGCTTGCGGCCCGAGGCCGGGTTCATCGCCAGGTGACGGACGTTGCCGGACCATGCCGCGTGAACGCCATGGACGCGCCCGCTGCGCCATCCGAAGCCGGTGGGGCCGGCTGCCAGCCAGGTGACGGCGTCGTGCCCCGGGCGTCCCTCCCAGGACTCGCGAAGGCGAGTGCCCGGGGTGAAGGGGGTGCGCACGAGCCGACGCTCCTGGACATGGTGTCCGGTGGTGTCCAGCAGCTCGTCGGCGCTGTCGGGCAGCGGCAGTACCGGCGTGAGCTCACCGACGACGAGGTCGGCCCCCTGATCGCCGCCGGACCCGGAGTGGTCGTTGCGGACCCAGGCGCGCAGGCGTACCAGGCCGGAGGGTTCCAGACGCAGCTCAGTGCCCAGGGTCAGCGCGTGGGCGGTGTCGGTTCCGCTGGAGCGCACAACGAGGGCGGTTCCGGCCGGGGTGTCCTCGGAGCCTTCCTCGTGGGTGAAGGCAGTGGGGTGGGGCGAGAAGGCCGAGCCGTCGGTGCGTGAGAGCGCCACAGCGGGGCGGGAGCTCCATCCCAGGTGGGCCAGGGGCAGGATCGGCAGGTCGTTGGTGATCCAGGCGGTGTTGGTTCCCAAGGATGTCTGTGCGGCCAGGGCCGCGTCGGACAGGTCGTCACCGCTGACGTCACCCAGATCGGGGCCCCAGTGGCGCACCACCGGGAAACGGTCGTCAGGCAGGTCAAGGACCACGGAGGTGTCGGCGCATCGCAGATGGAGGGTCATCATTGTCCTTCCGGGGGAGGGGCGGGAACCAGGAGCGATTCCTTGTAGGATGAAAATAATTGATGATGCTAGATTCCGCAAGGGTTTGCTCTACAGTGTCGGTACGACGTGGGCGGCGATGAACGTCGTCCCAGGTCACAGGCCATGCGGTCCCTGTGGCAGCTGACGACGATGGGAGCGGGAGTCGACGATGGGTGGTGGACGCAGCCTCGGCGCCAGGGCGCTGCTCACCCTGATCTCCGTCGGCCCCATGAGTCGTGGCGACCTTGCCGAGCGCCTGGGGCTGTCCGCGGCGACGACGACACGCACAGTGCGCCCCCTCATCGAGGCGGGCCTCATTGAGGAGCAGCCGCCGGTGGAGGTGGGGGGACCGGGACGGCCCACCCGCCTGCTGGCCGTCACCTCGAACAGCGCCACCGTGGCAGGCATCAAGCTCACTGCCGACCGCCTTTACGCCGTTCTGACCGATCCGCTGGGCGAGGTCCTCATCAGTGACTCACGACCGTTGACTGACACCGATGCCGGCTGTGTGACCGCCCTTATCGCCTCAGTGGTGGCGCAGCTGGCCCAGCGCAGCGGTCGACGGCCCGACGCCGTCGGAATCTCCCTGGGGGCGGCCGTCGTCGGGAGGCGAACCGTGGTGGTGGCCAGCTTCCTGGGGTGGCGTGACGTGCCTCTGGCCGCCATGGTCACCGAGGCCACCGGGCTGCCCTGCGTCGCGGCCAATGACGTGCGCGCCTTCGCCTACGCCGAGGCCAGGTTCGGGGCCGGCCGCGGAAAGGACCCCTTCGCCATGGTCACCCTCGGCGCCGGGATCGGCTGCGGGGTCGTGGTGGCCGGTGAGGTCGTCTCCGGTGCGCAGGGGGCGGCCGGCAGCGTCGGGCACCTGCCGGTGGACCCTTCAGGACCCAGCTGCGAGATCGGGCACCCCGGGTGCGCCCGGGCTCTGGCCTCGACCTCCGGAATCCTACGGGCGGCCGCCAGGCACCTGGGGTGTCAGGCCCAGGAGCTGAGCCTCGATCTGCTCCTGAGCCCCGACATGCGTCGCAACGACGGCGTCGACGACGTCCTACGGCGTGCGGCGCTGGCGGTCGGAAGGGTCGTGGGGACTCTCATCGCCTACGTCGACCCCGAGCTCGTCGTCGTCTCCGGGGAGGGGGTCGCCGTGGTGGAGACCTACCGGGAGGCCTTTGAGAAGGAGATGGGAGGTCTGCGGCACTGGGCGGCGGCGCCGGCGTCCGTCCTGCTGCGTCCCTTCGAGTTCGACGAGTGGGCGCGGGGGGCGGCCGCCCTGGCCCTGGATCAGTGGACGGTGGTCGCGGGCGATCGGTGAGCGGCGCCTTGGCTCAGGCTGCCCGCAACGAGGTCAGAAGCGCCTCGCGCAAGAAGTCCTGAGCCCGCTTCGCCCCGTCACTGGGAGAGCTGAGGGCCCCGCCCCGGCGTGCATCTGGTCACGACACTGCGCCAGGGCTGGGGCGGGGCCCCACCGCAACCTACACTGCTCGGCGATGACCACGCTGACCACCTCCGCACCTGTTCTCGATGCCCGAGGCGCCCGGCCGCGCACCTACCACGTGCGTACGCTCGGCTGCCAGATGAACGTCCACGACTCCGAGCACATGGCGGGACTGCTGGAGAGAGCCGGATACCTGCGCGTCGAGGACGTGCCCGAGGCCGCCGCCCGCGCCACCGACGCCGGTGACGGCGGGGCCGACGTCGTCATCATCAACACCTGCTCCGTGCGTGAGAACGCCGCCACCCGGCTCTTCGGCAACCTGGGCCAGCTCGCCGCCGTCAAACGCGAGCGCCCCGGCATGCAGATCGCCGTGGCCGGGTGCCTGGCCCAGCAGATGGGGGAGGGAATCGTCGAGCGAGCCCCCTGGGTCGACGTCGTCTTCGGCACCCACAACCTCGACGTCCTGCCCGCCCTGCTCGAGCGCGCCCGGCACAACTCCGCGGCCGCCGTCGAGCTCGAGGAGTCCCTCAAGGTCTTCCCCTCCACCCTGCCCACCCGCCGCGAGTCCGCCTACGCCGCCTGGGTGTCCATCGCCGTGGGCTGCAACAACACCTGCACCTTCTGCATCGTGCCCTCCCTGCGCGGCAAGCAGCGCGACCGCCGCCCTGGCGACGTCCTGGCCGAGGTCGAGGCCGTCGCCGCACAGGGCGCCATCGAGGTGACCCTCCTGGGGCAGAACGTCAACTCTTACGGGGTCGGCTTCGGGGACCGCGGCGCCTTCGCCAAGTTGCTGCGGGCGACCGGCGCAGTCGAGGGTATCGAGCGCGTGCGCTTCACCAGCCCCCACCCCGCCGCCTTCACCGACGACGTCATCGAGGCCATGGCCACCACCGAGGCCGTCATGCCCAGCCTGCACATGCCCCTGCAGTCCGGCTCGGACCGGGTGCTGCGCGCCATGCGCCGCTCCTACCGTACCCAGCGCTTCCTGGGCATCCTGGACAAGGTCCGCGCTGTCATGCCCGAGGCCGCCATCACCACCGACATCATCGTCGGCTTCCCCGGTGAGACCGAGGAGGACTTCCAGGCCACCCTTGACGTCGTCGAGCAGGCCCGCTTCGCCTCGGCCTACACCTTCGAGTACTCCCCGCGCCCGGGCACCCCCGCCGCCGACCGCGACGACCAGGTCCCCACCGAGGTCGTCAAGGACCGCTACCGGCGGCTCGACGCGCTCGTGCGCCGCATCGCCCACGAGGAGAACGAGCGCCAGGAGGGACGCGTCGTCGAGGTGCTCGTCGCCGAGGGCGAAGGGCGCCGGGACTCGGTCACCGCCCGCATCTCCGGACGCGCCGCCGACAACCGCCTCGTCCACGTGGCCCTGCCCGAGGGCCTGGGTGAGGACGACTACGCCGGCGGGGCCCCGCGCCCCGGCGACATGGTCACCGTGCGTGTCACCCACGGCGCCCCTCACAACCTCATCGCTGACTCCGCCCGCTGCGGACGCGAGCTGGACCCGCTCGCCGCGGCCGCCAACGAGGCCCTCAAACTCGGTGACCGCCTCTGGCTCGACGACGGCCCCGCCCTGTTCCAGGTGCGACGCACCCGCGCCGGTGACGCCTGGGAGCGCCGCCAGGCCGAGGCCTGCGCCACTCCCGAGCCCGACACCGCCCCGGTGAGCCTGGGCCTGCCCACCCTGCGCGTGGGCGCACCGGTCTGACTGAAACTCGCGTGAGCAATTCTCAGTGGATGACTGCCCTTGTGTTCTGTACCTAGAGGTATGTACAGTTCTGGTATGGGAATCAGAAGGGAGCAGATCCGGGCGGCCGCCGTGCCTCCCGGGGGTACGTCATAGCGAGGTATGTACAGTTCTGGCGTGGACTCGAGAGAGAAGCTGGTTGAGGCGATGGCTGAGCTGATGTGGGAGCGTGGCTACAGCGCCACGAGCCCGCGGGCGGTTCGTGAGCTTTCCGGTGTTGGGCAGGGGAGCATGTACCACTACTTCCCAACCAAGCGGGATCTCGGGCTGGCCGCCCTGAATCACAACTGCCAGGTCCAGCTGGATTCCTGGAAGGCCGCGCTCAAGGACCTCGAGGATCCGCTCGAGATCCTTGCTGCCTATCTCACTCTCCCGCGTGATCCGCTCAAAGGCTGCCGAGTCGGTCGGATGGCCCAGGACAAGGCGGTGGTGGCCGACGACGGTCTTCGTGAGCCGGTCGCCGAGGCCTTTGCCCAGCTTTGCGAGATGCTGGCCGCTGTCATTGGCATGGCCAGGTCGCAGGGGCGTCTGCCGGTAGACCTTGAGCCGGACCACCTGGCTCGCACGATGGTCGCCGTTGTTCAGGGCGGTTACGTTCTGGCCATGGCCGAGCAGGACAGAGCCCCGTATGACGCGGCCTGTCAAGGTGCCCTCGAGCTGCTCCACGTTGCGGCCGGGACCGCCGGCGCGGCTCCTGGCGGCGACGGGTCCGCTTCCTCCTGATCCTGACAATCGGCGTCGGTGTCCGCCGGCGTCACCATTCACCGAAGGAGAAGGATCATGACTATTCGTATCGGTATCAACGGCTTCGGACGTATCGGACGCACGTACCTGCGTGCTGCGCTGGCCAGCGCAGCGGACGTCGAGGTTGTTGCCGTCAACGACCTGACCGACGCAGGCACGCTGGCCACGCTCCTGGAGTGGGACTCAGTGGCCGGGCATCTCGACGGCGTCGCTACCGACGGCGAGGACCTCGAGGTCGCCGGTCGAACCATCAAGGTCTTCTCCGAGCCGGCCCCGGCCAAGATCCCCTGGGGTGAGGTCGGGGCCGACGTCGTCATCGAGTCCACCGGGTTCTTCGTTGACCGGGACAAGGCCGCCCAGCACCTTCAGGGTGGCGCCAAGAAGGTCATCATCTCCGCACCAGCCAAGGGTGACGTCCCCACCTTCGTCCTGGGGGTCAACGACAGTCAGCTGGATGTCTCCGCCGCCGACGTGTTCTCCAACGGATCGTGCACCACGAACTCCCTGGCCCCGCTCGCCAGGGTCCTCCACGACGCCTTTGGGATCGAGAGCGGTCTCATGACGACGATCCACGCCTACACCGGGGACCAGCGGCTTCACGACGCACCTCACAAGGACCTGCGTCGGGCGCGCGCTGCCGCCGCCTCCATCGTTCCCACCTCCTCAGGGGCCGCCCGGGCCATCGGTCTGGTCATCCCCGAGCTCGACGGGCGCCTGACCGGCGCTGCCATGAGGGTTCCGGTCCCGGTCGGCTCGATTACCGACCTCACCGTGGTCACCTCCCGCCCGGCAACGGTTGAGGACGTCAATGCAGCTTTCCGCGAGGCTGCCGATCACGGGCCGCTGGTCGGCTACCTGCAGTACTCCCAGGCGCCGATCGTCTCCCACGACATCGTTGGCAACCCGCACTCCTCGATCTTCGATGCGCCCCTGACCGAGGTGATCGACGGCCAGGTCAAGGTCTTCGGGTGGTACGACAACGAGTGGGGCTTCTCCAACCGCCTCGTGGAGTTCTCCCAGAAGGTCGGTGAACAGCTCTGACGCCAGCGTGCCTTGGATACGGGGCGGTGCGGGCTCAGTGCCGACTCCGGTCGCACCCCGCACCCTCCGCGTCCGACGGTGAGCGATGGGAAAAGGGCCGGGGAGCCGCCTGAGAATCCCGTCTGTTTTGCGCTGACGGTGGAGCGGGCCGGGCTGCGGTGGGGAGCAGCCCGTAGGCCCCGCTAGGCTGGGAAGCATGCCCAGCTTCGACGCCAGCTCTGCTGCCGCCGCCACGGTCCCCAGGCCCGTGGACGTCGACCGTATCCACGAGTGCGTCAAACGACTGGGACTGCGCTACTTCATCGATGACGAGGGTGACATCGGCATTCCCTGGCGCTACGTCACCGTCCACGCCATCTTTCAGGACACCAGGGCCGTCCAGATGCGCGGGATCTGGCACCGCATCGCCGACACCGAGCACCTGACCCAGCTGCGCGCCCTGGTCGAGGACTGGAACACCACCCGCATCGGCCCCAAGGCCTACCTCACCGTCGCCGACGGCGGGGTGGTGCGTCTTCACGGCGAGTACACCTACCCCCTCGAGGCGGGGATGACAGACCGACAGCTCGAGGACTTCGTCTTCGGCGGCTGCCGGCTCATCGTCGCCCTCATGCACGAGGCCGAGGAGCAGTTCCCCGACGAGCTGCGCGGAAGCCTGGAGCCGTGATGCCCAGACTGCAACGCCTCACCGACTTCATCGCACGTCTCCTGGGCAAGGAGTGGGACGTGCGGGCACTGGACCGCCAGCGCACCAGCCCGGCGAGCAGCCACCCGGGCGACTCGCGCGGCCGGCCCGACGAGCCCCCGACCATCTCACCGTACGTCGCAGGTCCCGTCGGACCCGCAGACTCAGCCGACTCGACCGACTCAACCACCCCGGCCGACTCCAGCGGACCATCGGAGCCCGCCAGGGCAACCGCCTCGGCGCAGACCTTAGACGCCTCACGCACCTGGTCGAGCACATCAGGCCGGTCGGAGGAGGACTCGGCAGCGGGAGAACAGGGCGCCGACCGCTCTTCGGACCTGGATCCGACCGAGGAGGAGCCCCAGGTACTGACCCTGGCTCGGATCGAGTCCATGCTCACCGGCCCCATGGAGTACAACGTCCAGCTGACCGAGGACCGCGAGCACCCCTGCCTCCTGGGCACCTGGGATTCCTTCCCCTTCGTCATCGAGATCCCTGAGGGGCACGACGGCTGGCTCCTGGTCTCCGGGGACTGGGAGGAGGCCGCCCCCGCCTCCCAGAGGGACGAGATCGCCGCCAGCGTCAACGACTGGAACCGGGACAAGTTCTTTCCCACCGTCGGCGTCATCGACACCCCCATCGGTCCGCTGGTGCGCGCCACCTACCTCACGGACCTATCCGCCGGGGTCACCGACGCTCAGCTGCGCCTCCACCTGGACACGGCGCTGTCCGCCTGCACCCAGGCTCTCAGCCTCGTGGGCCCCCTCCTGCCGGAGATCTGAGCCCCATGAGCCCAACGACGACCGCGAGCGCCCCCTGCCTACCCAGACTCGTCGTGGTGGGTCCCACCGCCACCGGCAAGTCAGCCCTCGCCCTCGACCTCGCCGAGAAGATACAGGTCGACGAACCGGCGACCCGCGCCGAGATCATCAATGCCGATGCCTCCCTGCTCTACCGCGGCATGGACATCGGCACCGCCAAACCCAGCCCCGCCGAGAGGGCCCGCGTCCCCCACCACCAGATCGACGTCCTCACCGTCAGGGACCGGGCATCCGTGGCGGCCTTCCAGCGCAGCGCCCGCGGCGACATCGACGCCGTCGAGTCACGGGGCCACCTGCCGATCATCGCCGGAGGCTCCGGCCTGTACGTGCGGGCCCTGACCGACGACCTCGACTTCCCCGGCACCGACCCGGCCGTGCGCACCCGCCTGAGCGAGCGCGCCGAGCAGGAGGGGACGGCCGCCCTGCACGCCGAGCTGGCCCGCCTCGACCCGGTCGCCGCCGAGCGCGTCGAGGCCTCCAACACCCGCAGGATCGTGCGGGCCCTGGAGGTCATCGAGATCACAGGTCGACCCTTCTCCGCCTGTCTGCCCCGCTACGAGGACATCGCTCCCACCGTCCACATCGCCCTGCGCTGCGAGCGCCGGCTCCTGGATAAGCGCATCAACGAGCGGGCCCGCGCCATGTTCGAAGGCGGCCTGGTCGAGGAGGTGGAGGCCCTCATCGACCAGGGCATCCGGGAGGGGGAGACCGCCCCGCGCGCCATCGGCTACGCCCAGGCGCTCGCGGTCATCGACGGGACCATGAGCGTGCCCGAGGCGGTCGACTCCACCGCCCTGGCCACCCGCCAGCTCGCCTCCCGCCAGATCAAGTGGTTCCGGCGTGATCCGCGGGTGCACTGGATCGACGTCGCCCTCACCGAGACCGGGGAGTGCACCGACTCCGAGCGCTCCCGGCTTACCCGGCAGGCATGGGAGCTCGTCTGCGCGCCTCGTGGCGTCGCTTAGGCTAGGGGCCATGCCGCACTCGACAGGTCTTCGCGGTCGTGAGCTCATCAAGGGCCACGCGACCCTCAACGACTTCCTCATGCTGGTCGACCCCGGCTGCGAGGTCGCCATCAGCGGCGCCGACATCGCAGCGGTCTGCGACCGCCACAGCGGCATCGGCGCCGACGGCTTCGTGCGCGTCGTACGGACCATCGCCCTGCCCGGCGGCGGAGCCTTCGCCGCCTCCGTGCCCGAGGCCGAGTGGTTCATGGACTACTACCGCGCCGACGGAGCCGTGGCCGAGATGTGCGGCAACGCCGCACGCCTGTTCGCCCACGTCCTGGACAGCGAGGGGCTGCGTCCCATCGCCGACGGCGAGTCCGTCACCATCGGCACGCGCGGTGGGGCCCGCACCATCACCCGCCTGGGCGAGCTGTGGACCGTGGACATGGGGCCGGCCCGCCTGGCCAACCCTGAGGAGACCGACGACGAGGGCTGGGACACGGCCGTCGTCGTCCCCGGCCTGGCCGGGCAGCGGGCCGCCCTGAGCGTGGAAATCGCCGGCCCCCACACCGTCGTCGCCCTGGGGGAGGAGAAGGAGCTCGAGGCGGCCGCCTTCGCCGGGCTCACCGACTCCGCGGACCCGGTCGACTACGACCCCGCCCCCGAGGCCGGCACCAACCTCGAGCTCGTGGTGCCGCTGGGGGAGGAGACCGACCCCGACACTCACACCCCGGTGGGTGTCGCCCGCATGCGCGTCCTGGAGCGCGGAGTGGGGGAGACCCTCTCCTACGGGGCGGGCTGCTGCGCCGTTGCCGTCGCCCTGCACGCCTGGAGTGGTCCGGGCGCTCCCGAGGACTACCGGCTGCTCGTTGCCGGCGGAGAGATCGGGGTCCACGTGGGCGCCGACCCCCTGGGCGAGGACAGCAGCGTGCTGCTGACCGGGCCGGCCGCGATCACCGGACGGGTCACCGTCGTCTGAAGGCCCGTCAGACCCGCCGCCATCCACACTGCTCCCGGACGTCGCACCGACGCCGCATCCGAGAAGAGAAACCGACCACCACTATGAGCCAGCCATCCACACGCACCGCCGTCGGCGCCGTCCTGCCGACCGGCCTGATGCTCTTCGCCCTGTTCTTTGGGGCGGGCAACCTCATCTTCCCGCCCCTGCTGGGGGCCGCCTCGGGCAGGTCCTTCATTCCGGTCATGGTGGGCTTCCTCGCCACCGGAGTGCTCATGCCGCTCATCACCGTGGTGGCCGTGTCCACCTCCGGTGAGGGGATCCTGGGCCTGGCTCGCAGAGTAGGACCCCGATTCGGCACCGTCATGCCGCTGGCGGTCTACCTGGCGATCGGCCCGCTCTACGCCATTGCCCGTGTCACCACGGTCGCCTACGAGCTGGCGACCCGCCCGGTGCTCGAGCTGTTGGGGATTCACCCCTCCCGTCTGGTCCTGCTGGCGCATGTGACGGTGTTCATGGGTGTGTCCTTCAGCATCGCCCGCAGTCCGAGCCGCCTGGCCGACCGCGTCGGGCGTTGGCTCACTCCCGCCCTGCTAGCCCTGCTGGCCCTGCTGTGCGGGGTCACTGTCCTCATGGCCCCGGGAGTGGAGCGGGAGGCCATCGAGCCCTACGCGAGCGCACCTCTGACCACCGGGCTGACTCAGGGCTACCTCACCATGGACGTCCTGGCGGCCACCGTCTTCGGCATCGTGGTCATCACCTCCTTGCGCGAGCGCGGCCTGACCTCCCCCAGGGCCCTGGTGCGCGGCACGATCCTGTCCGGTGGTATCGCCGCCGCGTTCCTGGGGCTGGTGTACATCGGCCTGGCCGTCCTGGGCACCCGCACCCGGGGGGAGATCACCACCGGCACCAAGGACGGCACCGAGCTGCTGCGCAACGCAGCCTCCTCCACACTGGGGACCTCGGGCGTCGTCATCTTCGCCGCCATCGTCATCCTGGCCTGTCTGACCACCGCTGTGGGCCTGCTGGCCTCCTGGGCCGGATACGCCTACACCGCCTGGCCGGCGGTCTCCTTCAACCGGCAGCTCGCCGCCTGCGCGATCGTCTCCTTCACCCTGGCCAACCTGGGACTGAGCGCCATCCTCAAGATCGCAGGGCCCCTGCTGTTCCTGCTCTACCCCTTCGCCATCGCCCTGGTCGCCGTCACACTCGTCGATGCCCTGGCTCCCGGACGGCTCAAGGCCGCCTACCTGTGGTGCGTGAGCACGGCGGGGATCTTCGGTTCCGTCTCCGCCATCACCGCCGCCGGATGGGAGGGACCCAGCAGGTTGCTGGCACGCACCGGGCTATGGAGCGACTCCACCGGATGGATCCTGCCGGCCCTCATCGCCCTGGGCATCGGGATCGCCCTGGACATCAGGTCCGGAGCCTGGTCCACTCCGGTACCGGATGAGTCCAGCAAGGTCCAGCACGACGTCGAGCACGCTGCGGCCTCACAGCTCTGAGTCGCTGAGCGCGCGGTAACCTCGCGGAGTGCCCATCTCTCGTCCCCTCAACGCGGCCACGACAACGGTCTTGGATCACAGGCGGCTCCTGCCGACACTGCTCGTCCCCGCCTTCATCACGCTACTGGCCGTCTCCTCGGTCAATGTCATCCTGCCGGCGGTCTCCCACAGCCTGAGCGCCGGTACCACCGGTCTTCAGCTCGTCGTCTCCGGCTACGCCCTCGTCTTCGGAGTCGTCCTCGTCCCGGCCGGTCGTGCCGGCGACGTTATGGGGAGAGGACGGATCTTCGTCATCGGCATGCTCATGTTCGGGGCCGGTTCGCTCGCCTCGGGCCTGGCTCCCGACGTCGTCACCCTCAACCTGGCCCGTGTGGTCATGGGAATCGGCTCAGGACTGCTCAACCCGCAGGTGACCGGCATGATCCAGCAGTACTACTCCGGTGAGGCCCGTGGCCGGGCCTTCGGGTTCTTCGGCGCCGTCATCGGGGTCTCGGTAGCGGTAGGGCCGGTGCTCAGCGGCGGGTTCATCGGCTGGCTCGGGGACGACTGGGGCTGGCGCACCTCCTTCCTCATCAACGTCCCCCTCGCCCTGGCCGGCATCTGGGCCGCACGCCGCTACCTGCCGGCCTCCGCCTGGCGCCGCGGAAGCGGCACGGATCACATGGATCACACCAACGTGGACGGGGCGCCCCGATCGCGCAGGGTCGACCTCGACCCGGTGGGGATGGGGCTGCTCACCGTCGGCACGCTCCTGATCATGGTCCCCTTCATGGAGGCGTCGGCCGGCGCTTGGATCTGGGGCCTGGAGGTGGCGGGCATCGGCATCATCGCGGCCTGGGCTGCCTGGGAGAGGCGCTACCGGGCCCGGGGCGGTGCCCCCATGGTGGACCTCAGTCTGCTGGCTATTCCCTCCTTCGCCTACGGGAGCCTGGCCATCGCCGTGTACTTCCTGGGCTACACCTCCGTGTGGATCATCGTGGCCCAGTACGTCCAGGCCGGTCTGGGCTCGACCGCTCTGGCCAGCGGCCTCATCGGCGTCCCGGCCGCCCTGGCAGGATCGGTCGCTGCCGCCGTCGCCGGCCGCCGGGTGATCCGGGTGGGCCGTGCCATGGTGTTCGGTGGTATAGCGCTCGGCATGGCTGGGCTGCTGGCGAGCGTGGGCATCATCCACATGCACGTGCGTGCGGGCTGGAGCCCCTGGTGGTTGACGCTCACGCTGCTCGTGCTCGGTGTGGGGCAGGGGCTCGTGGTCTCGCCGAACCAGACCCTCTCCCTGGCCGACGTCCCCCTGGAGTACGCCGGGGCCGCGGGCGGCATCCTCCAGACCGGTGAGCGCATCGGCACCTCCATCGGCATTGCCGCCATCACGGGCCTGACCTTCCGCGTCTCGCACTCCTCGGGCTGGGACGCCGCCGCCCAGGTGGGACTGCTGGCCGTCGTGGCGGCCATCGCCGTGTCGGCCGCGGTTGCCGTCGTCGACCTGCGCCTGGCGGCCCGACGACGCCGGTAGCCGTCCGACACCACGAGCAGGACCGTGTGCCGGCCGTCAGCCGTCCGGTCAGCGGCGCACCCGCAGCACCCTGAAGCCCTTCGACGACGCCTGCCGGCTCACGTCCCAGCCCTGATCCCTCAGCCAGGCCGCCAGGGAGTCAGCCCCCAGGTTCTTGAGCACCACCAGCCAGGCCTCGCCGTCGTCGGACAGAAGCGGCAGCCAGTCCAGCAGCAGCGTGTGCAGGGCCTCCTTGCCGATGCGTACCGGGGGATTGGACCAGATGAGGTCCACCGTTCTGGAGCTCTCTCGCAGCTCGGTCAACAGAGCCTCGGCCGGGGATGTGCGTACGTTGTCCAGGCCTGCGGTCTCGGCGTTGCGGGCGGTCAGGGCCAGCGAGCGCTCATTGACATCGACCGCCAGGACCGTGCCCCCAGGAGCGGCGTCGGCCAGGGCCAGCGTGATCGGGCCCCAGCCGCATCCCAGGTCGAGAAAGGAACCGGTCTCGGGCGGATCGGGGACGTGGTCGAGGAGAACCTGGGTGCCCTTGTCGAGGCGGTCGGCGCTGAAGACGCCCGAGGCCGTGACCACCGTGTGCTCGACGCCGCGGATCGAGAACCGGTGAGTGCGTTCCTCAGCCTCGACGGCGGGGAAGACGGTGAAGTAGTGCTCGCTCACACCCGTTAGGCTACCCGCGTAGCCTGACGCGCATGAGTGCCCCGCCCAGCTCCACCAGCAGTCCCTCGATCCGGACGCTGCTCGGCTCGCGGACGGGCCACCTGGCACTGGCCGTGCTCGTCGTCGAGCTGTTGGCGGGCATGCAGGCCTACCTCAACCAGACGGTCCTGCCGCTGCTGGCCACCGAGATGGACGCCCGCAACACCTACGGTCTGGTGACCGCCGCGGCCCAGGTCCCTTCCTTCCTCACGATGCCGCTAGGTGGGGCCATGCTCACCCGCTGGCGTCCCGCTCGGTTGATGACGGTGCTGACCACTTTGCTGGTGTCCGGCGCCGTCGTCGGAGCCCTCGCCCCGAACATCGAGGTCTACGTCCTCGGGGAGATCCTGCGGGGCCTAGCCGCCGGGGCGCTCGCGACAGCGACCATGGGGGTCATGGTCACCGGCCTGCCTGACGCCTGGAGGCGGCTGTGCCTGGCGGGAGGATCGGGCATGTGGGTCGTGGCGGCCCTGGTCGGACCCGTCTACGCCTCCGGCATCAGCGCCTCCTGGGGCTGGCGCTGGGCCCTCGTGGCCTATCTGCCCGTGCTCATCGCTGCCCGGGCCGTCATGGCCACTCAGATCCGCGACCTCAGCATGGATGAGGAGACGGGGCACGACGAGGCGGTGCCATGGCTGCCCGCCCTGGCCATGGCCTCGGGCGTGGCGCTCATCGGGGCGCTGCGCGCCTCCAGTCTCTGGTTCTGGCCCGGCGCACTGGCCGGCGCCGCTCTGGTGCTCTGGTCCTGCTCTCAGGTGCTTCCGGCAGGCAGTCTGCGCCTGGCGCTCGGCCGGCGCGCCGGCATCGCCACCCTCATGTGGGTGTGCGCCCTGTTCCTGACAGTGGACTACCTGGTAGCCCCCGGCTCCCACGACGTTCTGGGTATGAGCCCGACGCAGACCGGCTGGGCACTGACCGCCGGGGGCATCGGCTGGTCGGTCGTCGCGATCGCCTGTGGTGCCAGACCGGCGAGCGAACCGGATGCCTACCGACGTCGTACGGCAGCAGCGGCAGTCTTCTTCACTCTCGGAATCGTCGTCATGATCGTCGCGGTGACCGGCTACCTGGGCTGGTGGGCTCTGCCGCTGGGCTATGGCGTGGCAAGCATCGGCATGGGCCTGACCCACCTGGACACCATGAACCGCATCGTCACCGATCCCGCCGAGCCCGATGGCATCACCCACGCCCAGGCCGCCACCGCCGTCACCATAGCCGGAGCCACGGGCAGCGCTGTCCTGGGGACGGTTGCCACGGCCTTCGTCGCCCCCACCGGGGCCGGTGTCGAGGCGGGGCGGCTGTGGCCGACCCTCGCCGTCCTCGCGGCAGGCCTGATCCTCACGCCGCTGCTGGCCCGACGCGCCGCCTGAGCAGCGGGTGGCCTCCCAGACCCGTGGGCAGTAGCATCACCCCCATGTGGATCCTTCGTATGCACTGAACCGGCGGCCGACGCCCCGGACGAACCATCACGCCCCGGCGAGGGGCGCAGGTATACGACGAAGGACTTCTTGTGACCCATCACCACCCAGCCACTTCCACCACACCCGAGGCCGCCGCTGACGTCCATGACGTCGTCGCCCGCGTTCTGTCCCGCACCGGAACCGCCCTGGCCTCCACCGCCGCCCAGCACGAGCATGCGGACGGTGTTGACGACGGCTCCCTCGAGCGTGAGGCCCGTGCCGCCCGCCGTCGCGTGGCCGGCCTGTCCACCGAGCTGGAGGATGTCAGTGAGGTCGAGTACCGGCAGGTCCGCCTGGAGAAGGTGGTCCTGGTGGGTCTCGAGCTGCCCCGGCACGCCTCCTCACCCGGTGCGCCAACCGGTAACGCGCCGGGGGCCCGCGACTCCCAGGACGCCGGCACCTCCCTGCGCGAGCTGGCCGCCCTGGCCCAGACCGCCGGCAGCCAGGTCCTCGACGCCGTCATCCAGAAGCGCGACCATCCCGATCCGGCCACCTACCTGGGCAGCGGCAAGGCCCGCGAGCTGGCTGACGTGGTGGCCGCCACCGGAGCCGACACGGTCATCGTCGACGGCGAGCTCGCCCCCTCCCAACGTCGTGCCCTGGAGGACGTCGTCGGCGTCAAGGTCGTCGACCGCACCGCCCTCATCCTGGACATCTTCGCCCAGCACGCCAAGTCCCGCGAGGGCAAGGCCCAGGTCGAGCTCGCCCAGCTCGAGTACCTCCTGCCGCGCCTGCGCGGATGGGGGGAGTCCATGTCCCGGCAGGCCGGAGGCCGCGTGGCCGCCGGTCAGGGCATCGGCTCGCGCGGCCCCGGCGAGACCAAGATCGAGCTCGACCGGCGCCGCATCCGCCAGCGCATGGCCCGCCTGCGCCGCGAGATCCAGGCCATGGCGCCCTCGCGCGAGACCAAGCGCGGCTCACGCCGACGCGGGGCCATCCCCTCGGTGGCGATCGCCGGTTACACCAACGCCGGCAAGTCCTCTCTCATGAACCGCCTCACCGAGGCCGGAATCATGGTCGAGGACGCCCTGTTCGCCACCCTCGACCCCACCGTGCGGCGGGCCGAGACCTCCGAGGGACGCACCTACACCCTCACCGACACCGTCGGCTTCGTCCGCAACCTGCCCCATGAGCTGATCGAGGCCTTCCGCTCCACGCTGGAGGAGGTGGCCGGGGCCGACCTCGTGCTCCATGTCGTCGACGCCGCCCACCCCGACCCGCTCAGCCAGGTGGCGGCCGTGCGCACCGTCCTGTCCGAGATCCCCGGCGCCCTGGACGTGCCCGAGCTCATCGTCCTCAACAAGACCGATCTCGCCGACGCCGTCACCCTGGCGGCACTGCGCACCCGCCTACACGGCTCTGTGGCGGTCTCGGCCCGCACGGGGGAGGGGATCGAGGAGCTGCGCACCCGCGTCGAGCGGATGCTGCCCCACCCGCAGGTGAGTATCGACGTCGTCGTGCCCTACTCTCGTGGCGACCTCGTCTCCCGGGTTCACGCCGAGGGCGAGATCGACACGGTCGACTACGTCGAGACCGGTACGCGCGTGGTCGCGCGCGTCGGCTCCGCTCTGGCGGCCGAGATCGAGGATGCCGCCGGCGCCTCAGTCGGCTGAGCCCACCGTGACCCGAACCGAACCGGACCAGCCGAGCCGGCCTGCCGCTGACGGATCCGGTGACCAGCAGGCCCTGGACGTCCTGAACACCGCGATCTCCGCCATGGGCGGCAGTCCCCGCCAGGGCCAGGTCACCATGGTGCGCGAGGTCGTCCGGTCCGTGGCCGACGGCGCCCACCTCCTGGTGCAGGCCGGCACCGGAACGGGAAAGTCCCTGGGCTACCTGGTGCCCGCCATGGTCCACGCCGTGCAGACAGGAGACCGGGTGGTGGTCTCCACCGCCACCCTGGCCCTCCAACGGCAGGTCCTCACCAAGGACGCGCCTGTAGCGGCCGACGCCGTCGAGCAGGTCACTGGCACCCGCCCCGAGGTGGCCCTGCTCAAAGGCTGGCAGAACTATCTGTGCCGCCACCGCCTGGACGGTGGCTACCCGCAGGACGAGGACGAGTCAGCGCTCTTCGGTGTCGGCGACGCCATCGCCCAGCCGGCCGCCGGACACGGAGCCGATGCGAGCCTGGGGGAGCAGGTGGTGCGCCTGCGCGAGTGGGCGGCCAGAACGGACACCGGTGACCGAGACGACCTCGTTCCCGGTGTCTCCCAGCGCGCCTGGGCCCGGGTCTCCGTCTCCCGCGCCGAGTGCCTGGGACAGTCCTGCCCCCTGAAGGCCGAGTGCTTCCCCGAACTGGCCCGCGCCAACGCCTCCCGGGCAGACCTCGTGGTCACCAACCACGCCATGCTCGGCGTCGTTGTGGCCGGCAACCCCGGGGTCCTGCCCGACCACCAGGTCCTCATCGTCGACGAGGCCCACGAGCTGGCCGACCGCATCCGCTCCCAGGGCACCATCGCCCTGTCGGCGGCCGCCGTGGCGCGCACCGCCGCCACCGCCCGCAAGCACGCCTCCGTTCTGGTCAGCGAGCTGGAGTCAGCGGGGCAGAGCCTCCAGCTGGCCCTGGCCGAGCTGCCCGACGGCCGGCTGGAGGCGCCTCTGCCCGCCGCCCTGCACGATGCGCTCGTGGTCCTGGGCGGTGCCGCCCGCCAGGTCGCCTCCGACGTGCGCGACCGGGCACGTGCCCTGGGCCGAGACCGCTCCGGTGAGGCCGCCGGGGGCCTCGCGATCGCGCGCACCGCCGTGGGTGACCTGGTCGACGCGCTGGACCGCATGACCTCGGAATCGGTGGCCCAGAAGCGCGACGTCGCCTGGATCGAGCGTCCCCGCATGGGCGCCGAGCCCCCGCGGCTCCTCCTGGCCCCCATCGAGGTGGCCGGCTCGGTGGCGGGCCACCTGCTGAACGGCCGCACCAGCGTCATGACGTCGGCGACCCTCGCCCTGGGGGAGAGCTTCGACCCCATGGCCCGGGCCCTGGGGCTGTCGCTGGCCGAGCAGCCGTGGAGAGGCATCGACGTCGGATCGCCCTTCGACTACCTCCGTCAGGGCATCCTCTACGTGGCCGCCCACCTGCCCCGCCCCGGCGCCGGCATCTCCGAGGCCGCCCTGGACGAGATGCTCGCACTGGTCGAGGCTTCCGGCGGTGGCATGCTGGGGCTGTTCTCCTCCAAGCGCGCCGCCCAGGAGGCCGCCGAGGTGCTGCGCGGAGCCACCGACCTGTCCGTCTACGCCCAGGGGGACGACCAGCTGCCCACCCTGGTGCAGGCCTTCGCAGACGATGAGGCGGCCTGCCTGGTGGGCACCCTGTCGCTGTGGCAGGGCGTGGACGTTCCCGGACGCACCTGCCGGCTCGTCGTCATCGACCGCATCCCCTTCCCCCGCCCCGACGACCCGGTCGCCCAGGCCCGCACCGACGCCGTCGTGGCCGCCGGAGGCAACGGCTTCATGAGCGTGGCCGCCACCCACGCCGCCCTGCTCCTGGCTCAGGGAGCGGGGCGGCTCATCCGCCGCAGCCAGGACCGCGGCGTCGTCGCCGTCCTGGACTCCCGCCTGCGCACCGCCCGCTACGGGGGCTTCCTCACCCGGTCCATGCCCGCCCTGTGGCCGACGACGAAGCCCGACGTGGTCCGCGCCGCTCTGCAGCGCCTGTCCGTCCGCCCCGAGGTCCCAAAGAGGTAGCGAACCTTCCGGGTGGGCCCTTCGGTATGTGCCCCTCAGTAGGATCTGCACGTAGGCTTGGCGTGAGCGGGTGCTCGCGCCCTGCGGTCCTGCCCAGCAGATCCCACTGAGGAGAAGAACGTGTCAGACCACATCACCACTACCGCTGAAGGCTCCTACCCCA
>ERZ772940.282-NODE-282-length-26275-cov-29.1424_pt1 | contig 26275 bp, 17 predicted proteins | sample MGYA00511682_ERZ772940 | MGnify/ENA primary metagenome ERZ772940 (study PRJEB29015, sample SAMEA2737922) | human oral metagenome | biome: human oral; feature: human-associated habitat; material: dental | place: China | collected 2031 ... | reverse complement strand
CGGGTGGCTGGGCCGGCGTCGCGCCGCGCTCAGGCGGCCGGCGGGGCGGTCGAGCCGCGCACGAGGAGCTCGGTGGGGATGATGACGCTGCGGCCGCCGTCCCGGATCCCGGAGCCCGCCTGCTCCAGCACCAGGCTCACCATCTCTCGGCCGTGCCGCTTGAAGTCCTGACGCACGGTGGTCAGCGGCGGGAAGGTGTACTCGCCCACGGCCAGGCCGTCGAAGCCGACCACCGAGACGTCGGCGGGAACCTGCCTGCCCTGCTCGTGCATGGCTCGGATGAGTCCCAGGGCCAGCTCGTCATTGGCGCAGAAGACGGCCGTCACCTCCGGGTCCGCGGCCAGGCGCAGGCCGGCCTCATATCCCGCCGCGGCCTCCCAGTCGCCGGCCACCGCCTCAGGGACGTTCCTGCCGGCCTCCCGCAGGCTCCTGGCCCAGGTGGCCTTGCGGATGAGGGCTGACTGGGAGTCCTCGGGCCCGCACACGTGGTGGACGGTGCGGTGCCCCAGCTCCAGAAGGTGCGTGATGGCGTTGCGCACCCCGCCGACCTGGTCGGCGCTGGCCGAGGGGTAGTAGTCCACGAGCGCGGAGTCCGAGACCGCCACCGGCATCGAGGGCGGCAGGGCCAGCTGCTCACGCCCCGCCCGCCCGGCCTGCACGACGACGAGCCCGTCGATGGCCTGGTGGGAGAGCCGGTAGACGGCCTCACGCAGCTCCTCGGAGGCGGGGTGCTCCACCTGGACGAGGTTGACGGCGTAGTCGACGGCGGTGGCGGCCTCCAGCACGCCCGCGGTGGTCAGGGCCTCCCCGGTGCGCTGGATCTGCTGGGTCAGCACGCCGATCGTCTTGAAGGAGCCGCGGCGCAGGGCCTGGGCGGCGCGGTTGGGGGAGTAGCCGAGCTGGTTCATCGCACGCAGGACCCGTTCGCGGGTGTCGGGACGGACGTGCTCCGAGTCCGCCGCCACGCGGGACACCGTCTGAGCGGAGACTCCCGCCAGGCGGGCCACGTCGCTCATCGACGGCGCTCCCTGCGCGCCCCGGCTCTGCCCTGGCATGGCGAGAGGCTATCAGGAGTGTCAGAGGCCTCCACATCCTGACGTTGTGGTGACGTTATCACAATGATCCTCCTCAGGGAGTAATGAACCTAGGAATTGTCAGTGATATGCCTAGCGGAGAGGGCTTCCATCTAGTATGTTAACGTCACCACGCAGACGTTGCACTGCTGCGCGTCCTCTGTTCCCGTCAACCCCCTGGGGAGCCGAACAATGATCGTTCCGAGACACTTCGAGGACCTCGATGTCCTCCACGAACACACGCTGCCGCCACGCTCCTACTACGTGCCCGCATCCCGTCCCATCGCCACCAGCCCCTGGAGGCGGGAGGACTCCGACCGCTTCCACCTGCTCAGCGGCCAGTGGGCCTTCCGCTACGTGCCCAGCATCCACGAGCTGACCGAGCCCTTCTGGGAGCAGAGCGCCCCCACCGCCACGGTCGACGGCGACGAGCCGGGCCAGGCGACCCCCGCCCGCCTCCCGGAGGGCTTCACCATGATTCAGGTGCCCAGCACCTGGCAGCACCTGGGCTACGACCACCACCAGTACACCAACGTCCGCTACCCCATCCCCTTCGATCCGCCCTACGTCCCCCAGGACAACCCCTGCGGCGCCTACATCCGCGACTTCGACTACACCCCGGACCCCGCCGCCCCCAGCACCTACCTGACCTTTGAGGGCGTGGACTCCTGCTTCTACGTGTGGCTCAACGGCACCTACGTCGGCTACAGCCAGGTCTCCCACGCCTCCGCGGAGTTCGACGTCACCGAGCTCCTGCGCCTCGGCGCCAACCGCCTGGCCGTCCTGGTGCTCAAGTGGTGCGACGGCACCTACCTGGAGGACCAGGACAAGTTCCGCACCAGCGGCATCTTCCGCGACGTCTACCTCCTGAGCCGCCCGGCCGCCGTCCTGTTCGACTACGTCACCACCACCTCGCTCGGCCCGGTGTCCGGCACTGGCCTCGACGCCGCCCCGGCCACCGCCCTGGTCAGGATCCAGGGCGCCTACCGGGGCGGGGCCGTCCCCACCTCCGTTGAGCTCATCGACCACGACGGCGCAGTGGTGGCCGCCGGAGAGCTGGAGCCCTTCGCCGGCGACGACGGCTACACCCACCGCGCCCGGCTCACCGTCGAGGCCCCTCACCTGTGGAGCGCCGAGGACCCCTACCTCTACACCCTGGTCATTACCACGCCGGGTGAGGTCATCACCGACCGGGTGGGCATCCGCGAGGTCGCGGTGAGCGACGCCGTCGTGCACCTCAACGGCCGGCCCATCACCCTGCGCGGCGTCAACCGGCACGACTCCGACCCGGTCACCGGACCCGTCGTCGACCTGGAGCACATGCTGTGGGACCTGCGCCTGATGAAGGAGCACAACATCAACGCGGTGCGCAGCTCCCACTACCCCAACGACCCGCGCTTCTACCAGCTGTGCGACGAGCACGGCTTCTACGTCATGTCCGAGGCCGACAACGAGAGCCACGGCACCCAGAGCCGCTTCCTGGCCGACCCCTCCTGGGACAACCAGGTCGAGCACTGGAACGAGCCCATCGCCGACAACCCCGAGTGGACCCAGGCCACCGTCGACCGCATGAGGCTGTGCGTCCACCGCGAGAAGAACCGCCCCAGCATCATCTCCTGGTCCGCCGGCAACGAGTGCTCCTACGGCTGCACCCTCGAGGCGGCCCTCTTCTGGGCCAAGGAGTTCGACCCCACGCGGCTGACCCACTACGAGAGCTCCTACTACCGCGACTCCAAGCGCCGCTACGACTACTCCTGCATCGACCTGTACAGCCGCATGTACCCGGCCATCGAGGAGATCCGCGACTACCTGGACTCCGACCCCGACAAGCCCTTCATCCTCGTGGAGTACTGCCACGCCATGGGCAACAGCCCCGGCGACCTCGAGGACTACTGGGAGATCATCCGGGCCGACGAGCGCATGTGCGGCGGCTTCGTGTGGGAGTGGTGCGACCACGCGGTCACCGCCGGGACCAGCGAGGATGGCCGGCCGATCCAGCTCTACGGCGGCGACCACGACGAGGCCGTCCACGACGGCAACTTCTGCGTCGATGGGCTCGTCTCGCCCGACCGCGTCCCCCACCCGGGCCTCGCCGAGCTCAAGAATGTCCAGCGCCCCGCCCGCGTCGTCGAGTACGACCAGGAGGAGGGCCTGCTCACCATCCACAGCGACCTTGACCACGCCGACCTGTCCCAGTACCTGCGCATCTCCTACGAGGTGCGCTGCGACGGCGTCGTCGTGGACCGCGAGGACCTCGACCTGGTCGAGCCCGTCCCGCCGCACACGAGTGTCATGCTGCGCTGCGAACCGAAGGTCCCGCCCACCGGGCGCTGCCACCTGCTGGTCACCTACCGGCTCGCCCGCCCCGACTCGCTGCGGGCCGCCGGCCATATCCTGGGCTTCGACGAGATCGCCCTGCGCAACGCCGACAGGCGCCACCGGTGGGTCGCCGCCCTCGCCGACCGCCCCATCGGCGAGACCCCCCTGCCGGTCAGGCGGGAGGGCACCCGGATCGAGATCGACAGTGACGGGCTCAACTGCGCCATCGACACGCGCACCGGCCTGCCCGTGTCCCTGTCCTCGGAGGGCCGCGAGCTCCTTCAGCGCCCGGTGGAGCTCAACATCTGGCGGGCGCCCACCGACAACGACCGCCACGCGCGCCTGGAGTGGGAGCGCGCCCACTACCACCAGGCCGTGGCCCGCGCCTACGGCGTCGAGGTCGATGAGGAGCCCGGTCGGGTCACCGTCAGCGCCGACGTCGGCCTCGTGGCGCCCTCGGTCCAGCCGGCCCTGCGCGGACGGCTCATCTGGACCCTCACCGACGACGGCGTCCTGAGCCTGAACCTGCGACTGCGCCGGACGCTGGGCTTCCCCAGCCTGCCGCGCCTGGGACTGCGCCTCTTCCTGCCCGAGTCCATGAGCCAGGTCGACTACTACGGCCTGGGCCCGCAGGAGAGCTACATCGACAAGCACCGCGCCAGCTACCACGGGGCCTTCAGCGCCGACGTCGTCGACCTCCACGAGGACTACATCAGGCCCCAGGAGAACGGCAGCCACGCCGACTGCAACAAGGTCCTCCTCTCCGGAAGCGGGCTGAGCCTGGCGGCCGTCGGGCCGACCCCCTTCTCCTTCAACGCCTCCCGCTACACGCAGGAGGAGCTGGCCGCGCGGCGCCGCAACACCGAGCTGACGCCGTCGGGCGGCACCGTCCTGTGCCTGGACGCCGCCATGGCCGGCATCGGGTCCAACAGCTGCGGGCCCGCCCTGCGGCCCCGCTACCAGGTCGACAGCCAGGAGCTGGGGATGGAGCTCCATCTCCTGCTCAACCCCCTCATCACCCACGCCAGCACTCACACCAGCACTCACAATGAGGTGAAGCCATGAGCAGCGACTCCGCCGGCAAGAAGGTCGGCGCCCCCACCGCAGGAAGCGGGCTGGAGGCGGCCAGCGAGAGGAAGTACCTGAAGTGGTACAACAAAGTGGGCTACGGGTCGGGCGACGTCGCCGGCAACGTCGTTTACGTCCTGCTGACCTCCTTCGTCATGATCTACCTGACGGACACCGTCGGGCTGGATGCGGGCGTCGTCGCCACGCTTCTGATGGTCTCCCGCATCTTCGACGGATTCTCCGACCTCATCTTCGGGACGCTGCTGGACCGCACCAACACCCGGATGGGTAAAGCTCGCCCGTGGATGCTGTGGGGGTTCGTGGGCTGTGCCATCCTGATCATCGCGATCTTCGCGATCCCCACGAGTCTGGGGAACATTGCTAAGTACGCCTGGTTCTTCATCGCCTACACGCTGCTCAATGCCGTCTTCTTCACGGCCAACAACATCGCCTACTCCTCTCTCACCGCGCTCATCACCCGCAACGGGGCTGAGCGCGTGCAGATGGGCTCCATCCGTTTCGTGTTCGCCTTCGGGACGAACCTGCTCATCCAGAGCGCCACGGTGGGTGGTGTGGCCATGTTCGGTGGCGGCGCGAGCGGTTGGCGGACGATGGCGATCATCTACGCGCTGCTCGGCCTGGCGGTCAACACGCTCTCAGTGTTCTCGGTCAAGGAGCTGCCGCCCGAGGAGCTTGAGGAGGAGCCCGAGGAGGACAAGCTCTCGGTGGGTGAGTCGGCCAAGATGCTCGTATCCAACAAGTACTACCTCATTATTCTCATCGTCTTCCTGCTCACCCAGATCTTCACGGCGATGCTCAACATGGGCATCTACTTCATGAAGTACGTGCTGGGCGATGCGGACCTGCTGAAGACCTTCGCCTGGTCCATCAATGTTCCCCTCATGATCGGGCTCCTCATCACGCCGTTGGTGGTGAGTCGCTTCGGCGGCATGTACCGGATCAACATCATTGGCTATGTCATCGCGACTCTGGGGCGGCTCGGGGTACTCGTGGCCGCTTACATGGACAGCCTTGCGCTCATGCTGTTCTTCTCCGGGGTCGCGGCTCTGGGTATGAGCTCGCTGCAGGGCACGCTCAACGCCCTCATCGCCGAGGCCTCGGAGAACACCTGGCTGCGCACGGGCAAGCGCATCGACGGGCTCATGTTCTCCTGCACCTCGCTCGGTGTGAAGGTGGGTGGCGGGCTCGGCGCGGCCATCTCCGGGTGGCTGCTGGCCGCCGCCGGGTACGACGGGAACCTCAAGGTCCAGCCGGAGTCCGCCATCCAGATGATCTACGTCATGTACGTGTGGTTGCCGCTCGCGGCCAACGCGCTCATCCTCTTCCTGCTCATGCGGCTCGACGTCGAGAAGGTCAACACCCGGCTCAAGGAGGAGGCCGACGCGCGGGCCGAGGTGGAGGTCGGCGCCGGGGCGACCGGCGGGGGCTCCGTGGCCACGGGGCGGACCGGTGACGCCGTCGGCGGTAGCGATGCCGTCGGAAGCTCGGATGACGCGGCGGGCACTGGCGAGAGCGAGGACTCGACGAGCTGAGGCTGCACGAGCGGCTCGACTCATGGGTGGGGGCGAGGCTGAGGCGACATGGACGGCGCTCCTCGCCCCCGCCCGCGTGCAGTAAGCAGGCCCGTAGGCGGCTCGGGTGGGCCGGGGCGGTGGCTGCGGTTCGCGCCCGGGACTTACTTTCCGATCGAGGACTGCGTTGTCCTCCAGGCTACTGGGGTCTCCCCGCAGTCATATGGGGGAGAACGCAGTCCTGGTGGCGAAAGTAAGTCCTCGATGGGGTCGGCGGCTCCCGCAGCGCGGGTGGTAGCTGGGCCACGACGGGCTCTTGCGCCACCTGAACGACCTGACCCGCCCCCGCCGTCCCCTCCGGCGCCATCCAGGAGCGCATGCTTGCCAGACCGAGGAGCGCCGCGGCGTCGTTGGTCCGGTACCGGCCTGAGCCTCTTCGAGCTGGCCTACTCCACGAGGGTCGGGAGGCACTGGCCAGGGGTTGTACATACTGCACGAACGCCCGCACCCCGCGGAGTACACCCGACCCTCCTCCAGTAGCCCCCGACCCTCGTGCAGTACTCGTCGCCAGGCGTCCCCGACCGGGCAAGCGCCCCGGGACGGTGCGGGCCGGTGTGACCAGCGAAACTGGGCTTCATCCCACACGAACGCGATATACGTGACGCTTTGGTAGCGAGATCATCTAAGGCTAGGCTTACCTCGACCATCGTGACCTGAGATTGATTCGTGACTTGGAGGTCGAGTGTTTCTCGCCAACCTGCTCATCGCCCTGAGGGAGGGTCTGGAGGCGGCGCTCGTTGTCAGCATCATCGTCGCCTACCTCGTCAAGGCCGACCGCCGCGATGCCCTGCCCAAGCTGTGGCTGGGGGTCGGGCTGGCGGCGCTGATCCCGCTGGTCGCCGGCGCCATCATGACCTGGGGCCCCAAGACCCTCACCTTCCAGGCCCAGGAGATCCTCGGCGGCACCCTGTCCTTCGTCGCCGTCGGCATGGTGACCTGGATGATCTTCTGGATGGGGAAGAACGCCCGTGAGCTCAAGGGCGAGCTGGAGGGATCACTGTCCAAGTCTCTCTCCGCAGGTAGCTCCGGCTGGGGCGTCGTCTGGATCGCCGTCGTCGCCGTCGGGCGCGAGGGAGTGGAGACCGCCCTGTTCGTCTGGGCCACTGTGCGCTCCAGCATCGAGACCTCTACCGTGCAGGCGACAGTGGGCGTCATCGCGGGACTGGCCATCGCCATTGTGCTGGGCGTCCTCATCTACCAGGGCGCGGTGCGCATCAACCTGCGCGTCTTCTTCGCCGTGACCGGCTACTTCCTCGTCATCGTCGCCGCCGGCATCGTCGCCTACGGCTTCGGGGACCTCCAGGAGGCCGGCCTCCTGCCGGGCATCATGAGCCACGCCTGGGACCTGTCCCTCTACCTGCCCGACGGCGCCTCGCCCTTCCACTGGCTCTACGTGCTGCTCCAGGCCATGTTCCAGTTCAACCTCCAGCCCACTGTCCTGCAGGTCGTGGGCTGGTGGGTCTACATCGTCCCGACCCTGGTCCTCCTCACCCTCCAGATCGCGGGCCGATGGCCCTCACCCGGACGTGCGGTCGAGGCCGCCCCGGCCGCCGCGAGCATCGAGGACTCTGCCGAGCCCGCCGACGTCGTTGCGACCTCCTGACCACCCCCGACCACTCTCCCCACCCCTGTCCACGCCACTCCTCATCAAGGAAAGACCATGCCCACCATCAAGCGACGCAACGTACTCACCCTGCTCCCCCTGGCCGCCGTGGGCCTGGGCCTGGCCGCCTGCGCCGACAACCCCAAGAACGCCAAGGGCGGTGCCTCCGGCTCCGGGGCGGCCCAGGAGATCACGGTGACCCTCACCGACGACGCCTGCAAGCTCTCCTCCACCTCCTTCCCCTCGGGCGTGGTCACCTTCACCATCACCAACTCCGGCTCAGTGGCCAACGAGCTGGAGATCCTCACCGAGGACAAGCTCCAGATCGTCTCCGAGCAGGAGAACATCGGCCCCGGCACCACCACGAAGCTCACCACCTCCCTCAAGGAGGGCACCTACTACGCCGCCTGCAAGCCCAACATGGTCGGCGAGCTCAAGGGCGTCACCGAGCTGAAGATCACCAAGGGCGCCGCCGTCGACATCAGCGCCGACGAGGCCAAGGCGCGCGAGGCCGCCGTCACCAACTACACCGCCTACGTGCGCGACCAGGCCGGCCAGCTCCTCACCGCCACTCAGGGTTTCGTCACCGCCTACACCTCCGGTGAGACCGACACCGCCAAGAGCCTCTACCCACTGGCGCGCCAGTACTACGAGCGCATCGAGCCCACCGCCGAGTCCTTCGGCCTCAAGGAGGCCGGCGACCTCGACGCCGCCCTGGACACCCGCGTCCAGGACCTCGCCTCCGGCGCCGGCAAGGCCGTCACGGACAAGGACGTCCTCGCCGGATGGACCGGATGGCACCGCATCGAGGCCGACCTGTGGGCCCAGGACTCCTCCAGCCCCTTCAAGTTCGCCGACGACGCCGCCCGCAAGAAGGTCGCCGACCAGCTCAACGCCGACACCAAGTCGCTCTACGACCTCGTCTACGGAAACATCACCGGCGCCAGCGGGAAGAAGTTCGAGCTCGGGCTCGAGGACGTCGCCAACGGCGCCTCCAGCCTCCTGGAGGAGGTCGCCAGCTCCAAGATTGTCGGTGAGGAGGAGACCTTTTCCCACACCGACCTCTACGACTTCCAGGCCAATGTCGAGGGCGCCAAGGTCGCCTACGGCAACGTCGAGGAGCTCATGAAGAAGAAGGACGCCAAGCTCGCCGAGAAGATCACCACCCAGTTCACGGCGGTTGAGAAGCTCATCGCGAACCATGCCTCCGGGAAGGCCTCCAACGGCCAGCCCACCTACGTGGACTACTCCACCATCGCCTCGGTCCAGAAGGACGCCGGCGAGACCCCCGACAAGAACGCCTACACCGACGTGCAGCGCAAGTTCTCCGACGCCGTCAACGCCTTGAGCGAGTCGCTGTCCAAGGTCGCTGGAACTGTCCTCTGAGGCGGCGGCACCAGAGCAACCCGGACACCCCGGAAGGAGACAGCAGTGAGTGGCAAGCCGGCCCACGAGTCGGACACCTCCCCGGTCGCCGACGACGCGACCCAGGACGATACCCAGGACGAGACCGTGCAGGCGCAGCAGGAGTCGCAGGCCCCGACGTCGGAGGGCCCGGGTGAGGGCTCCTCGGCCTCCGACGCGGCGGAGCAGCCCGAGGAGGCGAGCGCCTCCGACGAGGCTGACACGGCTGACAACCCGGAGAAGGCCGAGAAGCCGGATGAGGCCGGGGCACCCGGATCGGCCGGGAAGCCCGGCCCCAAGGGCACCAGCCGCCGCGCCATGTTCGCCGGCGCGGGCCTGGGTGCCGCGCTCGCGGGCCTGGCCGGTGTGGCCGGCGGCCGCGCCTGGGAGGCCTCGCGCCGGCCCGAGGACGCCATCCTCACGACCTACCCCTTCCGGGGTGACCACCAGGCGGGGATCACCACCCCCGCCCAGGACAACATGTTCACCGCGGCCTTCGACGTCTCCACCACCGACGTCGAGGAGCTGAAAACCCTCCTGTCCGACTGGGCCGTGGCCGCCGAGCAGATGACCGCCGGCGAGCTCATCGGCGGCCAGCCCAGCTCCAACAAGCAGCTGCCGCCCAAGGACACCGGCGAGGCCTGGGGCTACAAGCCCAACGGCCTGACCATCACCTTCGGCGTGGGCAAGGGCCTGTTCGTCGACGCCGACGGCAAGGACCGCTTCGGCCTGGCCGCCAAGATGCCCGCCGTCCTCAAGGAGGGCATGCCCTCCTTCGCCGGCGACCAGCTCCACGCCGCCCAGTCCGACGGTGACCTGCTCATCCAGGCCTGCTCCAACGACGCCCAGGTGTGCGTCCACGCGATCCGCAACCTCACCCGTATCGCCTTCGGGACCGCCGCGCTGCGGTGGAGCCAGGTCGGCTACGGGCGCACGTCGTCGACCTCCGTGGACCAGGAGACACCGCGCAACCTGTTCGGCTTCAAGGACGGCACCAACAACATCAAGGCCGAGGACTCCACCGACCAGCTCAACAAGCACCTGTGGGTCCAGAAGGGCGACGACGCCGCAGCCGAGTGGATGACGGGCGGCACCTACTACGTGGCCCGGCGCATCCGCATGCTCGCCGAGATCTGGGACCGCCTGCGGCTCATCGAGCAGGAGCAGACCATGGGGCGCGACAAGCGCTACGGGGCGCCGCTGAGCATCGCCAACCCCACGAAGGCCTCCGAGGAGTTCACGGCCGTGGACTACAAGGCCAAGGACGACAAGGGCGAGACGCTCGTGCCGGCCGACGCGCATATCGCCGTCGTCTCACCGGAGCAGAACCAGGGGCGCCGGATGCTGCGCCGCGGCTACAACTACACCGACGGCTCCGACTCCCTGGGGCTGCTGCAGACCGGCCTGTTCTTCATCGCTTTCGTGCGTGACCCGCGCACGAACTTCTACCCGATCCTGGACCGCATGACCAAGAGCGACGCCCTCCAGGAGTACCTCAAGCACGAGGCCTCGGCGCTGTTCGCGATCCCCCCGGGCATCAAGGAGGGTGACACCATGGTGGCCGCCTCGCTGTTCAGCTGAGGACGAGGTAAGGCGGCTCGGGCGGGCCGGGCGGGACTCAGTGGTGGCTGCGGTTCGCGCCGGGGACGTACTTTCCGACCGAGGACTGCGTTTTCCTGCAGGCTACTGGGGTCTCCCCGTCGCCATCTGGGGGACAGCGCAGTCCTGGTGGCGAAAGTAAGTCCTCGATGGCGGCGGCGGCTCCCTCGGTCGGTTCGCGTCAGTGGTCGGCGTCGGCCAGTGCCTTGAAACCGGAGATCGCGGCCAGCGCCACGGCCAGGATGCCGGCCAGGATGAGAGCCAGCACCCGGAAGGTGGACGACGACGTCGCCAGGAGTGGGCCGGCGCTCGTGCCGACGAACAGGATGAACCCGTTGAGCGCCATGCCGCTGCCGCGGTTGGGTGCGGAGACCAGTCCATAGAGGCTAATCATTGCCGGCGCAGCCAGCGCTACCCCGGCGACGTATACGATGCTGCCGGCCACCAGGCCCACCAGGCTCTGCGCCAGCAGTGCCTCACCGAGCATGCCCAATGCCGACACCCCGAAGCCCAGCCGGGCTATCTGCGCCCAGGACCACCTGGCCGCGAGCCGGCCCAGCGATGCGAACTGCCCCCGAAGCGAGGAGCCCGAAGGGCTGGAGGCGGCGTCGTGCACGGCGGCGAGGACGACCGCCAGGGCCACGGCCAGCAGTCCGCCGCACAGAGGGAAGAACCACCGCCACCCCAGGTGCAGCGCGACCAGTGAGGCCAGCACCTGGCCAAAGATCCCTGCCACGAGGAACGACGTCGACATCGCCCCGATCGCCCCGGCTCGCCTCGGTGGCGCCAGCGCCTCGGACAGGTAGGCCAGGGCCACAGGTGCGAAACCGGAAGCGCTCAGGCCCTGGATCGCGCGCAGGGCCGCGAGGACTGGGAGCGACGGAGCCAGGGCGCAGCAGACGGTGGAGACGGTAAGGGTCCCCAGCGCGAGCGCCATGGTCCTCCTCCTGCCGTAGTGGTCGGAGACCGGCCCCCAGATGAGGAAGCCTGCGGCGTAAGTGAGGCTGAAGGCCGTCGACAGGGCGACAGTGGCATTGCCATGGAGGTCGGTCGAGATTGGGGCGAGCAGGGGGATGGCGGCGTACAGCTGGGTGAGGACGAGCAGCGCGGTGACCACGAGGGCGGCGGTCACGCCGCTGCCGGCGGGGTAGGCGGGAGAGGTCGAACGAGTCGTCGACTGGGTCGAGGACTCGGGGGAGCGGGTGACGTCGGGATGTTGATCGGGCCGGTGCACGGGAGACATGAGAACCCCTTTCCAACGTAAGCGTTGGAAATGACCCTAGTAGACTGGAGGAGTAGTTGCAACGGTAGCGTTGGAGTTTGCCGCCGGCGCTCGCGGACACGGGAGACGGAGTGTCATGGCCTGGGACACTGAGGGGACCAAGCGCAAGATCAAGGACGCCGCCACCGCCGAGTTCACCCGCCGTGGGCCCGCTGGGACCACCGTCGAGCGGATCGCCAAGCGGGCCGGCGTCAACAAGGAGCGCGTCTACAACTACTTCGGCTCCAAGGACCGCTTGTTCTCCGCAGTCCTGCGCGACGAGCTGACCAAGGCTGCCGAGGCCGTGCCGCCCGCCTTCGACGACGGCGAGGATGCGGGGGACTACGCCGGGCGCCTCTATGACTACCACCGGCAGCGCCCCGAGCTCATCCGGCTGCTGTGCTGGGAGGCCCTCACCTTCGACGACGAGGTGCCCGAGGAGGAGCTGCGGCGCGAGCACTATCAGCGCAAGATCGCCGGGGTGCGCAGTGGCCAGGACTCCGGCGTCCTCACCCGGGACGTCGACCCGGGGGCGCTCATGGTCATGCTCATGTCGCTGACCGGCTGGTGGTCCACCGTGCCCCAGGTGGCCCGGATGCTGTGCGGGCCCTTCGAGGATGAGGAGGCGCACGAACGTCAGCGCGCCGTCGTCGTCGACGCGGCCCGTCGGCTCGCTGCACCCCGCGACTGAGCGGCGGGGGCGGCTAGGTCAAGATGGAGGCATGCGCGACCTGAACGACCTGACCTGCCCCACCGTCCCTTCCGGCGCCATCTAGGAGCGCATGCTCGCTGAGACCGAGGAGCGCCGCGGCGTCGTCGGCCCGGCACCGGCCCTGCCCGACGACGCCGGAGCCCCCACCACCCTGCGCATATGTCACCTCGCTGCTGGGAATCAGTCACCAGACCCCTTGATAGACTTCGGGGCCAGCATGGCCGGAGTCGCCGGAGGCTGGGAATCAGTCACCAGACCCCTTGATAGACTTCCCAGGAAGTTGTTCCGGGCGTCCCGGTTGCTGGGAATCAGTCACCAGACCCCTTGATAGACTTCACGGACTCCGGCACTCAGAACGAGGGCCGCTGGGAATCAGTCACCAGACCCCTTGATAGACTTCTCTGCGGCGGCGCGGGGCCCCCGAGCAGCTGGGAATCAGTCACCAGACCCCTTGATAGACTTCATAGACGCGAGTTTATTAAACTCGGCATGCTGGGAATCAGTCACCAGACCCCTTGATAGACTTCATGTTCACGTCGCGCACGCACGAATCCGGCTGGGAATCAGTCACCAGACCCCTTGATAGACTTCGCGGCCACCTCACCGACACAGACGGCCGGCTGGGAATCAGTCACCAGACCCCTTGATAGACTTCGCCTCCAGGGTCTCCTCGTCGATGACCTGCTGGGAATCAGTCACCAGACCCCTTGATAGACTTCGACGGCCGGGAATCGGTCACGCTCGCACGCTGGGAATCAGTCACCAGACCCCTTGATAGACTTCGCCGTCCTCATTGCCGACGCAGGGGCGAGCTGGGAATCAGTCACCAGACCCCTTGATAGACTTCTACGGCCCGCTGCTCTCCGCGATCACCAGCTGGGAATCAGTCACCAGACCCCTTGATAGACTTCGAGCTACGGCTCACCGGCATCTTCGGAAGCTGGGAATCAGTCACCAGACCCCTTGATAGACTTCGCAGCATCACTCGGATCACTACCAGGCTGCTGGGAATCAGTCACCAGACCCCTTGATAGACTTCGTGTGACCTCCGAGTGCAGACGAGGCCCGCTGGGAATCAGTCACCAGACCCCTTGATAGACTTCGGGCAGTCGGTAGACATCCAGTCGCGATGCTGGGAATCAGTCACCAGACCCCTTGATAGACTTCCCACGGCATGGGCCAGGACCAGTGCCCGGCTGGGAATCAGTCACCAGACCCCTTGATAGACTTCAGACGCTGAGGAACTGGCCGCCGTCCCTGCTGGGAATCAGTCACCAGACCCCTTGATAGACTTCGTGTCCGGAACGGGGTAGGAGCGCTTCTGCTGGGAATCAGTCACCAGACCCCTTGATAGACTTCCTGGAGCAGGACATCCGCGAGGTCCGGAGCTGGGAATCAGTCACCAGACCCCTTGATAGACTTCTTCGACGAACCGTGGGGAGAGGACGTCCGCTGGGAATCAGTCACCAGACCCCTTGATAGACTTCAACCTCAAGTGGCTCCGCAACGTCGAAGGCTGGGAATCAGTCACCAGACCCCTTGATAGACTTCCGACTCATCCTCCACCGCGTCCTCAAGGGCTGGGAATCAGTCACCAGACCCCTTGATAGACTTCTCCTGGGTGACGCCTACTACGACGTGAAGCTGGGAATCAGTCACCAGACCCCTTGATAGACTTCACCGAGGCCGAAGCCAAGCGCGCCCTGCGCTGGGAATCAGTCACCAGACCCCTTGATAGACTTCCTAGCCTACTGCCATCCTCACCCGAGGCGCTGGGAATCAGTCACCAGACCCCTTGATAGACTTCAGAAACGTCTATCAAGGGGGTCTGACCAGCGCAAACGCCTCGTCAGGGGTCAGAAGATCACGAGTTGTTGGGGCTCCGGCTCGGCCTCGACGGGTTCTTCGTTGCGGAAACAGAGCGCGTGCGACCACTCGCGGTCGGTGACGTACAGGATCCGCACCTCGCCGCCGCGCGGCAGGTTGTTCCTGATCGCACTCGCCCTACGACGCTCGCCGGCCACGGTCGGGGAGTAACGGACGTAGACGCTGTACTGCGCCATCCAGAAACCCTCATCCAGAAGAAGGTGCCGGAAACGAGTCGCCTCCTTACGCTGCTTCTTCGTCGCCACCGGCAGATCGAACATGACCACGCACCACACTGGATCATCCGCCATCAGGACTCACGCTTAGGTCCGGTCCACGACGGGACATCCAAGCGGGCTCGGTCCCCTTCACAGTACTGACCCAAGTGCTGAGCCAGCTCCTCCAAGACGGTCGGGAGCGTAGCACCGTCGTCACGGAATGGCTGTTGCACCGCGGCGACCAGAACCTGCTTCACCTGCCGCTCAGCGGGACTCGCATCAGGATCCAGACGCAGCACAGCATCATCCACCGCAGGGCGGAAGGGCTCAATGATGTCGTCCACCAGGTTGAACGTATTGCCGCGTCCGTGATGGAACAGGCCGAGCGTCGGGCAGAGCCCAGCACTCACTACCGCCCGAATCCCGTGAGCGCGCAGGACCGCATAGCCGTAGTTCAAGCAGCTGTTGCGGTGGTCCTCTGCCTCCGGACGCCGGAGAAAATCACCCTCGGAGGCGAATAGGCGGGACCAGTACAGGCGAGCAGCATGGGCCTCGACATTCTCCGGATCGCCCGAGCGGACCGAACGAGCCATCTCCTTGAGCCGAGCTGCCGCAGGACGATCCTTCTGAAGTAGGACAGTCGCCTGTCCCAGCACCTTCGCTCTCACCAGGCGCCCCCACGCATTCTTCCTCCGCGGCTCAGAGAGCTGCGACTGCGCCAGCTGCCTGGCGCCAACGCGACCATGCTCATGCCACGGATAGGCGGCGCCCTCGGGAACGCCCCGCCAGTCGCAGAACAGCACGACAACGTCCGCGCCCAGCAGGCGATGTACGACAGCCGTCGAGAAGCTCACGTGAGGACCTACGAGGACGACCGCCACATCGGCCGTCGGGATCCGATGCTCACCCCCGTCGTCTTGGTAGACGCAGATCGCCCCACGATCCGAGGTGATGCGACCCTCCAGTGACGAGCAGTCGATAATGCGCCAGGCTGTGTCCAATTTCGGAGCCTCACTCGAGGGTCCAGGAGACAGGGAGACCGAATCTACTGGAGTACCGAGGGCGGCCTAGAGCATCGCGACGAACAACAGTAGGTTGTACTTTGGCCAGTACGTTAATTGCTACTCGCCATCCTTTACGGTCAACGATTTCACTCACGGCGCTGCTTGGATTCCCTAATCCTTCCGCGGCAAGGATCCTTGGTTTCAATGTCAGTTTATTGTTGGCGTCATACCCACATATACGCCAACGTGTGGTGTTAGGGTAGTCTTTGAGGAAGCGCCCAATAGTGTCTTTGGTGAAGGAGTCAATGTTGATCACCAGTTCGTCACCCACCACGACCCATCCCAGGTAGGTGGCGTTGCCCGCAGCGATGGCCTGCCGAAGCTTCGGTTCGGCGCACCTCATGCTGATCGACTGGGGTGGGACGACCGCGGAGAAGAGATCCCTGTGCCGATGACTGAGCAGGTCGTGAGTGAAGACGCGGAGCATCGCGTAGACAGGCTTCTTGCCCTCGATGCGGTAGATGCGGGCGTGATGGATTGTTGACCCGATCTCCGCGTAGCCACCACGCACCGCGATAGCCCCGAAAGGCTTCTCCTTGGCATCGTTGCCGCGCTTCTTGGAGAACAGCTTAATACGGTCGTTGGACGTCAACTCTTGCCCGTGAACTCTGATCAAGCGATCCTCCCTGGCAGGAAGGCCGTTCTCGGCGTCGAAGTCCGCCTCCCGGGTGAGCGCGCACCACAATGCGGGGGAACTGGCTCGATCAATCTGGTTGACTGACAGGCCGTCACCGAGCCGGGGAGTGTCGTACTTCCGGATCGTGTCGTCGTGGGCGTTACCGTTACCGAGACGCAAGCGAAGGTTCTCAACGACATGCACTTCATCAGCGGCCAGGCGCTCATTGAACAGCTCCGTGAGACGAAGCATGTGGCTCCGCCACGACTCGAAGTGCTCTCGCGCCCCTACGGTCAAGCCCGTGTACTGCTTCCAGGTCTCCTCCTGGCCAGTGAGGCGCTGCGCCCAACGAAGACTTGACCGTTCCGCCAGCGTCTTGGCGGCGCTCCTCTCCATGAGGGCGACAACGCTCGCATCCACGGCGTGGTGGCGACGGTCAATGCGATCCTTGCGCCCCTTCTCACCGATCAGGTTGATACGGGAGTCGATACCCGCCGCCTTGCGGGCAGCCGCAGTGATGGCGCCACGGTAGACCATGACATCGGCGTCGGGGTAGGCGGCGGCAATACGGTGGCGAAGCTCATTGGCCATCCAAGCCACGGACTCCATGCTGCGCTCATCGATCTCCGGATCCTCTTGAGTGCGCTGAAGACGAGCGATGACCTCCTTCTTAAGGCGCTTCAAATCACCAGGTGACATGCCGCCAGGGCGGTTGCGCCACCCGCGCACTCGACCGATGGCCTCCTTCACCCCGACATCAGGGATCCCGCAGGTCTGCGCCCACACTGCGAACGGGGTGTTCGATTTCGAACGGTTGCAGCGCTCGCAGACGGCCACGAGATTCTCTCGGTGGTTATTCGATCCTGTTCCGGCCTGCGGAACGATGTGGTCCAGCTGAGAGGTGTGGTAGCCGATTGTCCCCCCACAGTACAAGCAGGCGGAGTCCTGCAATGTGATGGCGTGATGGCGCATGACGTCGCCTGGACGTACATGTCCCTCCACACCGTAGGACTGCTGAATCTCCTTGATCGCGCGTTGGTTCACCTCGTAGCGACGGTTGTTCGCCCGGTCCCGCTCCCGCGCCGCACGCTCGCTGGCGAAGCCATCTCGGACATGCTCCACCTGAATGACCTCGGGCTTGCCCCACACATTCTCGACCGCGGCGAGATACCGTGCGACGGCCTTGAGAGTCCGGTCGACGGACGGGTTGCCCACCGGGGCGCCCACAGGTTCGGCCGGAGGGGCCCATGAGTCATCGACGCCGAAGAGCTGCTTACGTGCCTCATGCAGATCGTCAGTCGTCGCCAGCATGTGGTCGTTGAGGGCCGTCAATGACTCCCGCGAATACGCCGCACGTCCGGTTGGAAGGTGGAGAGAATCGAGCTTGGTCTGGTCCTCCTCCGGCAACTCGGCAATGACCTCGGCGCACTCCGAGTCCTCAAGACCCTCGTAGAGGTAACGGGCCATGGCGCCCTGCCGTTCGGCGTCGGCCTCCACCCACCAGGTCTTCAGCGCGCCGATCTTCGTCTTGCGCATGATCTGGTCGGTCACGTTGACCGGAGGCTGAGCGGCCGACCGCTCACCATCTGCGGTGAGCTTCGCGGTACCCCGCAGAGCCTGGCGGGAGACTCCCAGCTTCTCAGCCACATCAACCCAGGTCAGGTCGTCTCGTGGGTCCCTCCAGGAGGAAGGCAACTACTTGGCGGCGCTCGTCCGCCGTCAGCGGCCGGTCCTTACCTTTGGCCTCACTGATGCGGAGATTGGCCACGATGGAGATGATCCGGAAGCGCTGGAACTCCGGATCGCACTTCGGCGCGCGCCGAAAGGAGCCCTGGCCGGGAAGCGGGTCGGGAGCCACGCGGGAGACGGCCGACCCGCGTGGGGACTCCGCCTTGAAAACGGCATGCAGCAGTTGCTTGCAGACATCGGGAGAGATGCCCTGACGGTCGCAGATCTTCCGGATCTCATTGGCGTTGTCGCTCTGATGCAACTTGCCGAGAATGCCCTCCGGACCGCGCATGGTGATGCGGTGGGTCAGCGCCACTTGGGCCATCGCCTGTCCGGGGGTGATGTCGTCGTCGAGAATCTCGCCTGGGCCCGTCATGATGCGCTCGCGCAGTGCCTCCATGAACGGGGAGTCCTCTGCAGGTGACAACAGCGACTCGACCTTCGAGTACGGGTTGCGCCACCCCCGATGCCGTGCGATATGGCGTACCGCCATGGAGATGGCCGGGCCACGCAGCTCCTCAGGTAGCGTCTCCTCAACTAGCTGAGCGCGCACTCTCCATACCAGGTATGGATCGGTCTGCCCGCCTAGATCTGGAATTGGGAAGCCCAGGTCGAGCAGCACCTTGTCGAGTTGCTGGAGCCGCTTGCGTCGACGCCGCAGCAGGCGTCGAGCGCGGCGGGCGACGCCCGAGATCTCCTTGCGAGTAGAGGCGGCTTTCTTCCCGTCCTCGCCGATCCCCGAGTCATGAATGAGCGACAGCGCTGAAAGGAGCTCGATGGGGGTCCCCTGGTCGTCAACCCGCAGCGTTGCGAGCCCGACGGAATGGGTGCCGACGTCGATCCCCACGCGAAGGTGGTGAGTAGGCATGGGAGATGCATACCACACTCGGACGCATCATGAGGCTGGCGTAAGAAAACTGCCCGGTCTCAATGTGAGATCGGGCAGTTAGACCGCCTTGCCGGTGGGCAAGCCGGTGGAGCATTCAACCCCGCAAGCATGGCGGGGCTTACTGGGAATCAGTCACCGCGAGTGTAGCACCATCAGGGCTGGATCCCTGGTCTTAAGAGAGTCTCGGTGTGCGAGCGCCGGAGGTGGCGGAAGAGCGCGGGGGCGAGGGGCATTCGCCCCCGGAGGCGGCTCGGGTGGGCCGGAGTGGTGGCTGCGGTCCGCGCCCGGGACGTACTTTCCGATCGAGGACTGCGTTTTCCTCCAGGCCACTGGGATCTCCCCGTCGCCATCTGGGGGACAGCGCAGTCCTGGTGGCGAAAGTAAGTCCTCGATGGGGGCGGCGGCTCCCGCAGCGGGGGCGGCTGGGCCAAGATGGAGCCATGCGCGACCTGAACGACCTGACCCGTCCCACCGTCCCCTCCGGCGCCATCCAGGAGCGCATGCTCGCTGAGACCGAGGAGCGCCGCGGCGTCGTCGGCCCGGCACCGGCCCTGCCCGACGACGCCGGAGCCCCCACCGCCCTGCGCACCGCCCTGGGTGAGGTCGTCGCCGAGCTGGCCCCGCAGATCGTCGAGCTCTCCCACGACATCCACGACCACCCCGAGACCGGCTACGAGGAGCACCACGCCGTGGCCACGGTCGCCGAGCTCCTGCGCCGCCACGGCATCGAGCCCGAGGTCGGCGTCTACGGCATGGACACCGCCCTGCGCGCCGAGATCCCCGGGGCCGCAGGCGCGGATGCGACGGCCGGAGGCTCCGGGGAGTCGGCCGGCACCATCGCCATCCTCGCCGAGTACGACGCCCTGCCCGGCATCGGCCACGGCTGCGGACACAACGTCATGTGCGCCAACTCCGTGGGCGCCTTCCTCGCCCTGGCCTCCCTGGCCCGCACCCGCCCCGGCGCCCTGCCCGGCCGCGTCGTCCTGCAGACCACGCCCGCCGAGGAGAACTCGACCGCCAAGGAGATCCTGGCCGTGCGCGGCATGCTCGACGGCGTCGATGCCGCCATTCAGACCCACTCCTACGCTCACGACGTCACCCACCAGACCTGGCTGGGCGTGCGCCGCCTGCGCGTCATCTTCCACGGTGTGCCGGCCCACGCCGCCTCCCAGCCCTTCATGGGCCGCAACGCCCTGGACGCCGCCACCCTGGCCCTGACCGGCATCGGCCTGCTGCGCCAGCAGATGCTCCCCATGGACCGCCTCCACGCCATCATCACCGACGGCGGCCAGGTCCCCAACATCATCCCCGAGCGCACCGAGCTGTCCATCATGGTGCGCTCCAAGTACCTCGAGACCCTCAAGGAGATCGCCGAGCGGGTCGAGGAGCTCCTCCACGGCGCTGCCCTCATGACCGGCACCGGCGTCGAGATCCTCACTTCCGAGTACTGCAACGAGGTCCCCGTGCGGGACAACGGCCCCCTGCTGACCTCCTGGGTGCGCTCCCAGCGCGAGCGCGGCCGCGACCCCCTGGCCGCCGGCGTCCTGCCCGAGACCATCGCCGCCGGCACCGACTTCGGCAACGTCTCCCAGCGCATCCCCGGCATCCACCCGCTCATCAAGGTCACCGACCGGCCCGACGTCGCCCTCCACACCCCCGCCATGACCGAGGCCGCCGGCGCCCCCACCGGGGACGCGGCCGCGCTCGACGGCGCCTACGGGCTGGCCGCAGTCGCCCTGGACTGGCTGCACGACGCCGAGCTGCGCCGGGCCGTGCGCGCCGACTTCGAGGCCAGCGGCGGGGCGATCGACGTCGCCGGCTTCTGGGAGGAGTGAGGCGCGCTCAGGCCGCCCCGACCGCCCCTGCTACCCCAGTCGCGTCGGCTCTCAGGCCGCCGGGCGGCGGATGAGCAGCGCCCCGGGGTCGATGCGTACCCGCATGCCCTGCGTGGGTGCCAGCAGGTCGCCGTCGACCTCCACCAGGGCCGGCGCCGAGAGCTGGACGGCCACCTCCCCTCCACGGCGCAGCATCACCCGTCCCAGGGAGCGGCCCGACTCGGAGTAGCGCGCCGCATAGGGCGGCAGCACCTGGCGCGCCAGCGAGCTCCAGCCCGCCAGGCCGGCCACCGTGTCGATGGCGGCGACGTCGAGCATGCCGTCATCGGTGCGCGCCTGCGGCAGCAGGGTGATCCCGGCCGGCAGGCGCCCGCCGTTGGCCACCAGCAGGTTGCGGGCCCTCAGGCGCTCCACGCGCCGTGCGCCGGCCTCGTCCTGGAGGCTGAGCACCAGGTCCATGCGCGGCGAGCCCAGGTTCTCCATGGCCGCCAGCGCGTAGGCGCCCCAGCCGACCCGCGCCTTGAGGGCCGGGCGCGTGGAGGCCACCAGTCCGGCGTCGAAACCGATCCCGGCCACCACCATGCAGGCGTGCTCGTCACCGAGTGTGGGCCGGGTCCACTGATGCGCCCTGCGGGTCGCCCTGTGGATCGTGCGCACAGCCCGGGCCGCCTCAGCCGACAGCTGCCGGGAGTCGGCCGGTGCGACCGGGGCGGGCGGGGAGTCCGGCGGGGCTGCTGCGGCTGGCCCCGTCAGGGATGCGGAGCCGGCCCGCCCGCGGGGGGCGTCCGCCGGCGCCGGGTCGGGGACGACGTCGGGATCGGACCGGGGCTCGGTGCGCACCCAGGCCAGGTCGGCGGGAAGATCGACGCCGCGGGCCACCACCTGGGCCGCCGCCCGGGCATCCCCGACCGGCACCCCGAGGTTGCGGGCCGCCAGGTTCGCCGTGCCCAGCGGGACGATGCCCATCTGGGCGCCGGTGCCGGCCAGGCCGGCCGCCACCGAGCGCACCGTTCCGTCACCGCCGGCGGCCACCACCAGGCTCGCCCCGGCCGCCAGGGCCAGGCGCGCCTGCATCGTGCCGGGCTCGGAGACGCTCGTCTCCAGCCACACGGGCCCGGCGTAGCCGGCCTCGCGCAGCTCGCCCTCCAACAGAGAGCGCACCACGGCGGTGACGCGCGGCTTGGAGGGGTTGACGACGACGCAGGCCAGTGGACGCCCGGTGCGCGTCGTCGCCCGGGTGCCGCCGTCGGTGCCGCCCGTCATAGGGGCAGGCTAGTCTCCCTGGCGGCCTGGGTCACGGCCCGCCAGGGGGGCGGCGGGCAGGAACGGGCCGAGAGGACGCGAGAGAGCGCCTGCCGCCGGCGAGAGGCGCTCCGGAGGGAGGGCTCAGGCCTTGACGGGCGAGACGGGCAGGTCGGCCTCTCTCACCAGGCGCGAGATGAGGTCGGCCAGCTGGGCGAAGTCGGCGCCGCGGGAGGAGGAGACCCGGTGCACCAGGCCCATGCAGCGCATCGGCGCCTCGTCGCCGAAACGGGCGACGCCGTACTCCGAGGAGGGGGTCAGCAGCTGGAGCGCCCCCTCGGGGATGATCGTCACGCCGGAGCCGTGAGCGACCATGCGGGTCACCGTCGACAGGGTGGTGGCCACCGCGACCGGGGGGTGAGAGCCGTAGCGCTGGCACAGGGCCAGGGTCTGGTCGCGCAGGCAGTTGCCCTCGTCGAGCAGGAGGAGGGGCTGGTCGTCGAGCTCGGCGGGGCTCACGTCCGTGCGGCCCGCCCAGGGGTGGTCGGCGGCGGTGAGGACGACGAGCCGCTCGTCGAACATCGGGATCGCGGTGATGCGCTGAAGGTCGTCCTCCAAGGCGATGATGGCCGCGTCGAGGCGCCCCTGGGCGAGTTGGTCGAGGTTGTCCCCGGTGACCATCTCACGCAGGTCCAGGTCCATCTGGGGCAGGGCCTCACGCAGGCCGTCAATGAGGACGGGGGCCAGGTAGGGCGCGATGGTGGGGATGACGCCCAGGCGCATCGTGCCGCTCAGGGCGGCGCCCTGGCTGGAGGCGGCCTCGTTGAAGGCCTCGGCGGCCAGGACGGCGTCCCGGGCGTAGGGCAGCAGGGCCTCGCCCAGGGAGGTGACCAGGACGCGGCGGGTGGTGCGCTCCACCAGCTCGCCGCCGACGCGCTTCTCCAGTGCGGTGATGGCCTGGGACAGGCTGGGCTGGCTGACTCCGAGCGCGGCGGCGGCCTCACCGAAGTGCTGGTGGTCGCACAGCGCTACGAAGGCCCTCAGCTGGGAGAAGGACGGAGATGATGTGGTCGGCATGAGTTGTGGTCCTGTGGTCGGGGCCCGCATTCATGGCGGTCGGCGAGCCTGATATGACGGAGTGGCAGAAAATCGGGGACAGACGACTAGCCGGGAGGAGCGGGGAGGGCGGTGCGGTGGGAGGTGAGGGCGAGTCTCCAACGTGGCGGCTCGGAAACACCGTCGGGAACGATAGGGCGCACCGATTGAAATGGATTCTATTCACAGGTGGATTGCGTTGGTAAGAGGGGTGTGGGTCACGTTCGCCGTTCCGAGGTGGTGCGGGTGAGGGTGAGCATGTATATATCGCGGCCTTGCGACCCCACGCCGCCACCACCCAATCTCCTGGATCATTCCTGGATTTCAGGGCCTTGGGTGACGCTGGCGGCGGGCCGGCCGCCGGGGGATCGACGTCGAATCCCACCCGTTCCGCCCTCGAGTGTTGGCTCCGCCACTCGTCCGTGACTTCGAGCGTCCCCGGCTCGCCCCGTCTCCGTCGCCCGTCGCGCTCGCGGCCCGGATCGGCTCAGGTGCTGATCGAATGCTGTCTGGGGCGCGGTCCTGACTACACTCAGGACCATGATCGACCTGCGTGCGCTTCGTGAGAACCCCGAGCCCTTCCGCGCCAGCCAGCGAGCCCGTGGTGCCGACGTTGATCTCGTCGACCGCGTCATCGCCGCCGACGAGACCCGCCGTCAGGCGCTGGCCGCCTTCGAGAACCTCCGTGCCGAGCAGAAGCAGGTCTCCCGGTCCGTGGGGAAGGCCTCCCCGGAGGAGCGCCCGGCGATCCTGGCCAGCGCCAAGGAGCTGGCCGAGCAGGTCAAGGCCGCCGAGGCCGCCTCCTCGGCCGCCGCCGCCGAGCTCGACGACCTGGCCCGCCAGTTCGCCAACCTCATCGAGGGGGCGCCCTCGGGCGGCGAGGAGGACTACGTCGTCCTGCGCCACGAGGGCGGCGAGCCGCGCGACTTCGCCGCCGAGGGCTTCGAGCCCGCCGACCACCTGGCGATCGGCGAGGGCCTGGACATCATCGACACCCGCCGCGGCGCCAAGGTCTCCGGCGCCCGCTTCTACTACCTCAAGGGCTGGGGCATGCGCCTGGAGCTGGCCCTCATGACGGCCGCCCTGGACGCCGCCGTCGCCCACGGCTTCACCCCGATGACCACCCCCACCCTCGTGACCCCGCAGGTCATGGGCGGCACCGGCTTCCTGGGCGCCCACAGCGACGAGATCTACTACCTGCCCGCCGACGACCTCTACCTCACCGGCACCTCCGAGGTGGCCCTGGCCGGCTACCACGCCGACGAGATCCTCGACCTGTCCGCCGGGCCCAAGCGCTACATGGGCTGGTCCACCTGCTACCGGCGCGAGGCCGGGGCCGCCGGCAAGGACACCCGCGGCATCATCCGCGTCCACCAGTTCAACAAGGCGGAGATGTTCTCCTACTGCCGCCCCGAGGACGCCGAGGCCGAGCACGCCCGGCTCCTGGCCATGGAGGAGGAGATGCTGGCCCTGGTCGAGCTGCCCTACCGGGTCATCGACACCGCCGCCGGAGACCTGGGCTCCTCCGCCGCCCGCAAGTTCGACTGCGAGGCCTGGCTGCCCACCCAGCAGCGCTGGATGGAGGTCACCTCCACCTCCAACTGCACCACCTACCAGGCCCGCCGCCTGGCCGTGCGCGAGCGCCGCGAGGGCGGCACGAGCCCCGTGGCCACCCTCAACGGGACCCTGGCCACCACCCGCTGGATGGTCGCCATCCTGGAGAACCACCAGCAGGCCGACGGCTCGGTGCGCGTGCCTGAGGGCCTGCGCCCCTACCTGGGCGGCCTGGAGGTCATCGAGCCCGTCGGCGCCACCGCCTGAGGGCCGGCCCCGTGAACCCCACGCCTGCCTCCAGTCCGGGTGCCGCACGCGAGACCGACACCGGCGCCGTCAGTGCCCCCACCGATCCCGAGCCCACCGGCAATGGTCCGGCCGTCAACCCCGCCACCGGCATCGCCCCGGCCGGCCAGCCCCTGACCCGCCTGGGCGGCTCCACGGAGTACGTCGGGCACCTCGAGGACGGCGCCGGACAGGCCGCAGGCACCGGCGAGCACGCCCTGCGCCGTCGGCCCCTGGGACACGAGGAGTACCACGCCCTCGTCCAGGACCGGATGCGGGACCTTGACGCCCTGGAGGCCGACGGCGGCGCCCGGCTCGCACCCGGCCACGGGCTCGTCGTCGCCCTCGACGTCGACGGCACCATCCTGGACATGGACGGGCGCGTCTCGGAGCGGGTCATGGCCTCCGTCGCCCGCCTGCGCGCCCACGAGGTCCCCGTGGTCATCTCCACCGGCCGCGGGATCGCCGCCACCATGCCGGTGGTGCGCCACCTGGGGCTGTCCGCCGGCTGGATGGTGTGCGCCAACGGCGCCCTGACCCTGCGGCTCGACCCGGACGCCCCCGGCGGCTACGAGGTGGTCGACTCGCGCACCTTCGACCCGCGCACCGCCATCGAGACCCTTCACGCCGCCGTGCCCGACGGGATCCTCGCCGTGGAGGACCCTGGCGCCGGCTTCAAGGTCTCCCGGCTCTTCCCCGACGGCGAGCTCATCGAGGACCAGCGGGTCGTCACCTTCGACGAGCTCGTCTCCCAGCCGGTCACCCGCGTGGTCCTGCGGGCCCCGGGCATGCCCGTGGATCGCTTCTCCCAGATCGTGGCCGACTCCGGGCTGCACTCGGTGGAGTACGCCATCGGCTGGACGGCCTGGCTCGACGTCGCCCCCGAGGGCGTCACCAAGGCCTCCGCCCTCGAGGCGCTCATCGCCCGCCTGGGCACCGACTCCGCCCACGTCCTGGCGGTCGGGGACGGCTCCAACGACGTCGAGATGATCGAGTGGGCCGGAGCCGGCGTCGTCATGGGCAGCGCGCCGCAGTGGGTGCGCGACCGCGGCGATATCCTGACCGAGCCCGTGTGGCGGGACGGCTGCGCGGCCGTCCTGGACGCCCTCATCGAACGAGTAAGGCACCCGTGATGCGACAGTCCCCCCTCCCTGTCTCCCAGCACAACTCCATCTCTGAGGAGTGCGCGGCCCGCGCCGCCGGCCCGGCCGGTGGGGCGAGCGCCCCCGGTCGAGGGCGCGCGAGCCGTCGG
>ERZ772940.281-NODE-281-length-26276-cov-6.45982_pt1 | contig 26276 bp, 23 predicted proteins | sample MGYA00511682_ERZ772940 | MGnify/ENA primary metagenome ERZ772940 (study PRJEB29015, sample SAMEA2737922) | human oral metagenome | biome: human oral; feature: human-associated habitat; material: dental | place: China | collected 2031 ... | reverse complement strand
ATCAAGGGAATGTTTCCCTTGATTTTTTTTATAGATAACGTTCTGCGATGGCCGCATCTCCAGGATAGTCTTCTTTCTTTCCTTGGACGATTTGGTAGCAATCGGCTCCCTTACCTGCAATAATCACGGCATCAAGTTCTTGATTTGTGATGGCCATCGCTGCCTTAATGGCTTCTTCACGATCGGCAATCTTTTCAACAGGATGACTGATATAGCTGCTGATTTCATCTGCAATGGCCATTGGATTCTCATAGTTGGGGTCATCAGCGGTGAGAAAGACTTGAATCTCAGGATGTTGATTGAGCAGGAGTCCAAAGTCTTTGCGACGACTTTCACCCTTGTTTCCAGTCGAACCGAGAACCAGAGCAATCTTTCCAGTTTGATGAGTTTCAACAACAGAAATCAGTTTTTTCAGACTATCACCATTGTGGGCATAGTCGATGAAGACCTTGGCTCCATTTTTCTGAGTGAGAACTTCCATACGTCCAGGAACGCGGGTTGCAGCGATCCCTTTTTTGATGTCCTCTAGACTGGCACCTAGACGAAGACAGGCAAGTCCTGCAGCAACAGCATTTTCTTGATTGAAGTGGCCAATGAGTTGAATATCATAATCACCAGCGAGTTTACCGGTAGCTGAAAAGCTAAAGGCTTTGGAGTTCTCGATTTGATTGCTTGACTGGCTACCATAGAAGTCATGTTCTTGATGTTCCACTTGTTCTCTCAGTACAGAAAAGTGGTTCATGTCGCTGTTAATGACAACTGCTCGGCTATTTTTCATCAAGAGACGTTTGTGGTAGAAGTAATCTTCAAAGCTAGGATGCTCAATCGGTCCGATATGGTCAGGTGTGATGTTGAGAAAGACTCCTACATCAAAGGTCAGGCCATAGACTCGATGAACAAGATAGGCTTGGCTAGAGACTTCCATTACAAGATGGGTTCTTCCATTTTTAACAGCCTGAGCCATCATGTCGAAAAGATCGATATTTTCAGGCGTTGAGAAGGAAGATTTAAAGAAGGTCTTGCCATCTAGAGTTGTATTCATAGTTGACAAGAGAGCTGTTGGGTAGCGTTGAGATAGGATGTGGTAAGCAAAGTAGGCAGATGTTGTCTTTCCTTTTGTCCCTGTGAAAGCAAGAATTTTTAGTTTCTCTTGCGGATTACCATAAAATTCCATAGCAATCAAACTCATGGCTTTCTTGATATCGTTCACAACGATGACAGGGATACCAACCTCGTAGTCCTTTTCGGCAACATACCAGGCTAAGCCCTGAGTTATAGCAGAAAGAAGGTATTCTTTTTTAAAGGCAGCGCCTTTTGCAAAAAAAAGAGAGCCTTCTTTTACTTTTCGGCTGTCGTAACTGATGCTATCAAAAACAACTTCGTTGTAGTTATAGTGGTAGTGTCCTTGGTCGATAATCTCGCGGAAGAGATCATCTTTCTTTAATATATCTAATACGGTTTCAATCTTTATCATACTTTCTATTGTAAACCGAAAGTCTGAATTTTACAAGTAACAAGGAAAAGTTTATAATGGAAGATGAGGAAAATTTCCTAGTTATTAAAATTGAATGAGGAAGCTATGTCTAACGAAAACAATCACCAGCAAGCCCAGATGTTGCGAGGGACTGCTTGGCTAACAGCTAGTAACTTTATTAGTCGCCTCCTTGGGGCAATCTACATTATTCCCTGGTATATCTGGATGGGGACCTATGCTGCCAAGGCAAATGGACTCTTTACCATGGGGTATAATATTTACGCCTGGTTCTTGCTGATTTCGACAGCGGGTATCCCAGTTGCGGTCGCTAAACAAGTGGCTAAGTACAATACCATGCGAGAAGAAGAGCACAGCTTTGCCTTGATTCGGAGTTTCCTAAGCTTTATGACGGGCTTGGGCTTAGTCTTTGCTTTGGTCTTGTATCTCTTTTCTCCTTGGTTAGCAGATTTGTCAGGTGTGGGGAAAGACCTGATTCCTATCATGCAGAGTTTGGCTTGGGCGGTCTTGATTTTCCCGTCTATGAGTGTCATCCGGGGCTTCTTCCAAGGGATGAACAATCTGAAACCCTATGCTATGAGCCAAATCGCTGAGCAGGTGATCCGTGTTATCTGGATGTTGATGGCAACCTTCTTCATTATGAAGATGGGTTCTGGTGACTACCTATCAGCCGTTACCCAATCGACCTTTGCGGCCTTTGTGGGGATGGTGGCAAGTTTTGCAGTTTTGATTTATTTCCTTGCCCAAGAAGGTTTGCTTAAAAGAGTCTTTGAAACACGAGATAAGATCAATAGTAAGCGACTCCTAGTTGATACCATCAAGGAAGCCATTCCTTTTATCCTGACAGGGTCTGCCATTCAACTCTTTCAGATTTTAGACCAGATGACTTTTATCAATAGTATGAAGTGGTTTACCAACTATAGCAACGAAGACTTGGTTGTCATGTTTTCTTATTTCTCTGCCAATCCTAATAAAATTACCATGATTTTAATCTCTGTGGGAGTTTCGATTGGGAGTGTCGGCTTGCCACTGTTGACGGAAAACTATGTAAAAGGCGACTTGCGGGCAGCGGCTCGCTTAGTCCAAGATAGCCTCACCATGCTCTTCTTATTCTTGCTACCAGCAACGGTTGGGGTTGTTATGGTAGGAGAACCGCTCTACACAGTCTTTTACGGTAAGCCAGATAGTCTGGCCATGGGCTTGTTTGTCTTTGCAGTTTTGCAGTCTACCATCCTAGGTTTGTATATGGTCTTGTCCCCTATGCTTCAGGCCATGTTCCGAAATCGCAAGGCAGTTCTTTATTTTGTCTATGGTTCCATTGCTAAGATCGTCTTGCAATTGCCAACCATTGCTGTTTTCCACAGCTACGGTCCTTTGATTTCAACGACCATCGGACTAATTATTCCGAATGTCTTGATGTACCGAGACATCTGCCAGGTAACGGGTACTCGTCGAAAGATAATCTTGAAGCGAACCATTTTGATTACCATCTTAACCCTTGTCATGTTCATCCTAGTTGGCTTCTTGCAGTGGCTGCTCGGTTTTGTCTTCCAACCAAGTGGACGTTTCTGGAGTTTCCTTTACGTAGCTCTCATCGGAGGGCTTGGAGGATGTCTGTATGGTCTGATGAGCCTACGAACACGACTCTTAGACAAGATAATAGGTAAAGCCCAAGCGGACCGACTACGGACACGATTGAAAATATCGTAAGAAGATTTATAAATAAAAGCAATGAATTAACCTTTCTTTAATAGAAAGGTTTTTATAGTACATTTTTCTTAAAAAAGGAGAACTTTTTCTAAAATTAAGAGTAGAAAAATATGTTTTTTAAGTTTTTCTTCAGAAATTACTTGACTAAATAAAACCAAAGCTGTATAATAAGACAAAACTTTTAAACAGGAGGTTCTGGAAATGAAAAAGTCTAAGGCCAAGTATCTGACACTTGCAAGTGTCGTGTTAAGCGCAGGTATCTTACTGAGCGCATGTGGAAACTCAAGTAGCGCTTCTAAAACATATAACTATGTTTATTCGAGCGATCCATCTAGTTTGAACTATTTTGCAGAAAACCGTGCAACAACCAATGACATCGTGACCAATTTGGTAGATGGATTGATGGAAAATGACCAATACGGTAACTATGTTCCATCGTTGGCAGAGGATTGGACTGTTTCTCAGGACGGTTTGACCTATACTTACAAATTGCGTAAGGATGCAAAATGGTATACCTATGAGGGTGAAGAATACGCCCCTGTAACGGCCCAAGATTTTGTCACTGGGTTGAAATATGCTGCTGATAAAAAATCCGAAGCCTTGTACCTAGTTCAAGACTCTGTAGCAGGTTTGGATGACTATATCAACGGGAAAACAACTGACTTTTCAACTGTCGGTGTTAAGGCGATTGATGACCAAACAGTTCAGTACACTTTGACACGTCCAGAATCTTATTGGAACTCTAAAACAACTTCAACCATTCTCTTCCCTGTCAATGCAGACTTCCTGAAATCAAAAGGAGATGATTTTGGTAAGGTAGATCCTTCTAGTATTTTGTACAGTGGACCTTTCTTGATGAAATCGTTTGTTTCAAAATCTGTTATCGAATACAAGAAAAATCCAAATTACTGGGATGCTAAAAATGTCTTTGTGGACGATGTGAAATTGACTTACTATGATGGTAGTGACCAAGATGCCCTAGCTCGTAACTTTGTAGAAGGAGTATACAGCTACGCACGTCTCTATCCAAATAGCTCAAGCTTTGAAGGCATTAAAGAGAAGAACAAGGATAACATCATCTATAGTATGCAAACCGCAACTTCTTATTACTTGAACTTCAACTTGGACAGAAAATCTTATAACTTCACTTCTAAGTCCTCAGATATCGAAAAGAAATCAACCCAAGAAGCAGTTCTGAATAAAAACTTCCGTCAAGCCTTCAACTATGCTTATAACCGTACAGCCTATGGAGCACAATCTCAAGGTGAAGACGGAGCAACAAAGATTATTCGTAACTTGGTTGTACCTCCAACATTTGTAAGTATCAACGGGAAAGACTTTGGCGATGTTGTTTCAGAAAAGATGGTCAACTATGGCCAAGAATGGCAAGGAATCAACTTTGCAGACGCTCAAGATCCATACTACAATCCTGACAAGGCTAAAGCTAAATTTGCAGAAGCTAAGAAAGAATTGGAAGCTAAGGGGGTGCAATTCCCAATCCACTTGGATGTATCTGTAGATCAATCAGCTAAAAAAGGGGTACTTGAAGCAAGCTCTTTGAAACAATCCATCGAATCTGTCCTAGGAGCTGAAAATGTGGTTATCGATATCCAACAATTATCAACAGATGACTACGATAATTCTAGCTACCTCGCTCAAACGGCAGCTCAAAAAGACTTTGATATCTATAATGGCGGTTGGAGTGCTGACTACTTGGATCCATCAAGCTATCTAGATATCCTAAATGTCAATAACGGTGGTATGTTGCAAAACCTTGGTCTAGAACCAGGTGAGGTCAATGACAAGGCTAAGGCAGTTGGTCTGGATACTTACACTCAAATGCTAGAAGAAGCGAACAAGGAGCAAGAACCAGCAAAACGTTATGAAAAATATGCTGAAGTTCAAGCTTGGCTCGTTGATAGCGCCCTTGCTATTCCAAACGTTTCTCAAGGTGGAACACCGACCTTGAGAAAGACAGTTCCATTCTCATCGCCATTCTCACAAGCTGGAAATAAGGGTGTCGAATCATACAAGTACCTCAAGTTGCAAGATAAGACTGTAACGGCTGATGAGTATGAAAAAGCTAAAGAAAAATGGCTGAAAGAAAAAGAAGAATCAAATAAAAAAGCCCAAGAAGAACTGGCAAAACACGTTAAATAACCGGTCTATTCAACAGGAAAAACGATAGTTTCTCAGGAAGCTATCGTTTTTATATAGTTTGAAACTATAACTAGCTCTTGAAAACAAGAAAATAAGTTAGTGAAAATAAGTGGTACAATAGTTACTATAGATTTGGAGGTATTGTATGAGCAAAGAACTACACATCAACACAATTCTGGCCCAGGCAGGGATCAAGTCAGATGAGGCAACAGGTGCCTTGGTGACGCCGCTTCATTTTTCAACCACTTATCAGCATCCAGAGTTCGGTCAGTCTACGGGATTTGACTATACCCGTACTAAAAACCCAACTCGCAGTAAGGCGGAGGAGGTTTTGGCTGCAATCGAATCAGCGGACTATGCCCTAGCAACGAGCTCAGGTATGGCTGCGATTGTACTGGCCTTTAGTGTTTTTCCAGTAGGGAGTAAAGTCTTGGCTGTGCGAGATCTTTATGGGGGTTCTTTCCGTTGGTTCAACCAAGTGGAGCAAGAAGGCCGGTTCCATTTTACCTATGCCAATACAGAAGAAGAGCTGATCGCTGAGTTGGAGAAAGATGTGGATGTTCTCTATATCGAAACACCAACCAATCCCTTGATGTTGGAATTTGATATTGCAAAACTAGCCAAACTAGCTCATGCCAAGGGTTCCAAGGTAGTGGTAGACAATACCTTCTACAGTCCGATTTACCAACGTCCGATTGAAGAAGGTGCGGATATCGTTCTTCATTCTGCCACCAAGTATTTAGCAGGGCACAATGATGTCTTAGCTGGGGTGGTTGTGACTAATAGTTTAGAACTATATGAGCAACTTTTCTACAATTTGAATACGACAGGTGCCGTCCTATCACCGTTTGATAGTTATCAGTTGATTCGTGGTCTTAAAACTCTACCTCTTCGTATGGAGCGTTCTACAGCCAATGCCCAAGAAGTGGTTGCTTTTTTGAAGGATTCACCTGCTGTCAAGGAAGTTCTCTATACAGGACGTGGGGGGATGATTTCCTTTAAAGTAGTGGATGAAAAGCGTATTCCTCATATTTTAAATAGCTTAAAGGTCTTCTCATTTGCAGAAAGTTTGGGTGGGGTAGAGAGTCTGATTACCTATCCGACAACTCAGACTCATGCGGATATTCCAGCAGAAGTGCGCCATTCCTATGGCTTAACAGATGACCTCCTGCGCTTGTCAATCGGGATTGAAGATGCTAGGGATTTGATTGCGGACTTGCGCCAAGCTTTGGAAGGATAAGACAGATATGGGGAAATATGATTTTACAAGTCTGCCCAATCGTTTTGGGCATCATACCTATAAATGGAAAGAAGCGGAAGCTGATCGAGAAGTTCTACCAGCCTGGATAGCAGATATGGACTTTGTGGTTTTGCCTGAAGTTCGACAAGCTGTACAAGCCTACGCAGATCAGTTGGTCTATGGCTATACCTATGCTAGCGATGCTTTGATTGAATCGGTTCAGGACTGGGAAGCCACACAACACGGGTATCACTTTGACAAGGATTCTCTCGTCTTTATCGAGGGAGTAGTACCAGCTATTTCAACAGCTATTCAAGCCTTCACAAAAGAAGGCGAAGCGGTTCTGATTAACACACCGGTCTATCCACCTTTTGCTCGCAGTGTCAAACTGAACAATCGCCGATTGATTACCAATTCTTTGGTGGAAAAGAATGGTCTGTTTGAGATTGACTTTGACCAGTTGGAGAAGGATTTGGTGGAAGAGGATGTGAAGCTTTATATCCTTTGCAATCCTCACAATCCTGGTGGACGTGTTTGGGAAAAGGAAGTGTTAGAAAAGATTGGTCATCTCTGCCAAAAACATAGTGTTTTGTTGGTTTCAGATGAGATTCACCAAGATTTGGCTCTCTTTGGTCACAAACATCAGTCATTCAACACCATTGATCCCGCCTTTAAAGACTTTGCCCTTATCTTGAGCAGTGCCACTAAGACCTTTAATATTGCGGGGACCAAGAATTCCTATGCAATTATTGAAAATCCAAAGCTTCGAGTTGCTTTCCAGAAACGCCAGTTGGCCAATAACCAGCATGAAATCTCAGGCTTGGGGTATTTGGCAACAGAAGCTGCCTACCGTTATGGCAAGGACTGGTTAGGAGAGTTAAAAGAAGTCATTGAGGACCACATTAACTATGTAGTGGATGTTTTGGGCAACGAAACCAAGATTAAGGTCATGAAACCACAAGGTACCTACTTGATCTGGTTGGATTTTTCAGCCTATGACCTAACGGATGATCGCTTGCAAGAGCTTTTGAAGAATGAAGCCAAGGTTATCTTGAACCGAGGTTTGGATTTTGGGGAGGAAGGAACTCTTCATGCCCGCCTCAATGTAGCTATGCCGAAGTCAGTACTGGAAGAGGTTTGCCAACGTATCGTGACCACTTTTGCTACACTTTAAAAACCGAGCCTTCTAGGAGAAAAGTCTTCCTAGAAGGCTATTTTCGTAGGGGAAAATGTGGTATAATGAAAAGATAAGATAAAGGAGTAACTATGGCTAAATTGATTCCGGGGAAGTTGCGCATGGAGGGTGTTACACTCTATGAAACAGGCAACATTGAGATTATCAAGGAAAAAGGGAATCGCCTCTATACTCGTGTGGCGGGAGAATACTTGCGCTACAGTTTAGAGGATGATCTGGTTTTTTGTGCTTGCGATTTTTTCCAAAAAAGAGGTTACTGTGTTCACCTCGCAGCGCTCGAGCATTATCTGAAGAATGATGAAGAAGGCCAGGTGATTTTACAAGCCTTAGAAAAAGGACATGAAGAGCAAGAAGAGGTCGAAACCAAGGTTAGTTTTGGTGGTAGTTTTTTGGAGCGTATCCAACCTCAGAAGAGAGAAAAAATCTACACTTTGTCGGCTCAAGGTCAGGTGGAAGCTGGGACCAATCGCCTCCTTTGGACACTCCGAATCGGTTTAGTTGATAGTCAAAAATATTATGTCATTCGTGACATCCCTCTCTTTTTGAAGGTCTTAGTCCATCGAAAGCCATATATGATTGGAAAGCACTATGAAAATGACTTGTCTTGGGAGTCTTTTGATACAGCTAGTCAAGATGTTCTTACTTTTTTATGTGGCTTGATTGAGGAGGGACTGAGTCAAGACCTCTTTTTCCCTAATCAAGGTCGTCACCTCTTTTTCCCTCTGACCTTTTTTGAGCAGGGAGTGGAGTTGCTGATGAATTTGGAGGATTTTCATTTTGAGCACCAGATCGATAGTTATGAAAATCTTATCTTTCACGATTTAACTCCCGATGCGGAACTGTTCTCTTTTTCAGTGCAGGAGTATCCTGATTATTTTGAAATGGAGATTTCTGAAAGTGAGCGAGTCAACGTATTCTATGGGGGAGCGGTTCTCTTTCGTAAAGGAAATGTTTATTTCTTGACCCCTAATCAGATAACTCTTTTGAAGGAACTCAAGGGGCTTCCTCAGGAGGAGAGAGGGAGAAAATGCCTCCAGTTTGACAACAGTGATCGTGATCGCCTAGCCGCCTGTTTGCCTTTGTTTGGACAGCTGGGCACAGTTTCTGCTCCTGAGCGCTTACAAATCAGACCCTTTTCACCAATCTTTTACTTTGATAGGGAGGATGACGGCCGCATCCGTTTGGATATCCAGTTTGACTATGGAGATGTTAAGGTAACTAGTCGTCAACAGCTGGAACAATTACCATTTTCAAGCGATGCCGTCTTGGAAAATCAGCTATTTCAAGTCTGTTTAGGGGCTGGTTTTGAGGCTGATTTTCAGTCTTGGAGACAGGCTTTGAAGTCAGAGGCAGTTTATTCTTTCTTTCACCATACGATTCCAGCTTTTGATAAGTTGGGTCAGGTCTTCTTATCTGATGAAATCAATCAGCTCTACAGCGTCCAAGCTCCTCAGGTTCAGATTGAGTCCAAGGGAGGACTGTTGGAGATTCAGTTTGATTTCCAAGAGATTGCCCAAGAAGAGATTGATCAAGCTCTTAAAGCCCTGACCAGCAATCAGGATTTCTATATCAGTTCTTCTGACCAAGTGTACTTTTTTGATGAGGAAACCAAGCAGATTCGTCAAAATTTGCAGGAACTGGGGGTTGAGCTAAAAGATGGTTCTTTCCAAGCGCGAAAATCTCTAGCTTATAGTCTTTCTCAGCTTTTTGAAGGTCGAGACAGGATCTCCTTCTCGGAAGAATTTCAGCATTTAGCTCATGATTTGACCCATCCAGAGGATTTTCCTTTGGGAGATATACGGGTGCAGGCGAGTTTGAGAGACTATCAGGAAAAGGGAGTCCGTTGGCTCCAGATGCTTCATCACTATGGCTTTGGTGGCATTCTGGCAGATGATATGGGACTGGGAAAAACATTGCAAACCATCGCTTTTTTGACCAGTCAGGTGACAGAAGACAGTCGGGTCTTGATTTTAGCGCCGTCAGGTTTAATCTACAATTGGGCAGATGAATTCAGGAAATTTGCACCACAGTTGGATTTGGCTGTCGTTCATGGTTTGAAAGCGAATCGAGAAGCAATTCTTTCTGAAAATCACCAAATCTATGTGACTAGCTATGCCACCTTTCGTCAAGACAGCGAGCTTTATCAAGAGATAGCTTTTGATTTTCTCTTCTTAGATGAAGCCCAGGTCATGAAAAATGCCCAGACCAAGATTGCTCAGAGTTTGCGCCAGTTTGTGGTGCCGTCGGTCTTTGCTTTGTCAGGTACGCCCATCGAAAACCATTTAGGAGAGTTGTGGTCTATCTTTCAAATTGTGCTTCCGGGGCTCTTGCCAAGTAAAAAGGAGTTTATGAAATTACCGGCTGACCGGGTCGCGCAGTTTATCAAGCCCTTTGTCATGAGGCGTAAGAAAGAAGAAGTCCTTACAGAACTGCCTGATCTGATCGAAGTTGTCTATAAAAATGAACTGGAAGACCAGCAGAAGGCCATCTATCTCGCCCAGTTGCAACAGATGCGAGACCGCCTAGCGCAAGTGACAGATCAAGAATTCCAGAGAAGTCGGGTAGAAATCTTATCTGGACTCATGCGTTTGCGCCAGATCTGCGATACGCCAGCTCTCTTCATGGACGATTACCAAGGAGCTAGTGGTAAATTGGATAGTCTCCGAGATTTATTGCTACAAGTGGCTGATGGTGGGCATCGGGTCTTGATTTTCTCTCAATTTAAAGGAATGTTGGAAAAAATCGAGCAAGAACTCCCAGACTTGGGTTTGACCTCCTTCAAAATTACGGGCTCAACTCCTGCTCAAGACCGGCAAGAAATGACTAAAATATTTAATCAAGGGGAAAGGGATATCTTTCTCATCTCTCTTAAGGCGGGTGGTGTCGGTCTCAATCTGACAGGAGCTGACACCGTCATCCTAGTGGACCTCTGGTGGAATCCTGCTGTCGAGGCTCAGGCTATCGGACGAGCTCACCGAATGGGACAGGAGCGGAAGGTAGAGGTTTACCGTTTGATTACTAGAGGAACCATTGAAGAAAAGATTCAAGAACTCCAAGAACAGAAGAAACACCTGGTTTCCCAAGTTTTGGATGGAACGGAATCGCGTGCGAGTCTTAGTCTGGCAGAAATTCGAGAAATTTTAGGGATTTCTGAAGCCAGCACTTGAAAAATCAAGACAATACGCTATAATGAAGTGTTGAAAGGAAATACAAAATGAAACAAGATCGATTTCCACTGGTGTCAGATGATGAGATCATGCTGACTAAAATGCCAGTCATGGACTTGTACGATGAGTCAGACTTTATTAGCAATATCAAGGGTGATTACCGCGATAAGAACTATTTGGAATGGTCTCCTATCAATGAGGAACAGGCTGTAACTCCTTCGGTAGCTAGCAAGGAGCCAAAACCAGGCCCAGAACCTAAAAAAGTTGAAAAAACGTATGCTGAATTGGCTCGAGAAGAGGCGCGTGCGGACTTGAAGAAGAAACGTTCGGCCAAGTATTTGACTCAGGATGTTAGTCATACTAGACGACACAATGGTTCAACACTTGTTCGTCAAGGAAACCAACCAACAGCACCATTTCAAAAGGAAAATCCAGGTGAGTTTGCTAAGTTTAGTAAAAACTTGAGCCAGTCCCACTATATCTTAGCTGAGGAAGCTGGCCAGGTAGTAACTCCAACTCCGAAAGCCCAAACAGGAAAGGCTAAAAAGAACAACTATGATTTTCTAAAGAAGAGTCAAATCTATAATAAAAAGAATAAGCAAACGGAACAGGAACGTCAGGTTGCCCAAGAGTTGAATCTGACAAGAATTACTGAGTAAGGGAGAAGAACATGTCAAAAACATATCATTTTATTGGAATCAAGGGATCAGGGATGAGTGCCTTGGCCTTGATGTTGCACCAAATGGGACACAAGGTTCAAGGTTCAGACGTTGAAAAATACTACTTTACTCAACGTGGACTAGAGCAGGCAGGAATTACGATTCTTCCTTTTGATGAAAAGAACCTGCAAGGGGATCTTGAAATTATTGCTGGAAATGCCTTTCGTCCAGACAACAATGTTGAAATCGCCTATGCAGATCAAAATGGTATCAGCTACAAACGTTACCATGAATTCCTAGGTAGCTTTATGCGCGACTTTGTCAGCATGGGAGTGGCAGGAGCTCATGGAAAAACTTCAACAACAGGTATGCTGTCACACGTCTTGTCTCACATCACAGACACCAGCTTCTTGATTGGTGACGGGACAGGTCGCGGCTCAGCCAATGCCAAATATTTCGTCTTTGAATCAGACGAATACGAGCGTCACTTCATGCCTTACCACCCAGAATACTCTATCATCACCAATATTGACTTTGACCATCCAGATTACTTTACTAGTCTAGAGGATGTTTTCAACGCCTTTAATGACTATGCCAAACAAATTACTAAAGGTTTATTCGTCTACGGTGAGGATGCTGAGTTGCGTAAGATTACAGCCAATGCTCCAATCTATTACTATGGCTTTGATGCTGAGGGAAATGACTTTGTAGCTAGCGACCTTCTACGTTCTACAACTGGTTCGACTTTCACAGTTCATTTCCGCGGACAAGAGTTGGGTCAATTCCACATTCCAACCTTTGGTCGTCACAATATCATGAATGCGACAGCCGTTATTGGTTTACTTTATACAGCAGGGTTTGACTTGAACTTGGTACGTGAACACTTGAAAACATTTGCTGGTGTCAAGCGTCGTTTCACTGAAAAGGTTGTCAATGGTACTATTATTATTGATGATTTTGCCCATCATCCAACGGAAATCATTGCGACCTTAGATGCGGCTCGTCAGAAATACCCAAGCAAGGAAATTGTTGCAATCTTCCAACCACACACTTTCACTAGAACCATTGCCCTATTGGACGACTTTGCTAAAGCTTTGAGCCAGGCAGATGCTGTTTACTTGGCGAAAATCTATGGATCAGCCCGTGAGGTGGACCATGGTGACGTCAAGGTAGAAGACCTAGCAGATAAAATTAAGAAGAAAAGCCAAGTCATCACAGTTGAAAATGTATCACCACTCCTTGAGCATGATAATGCAGTCTATGTCTTTATGGGAGCAGGAGATATCCAAACCTATGAGTACTCATTTGAACGTCTTTTGTCTAATTTGACAAGTAACGTCCAATAAGAAAAAAGAATGGAAATTCCAATCACCATAGGACGGGCTACTTTATCGGATTTAGAAGAAATTGTAGCAATTGAAGAATCTTGTTTATCCTCAGAAGAAATAGTGAGCTATGAGTTTTTAGAAGAGAGTATCCGTAAGATTGCGGATACCTTTCTTGTAGCTAGAGATGAAAACCAGCTCCTAGGCTATGTTTTAGGAGAGTCTCAGTCTCTCCATCCCACATGGATAGAAATAAGATCATTGGCTATTCATCCTGACCATCGCGGGCAAGGCTTGGGGACCCTTCTTCTTGCTAGCTTGAAACAAGTGGCGGTGGAAGGAGGGTATGAGTACCTTCGCTTGACTTGTCCTGATGATTTGCTCTCTTATTTTGAGATGAATGGCTTTGTTGAGGAAGAAGTGCCAGAAGCTTCATGCGCAAGATTTTCGGGATGGAATCTGATTTGGGCCAATCCTTTTTATCAGGAGGAAGTATGAAAATCAGACAAGCAAGATTTTCGGATTTAGATCAAATTTTAGAGATAGAGCTGGAGAATTTCTCCCTTGAAGAAGCGATTCCTCGTTCGGTCTTTGAGGCGCACTTACGTGAAATTCAGACCAGTTTTCTCGTAGCTGAAAAGGAGGGGCGTATACTTGGATATATCGAAGGTCCAGTAGTCCCACATCGTCATCTACAAGATCAGTCCTTTACAGAAGAGATAAAAGACTATAGCCATCGACCTGGTGGCTATATCTCTGTGACTTGTCTCTCCATAGCTAAGGAGGCACAAGCCTTGGGCGTAGGGAAAAGACTGTTAAGGACTCTGAAAGAAGTCGCTTTAGAACATGAACGAGAAGGTATCAACTTGACCTGTCATGACTATCTCATCCCTTATTATGAAAAAAATGGATTTGTGAATGAAGGGGTATCCCAGTCAAGCTTTGCGGGTGAAAGTTGGTATGATATGGTTTGGCAACCTTAAAAAATGAGAATCATAGCTATAGAAAGGGATGTTTTGTTGCTTTTCTGTAACTTTTAAGATATAATATTATGGATTGTCAACAAGGAGGTAATGCTTTTGACTGAAAAATCAAGAGAAGAAGAAAAATTAAGCTTTAAAGAGCAGATTCTACGTGATTTAGAGAGAGTAAAAGAACAAGATAGAAGAGAGAAAGAAGTAGACATTCCAAATCTGACAGCTTCATCATCTCAAGCTAGTTCAGTAACTCCTATAAATCCTGAATCTGATGCTTCAACAGAAGAGTTGATGGCTGATTCCCTATCTGTTGTCGATAAAATTCTAAAGAATGCGCCGAGTGTTCCTCCACTTTCGAGTGCTGAAGCTGATAAAACGGATGAAAAAGAAGAGAAAGAGATTAGACAGCCTGTCATTGACAAGATTGAAGTTGTAGAATCTGAAGAACCTCTAGTAGAACCGATTCATCCAGCTGAAGAACCTGTAGTGGAGTCCGTTCAACCTAAGGTGGAACCAGTTGAACTTGAACCTGAAGAAAAAGAATTTAACGATACTCCGACCAAGATAGATGTGACTTATAAGACAGAAGAGGCCAATACATCAGTTGCTTCTTCTGAGAATAAAGCTGAAGCGCTAGCTTCAACTGGATCCTCAGACAGATTAACGGAGGAATCACGTCGTAACCGTCGCCGTAAAGGTAAAAAACCAACCAAGAAAAAGGAGAAATCAAAGGCCAAAGGTTTCCTAGTAACCTTTTTAGTCCTCTTGGTGCTTGTGGCTGCTGGTGGATACTTTGGATACGGTTACGTTCAAGACTCTTTGAAACCTGTTGATGCGAGCTCTAAGGAGTATATGACAGTTCAAATTCCAGAAGGATCAAATGTGCAACAAATTGGGAGCACTTTGGAAAAATCTGGTTTGGTCAAACATGGACTTATCTTTAGTATTTATGCTAAGTATAAGGGTTCAGACTTGAAGTCAGGTTATTACAATTTGAAGAAGAGCATGAGTACGGATGACTTGATTCAAGAATTGCAAAAAGGTGGAACTCCTGAACCTCAAGAACCAGTGCTTGCAAACTTAACTATTCCGGAAGGTTATACCTTAGAGCAAATTGCTCAGACAGTAGGTCAACTCCAAGGTGATTTTAAAGAACCTCTTACAGCGGATGCTTTCATGGCAAAAGCTCAAGATGAAACCTTCATCTCCCAACTAGTAGCCAAGTATCCAAACCTTCTTGGAAGTCTACCAACAAAAGACAGTGGCGTTCGTTATCGCCTCGAAGGTTATCTTTTCCCAGCAACCTACACTATCAAAGACAGCACCACAGTTGAAAGCTTGATTGATGATATGTTAGCAGCTATGGACAAGGCCATGTCACCGTATTACACTACGATCAAAGAAAAGAATCTGACAGTTAATGAATTGCTCAGTATTGCTTCTCTTGTCGAAAAAGAAGGTGCTAAGACCGAAGATCGTAAATTGATTGCGGGAGTCTTCTATAACCGCTTGAATCTTGGTATGCCACTTCAAAGCAACATTGCTATCTTGTATGCTGAAGGAAAACTTGGCCAAAAGATTAGCTTGGCTGATGATACTGCAATTGATACTACGATTGATTCACCTTATAATGTTTATACACATCTTGGCCTCATGCCCGGACCAGTTGATAGTCCGAGCCTCGATGCAATTGAAGCAAGTGTAAATCAGACAAAGAGTGAGTACTTGTACTTTGTAGCTAATGTTGAAGACGGTAAAGTGTACTTTGCAACGACAAAAGAAGAGCATGACCAAAACGTTGCAGAACATATCAATAGTAAATTAACACAATCAAGTAGTTCAAACTAAAATTATGTGGTTTTCCACATAATTTTGTTTTAAAAAAGTAATAGAAAAGAAAGTTGAAAAAATGGCAGAAAAAACTTACCCAATGACCCTTGAAGAAAAGAAAAAGTTAGAAAAAGAATTAGAAGAATTGAAACTCGTTCGTCGTCCTGAAGTCGTAGAGCGTATCAAAATTGCTCGTTCGTACGGGGATCTTTCAGAAAATAGTGAGTACGAAGCAGCTAAGGATGAACAAGCTTTTGTTGAAGGACAAATTTCAAGTCTAGAAACCAAAATTCGCTATGCTGAAATTGTTAATAGCGATGCAGTTGCCCAAGATGAGGTAGCTATCGGTAAGACCGTAACCATCCAAGAAATCGGTGAAGAGGAAGAGGAAGTCTACATCATCGTCGGTTCTGCAGGTGCGGATGCTTTCGCTGGGAAGGTATCAAATGAAAGTCCGATTGGACAAGCTTTGATCGGCAAAAAAACAGGCGATATTGTTACGATTGAGACACCTGTTGGTAGTTACGATGTCAAAATTTTAAAGGTTGAAAAAACAGCCTAAATAGAATGAAAATGGAGTAGTGGAGGTCTTGACTTGCTCAACTCCTTTTTGATTTTTTGAATAAATAGGAGACTATATGAGTTCAAATAAGAAAAAAAATAAAATGGAGCGTGGCTTAACCAATCGCCATGTTCAGGTGATGGCCATTGCGGGGACAATCGGAACAGGACTTTTCCTAGGTGCTGGTCGTTCTATCAGCCTTACTGGACCTTCTATCATCCTGATTTACATGATTACAGGGGCCTTTATGTTTTTGATGATGAGGGCTGTTGGGGAGATGCTATATCAGGATCCAGAACAACATACTTTTATCAACTTTATCACCCGTCATTTGGGGAAAGGCTGGGGGTATTTCTCGGTTTGGTCTTATTGGTTGTCTGTTGTCTTTATCGGTATGGCAGAAATCACCGCGATTTCGCATTATGTTCAGTTTTGGTTTCCTTCTTGGCCTAGTTGGTTGATTCAGATTGTTTTTTTAACGATTTTGGCCTTGGTCAATCTGATTGCGGTTAAGCTCTTTGGGGAAGTCGAGTTTTGGTTTGCTATGGTTAAGATTGTGGCTATTTTAGCTATGATTGCAACAGGGGTCTTTATGGTCTTGACAGAATTTGAAACACCATATGGTGCTGCAAGTCTGGCAAATATCAGCAATCAATTCTCTCTTTTCCCAAATGGAGTCATGAACTTTGTCATGGCCTTTCAAATGGTATTTTTTGCCTATCTGATGATTGAGTTTATCGGGGTAACAACTTCTGAAACCAAAAATCCACGTCAGGTCTTGCCTAAAGCGGTAAAGGAAATTCCTCTTCGAATTGTCTTCTTCTATGGTGGAGCTCTATTAGCCATTATGTCTATTATTCCTTGGAGAGAACTTGCTTCTTCAGATTCACCATTCGTAACAGTCTTTGAGCTAGCAGGTATCAAGTGGGCAGCAGCCTTGATTAACTTCGTTGTCTTGACGTCAGCAGCGTCTGCTCTTAACTCAACCCTCTATTCAACGGGGCGACATTTGTACCAGATTGCTCATGATTCGCCCAATCAATTCCTCAAAGCAATTAAGGCAGATACACTTTCTCGCCACAACGTGCCACAAAATGCTATCATCGCTTCAGCAATCTTGATTGCCCTAGCAGCCTTTATCAATGTCTTGCCAGGTGTTTCGGATGCCTTTGCCTTGATTACGGCATCATCATCAGGTGTTTATATTGCGATTTATATCTTGATTATGGTGGCTCACCTTAAGTATCGCAAGTCACAGGACTTTATGGCGGATGGCTACCTCATGCCCCATTATCGTTTCTTAAACCCGTTAACCATGCTCTTCTTTGCCTTTGTCTTTGTAACCCTCTTTTTACAAGAATCTACCTTTATGGGAGCAATTGGTTCAGCTATCTGGATTATCGGTTTCGGAATTTATAGCCAGTGGAAATTTAGAAAATAACTCATGAACTCATCAACTCAGCTTGGTGAGTTTTTTCTATTTTGACAGTCTATTGAAATGAGATTATAATCAAGCTATAGCAGTTCTAAGGAGGTTTGGATGTACCTTAGATTGGAGAATATGGAGTCCGAGAAAGCGCAAGAAATCGGGAATCAAATTCGTGCTTATAATCGTTCCAAAAGAGAAGGAGCTGAAAGCGAGTCACTGAGCCTTTATGTCGAAGACAAAAAGGGCAATCTCATGGCGGGCTTAGTAGCTGAGACTTTCGGAAATTGGTTGGAAATCGAGTATTTGTTTGTGAAAGAGGAATTGCAAGGACAAGGAATCAGTTCAAAACTATTGGAGCAAGCTGAAAGTGAAGCGAAGAAACGAAACTGTCAGATTGCTTTTGTCAATACTTACCAGTTTCAGGCGCCAGATTTTTATAAAAGGCATGGCTACAAGGAAGTCTTTACCTTGCAAGACTATCCCTATATAGGACAAAGATACTATTACCAAAAGGATTTGTGACCCAGATTGCCTTCCTTTGAAGAGGAGCTTAGCTAAGTAGTAAAAAAGAACGAAAACTCTTTGTCATGAAAGATAATAGAGAGTTTTTTTGTTAATAAAATATTACAAAATGACATTTATATATTGCATTAAGTTAGATATATGGTATAATGTTTTTAAAAGAAGCGCAACTTTTTAAAAATGTGAAGGAGGAAACAAGTGACTAAAAATTTAAAATTAAAATTAGCTCGGGTAGAGCGTGATTTAACACAAGGGGATTTGGCAGAGGCTGTAGGTGTTACGCGACAGACTATTGGTCTGATTGAAGCTGGGAAATACAATCCGAGTCTCTCCCTCTGCCAGTCCATTTGCAGATGCTTAGGAAAAACATTAGACCAACTATTTTGGGAGGAAGAAGATGAGAGATAGAAAAAAACTTGTGATCAAAGATGAACGTACGGAAAAATTGGAGGGAAAGATTTCAGGAGAAATTCTTTTGGGAATGTGCCTATTTTTGGCACTGGAAATTTTTGCCAAAGTTTATATTTTTAATTTAACGCTTCTATCCTATTTACCAGAATTACTTTTATTGATTGGAGTAGGTTTGTATGCCATTATTCGTCGCATGTATGTAGGAATTGATATTCGAGATATTGTTGAGAATACTGGAAAAGAAAGAATTTTATCTGCTTTGGGATTTTCTATAGTGATTTTATTGATTGATATCGTAGGCAATCGCGAGGAACTGGTCAGTCTATTGACTTGGAAGTACTCCCTAAAAGTGGTTCTAGCAGTTATCATCTATCTCGTTGGGAGTTATTCTATGGATAGAGTTATCCTATACTTGAATCGCAAAAATCAGCAAGTTTGGGAGGAAGAAGATGAAAAATAGATTTTTTTATTATCAATTATTAGACGAAAGAGAAGAGCAACTGATCAACAAAGCTGGGATAGAGTCTTTTCATGTGTTTATTGGGCTCATTCTGCTAAGTTATTTGGTGGCAATATTAGCACCTGCTCTTTTTAATCCTGATATTCTTCTGGTTACCCTTTTATTAGGAATTTTATTCTTTTTCAATCGTGCACGACAACTTGGAGTGACCTACTATAGTCGTTTTCATTTTACAATTATTTCATTTTACAATTATAGGGTGTTTGCTGGTAACTCTCGCTATTACGTCTCTCTTGATGTTGCAGAATTATCAATTCAACATAGAAATTTATCAGCACAATCCTTTGAACTTTAAATACTTGTCTGCTTGGGTGATTACTTATCTGATTTACCTTCCTTGGGTTTTTATCGGCAATCTTGGTCTTAAGAGCTATGGAGAATGGGCTCAGAAAAAGTTTGAGCAAGATATGGACGAACTGGAGAACGGAGAATAGCTTGTTAAGTTTTTATCAATCTTGAAAAAATGTGTTATAATAGTACTAATTTATCGGATGGTGTGAAAGTGGTAGAATACTTTTATACCTTTGTAAAGTAGGAAGAAGGAAAACAGATGTATCCAGATGATAGTTTGACATTGCACACGGACTTGTACCAGATCAACATGATGCAAGTTTACTTTGACCAAGGAATTCACAATAAGAAGGCGGTTTTTGAGGTTTACTTCCGTCAGCAACCGTTTAACAATGGCTATGCGGTTTTTGCTGGTTTGGAACGGATTGTGCAGTATCTTGAAGATTTGCGCTTTTCAGATAGCGATATTGCCTACTTGGAGTCGCTTGGCTATCATGGGGCGTTCTTAGACTACCTCCGCAATCTCGAGTTGGAGTTGACGGTTCGTTCTGCCCAGGAAGGGGACTTGGTTTTTGCTAATGAGCCAATTGTTCAAGTTGAAGGCCCTCTAGCCCAATGCCAGTTGGTCGAAACTGCTCTTTTAAACATCGTTAACTTTCAAACCTTGATAGCGACTAAGGCGGCACGTATTCGTTCGGTTATTGAAGATGAACCCTTGATGGAGTTTGGGACACGTCGTGCGCAAGAAATGGATGCAGCTATCTGGGGAACACGCGCAGCCGTGATTGGTGGCGCCAATGGAACCAGCAATGTGCGTGCAGGGAAGCTCTTTGGTATTCCAGTCTTGGGGACTCATGCCCATGCCTTGGTACAGGTCTATGGAAACGACTATGAGGCCTTCAAGGCCTATGCGGCAACCCATTGTGATTGTGTCTTTCTTGTGGATACCTACGACACCCTTCGCATCGGTGTGCCAGCTGCCATTCAGGTAGCGCGTGAGTTGGGTGACAAGATTAACTTTATGGGTGTGCGGATCGACTCTGGGGACATTGCCTACATTTCCAAGAAAGTCCGTCAGCAACTGGACGAGGCTGGATTCACAGAGGCTAAGATCTATGCTTCTAATGACCTAGATGAAAATACGATCCTCAATCTCAAGATGCAAAAGGCCAAGATTGATGTCTGGGGTGTGGGAACCAAGCTGATTACAGCCTATGACCAGCCAGCTCTTGGGGCAGTGTATAAGATTGTTGCGATTGAAGGTGAGAATGGTCAGATGCGCAATACCATCAAACTGTCTAATAATGCGGAAAAAGTTTCTACGCCAGGTAAGAAGCAGGTATGGCGCATTACCAGTCGTGAAAAAGGCAAGTCAGAAGGTGACTACATTACTTATGATGGTGTGGATGTGAGCGGCATGACAGAAATTAAGATGTTCCATCCAACTTATACCTACATCAAAAAGACCGTTCGAAATTTTGATGCCGTTCCTCTCTTGGTGGATATTTTCAAAGAAGGGAAATTAGTTTATAGTTTGCCTAGTTTGACTGACATTCAAGCATATGCTCGTAAGGAATTCGACAAGCTTTGGGATGAGTATAAACGGGTACTCAATCCACAGCACTATCCAGTAGATTTGGCGCGTGATATTTGGCAAGATAAGATGGACTTGATTGATAAGATGCGCAAAGAAGCCCTTGGTGAAGGAGAAGAAGAATGAGTTTGCAAGAGACCATTATCCAGCAACTGGGTGTCAAGCCAGTGATTGACGCTCAGGAAGAAATCCGTCGTTCGATTGATTTCTTAAAGAGATACTTGAAAAAACACCCTTTCCTTAAAACTTTTGTACTAGGGATTTCTGGAGGACAAGACTCAACCTTAGCAGGGTGCTTGGCGCAATTAGCTATGGAAGAAATGCGAGCAGAGACAGGAGATGACAGCTACCAATTTATCGCTGTCCGCCTGCCCTATGGCGTGCAAGCTGATGAAGCGGATGCTCAAAAAGCCCTCGCTTTCATCCAACCAGATGTCAGCTTGGTTGTGAATATAAAAGACTCTGTTGATGCCATGGCCTTAGCAGTAGAAGCTACAGGCAGTCCAATGACGGATTTTAATAAAGGAAATATCAAGGCTCGTAGCCGTATGATTGCTCAATATGCGCTTGCTGGAGCCCATAGCGGAGCTGTTATTGGGACTGATCATGCAGCTGAAAATATCACAGGTTTCTTTACCAAGTTTGGTGATGGTGGTGCGGATATTTTACCCCTTTTCCGTCTCAATAAACGTCAAGGAAAACAACTCTTGAAAGAGCTTGGTGCAGACCCAGCCCTTTATGAAAAAATCCCAACAGCAGATTTGGAAGAAGAAAAACCAGGTATTGCAGACGAAATCGCACTTGGAGTCACTTACAATGAAATTGATGATTACCTAGAAGGCAAAACAATCAGCCCAGAAGCCCAAGCGACTATTGAAAACTGGTGGCACAAAGGCCAACATAAACGCCACCTACCCATCACCGTATTTGATGACTTTTGGGAGTGAAAACCTCCGGTGGAGGTTTTCAGCCCGAGTCTAGAAACGGGAAAACGAGGAACCTCTAGTGGAGGTTTTTACCCTGAGCCTAGAAATGAGAAAGCGAAGAAGGTCCGGGGGACCTTTTTAGCTTGAGCCTTAAGCTTAGAAAGCTAGGTAACATCATGAAAGCAATCGGTACGCAAACGTTGCAGACGAAACGATTGATTTTGAGAAGATTTGTGGAAAGTGATGCAGAAGCTATGTTTGAAAATTGGGCTTCGTCTGCTGAGAATCTGACCTATGTCACCTGGGATCCCCATCCTGATGTCGATGTGACTCGAAACTCAATTCGCAATTGGGCTGCCTCTTATGCCAATCCCAACTATTACAAATGGGCGATTTGCCTCAAGGAAAACCCAGAACAAGTGATAGGTGATATCAGCATCGTTGATATGGATAAGAACGATTCTTCTTGTGAAATTGGGTATATTTTAGGAAAAAATTATTGGAGCCGAGGTATGATGACGGAGGCCTTGAAAGCTGTCTTAGACTTTTGTTTTACTCAAGCAGGCTTTCAAAAGGTCAGAGCTCGTTACGCCAGTCTTAACCCAGCTTCAGGCCGTGTGATGGAGAAGGCTGGAATGTCCTATCTAAAAACTATTGCCAATGGTGTGGAGAGAAAAGACTACGTTTCGGACCTTATTTATTACCAGATAATTAGGGAAGACAGGTGATTTTCTTTTCTGTTTCTATCAAAGTCAGACCTTGTCTGGCTTTTTTTGTACCATATTTCTGAATAAACTGATTAAATTCCTATTTTTTCCTATCATTGTCCCTGTTTTTTCTTAGAGTTGGGAATTATAATAGACTTAACAAATCAAAGAATGGAGGAAGGCAATGGACAATGTATTCTTTTTTATCAGTGTTTTTCTTGCTGGAATGCTTTCCTTCTTTTCTCCTTGTATCTTACCCCTGTTACCGGTTTATGCAGGGATCTTATTGGATGATAAAGATGGTGCTCAGGTTTCTAGTGGCAAATTTTCAATCTCAGTTGTCAGTTTATTGCGAACTTTGGCCTTTATAGTGGGGATTTCCTTTGTTTTTATCTTACTGGGATTTGGAGCTGGTTTTTTAGGCAATTTGCTATATGCCTCTTGGTTTCAGTATGTGACAGGCGCAGTAATCATTCTTTTAGGCTTGCATCAGATGGAAGTCTTACATTTGAAGGGACTCTACAAGGAAAGAAGGCTACAATTGCAGGGACAGGGACAAAAGGGTAATGGCTATAGTCAGGCATTTTTACTGGGGTTGACCTTTAGTTTTGCTTGGACGCCATGTGTAGGGCCTGTTCTGGGCTCTGTTTTAGCCTTGGCGGCTTCAGGTGGTTCAGGAGCTTTGCAGGGAGCTGGTCTCATGTTGGTTTACACGCTGGGTTTGGCGCTACCATTTTTAGTTCTAGCTCTTGCATCCAGCTATGTTTTGAAACATTTCCGAAAACTCCATCCTTACCTCGGGATTCTCAAAAAAGTAGGTGGTTTCCTCATTATCGTGATGGGAATCTTGGTGCTTTTGGGAAATGCGTCTATTTTGACAAGATTATTTGAATAGAGAGGAAGAAGAAATGAAAAAATGGCAAACCTGTCTCCTTGGAGTAGGCTCAGTCTGTTGTTTGGCAGCCTGTTCGGCTAAAACTATGTCAGACGACTCTACTATGAAGGAGCAAACGAAAACAGAACAAGTCAGTTCACAAACTGCGACTAAAGGTCAGGCAGTTGCTGATTTTGAACTGACAGGAGTAGATGGCAAGACCTATCGTTTGTCTGATTACAAGGGCAAGAAAGTCTATCTCAAATTCTGGGCTTCTTGGTGTTCCATCTGTCTGGCTAGTCTTCCAGATACAGATGAAATCGCAAAGAATGCTGGTGATGACTACGTGGTCTTGACAGTGGTGTCACCAGGCCACAAGGGAGAACAAGCTGAAGCAGACTTTAAGAACTGGTACAAGGGCTTGGATTATAAAAATTTCCCAGTTCTAATTGATCCATCAGGCAAACTTTTGGAAAGTTATGGTGTTCGTTCTTACCCCACTCAAGCCTTTATAGACAAGGAAGGCAAGCTGGTCAAAACGCAACCAGGTTTTATGGATAAGGATATGATTTTAAAAGAATTGAAAGAAATGGGGTAGAGAAAGATCATGAATGATAAAGTAAAACTTTTTGTCTTGGCAGGGGTCATTCTCCTAGCCATAACCGGTTTTTATTTTCTATTGACGCGAAATGCAGGGCAGACAGATAGCTCGCAAATTGAGAAAGCATCCGTTAGCCAAGGAGGAAAAACAGTGAAAAAAACAGAAGTGAGTAAGGATGCAGACTTGCACGAAATTTATCTAGCTGGGGGATGTTTCTGGGGAGTGGAAGAATACTTCTCACGCGTGTCTGGAGTGACAGATGCCGTTTCAGGCTATGCGAACGGTAGAGGGGAAACAACCAAATACGAATTGATCAATCAAACAGGACATGCGGAGACTGTCCATGTTACCTATGATGCTAATCAAATTTCCCTCAAGGAAATTCTGCTTCATTACTTCCGCATTATCAATCCAACCAGCAAAAATAAACAAGGAAATGATGTGGGGACCCAGTACCGTACTGGTGTTTATTACACAGATGACAAGGATTTGGAAGTAATCAACCAAGTCTTTGATGAAGTTGCTAAGAAATACGACCAACCTCTGGCAGTTGAAAAGGAAAATTTGAAGAATTTTGTGGTGGCGGAGGATTATCACCAAGACTACCTCAAGAAAAATCCAAATGGCTACTGTCATATCAATGTTAATCAGGCTGCCTACCCTGTCATTGATGCCAGCAAATATCCTAAACCAAGTGATGAGGAATTGAAAAAGACCTTGTCACCTGAGGAGTACGCAGTTACCCAGAAAAATCAAACAGAACGAGCTTTTTCAAACCGCTACTGGGATAAATTTGAATCCGGTATCTATGTAGATGTCGCAACTGGTGAACCCCTCTTTTCATCAAAGGACAAGTTTGAGTCTGGTTGTGGCTGGCCTAGTTTCACTCAACCAATCAGTCCAGATGTTGCTACCTACAAGGAAGATAAGTCCTACAATATGACGCGCATGGAAGTGAGAAGCCGAGTTGGAGATTCTCACCTTGGTCATGTCTTTACAGATGGGCCTCAGGACAAGGGTGGCTTACGCTACTGTATCAATAGTCTCTCTATCCGCTTTATTCCCAAAGACCAAATGGCAGAAAAAGGCTATGCCTATTTATTAGATTATGTCGATTAAGACTCTTCAAACTACTTCAGCGTCGCCTTACCGTCCCCATACGTATAGTTACTGACTTCGTCAGTTTCATCTACAACCTCAAAACAGTCTTTTTGAGCTGACTTTGTCAGTTTTATCTACAACCTCAAAGCTGAACTTTGCGCAACCTGCGGTTAGCTTCCTAGTTTGCTATTTGATTTTCATTGAGTATAAGAGAGCTTTCCTAAGCGGTTAGAGGAGAATTTTGCTATACTGATACTAGTAAGTGGTAAAGGAGCCGAGCATGACCTACACAATCTTAATCGTAGAAGATGAATTTCTGGTTAGACAAGGATTGACCAAGCTGGTTAATGTAGCAACCTACGATATGAAAATCATCGGTCAAGCTGAAAATGGAAGACAGGCTTGGGATTTGATTCAAAAGCAGGTGCCAGATATCATTTTAACCGATATCAATATGCCTCAGCTAAATGGCATCCAGTTGGCCAGTCTGGTACGAGAAACCTATCCTCAGGTGCATTTAGTTTTTTTAACTGGCTACGATGATTTTGATTATGCCTTGTCTGCTGTCAAACTCGGTGTCGATGACTATCTGCTCAAGCCCTTTTCTCGTCAGGATATTGAGGAAATGTTGGGGAAAATCAAGCAAAAACTAGATAAGGAAGAGAAGGAAGAGCAGTTACAAGATTTACTGACCGATAAGTTTGAAGGAAACATAGCCCAGAAGATCCAGTCTCATCTGGCTGATAGCCAGTTTAGTTTAAAGTCTTTGGCCAGTGACTTGGGCTTTAGTCCGACTTATCTGAGCTCCTTGATTAAGAAAGAGTTGGGTCTACCTTTTCAGGATTATCTGGTGAGAGAGCGTGTCAAACAAGCCAAGCTCTTGCTTTTGACCACGGATTTAAAGATTTACCAGATAGCCGAAAAGGTTGGTTTTGAAGATATGAACTACTTTACTCAACGTTTTAAACAGATTGCAGGTGTGA
>ERZ772940.275-NODE-275-length-26501-cov-14.6622_pt1 | contig 26501 bp, 27 predicted proteins | sample MGYA00511682_ERZ772940 | MGnify/ENA primary metagenome ERZ772940 (study PRJEB29015, sample SAMEA2737922) | human oral metagenome | biome: human oral; feature: human-associated habitat; material: dental | place: China | collected 2031 ... | reverse complement strand
AATTCCTTAACCCGCACGTCTTGGTTGCTTTCGCTATTCAGTTCTCAAAGGTCTTGGTGCTTTTCTTAAAAGCAACTTTTATAGTTTACTATCTTTTTAAACACTTGTCAACAATTTTGAAAAAATTTCGTAAACTATTTTCTTTTGCTTTAATTTTTCAGCTTTTTAAGTTTAACATCTACTAATTCGACTGTCAATAGAATTACAAAAAACTCTTGAAATATTTTTACTCAAGAGTTCTCATTAATACATAGCCTAACAACTTATTTTCAAATATTTATAATTTACTTCGCCTCAATTAGACCAAAGTCCCCATCTTCACGGCGATAGATGACATTGGTTGTGCCATCTTCGGCATCTGTATAGATGAAGAAATCGTGTCCCAGCAAATCCATTTGCAGGATAGCTTCTTCGGCATCCATTGGTTTCAAGTCAACATTTTTCGTCCGAACGATTTTCGGTTCTGGATTTTCTTCAACTTCTTCAGCTGCAAATTCGGCCGAGAAGACTTCCCCAGTGGGAACCTTTTCACGATGCTTCTTAGCAATCTTGGTTTTATTCTTACGAATTTGACGTTCGATTTTATCTGATACAAGGTCAATTGAACCATAGAGGTCTTGAGAGACATCTTCAGCGCGTAAAGTCATAGAATCAACTGAAATAGTAACTTCAACTTTGGCAGTCTTTTCACGATAAACTTTCAGATTGACTTTTGCATTTAGCTCTTGTGCTTGATTGAAATATTTCTCAATTTTAGCTAATTTTGATTCTACGTAATTGCGGATAGCATCAGTAACTTCAATGTTTTCGCCGCGAATACTAAATTTAATCATAGGCTTCCTCTTTCTTGCGTTAAAACGCTTTCTTTTATTTCATTTTACTATATTTGAAATTTATTGCAAGGATTTTTAGCGGGCCAATGAAAAAGTTTTTATAGTTTTCACTCCTTTTTCATACAAGACTTGCCTTGCCAGAAGAAGTGTCGCCCCCGTTGTATAGATGTCATCAACCAGTAGAATCCGTTCGGGCAATATTTCTTTATTAGCAACCTGGAAGAATTGTTTTGTTTGCATTCTCTCCTTTCTTGTCTTATTGGATTGAGTTGGTTTACTTTTCCCTTGGACTTCTAATAGTCTTTGGTAGCTTATTGAAGCATCCTCCAGAAAGCCAGTCACTTGATTGAATTTCCTCTTTTTAAGACTTTCCTCACTCAAAGGAATGGGAACAATTGTATAGGATTTATAATCCGCTAAAGCCCTTTTAATCTCATTTGAAAAAATTTTTCTTAACAAATAATCTCCCTGAAACTTATAGGATGAAAAGTACTGCTTCATCATTTCATTATAGATAAAAAGAGCTTGGTGATGGATTTCATGGCCCTGCTTCTGCCAGCAGAGGCAATCCTGACAAATTCCTTCAACACCAGATTTGTAACAGCTGGAACAGTGCAGGTTATCAATCCTTTCAAAGCGGGACCAACAGTCCTCGCAAATATAGTTTTTCTTTTGAAACTGAAAGAGGAGCGAGGTGAAACTTTCTTTTTGATGAACGGGTGTATCGCAGAGTAAACAAGTCATTAAAAGCCTCCTTTTTTATTCATCAGTTTAATATCCTGCAAAGCCCGTCGCATGGCTCGTGTCACCCCTGAGTGGTAAAATCGCAGGAGGCCATTTGGTCGCTTACTACTGCGTCCGACGCGGCCAGCAATTTGAATCAAGGATGATTTTGTATAAAGCTTATGGTGAGCATTCAAAACAAAGAGATCAATTTTGGGGAAGGTAACCCCTCTTTCTAGAATTGTCGTCGAAACTAGGATATCTAACTTGCCCTCTCGAAAGTCTTGAACTAGCTCCAAGCGGTCTTGGGAGCGACTGGAGACAAAGCCAATCTTCTCCTTGGGAAAATATTTTTGTAAGAGACGAGCAAACTGCTCTCCCTCAACAATCGTCGGATAAAAAAGCAAAAGCGGAAAGCCTGTTTGTCTCTGTTGACGGATAGCCTGGCCAAGCTTGACTGGAATTAAGCCCTTGGTCATCTTTTTATCCAAATCCCCCAGCCAGACAAAGGATGGCGAGACAAGGGGATTGGCATGGAAGCGTCGGGCTAGATGAACCTCTCTGAGTTGCCCCTTCTTGACTTGTTTCTCTAAATTATCAGTTGAGGTGGCTGTCAGAAAGATTTTTGACCCTTGGGGCTTGAGGGCATTGGCTACGGCATGGTAGAGGCTCTGATCGTCCACAAAAGGAAAGGCATCAACCTCGTCAATCACAATGAGGTCAAAGGCCTGGCGAAATTTAAAGAGTTGATGGACGGTTGAAATCAAAAAGGGAGAGCGGTGATAGTCTTCTGAATTGGCATATAAGAGGGAAATCGGACAGCTAAAATCACGACTAAGACGTTGATAAAGCTCACGGCAAACGTCAATTCTTGGGCTAACTAAAGCGACTACCTTTCCTTTAGCAAGTCGATTGGCTAGAGCACGGTAAATCATCTCGGTCTTACCTGAGCCCGTAACAGCATGAACTAAAATATTTTCTCTTTTTTCAACTGCTTCAAGGAGAATATCTGAAACTTCCTTCTGGTAAGGCGTTAATTGTCCCTGCCAACGCAGATAAGCTCCTTTGGTGAAAGGCTTTTGCTCAAAATAATAAAGGTGATCCAGAGTGGTCAAGCGGCCAAAAACAATACAGTTGCGACAATAAGACGAACCGTCTGGCAATGTCCACTCTGGCAATAAGAGATGGTTGCAGCGAGCACAGTAATATTTCCCAGATTTTTTAATTGTAGCAGGCAGGACCGAAGCCTTATCACGTAAGTCGTCCGGGACTTGATTGGCAGTCAACTGCCAGCCATAGTAATTTTTCATATCTTTCATTTACTTATCTATTCGCAGTAGAAATGAAATGTGATAAAATTTTCTTATGAATTATAAAACAATTGCCAAAGATACCAGCTTTGAAGAGGACATCAAAAAATCCCGCTTTATCTGTCAGCTCAAGCGGGTGAATTCAGAGGAAGAGGCGAGAGAGTTTATTGCAGCTATCAAGAAGGACTATCATAAGGCTAATCATTCCTGCTCAGCTATGATTATTGGTCAGGATTCACAGATCAAACGCTCCAGTGACGATGGCGAACCCAGTGGAACAGCAGGAATTCCCATGCTGACAGTTTTAGAAAAGCAGGGGCTGACCAATGTCGTTGCCGTAGTAACCCGCTACTTTGGCGGAATCAAATTAGGGGCGGGCGGGTTAATCCGTGCCTACTCTGGTGCGGTTGCCCACGCCCTTCTTCAAGCTGGCTTGGTTGAGGTCAAGGAACAAGAGGGCATTCAACTTGAACTATCCTATCCTCAATATCAAACCTTGGCCAACTTTTTGGCCCAGGAAGGCCTGCAAGAGCAAGACACAGACTTTACGGACAAGGTTCTAACGACTATTTATGTTGACCCTGATAAGGTGGAGCCCACTTATTCCGCCTTGGTTGAATTTTATCAGGGGAAAGTAAGCAGTCACAAGGCTGGTCATAAAATTGTCCAAGTTCCTCTTGATTCAAATAGTTGATAACAATTCCCTATCACTTGATAGGGAATTTGTATTTTACAGATGCTCCTTTGACGGCTATACTATTAGCAATTCTAAGAATCTTTGAGAGGTGAAAGTATGACAAAACTTTATGATAACGTGACAGAACTGATTGGCAATACACCGATTGTTAAACTCAACAAGAGTGTTCCTGAAGGAGCAGCTGATGTCTATGTAAAACTCGAATCCTTTAACCCTGGCTCTTCTGTTAAGGACCGGATTGCCTTGGCCATGATTGAAGATGCTGAACAGAAGGGGCTTTTGAAACCAGGCGGTATTATTGTTGAGCCAACCAGCGGTAATACTGGTATCGGCCTGGCCTGGGTTGGGGCTGCCAAGGGCTACAAAGTTATTATTACAATGCCTGAAACAATGAGCGTTGAACGTCGCAAGATTATTCAAGCCTACGGAGCTCAATTAGTTCTCACACCTGGTAGCGAAGGAATGAAGGGTGCTATTCAGAAGGCTAAAGATTTGGCTGCCGAAATCGGTGGTTGGGTGCCGCTACAATTTAACAACCCTGCTAATCCTGCCATTCACGAATCCACTACTGGAGCGGAAATCATTGATGCTTTTGGCCCAACTGGCCTAGATGCCTTTGTTGCTGGTGTTGGTACCGGTGGCACTCTCTCCGGTGTTTCCCACGCTCTCAAAAAAGTCAATCCAGATGTTAAGATTTACGCTGTTGAAGCAGATGAATCAGCTATTCTGTCTGGTGATAAACCTGGCCCCCATAAGATTCAAGGGATTTCTGCTGGATTTATCCCAGATACCTTGGATACTGACTCTTACGATGACATTGTCCGCGTCAAATCCGATGATGCTATTGCAACCGGTCGAGTTATCGGTGGCCACGAAGGCTTCTTGCCTGGTATCTCTTCATCGGCTGCAATCTATGCGGCTCTCCAAGTAGCTAAGGAACTTGGAGCTGGCAAGAAGGTCTTGGCCCTCCTGCCTGACAATGGCGAACGCTATCTATCAACTAGTCTTTATGACTTTGAAAATTAAGCTTGGTTAACAAATCACATAAAAGAAGAAGCCTTGTGAAGGCTTCTTGAAATAAATAATCATTGGCCCGAGTCCGCTCAGGCCAATTATTATTTTTAAAAGTACTAAAGTAGAAGGGGTCAGGGTTCACCTGCCATTTTCTAAGCATACAAAAAGAGGCTCACTTCAGCCTCTCTGATGCCAAAGCCGAATGATCTAATTGTCATTCGGCCCTTTTGCTATTTGAGATAATCTAAACCTTCTTTGACCCAAGTTTCCATACTGTCAGCTAGTGGTTTGAAGCCAATTTTACAGCGACTGTTAGAAAAACGGTGGCGGTGAGAAAAATGATGGCGCTCTTCCTCTAAGGTCCGCATGGACAGACTGGCTTTTTGGCTAAATTCATCGTAGTCTACAACCTGAACCAAGACTTCTTGGTCAAGTTTGAGGGTGTCAAAAATATTTTCAATATAGCCGGTCTTAATCTCTGAAATATGAATCAAGCCAGTCGTCCCGTTTTCAAGAGCCACAAAGGCTCCGTAGGGCTTGACACCAGTAATGACCCCCTTGTATTTTTCACCAATTTTCATTAGTCTTCAACCTCAATGGTTTCAATAGTGACAGCCTCCAAAGGCTTATCTTGGGCACCGGTTTCGACAGCTGCAATCTTGTCCAAAACTTCAAAAGAAGCCTGGTCGGCCAATTGACCAAAGACGGTATGGCGACGGTCCAGATGAGGCGTACCACCTGCCAGATAGGCATCAGCAATCGCTTCTGGCCAGCCCCCATGCTTCAATTCCTTGGCCGAGTAGGGGAAATTTTTATTTTGCACAATGAAGAACTGACTGCCATTGGTATTGGGACCAGCATTAGCCATAGACAGGGCACCACGCAGGTTGTAGAGCTCTTCTGAAAATTCATCTTCAAAACTTTCACCGTAGATGGACTCGCCTCCCATGCCGGTACCAGTCGGGTCCCCTCCCTGAATCATAAAATCAGGAATAATCCGATGGAAAATCACGCCGTCATAATAGCCATCCTTAGCCAGAGCAATAAAGTTAGCCACGGTCTTAGGAGCCTGTTCAGGGAAGAGCCTAACCTTCAAGTCTCCTTGATTGGTCTTAATTGTGGCCAGGGGGCCTTCGTGATTATCTAAATCTAATTGTGGGAAGTGTAATTCTTTTTCAACCAAACCTAATTCCTCCAAGGCATATAAAATGCCATCTTCTTCTACGCTTTTTGTAACAAAATCGGCCTTATCCTTGAGCTCAGGAACAGCATTGCCCATAGCAATCTTGAGGCCAACATAGTCAAACATTTCCAGATCATTGGGACCATCACCAAAAAAGAGAACATTTTCTGGTTTCAGTCCCACTTTGTCCAAGACATGCGCAACACCTGATGCTTTTGATGTATTATAAAGCACGACATCAGATGAATGCGGATGCCAGGGGACTAGCCGTAAATGGTCCGCCAAATCTTCAGGCAGTTGCAAATCCGGATTATCCTTTGAAAAGGTCCACATATGATAGACATCATCAGTTTTGTGAAATTCCGGATTGACACGAGTCTGGCCATAAACAGGTACCAAGGCATCATCGATTAGAGGGACACGAGTAGAAATGACGGCCTCATCCTTACCAGCAAAACCATATTCGATATTTTCGTCCTCAGCCCAGGCAACATAGGAATCCTTAATCGAAGCCGGCATGGGGTTATCATAGATAACCTTACCGTTACCATCAATGACATAGGCTCCATTAATCGTGACAAAATAATCTGGGTGGAGTTCTCTAATCTCAGGAACCACCCCGTACATGGCACGTCCAGAAGCGATTCCTGTCAAGATTCCTTTTTTCTTAAGCTCTTTAAAAGCCCGCTTAATAGACTCAGGCATATAACCAGAGTCTTTGATTCTCAAGGTGTCATCAATATCAAAAAATACAATCTTAATCTTCTTGGCCTTGTATTTTGTTTTTGCGTCCATGAAAGAGCTTCCTATCTTATTTTAATGGTTCATCAAGCCAAGAAGCTGGACAATAGTCAGCTGACTGATAGACTTGCTGAACCGTCACCTTTCATTATAGCATTTATTGGTCTTCCTGGGGGACCAGATTGTGCTGGAAGGCATAGACGACAGCCTGGGTTCGATCTTCAACATTGAGTTTAGCTAAAATGTTTGAAACATGGGTTTTAACCGTCTTGAGCGAAATAAAGAGTTCATCGGCGATGGTTTGATTGTCGTAACCCTTGGCCAAGAGGGCTAGAACGTCCCGTTCTCGGGCTGTCAAATCATCGTGGAGGTCGGGGTGCTGATCGTGGTATTTAATCTTTTGATCAACCTCGGTTTCAATGGCCACTTGGCCCTGGGCGACCTTGCGAATACTGTTGAGAATTTCAGCAGCACTGGAGGTCTTGAGCATATAGCCCTTGGCTCCAGCCTCAATGACAGGGTAGATTTTTTCATTATCCAAATAGGAGGTCAGAACCAGAATTTTGGCAGCCTTCCATTCCTTAAGAATCGCTAGAGTGGCTTCAACTCCATCCATCTCAGGCATGACCAGGTCCATGACGACAACGTCTGGTCTCAGCTCCAGTGCCATTTCAACCCCGTCCTTACCGTTATCAGCTTCGCCGATAACTTCAATGTCCGGCTGCATATTAAAGAAGCTCTTTAATCCTAGACGAACCATTTCATGATCATCAACCAGTATAATTTTAGTCTTGTCCATCGTTTTCATCCTCAACTTTCTCTTCTTCATCTTTATCTAAATTATCTAAAATTGGCAGGCGAATATCCATGGATACCCCCTTTCCCTTACTTGAAAGCATGGTCATGGTTCCAGCCAAGTCATCAACCCGATCCTGAATATTTTTCAGGCCGTAACTGAGTTCACGACTGGCATCCATATCAAAGCCCTGGCCATTATCAATCATCTTGAACTGAACTTCATTCTCGGTCTGGTAGAGATAAACTTCCAGACGACTGGCATGGGCATGCTTGAGGGTATTAGAGATAAACTCTTGGGCAATTCGAAAGAGATTGTCCTCAATGACCTTAGGCAGTTGATCAACAGCCTCCTTAAAGACTGTTTCAATATTACTCTTGTCTTTGAGTTCCTTGAGGAGCATGGAGATCCCTTCTGAGAGGGTCCGTCCCTGCAGTTCAGTTGGTCTCAGGTGCAAGAGCATGACCCGCAGATCATTTTGAGCACTGATCAGGGTCGTCTCGATTAGGCTTAATTGCTCTTGCAACTGCTCTTTATCCAAATGTTCCAGATTCTGAGCAACACCGGACAACATCATGGAAGAGGCAAAGAGCTCCTGGCTGACCGTATCGTGCAAATCTCGAGCAATTCGCTTACGCTCCTGGGTAACGATGGCCCGGCTATTAGAGATATAGGCATTCTCAGTTTTCTGCAAGTTAGCTGTAATCCTGCTCATCTGTTTTGACAGACGCTCGATATTCTTTCCAACTTCAGACTCTGGCTGCTTACCTACCGCCTGATTATTGATAATACGTCGGAGGCTCTTATTGAGGTGGCGTTTACTATTATCATCGACAACCAGCCAAACCAAGATTAGCAAGAAGCTAACCGAAAACATTAGTAAAACGACCGAAAAAATGAATTGTTCTAAAACCCTTGGGTCTGCGAAGACAAGTCTGGAATCTAGATTGAGACTATCAAAAATGATAAAGATGATAAAGCCAACGGTCACGCAGACATAAAGGAAGATTAAGAGAAAATCATTTCGTTTCATGACCGCACCACCTCTACTGAGCCTGCGAAGATATTAACCACCACCTTGATGGAGCGCAGGAGTTCACGGTCATCCTTTTGCTCCAACTTGATAGACTGGTTGCGCAGGTCGTATTCAGGAAAGCCCAGATAGGAAACACTGGCATAAATCGCGCTAACATCTAATTTAACGGCTACATCTCTTGGAACAAGAATCTTTGTGGGTCCGTAAATTTTTCGAATAATGATGACATTGTCTCGCCCTGTTACAATCAGCTTGGTCAAATCAATGGTGTCAGAGCCACTAATTCGGATGACATTGATATCATCAAAAGTATAGAAATCCTGGCTGATATGGCGGCTAGCCCCAATCCATTGGTTAGGTTGAGGGTTGGCCACCAAATTATCCTTTTCAAATTCCAATACTGCAAAATGGTTGCGGTGCTTAACCTCAGAAAAGTGGTTGATGATGGTATAGGCCACCGCTAAGAGGACGGCCGCAATCATATAGGGGTTCAGCATAAAAATCATAAAAAGAAAGAGGGAACTGACTGTCAATAAGAAGCTCCCACGATTGTCTTTATTGAAGAAAAGAAGAGCCAGTAGAGTCAGAACCAAAATAAGAACAAAAGCGGTTAAACTTTTGGACAGGATTGTCAGCAGGGCCATAGATAAAAGAAGGGCCTCAACTAACAAGAAAAATTGAAATTTCTTCATAAATATCCTCTGTAAGGACCAGCCTGCAGGTCGCTAAGTTTATACTCTTCGAAAATCAAATTTTTCCGTCGTTAGCTCACCTTGACGTACTTGCTGAGGAATGCAAAACTCCCTCATTTTAACCTCAAATAATCTCCCAGACCTTATGACCCGCTTGAAGGTCGTCGCCTAGCGATGCTGAACAAAGTTGGTCGATGTTACCAGCCTTGTGAAGTTAGTGAGGAAACCAGGCAATTGCTAAGAGATCGCCAGATCGCCGTTAGACGTCCGTCTCCTTAGCGACTGATGTCTTTGTTCTCGCCAGCTTTTGATTTTCATTGAATATTACTTGCCCATTGTACCAAAAATCCCACCAAATTGCAGTAGGCTTTGGCTTTTTGAACCTTGATATCGGTCCTGAGACCGAAAGAAAAATCAGCCTGGCTTAGGCTGATTTTTCTTATAATAAAATACTTTCATTGAAAACTAACAATGGGCTCATTGATTCCCGTTGCTTTCAGACGAATTTGAGTTGTCACTATCATCTTGTTGGGGATTTTCTGAACTTGATGAACTTGACGAATTCGATGACGTTGAACTTGATGAGCTGGATGACCTCGATGAAGCATCCTGTACATAGAGAACAATCTCGTCGCTAGATGATAAATCTAGGCTAGCTCCATAGTATGGATTTTGTCCAGAAATGATGCTAGATGATGAAGGGGAGGTTTCAGATCCTGTTGATGATGAATAAATCTTAATCCGTGACGATTTAACACCAATGGCTGTCAGGGTAGAAATTGCTTGAGAATAAGTCATCCCTGTTAAATTAGGCATGGTTGTTGACCCTGAAACAGCAACCGTAAATTTAATGGTATCATCACCTGAGGTATCAAATTTATCTCCCTTAGAAGGGCTTTGACTGATGATGGTGCCCTCATCGTAATCAGATGTGGAAACTTCCGTCACCTCTATCTGGGACTCTTTGACACCATAATCAGACTCTAATTCCTTCTTGACAGTGTCAATATCTTTGCCGGTGTAGTCCTTCATCTTAAATTTACTACCACTTCCAGAAACATAGATATCGACCGAGGTTCCCTCTTTTTTCGAACTTCCTGCAGCAGGGTCGGTCCGAACAACCTTACCCTTAGCAACAGAATCACTCTCTACCTTAATGACTTGGCCGACTTTAAAACCGGATTTCTTAATAGTTGATCGAGCTGTTGATAAATCCTGTCCAGAAACATCTGGGACACTAACCGAAGATGGATTTCGCAACATGAAGAAGGCAACCAGTGCAATCAACACTAGGGCTACACCGATTGCAACCTTGCTAAAGACACTAGCCTTATGCTTACGCTTAGGTTTAACCTTTTTCTTAGGTGCTGGATTTGCAGGCTCCTTAGCCTTAGCATTCTTATCGGTAGCCTTCAGCAGCTGCTCTGTGGAAGCGTTAGCTGTATTAGTATCAATCTTAGGCAGGGTTTTAGTATCTGCCACATCTGAAAAGACCAATTTAGCTTCTCGGCTACGGTTATAGCTGAGACTAGACATGAGGTCTCGACTCATTTCATAGGTCGATTGATAGCGATCCGTCAACCTTTTTGCTGTTGCCTTAATGACAACATTTTCCAAGGCTTGGGGAACCTCTGAATTGATTTCTCTAATGGAAGGCAGGGGTTTTTGAAAATGCTGGAGGGCAATGGTCACGGCACTGTCGCCATCATAAGGAATGTGACCTGTCAGCATTTCAAAGAGCATAATTCCCATGGCATAAATATCGGACTGGACCGTTGCTTTGGAACCACGCGCCTGTTCTGGCGAAAGATAGTGGACACTACCCAGCATAGAATTGGTCTGTGTCAGGCTGGTTTCCGCAAAGGCCACGGCAATTCCGAAGTCAGTAACTTTGACTGTGCCCTCCTTGGTTAAAAGAATATTCTGAGGCTTGAGGTCCCGGTGAATGATTCCTTTCTCATGGGCCAGGGTCATAGCTGAAAGGACTTCTTCCATAATCCTGACAACTTCAGAATTGGATAATGGCGCCTTTTCTTGAATATAATGCTTGAGGTCTAAACCATCGACGTATTCCATTACTAGGAATTGCTGTCCATCTTCTTCGCCAATATCTCTAATAGAAACGATATTAGGGTGGCTGAGTTCAGCCATGGCCCGCGCTTCTCGCTGAAAACGAGTCACAGCGACTTGGTCGGTCTGATAGTTAGTTCGAAGTACCTTGATGGCAACTTCTTCTCCTTCTAAAATCAGATCGTTAGCCAAGTAAACGTCGGCCATCCCACCTCGACCGATGGACTTGAGGATGCGATAGCGACCAGCAAATAATTTGCCAATCTGAATCATAATAAAGCCTCACCTTCTACGTGAAGCAAGCCCACGGTAATATTGTCCAGACCACCTGCCTTGTTGGCCTGGGCCACTAATTCTTCTGCCTTTTCTTTAACACCGCCATCGTCAGCCAAGAGGACATTAACAATGGTGTCATTAGAAATCATATTAGTCAGACCATCGCTATTCATCAAGATGAAATCGCCCGGTTCCAATTGTTGAACACCTAGATCAAGTTCGATTGGACTTTGTTGACCAATAGACTGGGTAATAATATTTTTCTGAGGATGAACAGCTGCCTCTTCTTCAGTAATCTGGCCGGCCCGCAAAAGTTCGTTAACCAAGGAATGGTCAGTTGTCAGCTGTTGATAGTGACCATCCCTAATCAAACCAATCCGAGAGTCACCTAAATGGGCATAGAGAACGGCATTATCAACAACAGAGACGGCTTCAATGGTTGTCCCCATACCTCGAAAAGATTCCTCTTTACCGAGCTCATGAATCTTTTTATTTTCTTTTTCTATACCATCAATCATCCAGTCCCGAATCTGGGTTAAATCGGAAAATTCAGTTTCCTCCCAAATTTTTCCCAAATCGGTAACGGTTAATTCGCTAGCAATATTACCAGCACGATGCCCCCCCATCCCATCGGCTAAGATGATCAAAGGAACACCCGATTTATTATAAAATTGATTGATGAAATCCTGATTATCGGAACGTTTCTGACCGATATCAGTACGCAGAGCAATTTCCATGAAGTGTGTAACTGTCCTTTCGATAAGTTAAGGAAATGTGAGATTAAAACCTCTCCATTTCCTACGGCAAGCACTAGGGTGACTTGCCTAAACTTCTCACTAAGCCAGATCACCGAGCATTATCGGCTCTCTTTTCTGACTGTCGCAAGCTAATAAACTCGCTTAAGTTGGGCAATAAAGAAACCATCCGTCAAATGTAACTCAGGGGTTATCCTGATAAAACCATCTGTCAGAATGTCTTTCTGCCTATGTTCCAGTTTTACCTGCTCAAAATTGGGGTGGGCCTCAAGGAATTTGCTAATCAAATCCTGATTTTCCTCTTCAAAAATGGTGCAGGTGCTGTAGGTTATTATACCATTTTTGCGTAATGTTTGACAAACACTGTTTAAAATATCAAACTGTATCTTTTGCAAGGCAGCAAAATCCTGACTTCCCTTGCTATACTTGATGTCTGGCTTGCGACGAATCAGGCCGATACCCGAACAAGGGGCATCAACTAAAATCTTATTGAAGCTATCAGGACAGAAAGCTTGATCAGCTTGACGGGCATCTAGTTTTCGAGTTGTAACCCTGTCTGCTACATGCAGGCGTCGGGCATTTTCTTCAATCAGTTTCAGCTTGTGGTCGTAAAGATCAAGCGCCGTCACTTGGCCTGTCGTCAGATAGGAAGCCAGATGGGCTGTCTTACCACCGGGAGCGGCGCAGGCATCAAGGACCTGTTCATCCCCTTCAAGTTTGAGAGTAGGGGCCACCAGCTGACTGGATTCATCCTGAATCGTCAGGTCTCCCTGCTCAAAATAATCAGTCCCAGCAAAATAGCCGGTTTCTTTGACCAAGCCGACCGGCGAGAGCAGGGACCTGTCAGACTCAGTCGCTGCCTGAATTTCAGCCAACTTGGCGGGATTGGTCACCCGAACGCTGGCCTTGTTGCGGATGAAGAGACTCGCGAAAATTTTAACAGCTCGATCTTCGCCATACTGTTCAATCGTTTTTTTGACCAGCCAGACTGGTAGGGAATATTGGACAGAGTAACGTTTGTTCTTGCGCTTGATAGCGGTCGGATCAGCTAGGGGTCCCCTGGCTAATTTTCGCAAGACGGCATTGACTAGTTTGTCCGCACCTTTTTGACTGCGGACCTTAGCCAGATTAACAGCTTCATTGACGATGGCATGATGGGGAATTTTGTTCAGATAGATAAGCTGATAGAGACTGAGTAGGAGAAGGGTATAGACCCAAGGTTCTAATTTTTCACGATCCTCGATGACATGAGCCAGCTGCCATTCCAGAGTGATTTTTCGAGCTACCGTCCCATAGACAATTTCGGTCACCAGAGCCTTGTCCTGCTGACTGAGGTCGGACTTAGCTAGGCCATGCTTGAGGGCCAAATTGGAATAGGCCCCTTCCTGAAAGACTTCCTCAAGAATTTTTAGGGCCAGAGCCCGAGCAGACCTTATCGCTTTAGTCGCCAAAGGCATCACCTACTTCTAGCTTTTGACCAAGTCCATTAAGAAAATCAGTGATTTGCATCTTGGGTTTGCCAGCCGGTTGGACCTCCAGAAGAGACAGGGCCCCGTCTCCGGTTGCCACGACCATACTTTTCTTGGTTTTCTCAATAATGTGGCCAGCTTGGCCTTGACCCTCTACTGGCTTGGCCTGATAAACCTTAAAACGTTGGCCCTTTAAGAGGGTGTGGGCAACCGGCCAGGGATACATGCCTCGAACCTGATTAAAGAGGGCTCGGGCCGACTTATCCCAGTCCAACCGCTCCTGTTCAGGGGTGATATTGGGCGAAAAGCTTACTTGTTCAGGGTCCTGAGCTTGCGGTTGCAGTTTACCAGCTAAATAATCGGGCAGGGTGTCCAAGAGTAAATCCCGCCCCAAAACAGCTAGTTTTTCAAACATGGTCCCTACATTGTCCTCATCTAGGATAGGCAGGCTAGCTTGGGAGACCATATCCCCAGCATCCATTTCCTTGACCATTTCCATAATGGTAACACCAGCCTTGTCATCACCATTGATGAGGGCATAGTGAATAGGCGCCCCACCGCGATACTTGGGTAGGAGGGAAGCATGGACATTGAGGGAAAAATCCATGCTATCAAGTAGCTTGCTGGGCAGAAATTGACCATAGGCTGCCGTGATGATACCGTCAGCCCCTAGGTCCATCAGGTCTGCCATTTCCTGCGATCCAGATAACTTCTCAGGCTGGTATACCGTTAGGTCATACTTGAGAGCAACCTCTTTGACTGGTGTCAGGCGGATTTCCTTCTTGCGACCGACTGCCCGATCGGGTTGGGTAACAACAGCTAAAATTTTATAAGTCGAGCTGTCAATCAGCCCTTGGAGAACAGTTGCCGCAAAGTCGGGCGTTCCCATAAAAATAATTTTTTTCATCTATCTTCCGGCCTTGCTGGCCTTCCTTTCTAGAATAGTGCGACGGAATCAAAACTAGGAGGACAAAAAGACTATTCATCAAAGCCCCAGAAACCAAGAATCATACTCTTTTTTAGTCCAGACCTTTCAACTATCGGCTCTGGTAGGGTCAGGTCTTACTAAAACTGCAGAGCTCCATAGCCGATAACGTAAGAGCGGAGTGATTTTGGTTTTAAGTCAGTATAAAGTAATCTCTAGGCCATTCCCTAGCAAATTTTACAGTAAGTCCAGCTAGAAAAAATTGATGGGCTTAGCCCATTTTCTAGACAAAACTTTGTGGTTCATGGTCAATTATCAGACGCAAGTCCTTATTCCCCTTGTCTTGAGTTAAATCCAAAATCTGATTGAGGACGTCTTCCAACTTGTCCTCAAAACGATACTTGATAATAATTTGGTAATGATAGAGATTGTGCGTCCTAGCAATAGGCTTTGGGGTTGGACCCAAGATCTTGACCTGGTCACTCAGTTGCTCCTTCAATAAATTCAGCACTTCAAAGGATTTTTGCACTAAAACTTCTTCATTCTTGTGGGAGAGAGTCAGACCCACCGTATAGTAATAAGGCGGATAGGCCAGTTGGTGGCGAACCTTCATCTCGTAGGTGTAGAAAGCCTCGTAGTCCTGCTCCTTGGCCAATTGAATGGCATAATTCTTAGGATTATAGGTCTGAATAATGACTTGGCCTTCCTTCTCGGCCCGACCGGCTCGACCAGCAACCTGGGTTAGGAGCTGGAAGGTCCGCTCGGCTGAGCGAAAATCAGGCAGATTGAGCGAGGTGTCAGCATTGAGCACCCCGACCAAGGTGACATTAGGAAAATCTAGTCCCTTAGCAATCATCTGAGTTCCCAGAAGAATGTCCGCCTGGCCTTGACCAAATTCTTGGAGAATTTTTTCATGGGCTCCTTTTTTTCGAGTAGTATCTACATCCATCCGTAAGACCCTTGCTTGGGGCAGAACTTCCTGCAACTCATCATAGGCCTTTTGCGTTCCTGTCCCATAGTAGCGAATACTGCGACTGCCACAATTGGGACAGGTTCTAGGAATAGCCTTTTGGAAGCCACAGTAGTGGCAGTTCATGGTTTTGGTATCCATATGCAGAGTCAGGGAAATATCACAATTAGGGCAATCATCTACATAGCCACACTCACGACACATGATAAAGCTTGAAAAACCACGGCGATTGAGCATAAGCACGGTCTGCTCCCTTTTTTCCAGCCGATCCTTAATTTTATCAAGCAAAAGTGGGGTGAAATTGCTGACAGCTTGCTGGCCCAGATAATCCCTAAAATCAACGATTTTTACCTGAGGAATCTTAGCCAGCGGATTGGCCCTTTGAGTCAGGCGAATAAAATGATAGACATCGCGGCTAGCTCTCGCCCGACTCTCAATACTAGGGGTCGCTGATCCCATCACCAAGACCGCCTGGTGATACTGGGCTCTGAGTAGGGCGACATCGCGGGCATGGTAGCGGGGATTAGATTCCTGTTTATAGGTAGCTTCGTGCTCCTCATCAATAATGATAGCCCCAATATTTTCTAAGGGAGCAAAAATAGCCGATCGGGCACCGACAACGACCTTGGCTTTGCCAGACTTAATTTTCCACCACTCATCGTATTTTTCACCGTCCGAGAGGCCCGAGTGCATGATAGCAACCTGATCACCGAAACGAGAAATAAAACGGTTGGTCATCTGAGGGGTCAAGGAAATTTCTGGTACCAAAACAATGGCTGTCTTGCCTAGCTTGAGCACTCGGTCAATAATGTGCAGGTAGACTTCTGTCTTACCAGATCCCGTAATTCCTTCTAAAAGATAGGGCTTATTGGGCCGGCCGATATCGGCCACTATGGTCTTTACAGCCTGGGCCTGCTCAGAATTGAGCTCTAAGAAGTCTGTCTTTTGCACCTGATCAAAATAGTTCTGACTGCGGTTGACAGGAACCTCTTCAATTTCTAGGGCCCCAGCTTGGACCAAGAACTTGACCTGGTCCCGAGAATAAAGCTTATGCAAGTCAGCCAAGAGAGCCCGTTTAGGATTGGTCAGAAGGTAATCCTTCAATTCCTGTCGCTTTTTGGCTCGCTTGGAAATCTCTAGCTTTGCTAGAATTTTAGGCTTGACCTCATAGTATTTGACCGTCTTGAGGTTTTTCTTATCCTGGGCCACATAGCTGGCCTTGATTTGGCCATACCGCACTAGTTTAGCAACCTTGGCCTGCTGTTTCTCATCTAGGCTGACATAAGACAGCTGAGCTTGTCCTGCAAAAATCTCTTCTCGATCCTTATCAGATAGACCTTCTCCAACTTCCAAAATTCTATCGTAGTTAGAATTGAGGAGGCTAGGAATCATGGACTTAAGAATAGATATCTTATAAGAAAAAACCGTGTGCCGCATCTGGTCGGCTAGTTGCAGTTGCTCCTCATTGAGAACGGGCTCAAAATCTAGGAGGGCAGCAATAGCCTTGAGTCCGTCAACCTCTGCCTCTTCTAGCCCAACGACGAATCCCTGGAGCAACCGATTTCCCTTACCAAAAGGGACATGAACCCGGCTACCTAGGCTGATGCCACCTAGCAAGTCGGCAGGAATCTGATAAGAAAAAGGCTTGTCCGTCTGCATGAGCGGAACATCCACAATTACTTTGGCAATTTTTCCCACTTTTCTCTCCTTTCTAGTTAATACCCTTTGAGATTCAAAATTAGCAATTTACTATCTCAATACGACTACATCTGGAAAATTAACATAAATCATTAACTAATGGGGTCATTCTAAAAGCGATACTTTCGCCAAAGTGGTATTCCTAGCAACAACTACAGATGTTGCTAAGAACGGAAATTTTGAGAGAGATTTAGTCCGGTGGACTAAATCTGCCTGAGCCTAAAAATTAGAGAGCGAAGGGCTCAAAATTTATCACGGGGCAAAGATATCAGCTACTAAAGTAGCAAATATCTAACGCCAATCTCTACGGAAATTGACTAGCCCCCTGATTAACTCGGTTAGGCCAGTAAAATCGGCTAGCCTAACCTCGTGTCGTAATGAAACTACGTGAGTTCCAAGAAATCATCCACTGGATAATTTCTTCTTGCGTCCGCACTTTTAAACGACATTCCCTTTTCAAAATCGATATTATTTTGAAAAGGAAATTAGTAAGGTAGCTAGGTAAGTCGCCATAGCGATTACCGTAGTTCATCAGTGATTTTTAATCGCTGATGAGCTTGCTACGTTAGAAAGTATCAAAGATGCTAACTTTGATTTTAATTGGGTATAAAATTCGGTTAGATTAAACCACTAGATACTTCTGCACTTTCATAAAGCAGGGAGGATCTCTAATTTATAGAGGCTTTTTCTACTCCCTAATTCAAGAAGCAGCTTCAATAAATATGGGCTGAGCACTTGATTGCTCAGCCCTCTTTTCTTTTTTTAAATGACCAACCTGATTTAACTTAGATTTTTTCGCCTTCTTCTTCTTTTTCCTTAGCGATTTGTTCTTTAATCTTGCGTTCTTCTTCTTCCTTGGCCAGACGTTCAGCTTCAGCACGTGCTCGAACAGCAGCCCGCTTAGCTTCAGGATCTGGGTGAATAGTTACATTACCAGATTCAATTTCTTCAAGAGCCCGCAGGGTTGACTTAACAGACTTAAATTCTTGAGTTGGCCGTGCCCCCTCTTCCAATTCATGTGCCCGCTTAGCCTGCAGGATACAGAGTGAATATTTTGAAGGAATGCGATCTAGTAAGGTATCAATAGAAGGTTTTAACATCATAAGGTAATTTCTCTTTTCTAACTTAAATATCTTTAATCATCTTGTTATAGTGACCAATGACACGATCAACACGGCAGTGCTCCGCTTCAATAATTCGTTTAACTCGTTCAGCAGCCAGAGGCACCTGGTCATTGACAACAGCATAGTCATATTCCCTCATGAGGGCGATTTCTTCCTTGGCCCGCTCAATTCTTTGGGCAATGACTTCCTGACTATCTGTTCCCCGACCTACCAAGCGGTCTTTTAATTCATCTAAATCAGGCGGTGTTAGGAAAATAAAGACTCCATCTGGAACCTTTTTCTTAACTTGGAGAGCCCCCTGAACTTCAATTTCTAAGAAGACGTCAATTCCCTTGTCCAGCGTTTCATTGACATAGGTCAAAGGAGTCCCATAATAGTTGCTAACATATTCAGCATACTCTAGCATTTGCCCTTGGCGAATCAATTCTTCAAATTCCTGACGAGTTCGGAAGAAATAGTCAACACCATCCTTTTCACCGGGACGTTGAGCACGGGTTGTCATCGAGACCGAGTATTCAAATTTGTGGTCTGGTGTGGAAAAAATTTCCTGACGAACGGTTCCTTTACCGACCCCTGAAGGTCCGGAGAAAACAATCAACAATCCACGTTCGGACATAGTAGACTCCTTAATATTTCTTATGCCTTAGTTTAACAAAAATAGGACCGTTTATCAAGCGCCCAGCCGGTTGTGAACTCACAAAAGACTGATAGAATTAGCCTTTTCAAACTAAAAATTTTTAAGAAAATCACTCCCACAAACGCAGCCTTTTATAGTATAATGGTAAGGTATGCTTAAAAGGCAAATTATTCACAAGGAGGGGTTCTCATGAAACAGATGTTTCTTTCTGTAAATAATCAACTTAATGAAATTGAAACATTCGAGCCAGGGGCTTGGATTAATCTCGTGAACCCTTCCCAGGAAGAATCTGTTCGCCTTGCTGAAAAATTCAAGATTGATATTACTGACTTGCGAGCACCGCTGGATGCGGAAGAAAGTTCTCGGATTAGTGTTGAAGATAACTATACTCTGATTATTGTTGATGTCCCTACCCAAGAGGACCGTAATGGCAAGAGTTATTATGTTACTATTCCTCTGGGTATCGTGGTGACCGAGGATGTGGTGATTACCACCTGTTTGGAGCCCTTGGATTTATTTGATAAATTTCTTAATCATCGAATTAGAGGCTTCTACACCTTTATGAAGACGCGTTTCGTCTTTCAGCTCCTCTACCGCAATGCCGAGCTCTTTCTGACCGCCTTGCGTTCCATTGACCGTCAGAGCGACCGTATCGAAGCTCAACTGGAGGATGCCACTCGCAACGAACAACTAATTGATATGATGGAGCTAGAAAAATCCATTATTTACCTGAAAGCGTCTCTGAAGATTAACGAGCGTATCGTCAAGAAATTATCAGGTCATACTTCCAGCTTAAAAAAATATGTTGATGATGAAGATCTCTTGGAAGATAGCTTAATTGAAACCCAACAGGCCATCGAAATGGCTAGCATTTATGAAAATGTCCTCAATATCATGACAGAGACGTCTGCTTCCATTATTTCCAACAATCAGAATTCCATTATGAAGACCCTGGCCCTAATGACCATGGCCTTGGATATTCCAACCGTTATCTTCTCAGCCTATGGGATGAACTTCAAAAATAACTGGCTTCCCCTCAACGGTCTGCCCCACGCCTTTTGGGTAATCGCTGCAATTTCCACGGCCTTGAGTGCCACAGCCGTTATCTTTTTCATCCGCAAACGCTGGTTCTAAAAAGTTACTTAGATTGGAGTCATCCTACCATGGATTTACAAGAATTAACCAAGAAAAACCAAGAATTTGTTACTATTGCCACCCACCAATTTAAGAAAGACGGCAAAAGTGATGAAGAAATCGAAGCCATTTTTAACGAGGTTCTCCCGACTATCATTGAAAATCAAAAGCAGGGAAATACGGCCCGCTACCTTTTAGGAGCCCCAACCGCTTGGGCCAAATCCTTCAGTACTAAAACTGTTGAGAACGGTCAAGCTATAGATTCAGCTACCAATAAAAATCCTTGGCTTATGTGGATGGATAGCAGTCTCCTCTTTTTTGGCGGCTTCTCGCTCTTTTACGGTTTCGTCAACCTAACCAGCGGTAAGACCTCAGCACAGGTCTATGGGATTAGCTCAATCCTTGTTATTGCTCTTAGCGGTGCTGCTGCTTTCTACGGCCTCTATCACTTTGTCTATCGCTATTCTGGCAACCCCAAGGATGAACGGCCTAGCCTTTGGAAGTCTCTAGCCTATATGGCCGGTTTTACCCTACTCTGGATTTTAGCGGTCGGATTGACAGCCTTAATCCCTAAATTCCTCAACCCTGTGCTCCCTGGACTAGCTACTATGATTATCGGTGCTATCAGTTTAGGTCTCCGATACTATCTGAAAAAGCGCTACAATATCCAAAGTGCCCTTGCTGCCACTCAAGCACCTAGGAATACTAACGGAAAATAAATCTAATACAAAATGGGCCTTTCAAACCGAGAGGTCCATTTTATATTCTTCGAATTCACCCCACTAGGAGCTGCTCTCTCCTATTTTCGGGAGGTCCGGCTGGCACCAAATCAATTGGCGCTTCCAAATCTCTTGACACAAAGCACAAACAGGTGTTTAAGCCTGATTGCACTTTCTCGTTTCTAGGTGTAAAGAAAAAGTGCTCCACCAGAGCTCGTTTGTGTTTTCCAATTTCTAGGCACAAAGAAAAAAGGTCCACCGGTCCTCTGTCTGCTCTCTCTTGTTTCTTGGAGCAGAGAAGTAAGATAGTCCGGTGAACTACTTTAGCGGACTTCCCGAAAATCAAAAGAACTCTGGCTCCACTGGGGCTTGTTTGCGCTTTCTAGTTTCTAGGAACAAAGAAAAAAACGGTCCACTTGGACCATTTTTTTAATCTTCGTTTACGAATGGCATAAGAGCCATAATGCGAGCACGCTTGATTGCTGTTGTTACCTTACGTTGGTTCTTAGCTGAAGTTCCTGTTACACGACGAGGAAGAATTTTTCCACGTTCTGAAACGAAACGGCTAAGTAATTCTGTATCTTTGTAATCAACATATTCAATTTTGTTAGCTGCGATATAATCAACTTTTTTACGGCGTTTGAATCCGCCACGACGTTGTTGAGCCATGTTTGTTCTCCTTTATTTTATTTTTGACTTGCTTGCACAAGTCCATGTCCTAGCCACTTAGAATGGAAGGTCGTCATCGGAAATATCCATTGGGTTAGAATTACCAAATGGACTTTCATCACGGCCGAAGTTCGGTGTAGCTTGCTGTTGGCCACCACCAAAGTTTGATGAGCTATTGCCGCCAGCATTGTAGGAACCTGTACCGTTAGCTTCCCGAGTGGCACGACTTTCCAGAAGTTGGAAATTGTCAGCGACAACCTCGGTTACATAAACCCGTTGACCTTGTTGGTTTTCATAATTACGCGTCTGAATGCGACCTGTAATCCCAATCAAAGCCCCTTTCTTAGCCCAATTGGCCAAGTTTTCGGCTTGCTGACGCCAGATAACACAGTTGATGAAATCAGCCTCACGCTCACCATTTTGGTTTTTGAAGTTGCGGTTAACAGCTAAACTGAAGGTTGCAACAGCTTGATTGGATGGGGTGTAACGAAGCTCGGCATCCCGAGTCATACGACCCACGAGTACGACATTATTAATCATAATTTACCTTCTTAAGCGTCAAGCTTAACAATCATGTGACGAAGAATATCGTTGTTGATTTTTGACAAACGGTCAAACTCGTTAAGAGCATGAGCGTCTTGGGTTTCAACGTTAACGATATGGTAAAGTCCTTCACGGAAATCTTGGATTTCGTAAGCAAGACGACGTTTTTCCCAATCTTTTGATTCAACAACAGTTGCACCGTTGTCTGTCAAGATAGCGTCAAAGCGTTCTACCAAAGCGTTTTTAGCTTCTTCTTCAATGTTTGGACGAATAATATAAAGAATTTCGTATTTAGCCATTGATATTTTCCTCCTTTTGGTCTAATGACCCCAAGTCCTAGCAAGGGGTAAGTGAGGGATACTCACAAGACACTATTATACAGGAAAACGGGGCTGATTGCAAGGGATAAAGTCATTTTCGATTAGCTGAGGAATGAGAACCATCAAACTTCAAAATATGATTTTTGATATTTCTTCGCTCTCTAGTTTTTGGGCTCAGGCAGATTTAATCTTCCGGACTAAATCTCTCTCAATCTTCCGGTATCAGTGACATCTTTGTCATCACTGATAATTCCACTAGGGCGAAAATATCAGTTTTAACTCACTTCCTTTGTAGATTAAGCTATAGTATAATTTTTCTACTTGAAAATAATTTCGGATTTCGATTTTAGCTAAGTAGGAGGAAAAAGGCCCTAAAAAATCCCTAATTAGGGATTGGGTTAGAAAATTTATAAAGGTATCAAAGAAGATTACTCATTTATCGTCCTTCTTAGCAAAGCGATAGGTCATATAATCGCTCATGGTTTGGACATCCTGATTGGTTAAGTCCCTTTCTGTCATCGAATTATTAATGAAGGTGATGACGGGTAGCAGGATATAAATAAAGATGGCAAAGTGAGGGAAGACATAGGCTAGAAGCAAGATACCAATAAAAGGGAGGACTATCTGGAGCCCCAAGCGAATCAACACCCCTTTGCTTTCAGGCTTAGGTCGGTTGGAATCAGTGTTAGATTTTTCCCTTTCGGCATGTAGTTGCTTAATCCCCACTCGAAAAAGCATGAAATTACTGGAAATAGAAATAACAGTAATCAAAATCCCATAGGACAAAACCGCCAGGGAATAATTCTCAAACTTAGTCAAGAGCTGCAGGAAAAGTGGAACCAGGCAGATAAGCATATGATTAATCATGTCCCAAGTCATAAGGGGGACCGATATTTTTTCCGCCAGAACCATGGTCCTAGCTACGGTACCATTGATTGGCAATGATGATAAAACTGATGAGAAACCAAAGAATATCCGTCCCAAATTGGGGCAACTGACTCATTTTGTCAGGAACCTTGATACTCAAAACCAAAATGGTCATGATGATGGTGTAGAGACCATCACTAAGGGTATCAAACTTTTTGGTTAAATTTTCCAGCATAATCTTAACAGCCTGCTTCCTCTTATTTTTCCCCTGCTATTATAAGATAAGAGAAAGCTATTTTCAAGAAATTGAGGAACCTAGTTTTCGCTTTAGCTCAAACTGCATCAATAGCTCTAAATTCAGCTTCGCCATTCTGGCTCGATTCATTAAGAGCTATAGAAAAACCTGCCTAGTTAGAAATCCAAGCAGGTTATCTATATTGCTAGAAGAGTAGAGTCGTTTAAAGGTCTCTAGTAGAGTTCAGCTCCTAATGCTCCCACTACAGATCCAATCATTGCACCAGAGCCCGCCCAAATAGGATATACTGGATATGGTGGAGTTGGTGGGAATGGGAAAAAGCCACCCGATACTGCTGTCAACGCTTCTGCATTCATAGTTTCAAATTCTTCAAATGCAATTGTATTCATAATAATCTCCTCGTTAGTTAAATTACTTGTTTCTTATTGGATTGTACATGCATCCGCACTACCATTTGCTCCCATTGCTCCTCCAAGACTAGCAAGTCCAACAAGGGCAAGCCCACCCCAGCCAATTGGACCTGAGGCTAAACCTAATCCAATAGCTGCTGCAGTACCTGCAGCAATTCCGCCACCTTCGGTGGCCTCAAAACAGCGGAAATCATCTTTATACTCTCCACCATTAAAGGTAGTCAACGCTTCTGCGTTCATGGTTTCAAATTCTTCAAATGCGACTGTATTCATAATAATCTCCTCGTTAGTTAAATTACTTGTTTCTTATTGGATTGTACATGCATCCGCACTACCATTTGCTCCCATTGCTCCTCCAAGACTAGCAAGTCCAACAAGGGCAAGCCCACCCCAGCCAATTGGACCTGAGGCTAAACCTAATCCAATAGCTGCTGCAGTACCTGCAGCAATTCCGCCACCTTCGGTGGCCTCAAAACAGCGGAAATCATCTTTATACTCTCCACCATTAAAGGTAGTCAACGCTTCTGCGTTCATGGTTTCAAATTCTTCAAATGCGACTGTATTCATAGGAATACCTCCTTAATATTTCTTGGTCATCTACTACTTCATGTAATTTGACCTGTTTTTTATTTATCAATCAAATTTATTTTCAATTGATAATAAATATTCTAACGGAATCCGCCTTCCTTTGCAAGCGTTTCCGAGCGATTTAAAGAGCCTGCAACAAAGATAATACAGGACCTTCATTTTTCAGAATTATTTTCATTTGAAATTACTTTAAAAAATCAACCCTAGAAGCTAGAGTTGATTTAAATTGGTCTGTGGCTAAAGGTTGCTTTCTTAAACTTCCTTCAGGATGAGCTTAATAAGCGGCAAAGCTAGCAACACCAGAGGCCCAGCTATTGACCGTGGTATTAAGGGCTGCTTCCAGAGGACTCTTGGTCACTTGGTAGCCCCAGTGACCATTCTCATCTCGATAGGCATAGCCGTTAGCACAATCCATAAAGTGCTCATATTCGCCACCTTTGACTGTTGCTAGGTTTTGAGTATTAAGGGTTGTAAATTCTTCAAATGCGACTGTATTCATTAGTTGATCTCCTTTTTGGCCTTAATTCTGACCTCTTGATTTCTTATCAGTCAAGAATACTTCCGACTGATATGGCCTAGTCTAACAGACCAGGACGGACTAGACAAGCGATTTTTAGAGGTTTAATCAAAAAAATATTGTCGAAAAGTAGAAAGTAATTTTCTGAATTATTTTCATTTGAAAACAAAAAACAATCCAACTTTATTAGCTGAACTGCTTTTTTGACCTTAATCCTCCACTTTGTGAAGCAATTTGTCCTTGAAGTAGTCAAAGTAGGTCTTCTTGTCAATGACCGTGACGGTCTTTCCGGTCATGCCATACTTGACTAGCTTGCTCTCTTTCTTTGAGAGCTTGACCTTAGCGGTGACCTTGAACAGGTTGCCTTTTTTCGTGGTGGTTGCTGATGAGGCAACATTATTAATCTTGCCTTCTACGGTCAGCTTGTCATTACCCTTGCGCTCCAGCGATAGGCGGGTCGTTTGTCCCTTCTTCATGGAGACCACGTCATCTGAAGAGACGTAGTAGGTAATTAGGGCTGTCTTGGTCTTTTGAATATCTGGGTAAATCTGGGCAATCTCTGACCACTTGGGCAGGAGATTGAGGCCTTCATACTTACTATTGGTATGAATAATGCCAGACTCAGGGGCAAAGAGGGAAACATGGTCAGCTTCCTTCTTATCCTCGTCATCTCGGTCCTTTTTGTCGGCTTCCCTTTTCTTTTTATCCTTTTTCTCGCGCTTCTTTCTTTCCTTTTTGGAGAGCTTCTTATACTTTTTCTTGGTCTTTTTCTCTTCTTTTTCTAGTGCCTTATCCAGTCGCTCATTGCGCTCCTTGATGGTCTTCTTTTGGGCCTCTTTTTCCTGCTCAGTCGCATTCTCGCTGTACTGGACCAAGAGGTCGCCTTTTTCTACCTTGGTATTGTCGTCCAATTTATTTTGGGCAACAGAGGTGTCACTAGCAGACTGAATGACCGCTAGAACCTTGGTTGGGGCAACCTCACCCTGGGAAATAACGGTGACCTCCTTTTTGGCAAAGCAGAGGAACACACCGATAAAAATAATCAGGACCACTAAGGGCACAATCAAAACGGTCGCAAAATTATGATAGCGACGGCGGTAAAATTCCGCACTTTCCAGTAATTTTGGATTCATGTTAGCTTCCTCCCTTAGTTAAATAGCGTGTAGTAGAAGCCTTTGTTGGCTAGGAGTTCCTTATGGCTTCCTTCTTCCACAATCTTGCCTTGGTTCATGACGATAATCCGCTCGGTTCTTTGGGCGATACTCAAGCGGTGGGCTACAAAGATGATGGTCTTATCGGTCATGGCCATGAGGTTATCGACAATCTTCTTTTCGGTCAGGACATCCAGGCTACTGGTAGCCTCATCCAAAATCAAGACAGGCGCCTGAGTCAAGAGGGCACGAGCCAGGGCAATCCTTTGTTTCTGACCACCAGAAACCCCAGCCCCGTCAGAGAGCTCAGTCTGATAACCCAAAGGCATCTGCTCAATATCCGAGCGGATTTCTGCAATTTCACAAGCTCGGATAATG
>ERZ772940.273-NODE-273-length-26579-cov-24.9698_pt1 | contig 26579 bp, 20 predicted proteins | sample MGYA00511682_ERZ772940 | MGnify/ENA primary metagenome ERZ772940 (study PRJEB29015, sample SAMEA2737922) | human oral metagenome | biome: human oral; feature: human-associated habitat; material: dental | place: China | collected 2031 ... | reverse complement strand
CGGGACTGCTCGCGGCCGCGGAAGCGGACGATGCACTTGACCTTGTCCCCGCCCTTGAGGAATCGCTCGACGTGGCCGCGCTTGGTGGCGTAGTCGTGCTCATCGATCTTGGGGCGGAACTGGATCTCCTTGAGCTGGGTGTTTGCCTGGTTGCGTCGCGCGTCGCGCGCCTTCATGGCCGACTCGTACTTGAACTTGCCGTAGTCCATGAGCTTGCACACCGGTGGGCGGGCGTCGGGTGCCACCTCGACCAGGTCGAGGTCGGCCTCCTCAGCCAGACGCAGGGCGTCCTCCACGCGGACAACGCCGACCTGCTCGCCGCTGGGGCCGACGAGACGCACTTCGGGAACGCGGATCCGTTCGTTGATACGGGGCTCGCTGATGTCGGTTCCTCACTCTGAGTCACGGATGGTTGCGGAACGAGGAAAGACCCCCGTTCCTGCCGCGCAGGTCGGAGGCCTCGTGATGAGCGCGGTCTCCGCACGGCCGTGGCCGAGCAGGGACCGCGAAGGGCTTGTCACCCTCGCATGAACCCGATTCCCGAAAGGAACCCAGGTGGGATCGCTCCGCTTGCGCACCGGGGCGAACCCCGGGTGGTCAGTGAGGAATACTACCAGGACAAGGGCGCGCTCTCCCACTGCATCCTCGCCATATTGGCGTGAGTCCTCCCACGTATGAGGCGGATTCTGAGGCGAGTCAGGCCGTCAGGAGGCCCAGCGGTTCGTGCAGACTCCCCACACGACGGCGATAATGCCGGCGGCGGCCTGGATCCCGAGCAGCGTCGTCGTCGGCGCCGCGATACCACTGGCGACGAGCGCCGTGGTCAGTGCTCCTACGACGGCGGCGTCGGGCCCTTGAGTCAGCATCTGCACCAGTCCCGGCGGTAGGGAGCCCACGGGCGAGGTGACGAGTCCGGCGGCGAAGTCGGGCATCTCCCGATACCCGGAGCGCAGTGCCGCCCCGGCCCAGGCCCAGCCGCTCACCAGGGCAAGGGCGACCACGATGACGAGCCCCTTCCAGGCGGCCGCAGCCCCGAGGGCCGCTATGGCCGGGACCAGGCTCAGCAAGGACCACGTGCTCATGAGGACGGCCGGCACGAGCAGGTGGCCTGCGCGCACCACCCGGGGCGCCACCGGCCAGGAGGCGTCAGGACCGCCGTCGAACCAGGCCTGACGTGCCGGCTCGGCAACAGCCAGCGTCGCGATGCAGCCTCCGATGAGATAACCGATGGCGCACAGAGGGGCGCCGACAGCTCCGGACAGGAGCGGCAGCACCGCAACGGCCAGCCCGGCCCCCATCTGAAGCAGGCGCCGGCGCTGGCGACGCAGCAGGAGCCAGTCCACCTGAGCCACTCCCATCAGCACCCCCAGGGGGCGGGGCAGCCGACTCCCGATCCGCGCCGCCCACAGCGGTGAAGGTTTCGCGGGCCGGGCGGGTTCCGGGGAGAGCAACCGCCCCAGGGCCCTGGTATCCAGCGACAGCAGTGAGACGTGCGCGCCGAAGGACCGCGCGACGACGGCCAGCAGTGCGGCATCATGCACCTGCCCCAGGCTGCCCCTGACCCGCCTCCATCCCAGCACAGTCAGGGCGGCCAGCACCCCGGCCAGGAGGACGACCGCCGTGTTCCCGAGCGGGGAGCGAGGGAAGGGAAGCGCCACACCGGCCAGGCATGCTGCGGCCCCCGTCAGGACGAGACGACGGCGCAGCGGCTCGACACCGCGGTTAAGGATCTGGGCCTTGATGAGCTCGGTGAGCACCAGGCAGGTCCCGGCCGACATCAGGGCAGGCCACGCCGTGGCGGCGACCCAGCCGCCTCCGGCCGCCAGCGCTGGTAGCACGCCCACCGTGGCTCCCACGGTGGCCGCGATGAGGTACTCGACGCGGGCCACCGGCACCAGGAGACCTCCCCGCTGCCCGGGCATGGGCAGCCACCAGGCGGCCTCGTGGGGGCGCAGGAACAGCGGGCCGAGCCGCCCGAGTGAACCGACACCGACCGCCGCCAGCAGCACAAGCAGCGCCAGGAACCCCCACCCGGGATCGAGGCCCACCGTGGCGAAGCCGCCGAGCACACCGGTCCCGGCCGCCGAGGCGGGCCGATCCACGACCAGCCGACGCAGATATGGGGCCAGGATCGCCACGGCGATGATGAGCGTCAGGAGCGCGGAGTAGACGTCCCCCACGAGTGCCCAGACACCGCGGCGGTGCCGTCGGGTGCAGCGCCTCACCCAGCTGCGCAGCGCGGCCCCGTCGGGAAACGCCGTCTTGTCCGGGACTGTGGACAGGGGCTGCTCCTCCCACGCCCCCAGCGGCGTCACCTCAGCCCCTCCTCAATGGCGCGCACGCCGTCATCCACGCCGAGCATCCGGGTGTCGCGTCCGACGAGAAGCACGTCAGTGGCCGCTTCCTCAACGATCTCCGGGTCGTGGGAGACCATGAGCACTCCCCCACCGGCCTCACGCTCCTCGACGAGCATGTCGGCCAGAAACAGGCGGGTCACCCGGTCCAGGCGCTGCTCGGGCTCGTCGAGGACCAGCAGCCTGCGGGGCCGGCCCAGGACCGATGCCAGTGCCAGTCGGCGCCGTTGTCCCGAGGAGAGCTCCTCTGGCAGGTGCCCCGCGAGCCGTCGCAGCTCCAGGTCCTCCAGCAGGTCACTGACCCGTTCGTCGGCCTCGACGACGCCGTGCCCGAAGCAGACCATCCGCAGGTGCTCGGCGACGGTCAGGGTGGGGAAGAAGGACTCCTGCCCCAGATCCGTGGCGAGGGCGGCACGCTGGGCGCCTGAGCGGGGATCCGGGACGTGTCCGAGTACGTGAACCTGCCCCGCCAGCGGGCGCAGAAGCCCGCAGCAGGTGCGCAGGATCGTCGACTTGCCGGCCCCGTTGACCCCGACCAGCGCCAGCACCTGGCCGGGAAGCAGGTCGAAGGTCGCCGGGGCGCAGACCGGCTGGTCACCGTATCCGACACTGAGGTCGCGGGCGCTCACCAGCGGCTCACGGCTCGCGGCCGGGGGCTGGGTGCCTCCGGTGAAATCATGTCCGTTTCCAGGTGGCAGCCCAGGGTCCGGCCCAGATGGGGCTGAGGTGGTCGACATCGCGCTCATCGGTACTATTCCAGCACACTTATTTTCGGTGGCCTGGTCGAATCGGATGCCTTACGCTCCGCAGTCATGGATTGGAACAGCGTGAGGACGCCGGACCCGAATGGCGCGTCAGACGGCGATTCCGCCGTCTCCCGTGAGGCAGGGACCGACTGGAGCACCACGAGGGACCCGGGCCCCGGCCGGGTGATGGTCTCGACCCGGGATCTCGCCCAGGTCCGTGCGATCGCTGAGGCCGGTGCCCGGATCGCCCAGAATGACGGACGTCCCCAGGACGGCCAGGCTCTGCGCGACGTCGTTGCCCGCTTCGACCAGGTGGCCGGGCCGTTGGAGGACCACTACGGACAGGTCAGGCAGTGGGAGGCCCTGATCCTGGGCCGCTCCTGAGATCGGCTCCCAACCGCCCCGATTAGGCGGGAAGCGGGCACAGCTCCACGGTGTCGATGAGGTCGCCCCAGGCCGGGTTGACCATGACGTGCTGGCAGCCCTCCAGGCTCCGGGCCACAGCGGCGCGACCACCTGCGGCGTCAATGCGGATGAAGACCCGCAGCTCGGCTCCCTCACCGGGTCCGAAGGCCACGCCGGTGACGCCGTCGACCTCCTGGAGCTGGGCGCGCACCTCGGCCTGAACCGGCTCGTTGCGCCATGAGGGCACCCACGCCTCTCCCCCGGCTAGGGCCACGACGGCGGGGCGCGGCAGGCGCAGGTCCCGGCTTCCGGGGTCGAGCACCCACAGCTGGTCGGTGGACAGGCAGGCGACCTGGGCGGCTCGCCGCGGCGTCACGGGCACGGGGCGCACGTCACTGCGCCACTGGTTCATGGCCTCGGCGCTGGTGAACACCGGCAGGGCGATGTGCCCGTCGGGCAGGCTCACCGCCAGGGTCGCTGCGTCCTGGCAGGCGTCGGCGGTGTGCACCTCATGAGCCGGAACCTGCGGTGCACCATCGCCCGACGGGCCCTGGGGCAGGGTCACGGACTGCGCCTGGCTGCCCCCCAGGCGTCCGGGAAGGGCGTGAGCGGCCACGGGAACGATCAGCCGGCCACCGACGAGGGCCGCCCACAGCTCATCGAGGTACTGATGACGCGGCAGGTCCACGGCCTCCAGCGCCATGCGCACCTGCGGACTGATCGAGCCGTCGTCGTCGGCGAAGGGGGCCGGCGCAGCCAGAAGACGCTCCAGCTTGGCCCGCGCGGCCATGGCGGCAGCCACCTGGGAGACCTGCGGAGGCTCGGTCACCGAGTCGCCGACCGGCCCGGGGACTGGTCCAGGAACTGCCTGCTGGTTCTGCGCTGACTGGCTCACGGCCCTCACGGTAGCGCCTTTGACATCCCACTGTCCCTGACGTCGGTGACCATGCCTGCGATGCGGGAAACCGGGGCGCCAAGGGCCCGGAGTAGTCAGGAACGAGCCTGCGAGGGCTCGCACCTCTCCTCGTCACCGGCCACGGCCAGGGCATCCTGAAGGGTGAAGTTGCCGTTGTAGAGCGCCTTGCCGACAATCGCGCCCTCCAGTCCCAGCGGCACTAGACGGCGCAGCGCGACCAGGTCGTCGAGATGTGCGATACCGCCGGAGGCGACCACCGGCGCCGCGGTGCGCTGGCAGACGTCGGTGAGCAGGGCGGTGTTGGGGCCGCTCAGCGTGCCGTCCCGGGTGACGTCAGTGACGACGTAGCGCGCGCATCCTGCGGCATTGAGCCGCTCGAGGGTCTCCCACAGGTCTCCGCCCTCCTTGGTCCAGCCGCGGGCCGCTAAGGTGGAGCCGCGCACGTCGAGGCCGACGGCGATCTTCTCCCCGTGCTCGGCGATGACCCGTTCGGTCCACTCGGGGTTCTCCAGAGCCGCCGTCCCCAGGTTGACCCGGGCAGCTCCGGCGGACAGGGCACGGGCCAGTGAGGCGTCATCACGGATGCCTCCGGAGAGCTCCACCTTGATGCCGACCTCGCCGACGATGCGCGCGAGCAGCTCATGGTTGGAGCCGCGCCCGAAGGCGGCGTCGAGGTCCACCAGGTGGATCCACTCGGCCCCGGCGCGCACCCAGTCCCGGGCGGCGTCGACGGGGCTGCCGTAGTCCGTCTCTGAGCCGACCTCTCCCTGAAGGAGGCGGACGGCCTTGCCATCGGCGACGTCGACGGCGGGAAGTAGAGTGAGCATGCGTTTCTCCTGCGGTGGTCGTGGGCTGGCTCGGGTGGGGTTCAGAGAGTCGTCAACCAGTTGCGCAGCAGCTGAGCCCCTGCGTCACCGGACTTCTCGGGGTGGAACTGCGTGGCGCACAGGGAGCCGTTCTCGACGGCGGCGATGAAGTCGTGGCCGTGAGTGGCCCAGGTAACCTGCGGCAGGCGGGTGGGGCCGGGGCCGAGCAGCTCGGCAGGGTCCTGGGTGGCCGCATAGGAGTGGACGAAGTAGAAGCGCTCGTCGGCAACGCCGTCGAACAGGACGGAGCCCGCGGGAGGACGGACCAGGCTCCACCCCATGTGCGGGACGACGTCGGCTCTCAGGCGGGACACGGTGCCGGGCCACTGTCCCAGCCCCTCCTCAGCGGTCCCGTGCTCGTCGGAGCGCTCGAACATGACCTGCATGCCCACGCAGATTCCCAGTACCGGCCGTCCCCCGGCCAGGCGCCGCTCAATGAGGCGAGGTGCGTCGACCGCCCGCAGCTGCTCCATGACCGCACCGAAGGCACCCACCCCGGGGACCACGAGCCCGTCGGCCTCGGTGACCTCGTGCGGGTCGCTGGTGAGGGTCACCTGCGCGCCGACGCGTTCCAGAGCGCGCACCGCTGAGCGGACATTGCCGGATCCGTAGGACAGGACGGTGACACGGGGCGCTCGCATGTGACACACCCTACCGTCCCTGCAGATCATTCTGAGTATCCTCCACACTCTGAAACGCCCTGTGACGTGCGCAGAACCGGAGCCGGCAGCGTTGGCTCAACAGCGTCGGCGCAGCGGTCCGGATGGCGCGTCGAGCTGGTCGCGGCCTCGCGCGGGCATGGCGCGAAGGCGCGGGCGCAATGCGTGATCTGAATCCGGGTCGTCGGCTTCCTTTCACGATTTCCCCCAAGATGGGCGAGTATTCGTCTGTGAGCATGCAGTTCCCCTCCGGCCAGGCCCCGCCTCCGCCTTGGCCGGCTTCCCCTCCTCCACCGCTTTCGCAGGCCTCCTCGAGCCACTCCCCCGCAGCGGCGGGGACAGGTTCGGTCGGTTCCAGCGGGTCGCGTAGCGCTGCGCCGTTCTCCATTCCCGGAGTGAGGATCACCTCGGTGCTGGGGCGTGGCGGCTTCGCCACGGTCTATGCCGGCGTGCAGGACTCCCTGGAGCGTCCGGTCGCCGTCAAGGTGGACTCCCGCCCCTTGGATGATCCCCGCAATGAGCGGCGGTTCATGCGTGAGGTGCAGGCGGCCTCGAGGATCTCGGGGCATCCTCACGTGGTCTCCCTGGTGGACACGGGCAAGCTGCCCGATCTGCGCCCCTACCTGGTCATGGAGCTGTGTGCGGGCGGCAGCCTCTACGACCTCGTCTCGCGCGGCCCGACCCCCGCCTCTGACGCTGTGGCCCTCGTGGAGGCCGCGGCCTCGGCCCTGGGGGCCGCCCATGCGGCCGGCGTCATGCACCGGGACGTCAAGCCCGCCAACATCCTTCTGGACTCCTACGGCTCTCCCCGGCTGTCGGACTTCGGTATCGCCGCTGTCCAGCGCGAGGGTCAGGACCCCACCGTGACCCTGGAGTGTCTCACCCCCGACTTCGCCGCGCCGGAGGCCTTCATGCTGGCCAGCCCCGGCCCCGAGGGGGACGTGTGGTCCATGGGTGCGGTGCTCTTCGCCCTGTTGACGGGCCGGGGTCCCCGACGTGGCCCCGACGGCGTGCAGCGCAGCCTGCCGGAGATCGTCCGGTCCCTCGACGACCCCCTGGACCTCACTGACCCGAACGTTCCTGAGGTCCTGCTGCCGCTCCTGGGCAAGGCGATGGCTCCGGATCCCAAGCATCGCTACCGCAACGGCACGGAGCTCACGGGGGCCCTGGGGCAGATCCGTGAGTATCTGGGGACGGGAAACCTGGCCGTCGGCGGACCGGTGACCTCATTGCGGCTGGTTGAGGCCGGACTGGCGCCGCCTCCGCGCAGCGAAGAGGCGGGCTCACCCGACTCCTACGCTCCTAGCAGTGCATCACAGCGGGCGGCATCGGACTCCGTCTTCCCGGTCCGCCCCGCCAGCTCCTCGGGGTCCGCCGCCTCAGCCCCCGCCATCGTCTCAGGCGGGCCGGAGCGCTCCGACAAGGCTCTGCTCAACGCCCCGGTGTCAGCTCAGCGGAGTCAGTCTCTGAGACTCTCCGGCCGGGAACGTCGGCGAATCACTGTGCGCTCCGCAGCGATCGGCGCGGTTGTCGGCCTGGTCGTCGGTCTGGGCGCAGGGTGGGTGGCGGGTGCCCGTCTGGCTCCCGCCGCCAGTGCCACCAGAGCATCAGGAGCCGCGTCCCAGCCCGCGTCCCAGCCCTCGTCGTCGGGTCAGGACAACGCCTCGACCCCACCGCACCCGGTGGGTACCTGCCTGGCGGGCACCACCTCGATCTCGGGCCAGACCACGGCCAGGAAGGTCAGCTGCAACGAGCCCCACTCCTGGGAGGTCTACCGGGTGGGGACCCTGGCGGAGAGCATCTCGGGCTCCAGTGATGACGACCTGGCGGCCGATCCCAACGTGCAGGCCACCTGTACCGCGCAGGCCGCCCAGCAGTACGGGGCCGCCGATCCGAGCACGTCGGTGCTGGGCCCGGGGGAGGCCGGTTGGAACGCCGGGAAGCGGGGTTTCTCCTGCATCGCCTCCGACAAGGGCGGGCAGCGGACGAGCTCCTACGCCGGCTAGGAGTCGCTGCCCGCCGGCCAGCAGCGGGCGGCGCGCGCCGGTGACGTCACTGCGGGGGACGGCGCAGGCCGCGTCCGAACCAGCGCATCGCCCGGGGCGCCTGGATCTCGGAGGACTTCACCGCTCCGGGGACGTCGTCGGCGTTGATGACTCCCAGGAGGATGTCCTCGACGACCTGGTCCATGGAGGACAGCAGGAGCCCCGCCGACGCCTCCTCGCCGGGCTGACCGTTGGTGAAGTGGCGGGCGGTGATCGTCCCGGACAGGCCGGACTCGATACCGACGTCGGTGGCCAGGTCGGCGGTCATGAGGACCGCCCCGGCCCGTGACAGGCGGGAGAGTTGGGCGGCCAGCTCCGCGGCCTCTGCGGGCTCGGAGTCGGAGCCGCCGAGCAGCTCGGCCACGTCCCAGTCCGAGTGGGCGGAGACGAACTGCTTGACCGCGAAGGCCCCGCTGGAGGAGGGCACCACGGTGCAGTCGAGGTCCAGCAGGGAGCACATTCCGGCCAAGCCGTCGGCCCGGTTCAGCGGCGTCATGACGACGGCGACCTTGACCGCCCGGGGAGCCTGGTCCTCGGACTGACCGGGCACGTAGGAGCTCAGGGAGTCGGCCGCGGCGGCGATCTGCGCCTCCTGGGCATCGGTGAGCCGGGACGGGCCCTCGGTGTCCTCCGCTCCGCCCTGTCTCCCGTTCAGGGGATGGTAGGTGTTGTGGGGGACGTCGCCGGGCCTGACGTCTGCTGGACCGCTCTGCCCCGCGGAGCCGGCTGATACGGAGTCATCCCCCGCCAGGGTCCGCAGGCCCGGTTCGCTGTCGGTCTCCTGCACAGCCCCCAGGTCTTCGGCCGAGAGGTCGTCGGGGATCTCCACGTCGCCCATGAGGGCGGCGAACTCGGCATCCAGGTCGCGCTGGTGGTCCTGGTGGTCGTCGTGGCTCTCGTCGGGCCGGGGGGTCTGGTCCATCACAGGCTTCCCTTCGTGGATGGGATGGTCTCGACGCGGGGGTCGTCCTCCACGGCGGCGCGCAGGGCGCGCGCCAGCGCCTTGAACTCGGCCTCGGCGATGTGGTGGGGATCGCGCCCGGACAGGACCCGCACGTGCAGGCAGATGCCGGCGTGGTAGGCGACGGCCTCCAGCACGTGACGCACCATGGAACCGGTGAAGTGGCCGCCGATGAGGTGGTGGACGAAGGCCTCGGTCTCCCCCTCGTGCACCAGGTAGGGACGCCCAGAGATATCGACGACGGCATGGGCCAGGGCCTCGTCCAGGGGGACACTGGCCTCACCGAAGCGGCGGATACCGCGCTTGTCCCCCAGCGCCACGCGCAGGGCCTCACCGATGCAGATGGCGGTGTCCTCCACGGTGTGGTGCACGTCGATCTCGGTGTCACCGGTGGCGCGCACTGTCAGATCGATGAGCGAGTGGCGCCCCAGAGCGGTGAGCATGTGGTCGTAGAAGGGGACGGTGGTGGAGATGTCGGTCTGGCCCGTGCCATCGAGGTTGATCTCGACGACGACGCTTGACTCACTCGTGGCTCGCTCAATGCGCGCGGTACGGCTCATAGGTGCTTCCTCAGCATCGGGTGTCGTGCTTTTTCAGCACAGTGGTTCATAGGTGACTTAATCGATAGCAACCCTACCGGTCCTAGGCGCTGATCGCTGCCGGCATCCTTGTCATCCGCCGATGGCTGCGGTCAGGGCGGTGCGCAGGCGTGCCATCTCGTCGGGCGTGCCGATACTGGCCCGCAGGAAGCCCTCGGGGCCGACGACGCGGATGAGGACCCCGGCGTCGAGCAGGGCCTGCCAGACGGCCTCGCGGTCGGGGAACGGGCCGAACAGGACGAAGTTGGCGTCTGATTCGTGCGCGACCAGTCCCTGGGCTCGCAGCCACTCAACGAAGGCATCGCGCTCATCGCGCAGGGAGGCCACCTGAGCCATGAGCTCGTCGCGGTGGGACAGGGCGGCCAGGGCCGCCGCCTGGGTGACGGCGGAGAGGTGATACGGCAGACGCACGACGCGCAGGGCGTCTACCAGGGCGCGGTCGGCGGCCAGGTAGCCCAGGCGCAGGCCGGCGGCACCGAAGGCTTTGGACATGGTGCGGGTGACGGCCAGGTGCGGGTGGGCCGGCCCCACCAGCTCCAGGGCGCTGGGCACGCCCGGACGGCGGAACTCGGCGTAGGCCTCGTCGATGACGACGACGCAGTCGCTGGCCCGGGCGGGCGAGCCGATCTCGGCTCCGAGTATGGGACCGTGGCCGCGGGCCGCCTCCAGGATCCGCTTGATGTCCTCCAGCGGCAGGGCGGTTCCGGTCGGGTTGTTGGGGCTGGCCAGGACGACGACGGCCGGCCGAAGCTCGTTGATCGCGCTCACCGCGGCGTCGACGTCGAGGGTGAAGTCCTTGCGGCGCGGTCGCGTCGCGTAGTCGGTTAAGGTGTCGCGGGCGTACTCGGGGTACATCGAGTAGGTGGGGGTGAAGGTCAGGCAGGTGCGCCCGGGGCCTCCGAAGGCCTGGAGCACATGGAGCATGACCTCGTTGGAGCCGTTGGCCGCCCAGATCTGCTCAGGGGTCAGATGCGCACCGGACTCGGCCTCGAGATAGTCCGCGAGCGCGGCCCGCAGCCGGGGGAAGTCCCGCTCCGGGTAACGGTTGAGCCCCTGGGCGGCCTGAGCCACGGCGGTGGCGATCGACTCGATGACCGCGGCCGAGGGCGGGTAGGGGTTCTCGTTGACGTTCAGCCGCACGGGGACGTCGATCTCGGGGGCCCCGTAGGGGGTCTCGCCCTCCAGGTCCGGTCTCAGGGGCAGGTTCGCGTTCACGCCTGGAGTCTACGGCTCAGTCCGCTCCAGCGGTTGGGCCGCCCGTCCGGCGGTGCGCACGGCACCGATGTGCTGTCTCATGACTTCTGAGGCACCGGTTGGGCGGCTTGCCGGGGGACCGTGCTACACACCACGTCTGACCAGCTCAGCCCCGGCCTCCGAGCTCGCCCTTGGGTGAGCGCCTCGCGTTCGTAGGGTAGGTCGCGAGTTCGTACCCTGAACCCCCGAACGCGAGGCATAAGGTACGAACGCGACGCCGGCCTACGCGGCCACCCTCGTCTCCAGGACCACTGCCTGCCCCGGGTTCCCGCCCGAGCGAGTGCCTCAGAAGCCACGACACTCACATGTCTCAGAAATGAGGAGACAACACAGTGCTCTCGGCACTGAGGGCGACGGTCGCAGCGTCCTGCTTGGGGGCGTTGTCAGTGCGGCTCGCTGGTGAGCATGATCTCCTGAAAGTCGAGGCGGTTCAGGGCGTGCTCCAGGGAGTCGGCCGAGTAGAGGCCCTCGTCGCCGGCGTCGAGAAGGGCTTCGCGCTGGGCTCGGATTATGTCCAGGGCTCGTTCTCGCATGGGGGCGAGGTCGTCGTGGCGCCAGGTGGGGTCGGTCCAGGCCTTGGCGACGGCTGCTGGCGAGACGACGACGTCGTTGCCCTGCCTGCGTACGAGGCCGTGCTGCTCAGTGGTGGGGCTGAGGCCCTCGTTGTTCTCGGGGTCGGGGGCAGTCGGTGAGACCTTGTCCAGCCCGGGAGCGCTCGTCGTCGTTTGAGCGCCCGAGGCGCCGGGGCCTGCGGCACCGGTGGGTGCGGTGTGCTGGGAGGCGCCGCGAGTACCGACGGAGGCGACGTCGCGGGCGGCGTTGACCAGCAGCAAGATGACGGCGGCCTTCTCCTCCTCGTCGGCGGGGCCGGCCATGGCGGGTCTGACGACGCGGACCAGTGCGGGCAGCGAAAGTCCTTGGATCGTCAGTGATCCGGCGGCCACGAGCATGGCCACCAGGAGGAGGAAGGAGTAGTGAGGCGCTGTGATCGGCAGGGTCTGGGCGGCTGCCAGAGTGATGGCGCCGCGCATTCCCGCCCAGACGATGACGGCGCCCTCGCGTGTGCCCAGGGGCTCGGCTGCGAAGTAGTCCAGGTCGGCGCCTCGGCGTCTGACCCGGCTGGAGAGGCTGCGTGCGCGCCGAGCGATGCTCTCGTGGTTGGTCGCCTGGCGGAGCTTGCGCTGGACCTGCGCGAAGGGGCGCCGGTCCCAGGGAACCGGGGGCATCTCGGCCTCTCCACGCACGATGGCCGAGCAGCGATTCTGGAACTGGTGGATGGCCTCCGCGTTCTCCTGCCAGTGGATCGCCCAGCGCGCGGTCCGGTGGCTGAGGAGCTTGAGCATGGGTGTCACCACGAGCGCCCGGATGACGACGGTCAGCGCCCCAGCGATGACAGCGACCGCGATGGCCCGGACAACACCGAGAGCTGAGGCGCCGACCTTCTCCACGATGCCGAAGAACTCCAGCCCCATGACCAGGAAGATGAGTCCTTCCAGGGTGAGCTCGACGGTGTGCCAGTTGGTCCGTGAGGCTACCCGGTGGGCGGGTGGCAGCATCCGGGGGCCGCGGTGGCCGGTGATGAGCCCGGCGACAACGGCTGCCACGAGGCCCGAGCCGTGCATGTGCTCGGCCGGGATCGCCGCGAGGAAGGGCACGGTGAAGGACACGACCGTGTCCACGGTGGGGTCGGTGATGTGGGAGCGCACCCGCAGACTCGCCTCGCCGACGAGCCAGCCCACTCCCAGGGCCACGAGGACCGCCAGGGCGAAGCCGCCCAGCACGCCTCCGACACTGACGCCGCCGGATGTTGCCGCTGAGACGGCGGAGGACAGGACCACCAGTGCGGTGGCGTCGTTGAGCAGTCCTTCCCCTTCCAGGACGGTGATGATGCGTTGGGAGACTCCCAGCCGGCGGGCGATGGAGATGGCCACGGCGTCGGTGGGGCTGAGGATCGCTCCCATGGCGATGGCCCAGGCCAGAGAGAGCCCCGGGACCAGGAGGGTGAGGACCGCGCCGATCACCGCGGCGGACAGGGGCACCAGCAGGATGGCCAGCACCGCCACCGGGACGAGCTCGCGGCGGAAGTTGATGGTGGAGATGCTCACCGCCGTGGAGAACAGCAGCGGCGGAAGGACTCCTTCCAGGACCACCTGGGGGTCCAGCTCGATCGCCGGGATGAAGGGCAGGAAGCCCACCGCTGTCCCACCCGCCAGGAGGATCAGCGCCGGGGCGACCCCGATGCGGTCGCTGAGCTGAGAGGCCGCCGCGATGGCCAGAATGCCCAGCACGGCGATGATGAGGAGGTCCATGGGCCAAGGGTATCCAAGTGCATCGGCGATGACGCTGGGGCTTCAGCAGTCGTGGTCGGTGAAGCCGGGGAAGTCCATGCCTGCCCCAGGGGTGCGCCGTGCACGACCGGCTCTGAACCTACGGTCCCCACGCTCGGGATAGTCCTCTCCAAGAAGAGCGTCGCCGCCTTGACGGGGACGTCCCCCGCGGCGCGGCCCACCGTGGCCCGCCCGCCTACGTCGCCTGCCACAGTCCGCTGATGGGTCGACATCGTCCGCCTCCGGGCCGAAGCCGGGGCCGTAATCCGGAGCGAATGCGGGGCCGAAGGGGCTGAAGGGGCCGAAACCGTGCTCGCGCATGCGCATCATGGCCTCGAAACGCTCCTCGCCCATACGGCGACGGGCGCCGGCGAAGCGCGGCCCGCGCTCACCGTCCTCATCCGGCCCGAGCTGAGTCTCCAGGGAGTCGATGATCTTGTCGAGAAGCCGAGCCAAGGTGGAGACCTCCTCATCGGTCAGAGACTCGAGGTAGTCGGCTCTGGGCCCGCTCAGTGGCGTACTGCGACCGGCCTCGGTGAGGTGGACGACCATGACCCGACGATCCTCCTGACTGGGCCTGCGCTCGATGAGGCCATCGGTCTGGAGCTTCTTGAGAAGCTCGTTGAGGGACTGCTGGCGGATATCGAGGAGGAAGGCCAGGTCTCGGGTGGGGATCGGACTCTGCATGCGCAGGGCGGCCAGAACCCGGCCGCGGCCGCGCGTGATGTCGGCGAAGGGGCCGTCGCGATGCGCCGTCATGCGGCTGCGGCGCATGAGGTGCTGCAAGCGCCGGAATCGTTCGTAAAGGGAGGCCCGCTGCGGGTGCTGCGACAAGGCTGCACCGTCAGCGGCCTTGGAAACATGTGGGTGGGAGCTGTTCGTCATATCGGTCTCCGTCTCAGCGCCTTGATAGGCGCCGTGTTGAGTGTCGTGTGAGGTGGTGCTCGGCTCGGCGTTCCTGATGCTCTCGGGATTCATGAGCTTCTCCTGACTCGTGAAGGCACCCGTGCGGATCTGCTGGCGTTCCCGTCGACACCGGTTCGCGCGGCCGTCGCGGACAGTGCGGCACCGCACTTCAGAAGGTGCCTGTTGTATCTTGACGACACCAAAACTACAGGCACCTTCCGATTTTGGTCAAGGAGTTGTGGCAGGTACCTGTATGTTGTGAGTCACTCTTCAAACGGTGTCTGGCCGCACCGGTCCCGGAACCTGTGTCGACAGCCGCAGCCGCGCAGACACGTCGATGGACGTCAGTGGAACCCGGTAGTCGGCAGTGGAAGTCAGCGGCCGGCGTTAGCGTTGCAGCATGTCTCAGACGACCATGACATCGGGATCCCCAGGGATGGGCAGCCCTGTGCGCGAGCGCGCCGAGGCCGTCCTGCGCGAGCTCGTGGGTCGCAGCGACGCGCACCTGCGTGAGGACCAGTGGCGGGCGATCGAGACGCTTGTCATCGCACGCCGCCGCGCGCTGGTGGTCCAGCGCACCGGGTGGGGCAAGTCGGCGGTGTACTTCGTGGCGACGGTCCTGCTGCGAGAGGGCTGGGGAGCCTGGCGTCCGGGCGTCCCGCCGCCCTCCCCCGGTGCGCGCTCCGGCACCGGGGCCGGCGTCATCATCTCTCCGCTGCTGGCCCTCATGCGCGACCAGGTCGCCGCCGCAGGCCGTGCCGGGATCCGGGCCGTGACCATGAATTCGGCCAACGTCACCCAGTGGGATGAGATTCAGGCCCAGGTGGCCGCCGGTGAGGTCGATGTCCTGCTGGTCTCCCCGGAGCGTCTCAACAACCCGGTCTTCCGCGATGAGGTGCTCCCCCATCTGGCTGCGAGCGCCGCGCTGGTGGTCATTGACGAGGCCCACTGCATCTCGGACTGGGGCCATGACTTTCGCCCCGACTACCGGCGCATCGGCACCCTGCTGGCCGGCCTGCCGCCGCGCACCCCGGTTCTGGCGACGACTGCGACCGCGAACCACCGGGTCAGCGCCGACGTCGCTGAACAGCTGGGGGCGTCCCTGGAGGAAGGCGGGGCAGGCGGCGAGCAGGTCCTGGTGCTGCGGGGGTCCCTGGAGCGCGACTCTCTCCACCTGGGGGTCAGGATGCTGCCGGATGCCGCCTCCCGCCTGGCCTGGCTGACCGCCTACATCCGCCGCACTCCCGGCAGCGGCATCGTCTACTGCCTGACGGTCTCGGCGGCGCAGGAGGTCGCCGAGTACCTGCGTGCGGCAGGTGCGGAGGTGGCCGCCTACACGGGGCAGACCGACGCCGCCGAGCGCGAGCGCCTGGAGGAGGACCTCAAGGCCAACCGGGTCAGGGCGCTGGTGGCCACCTCCGCTCTGGGGATGGGCTTCGACAAGCCGGACCTGGCCTTCGTGGTGCACGTGGGGGCTCCGTCCTCACCGGTGAGCTACTACCAGCAGGTGGGTCGCGCCGGTCGTGGTGTGCAGCGGGCTGAGGTGGTCCTGCTGCCCGGCCCGGAGGACCGGGCCATCTGGGAGTGGTTCGGCTCGCAAGGCTTCCCGCCCGAGGAGCAGGTTCGCGTGGTCCTGGACGCCCTGGAGGAGCGCAGGGCCGCGGGCGGTGGGGCGGCGTCCACAGCGGTGCTGGAGACGGTGACCTCGTTGCGACACAGCCGGCTGGAGTCCACGCTCAAGGTCCTTGACGTTGACGGCGCCGTGCGCCGGGTTCGTGGCGGTTGGGAGTCCACTGGCCGGCCCTGGTGCTACGACGCCGAGCGTTATGCGCGAGTCGAGGCCGCGCGCCGAGCCGAGCAGGAGGCGATGCTCACCTATGAGCGTCTCGGGGCCGCTCCTGCCCCCGGGCAGGGCTCATCCCCCTGCCGGATGGCCTTCCTCAGGTCGGTGCTCGATGACCCCCGGCTTGAGCCGGGATGGCGCTGCGGAGCCTGCGACCTGTGCGGGGGCCTGGACCTGCCTGACGTCCCCGACCAGGAGCAGGTCGGTGCCGCCCGAGCGGCGCTGGGGCGCGCAGGGGTCGAGCTGCGGGCGCGCCGCCAGTGGCCCACCGGGATGGATCGGCTGGGCCTGAGCCATCTCAAGGGCCGCATCGGAGTCGACCGTCAGGCTGCGACCGGGCTGGCGGTGGGCAGGCTGGATGGGTTGGGGACCTCGGTGGCGCTGCGCGAGCTGGTGTCCTCCGCCGCCGACGGCGAGGTCCCGGTGGCGATCAGGCCGCAGGTGCTTGAGGCGGTGGACCGGCTCGCTGAGATCATCCGTAGTGAGCAGGAAGCCGCCGGGGTGAGCCGTCCGAGCAGGCCGCCGGCCGTCGTCGTCGTGGACTCCCGCACCCGCCCCGGCATGGTCCGCCAGCTGGGGCACGCCGTGGCCACACGGCTGGGCGCACGGGCCCTGGGCGTCGTGGGTCTGGCCGGTCAGGATCTGCCGCAGCACGATGTGGGCTCTGCATTTCGCCTGGCTCAGGTGGCCCGAAGCCTGACGCTCCAGGAGTGGCCGGCTCAGGCCCTTGAAGAGCTGCGCGAGCGCGTCGTGGTCCTCGTGGACGACTGGAGCGACTCCGGCTGGACGCTCACGCTGTCGGCCTTCCTTCTGCGTGAGGCGGGGGCGGCGGCGGTCCACCCCTTCGTCCTGGCGCAGAGGTAGGGGCCGGTGGGCACTGCCTGAACAGGCATCGCCCACCGGCCCCGGTGTCCTAGGAGCCCAGTGCCCTAGAAACCAGTGGAGACGGCGGCCAGCGCCGGAGCCACCTGGCCCCCGGGGGTTCCGACCTGGTCCTCGAGGTAGTACCACCAGAAGGGGGCTCCCCAGGCATCGGATCGCCCCAGTGCCGCGCCGGTGACATGCTCGGCGACGGCGGTGCGGGCGACCGCGGGGTCGGAGGCCGAGCCGAACCACCAGGGGCCGGTGTTGAGGTCCTCGCCCCCGTACCCGAGCTCGGTCACGGCAAGCCGGGAGGAGGCGAAGGCGGCCTCCAGGGTGCTCAGGATTCGGTCAGCTGCTGTACCCAGCGGATGGAGCTGGGGGTAGACGGACAGTCCCACGACGTCAACCAGCTCCCTGATCGATGCGGGGATCTCCTTGGCGGCATAGCTGAACAGGGAGTACGCCGGGTCCGCCTGCCCGAGCTGGTAGTACAGGGTCAGCACCGTCGTGGCGCTGGTGCGCTCACGCACAGCCTTAGCCGCTCGCTGGGCCTTGGCCACCGGCCCGGCGCCCAACCAGTCCCCTCCGATCTCGTTACCGACCTCCCAGGCGTCGACGTTGGGAAGCGCCTTGATGAGGGTGTCGACCCGCGTGTCCCAGGCGGAGTCGGTCAGGGAGACCATGTCGTGGGAGTCGCAGATCTGGGCCAGGGCCTGGCCGCCCTGCGCGTGCAGGGCCTCCACCGTGCTGCGCCAGCCGGCCATCTCCTCGGCGTCATTGGGGTCACCGATCACGAGACGGGCCGACACCTTCCGCTTGCCGCCTCCCGGGCCGCTGGGGGCTAGCGCGGCGGCAACCTCCGCGGATGTGGGCACCCGAGTGAAGGTCACTCCGATGACGGCGTCCTGCGGCGCCTGAGCGGCCAGCGCCCGGTCCAGAGAGAGCTGGGCCCCTGCGGCCGACTCCAGGGCGGAGTTCGCCAGGCGGCCCCGCTCCGTCCAGGACTGGGCCTTGGAACAGGAGTCCAGGGACTGCTGGGCGGAGGCGCGCAGCTTTCCCGCCTCGTCAGCCCCCTTGAAGCCCTTCGCGGTGGCCTGCTGGAGGCGCTCGGGCTGCCTCTCGTGGAGGGTTCGGGCCGCCAGCTCCAGGAGATCGTGCTCGCCGGAGGCCGGCAGATCCGCCATGAGTGCCGAGTACCCGTGGCTGGTCGGCCACGACATGGTCAGAGTGCACTCACGCCCGGTGGGCACATCGATGCCGATGGCACCGCCCTCGTCCTGGTAGAGCGGGCCGACGGCGATGACCTCCAGGGTCTTGGCATCCAGCAGCGCGTCGTCATAGCCGACCTCGCCCTTGCCGTTGGACTGAATGCGTCGCAGCGCCTCGAGGTTGAGGGCGTTGCCCTGAGCATCACTGATGTGAAGGCTCAGGTGGGTGGTGGCCCCGTCCCCCACGGCCGGCGGGGTCACGTTCGCGTGCCCGCAGGAGGACACTGACGCTCCCAGAATTCCAGTGCCCAGGAGCGCCAGCATCCCTCTGCGGTTGGTCTCGAATGTCATGGAAGCAGTATTCCAGTCTTGTGAGAGACATTTCGACCGAACGGTCTCATGTCCGTGATTCCGAGACCGCTGAATCTCACAGTCGGCGTCGTGGTCATCTCAGCTCCGAGGCCGGCACGAAGGTGTACCCCTCGGCCTTGATGCCGGCGACGATCTTCTTCAGCTCGGCCAGCGGGTAGTAGGGGTGGAAGAAGAAGCTGGCGGTGGCGTGAGTGTTGACCAGGTTGAGCTTGGCGGCGTCGATGATCTCCTGAGCCAGGCGCGGCGGGTGCTGGTTGATCTCGTTGGGCTCGAAGTTGCCCAGGTTCTCGGGCAGGACGTGGGCCCCGTAGGGGTCGTTGACCGCGTAGGGGAAGAACTGCCCGTAGTAGTCGAACGGACCGGCCTGGGTGTTGGTCAGGGTGCCGGCGTAGAGGAGCTCGCGCTCGTAGCGCACCGGGTAGTGCTCGCCGATTCCGTAGTAGGCCTCACGGGTGGCCGAGTAGTGCGGGGTCTCGAAGATCTCCGGAGTCGGCAGGTCGACCTCCCCGAAGATCTGGCGTCCCTGATCCACGCGCTCGGAGGCCCATTCCTGGGAGGTACCGGGCAGGGCGCCCCCGATCTGGACGAAGGACTTGTCCTGGCAGTCGATGGCCGGGGCCTTGGTGTCGTTGGTGGCCGAGCACCACGAGCGGATGAACTCGAAGTCGTCGGCGGAGACGGCGTTGTAGGGGTTGTCCAGGGTCCCGAACTGGTGGGTGGTGCCGTGCTGAACGATCGTTCCGCCCTTGTTCACCGCGTCCTGGATGACGGCCACCAGCTCCGGGGCGTCCTCAAGAGTGAGCTCCTTGGGCTTCCCGTCGTTCTCAGTGCCCTTGGGGTCGATGTACTTGGGCACCACGGCCATCTGGAAGGGCACGTTCTGGCTGTAGAAGTAGTCGACGATCGCCTGCAGCTCCTCGGGGTCGCTGTCCGGGGTCACGTCCTCCAGGCGCACAGCGGCCTGACGGAACTGCTGGGCACCGGGCTGGAGGAAGTCCAGGAGGATGTCGGCGGCTGCGATGTAGCGGTCCTGCTCACCCAGGTAGGTCAGGGGGATCTCACCGATGAAGGTCATTCCCGAGGAGCTGACCGCCCAGGGGAAGGAGCTGGTGCCGGACTGGGCGATGGAGGCGCAGGCGGTGGCCGCTCCGCCGGGCTTGGAGCACTCGGCGCGCCCGAGGACCTTGACGTCCTTCTCGCGGGTGATGTGTGGGGCGATGATGCCACCGGTGTTGAGCTCGTTGCGCTTCAGGGAGGCGCCGTTGTAGCTGATCTTGGTGACCCGGTCGGTGGAGTCGATGTAGGAGGTGGCGGCGTCCCAGCCGTAGCGCTGGGTGAAGGCGGCGCGGTCGGCGTCGGTCTTGGCCAGCTGCCAGATGTTGAAGCCGGACCACATGACCGGGATGTTGCCGGTCAGGGTGTCGTCGATGAAGGCCCGCGGCAGGGGCTCGTCGTAGGTGGAGCCGATGTAGACCACGTTGGTGAAGCGACCGGCCAGGCCGGCGACGTAGTCCTTGACCGGGAGGGTCGTCACAGTCCCGGAGTGGCTGGCCAGGGTGCCCATGCTCAGGGCGTAGTACTCCCCCAGCTTGGCGTAGTCACCGGTGGTGTCGAACAGGACCAGGGTCGATGCCGGCCCCGCCTCCTGGTTGGAGAAGGTCACCGCGCCGGCAGGGGCCTCGGGCGCGTTCTGCTTCAGGTCACGGATCTTGACCTGTCCCGCGGCGGGCGCGGGCTTGTTGAGGTCCACGTCTGCCTGCTTGTTGCCCTTGAGGGGGAGCTCCTTCTTGGCCGCGGCGGCCGGCTCGGGCGGAGCCGGAAGTGGTTTCTTGGCCGGGTCGGCGTCGTTGGCCTGGGCCCCGCCGGCGGGCTTGGCCGCGGCGGCCTGGACCGCCACGGGAGGCTGCGCGCCAGCGGTGGGGGCGGCCTGAGCAGGGCCCACTGCGGCGATGGAGCTGCCCAGGCACACCGCGATGGCGGCCAGTGCGCAGCGGCGCCGTCGTGCAGACACAAGGGTCGGGAGGATCATGAACGCTCCTTCGATGAGGTGGGAACAGGTTCGAACTCGGGAAGGGGGACACCGCGGCCGAACAGGGCTGCGGTGGCGGCCAGGATGCGCTTGCACGCGTGTCCGTCGCCGTAGGGGTTGGCGGCCTGGGCCATGGCTGTGTAGGCCGCCTCGTCGGTCAGCAGGGCGGAGACCCTCTCAACGATGCGCTCCTCGTCGGTTCCGACCAGCTCGGCGACCCCGAAGGCGACGGCCTCGGGACGCTCGGTGTTGTCCCGCATGACCAGGACGGGCTTGGACAGCGCGGGGGCCTCCTCCTGGACGCCGCCGGAGTCGGTGAGCACGACGTCGCAGCGGTCGATGAGTGCGCAGAAGGCGCCGTACTCCAGCGGGTCGCACCAGATGACGTTGGCGTGGCCCTCGATCTGAGGCAGGAGGTCCTCGCGAACCTTGGGGTTGCGGTGGACCGGCAGCACGAAGAGCACCTCGGGATGCCTGTCGGCCAGGCGCGCGACGGCGCGGCCGATGGCCCGCATCGGCTCGCCCCAGGACTCACGGCGGTGGGCGGTGACGAGCACGACTCGCCGGGAGGCGTCCTTCAGTGCTGCGGCCAGCTCCTCATCCGGTGGCGGGACCCGACGGTCGACGGCGACCAGGAGCGCGTCGATGACCGTGTTGCCGGTGACGCTGACGGTCTGCGGGTCGGTGTTCTCGCGCAGCAGGTTGTCCCGGCTGGTGGTGGTGGGGCACAGGTGCAGCGTGGTCACCTGGCTGATGAGCCGCCGGTTGGCCTCCTCGGGGAAGGGTGAGGAGATGTCCCCGGTGCGCAGGCCGGCCTCGACGTGGAGGACTGGCACCTCGTGGTAGAAGGCCGACAGCGCGGCGGCGAAGGCGGAGGTGGTGTCCCCCTGGACGATGACGGCGTCGGGCCGGTGGGCCTCGATCGCCCGCCCCACCCCTTGCAGACAGCGGTTGGTGATCTGGGTGAGGGTCTGTCCCGGCGAGTGGATGTCGAGGTCGTCGTCGGGCACGATTCCGAAGAACTCGTGCACCTGGTCGAGCATCTCACGGTGCTGCCCGGTGACGACGACGATCGGATTGAAACGCTCGTCGTCGCGCATGGCGGCCACCAGGGGGGCGAGCTTGATCGCCTCTGGGCGGGTGCCGTAGACGAGCATGACTCTCAGGGGGCCACCCGTTTGCGTGGAGTCGGTTGTCATGGGGTTCTCCTGGTCGTGTGTCGGGAGTGGGACGAGGTGGGCCTCAGTGGTGGTTGAGTCCGGTGCTGTCGAGGCGGGCAGGCCTTACTTGTCCTCGGTGATCGGGGTGAAGGTGACGTCGGAGTCCTCGCAGTAGGCCGCCACGGTGCCGGAGCGGTAGGGGGACTGCTTGTCGGTGACGGTTCCGAGCTCCTGCCCGTCCACGGTGATGGCGAAGGTGACCTCTGAGGACTTGGTCGTGTCAATGGTGACGGTGACGTCGTGGCTCTCCCCGGGTGGGTAGACGGGTGTGTTGCCCGATGACAGGAATCGCTGGTATCCCGGGTAGGCGGTGTCCTGTTTGGAGACCTCCCAGCCGTTGGGCTTGAGGGCCAGAGCGTAGAAGTGGTTGTTGTCGGTGTAGTTCCACAGGAGCCAGGCGACCTCCCAGGCATTGGGCTCGCCGTCCTCTCGCAGCTGCTTGACGGTGGTCATCGTGGTGTGGATGGTCTGGACGCCTCCCGCCTCGATCTCGACCGTGGTGGAGGTGGCCAGACCGGCGTGGGTCGTGTCATGGGAGTTGGCCGATGTCGGCTTGAGGCGCAGCAGGCCCTCGGAGCACGAGGCCTCGCCATAACCATCGAAGATGATCTCCCACTGGGAGCAGTCCGGCGTCTCAGTCCCTGTCTCTCGGGCGTGGCAGTACACGGTGACTCCTAGAACCAGTGCCAGGACGCAGACCGTCAGGAGGGCGCGACGCAGGATCCTGCCGCGACGAGAACCGTCGATGGCTCCTGCATGCTGAGGCGCGTTGGCAACTGTCATCTCATCTCCTCATTGGTCAGGCGACTGGCTGTAGGACGGGGACGCCGCACGATCACAGCAGTGGGGTTCAGCAAGGGGCGGGCAGGGACGGCCGGGACAGCCGGAACAGCACTGCCCGGACCTGCGCTCTGAGGGGCCGCCAGGGGCTCCACCCTCGCCGGTTCGCTGGGCGGCCGCTGCTTGCCCGGTAGCGGTGAGCCCACGGCTGCTGATCCATGGGAGCCGGCCACCGGCCCGCTGGGCGCGCCCTGCGCTCCTTGAGCCGGTTCAGCCTCCCGCGCGGTCTTGGCCCACCCGGTGCGTCCGGTCAGCTCCCGGGCGACTGCTCGCCAGCCGTAGAGGCTGGGAAGGAGTCCATAGAGGACGAACAGGTGCGCGTAGCCCACGGACTTGAGCAGGTTCAGACCCTCGCTGCGCTCGATGCGCCAGTAGATCCAGGCGTAGATGAGCGCCGGGCCGAAGGCGATGACATAGGCCCCCACGAGCCACGCCCATGACTGCTCCCACCTCAGGACCGCGGCCACACCGGCGGTCACCATGGTGATGAGGAAGGACAGGGTCAGCAGGGAGCCAGTCAGGAGCAGGTAGGGCGTAAGTACCTGCCAGAGCGTGTCGGCCCGCCCCAGGCCGCGCTGTTCGCGGGCCACGGAGCGCAGCAGGTGCAGTGCCTGGAGGTTTCCCTGGAACCAGCGGGTGCGCTGACGCATGAGACGGCGCATGCTGGTCACGCCCTGCTGGTGAACGGAGGCCGCGGGCCAGAACTCGTTGGTCCAGCTGGTGGCGTTGAGCCGGATCCCCAGGTCGAAGTCCTCGGTCAGCGACCGGGTCCAGGGCCGGGGCCCCAGGGCGTCGAGCGCGCTGAGGCGGACGAACTGGGCGTTGCCGCCCATGCCGACACTGCGGACTCGGCGCCGGCCTCGCTGGAAGACCTCGGTGAAGATCACGAACTCCATGTCCTGCATGCGGGCGAGCAGGGAGCCGAAGCGGTTGTTGATGCGCACCCCCATCTGGACGGCGCCGACCTCCTGCGGGGCGAAGGCCTTGCGCACCTCCCCGATGGCGTGGGGGTCGAGCCTGCCGTCGGCGTCCATGACTCCCACGACGACTCGTGAGGAGGACACCCTGGTGCACCGGGAGCGCACGATCGACAGCGCGTCGTTGAGGGCCTCCCCCTTGCCCAGGCGGGCGTGGGGAGGACGACGGCGAACCACCTCGACACGCTCGTCGCCGGCCTGGGCGGCCACCTGGGCGGTGTCGTCGTCGGAGCCGTCGTCGATGACCATGATGCGCAGGCCCGGGTCCGGGATCGAGGTGAGCCGTCTGACACTGGCACCGATGACCTCCGCCTCGTTGAGGCAGGGCATGAGGATGACGATGAGCAGCGGGGCATCGGGGTGCGAGGGCCCGCCGTGCCGTGGGGCACCGCGCGAGGCGATGAGCATGAAGAAGGTGTAGGCGAGAGCGACTGCGATCATCCCCAGGGCACCCCACCAACCGATGCGGTCGAGGATTCCCAGGGGGCTTGAGGAATCGAAGCTCATAGACGGAAGCGGGGCCTGGGTCCTCATCACGCTCGCAGACTCATCAGGCCGCTGCGCTGCTGGACGTGGCGTCCGGCGGTGCGCCGGGGGCGCGGGAGCAGGGCGCGGGCCGCGCCATAGAGATTGGTCAGCAGGAAGAAGGCCAGGATGGCGACGAACACCAGCCCGGCGCAGTCGATGAGGAAACGAGCGACGAGAGCGGGAGGGGAACCTGCCGGGGCGACATACCACACGACGAACAGTCCGGTTCCGGCGGCGAATGGGGAGTAGTGCATGAGGCCATCCATCTGGATCCAAGGGGTAGGGCCGGCGCCGACTGTCATCACCGCATTCGCGAGCAGTTCCAGCCGGTACCAACGCCTCGGTGCGACGCGCCCGGGGATGACGGGATGTGGGAACTCAGCCCGTCGGGCACGGCGCACCGTGCGTCACCACCAAATATAACAATAGAGTAACGCTTTGCAACACTGTGTCATTCGACCATGCAATAAGCGTCCTCTTGGAGATGGCTCACAAGGACTGAAAGTGGCGGGATTCCGCCACTTGAATCGTCAATGAATCCAGGCCTGCACCGTCCCCACCCGTCTGACGCATCAGGAGATGGTCACGAGTAGATCACAGTTCGTTCTCACAATGCGTGTTCAGCAGCCTTTTTCACTGTCTGGCGGGCACAGGCCGCCTCACCGTGGGCGGGCAGATCCTCACAGCTCGCCAGGACCTCCAGTGCCGGTGTCATGGCCTCCAGGGCGCTCGCACTGTACTCGATGAGCTGCACCGGTTTGAGGAAGGCCATCACGTTCAGTCCGGCAGCGAACCGGGCAGTCCCACCGGTGGGAAGGACGTGGTTGGAGCCGGCCAGGTAGTCGCCCAGGGGCACAGGGCTGTAGGGCCCGATGAAGATGGCGCCGGCGTTGCGGATCCGGCGCGCGACCTGAGGGGCATCGAAGGTGTGGATCTCCAGGTGCTCGGCTGCGTAGGCGTCGGCGACCTCGATGGCCTGCGCGAGGTCGCGCACCAGGACGGTTCCCGACTGCGGTCCGCTCAATGCGGTCGATGCCCGCTCCCGGTGCCGGGTCTCGCTGAGTCTGCGCTCGAGTGCCGCATCGACGGCGTCGGCCAGCTCCGGGGAGTCGGTGATGAGGACACTGCCGGCATTGGGATCGTGTTCCGCCTGGGAGAGCAGGTCGGCGGCCACGTACTCGGGGTCGGCCCCGGCGTCTGCCAGGACGGCGATCTCGGTAGGACCCGCCTCAGCGTCGATGCCAACCCTTCCCATGACGGCTCGCTTGGCGGCCGCCACGTAGATGTTGCCGGGACCGGTGATGACGTCCACACCCCGGCACAGGACCTCTCCCCCGGCATCCGCGCGGTCAGTGTCGTCCTGGGCGTCGGCACCGTAGGCGAGCATCGCGATGGCCTGGGCGCCGCCGACGGCGTAGACCTCGGTGATCCCCAGCAGCGCGCATGCCGCCAGGATCGTGGGGTGGGGCAGACCGGCGAACTCGGCCTGAGGCGGGCTGGCCAGGGCGATCTGCTCGACGCCGGCGACCTGGGCGGCCACCGCGTTCATCACCACGCTGGAGGGGTAGACGGCCAGCCCTCCGGGAACGTAGAGCCCGACCCTTTCAACGGGGATCCAGCGCTGGGTGACGGTGCCGCCGGGGACCACCTCCGTGGTGCGCTCGGCGGGCACCTGGGCGGTGTGCCCGGCCCGGTTGTGGGCGATGGACAGCTCGAGGGCCTCGCGCACCGCGGGGTCCAGGCCGTCGAGCGCCTGGGCGATGGCAGCAGCGGGCACACGCAGGTGAACGGGTCGCACGCCGTCGAAGCGCTCGGCGGCGTCACGCAGTGCGGCCGCTCCCCGGGATCGGACGTCCTCGATGAGTGGAGCCACTGCGGCCTGGGCGGCGGTGACGTCAAGGGTGGCCCGGGGCAGGGTCTGTGCCAGCTGGCGTGCGGAGAGTCGGGTGCTGCGCAGATCGGTGCGGGTGAGCATGCCCGTAAGCCTACAGGCCATGCACAAGGCGGCCCGGGAGAGCACGTTGTCTCCCGGGCCGCCTCACACCTGCGGTTGAGTCAGAGACTCATCTCGCGCACGGCGCGGGCGGCGCCGACCATGCTGGTCAGGCTCGCCTCGGTCTCGGCGTAGGCCCGGGTCTTGAGACCGCAGTCGGGGTTGACCCAGACCTTCTCGGCGCCCAGGGCCGCGACGGCCCGCTGGAGCAGCTCGGTGCACTCGGCCTGGCTGGGCACGCGCGGGGAGTGGATGTCCCACACGCCCGGGCCGAGCTGACGCTCGAAGCCGTGCTCGGCCACCGCGGGCAGGATGTCCATGCGCGAGCGGGAGGCCTCGATGGAGGTCACGTCGGCGTCGAGGTGGTCGACCGCGTCGATGACGACGTCGAACTCCGAGTAGCACAGGTGGGTATGGATCTGGGTGGCGGGAGCCGCCCCTCCGGTGGCCAGACGGAAGGAGCCGACCGACCACTCCAGGTAGGCGGGGCGGTCGGCGCGCCGCAGCGGCAGGGTCTCGCGGATGGCGGGCTCGTCGACCTGGATGACGCCGATGCCGGCGGCCTCAAGGTCCGCCACCTCCGCGCGCAGGGCCAGGCCCAGCTGGTCGGCGACCTGGGCGCGCGGGATGTCGTCGCGCACGAAGGACCAGGCCATGATGGTCACCG
>ERZ772940.270-NODE-270-length-26750-cov-6.96093_pt1 | contig 26750 bp, 36 predicted proteins | sample MGYA00511682_ERZ772940 | MGnify/ENA primary metagenome ERZ772940 (study PRJEB29015, sample SAMEA2737922) | human oral metagenome | biome: human oral; feature: human-associated habitat; material: dental | place: China | collected 2031 ... | reverse complement strand
ACGACTTTGACCAAAAAATCATCGACCACTTGGTAGCAGAATTCAAGAAAGAAAACGGTATCGACTTGTCTACTGACAAGATGGCAATGCAACGTTTGAAAGATGCAGCTGAAAAAGCTAAGAAAGACCTTTCTGGTGTAACTTCAACTCAAATCAGCTTGCCATTCATCACTGCTGGTGAATCTGGACCTCTTCACTTAGAAATGACCTTGACTCGTGCGAAATTTGACGATTTGACTCGTGATCTTGTAGAGCGTACAAAAGTTCCAGTTCGTCAAGCCCTTTCAGATGCAGGTTTGAGCTTGTCAGATATTGACGAAGTTATCCTAGTTGGTGGTTCAACTCGTATCCCAGCCGTTGTAGAAGCTGTTAAGGCTGAAACTGGTAAAGAACCAAACAAATCAGTAAACCCTGACGAAGTTGTTGCCATGGGTGCTGCGATCCAAGGTGGTGTCATCACTGGTGATGTTAAAGACGTTGTCCTTCTTGATGTAACACCATTGTCACTTGGTATCGAAACAATGGGTGGTGTCTTCACAAAACTCATCGACCGTAACACAACAATTCCAACATCTAAATCACAAGTCTTCTCAACTGCAGCAGACAACCAACCAGCCGTTGATATCCACGTTCTTCAAGGTGAACGCCCAATGGCCGCAGATAACAAGACTCTTGGACGTTTCCAATTGACAGACATCCCAGCTGCTCCTCGTGGTATCCCACAAATCGAAGTAACATTTGACATCGACAAGAACGGTATCGTGTCTGTTAAGGCTAAAGACCTTGGAACTCAAAAAGAACAAACAATTGTCATCCAATCTAACTCAGGTTTGACTGATGAAGAAATTGACCGCATGATGAAAGATGCAGAAGCAAACGCTGAAGCAGATAAGAAACGTAAAGAAGAAGTTGACCTTCGTAACGAAGTAGACCAAGCAATCTTTGCGACTGAAAAGACAATCAAGGAAACTGAAGGAAAAGGTTTCGATGCAGAACGTGATGCTGCACAAGCTGCCCTTGATGACCTTAAGAAAGCCCAAGAAGACAATAACTTGGACGAAATGAAAGCGAAACTCGAAGCATTGAACGAAAAAGCTCAAGGACTTGCTGTTAAACTCTACGAACAAGCTGCAGCAGCGCAACAAGCTCAAGCAGGAGCAGAAGGCGCACAAGCAACAGGCAACGCAGGGGATGACGTCGTAGACGGAGAGTTTACGGAAAAGTAAAACAATCCAGTGGATTGTTTTAGCGGAACCTCCTGAAATAAAGAAAGGTTCCGAGATTTGAGGATTCCTTTAATCCGAAACTCAATTCAGCCATACTAGTTCTAAAACAAAGTATTATCGACTTCGTTTTGGAACGTCGTAATGATAAGAAGAAATCCAGAGGTTGCAACCCAGCCTCTGTTTTTCGGTAAAATAGAGGATGTTGCGTATGAAAAAAGTACTTTGTATCATTTATCCTAATTTTTCTCTTTATGAGATAACCGCTTTAACAAGTACTTTAGCTCTGTTTTTTGACGTCACGATTGATTATGCCGCTTCAGATCACTCAATGATAGTCTCTGAGGATGGTTTGCCATGTCAACCAACGAAAACACTGGATCAAATCCGTATAGAAGAGTATTCTTGCGTGATTTTGCCAGGGATGGTAAACATAGGACAAGCCCTACAGGATGAGAAATTGATTTCGTTCTTGAGGGACCTTGGTGAGCAAGATATCCTAATTGCAGCCATTTCTTCAGCACCTCTTTTATTAGCAAAAGCAGGTCTGTTGAAGGACACGAAATTTACAGGTGGAATTTGGCAAAACTTCTTTGACTATTTTGAATTTCTTCCACGTGAGAATTTCCAACCCAAACTGGTTTTGCAAGATAAACAAATCATTACGGCTATCGGTTTTGCTCATCAAGAATTTGCAAGAAAAGTGATTCTAAGTTTAGGCTTGGCAGAGAATACGGACAACTATTTTAAGGAACAGAACGAGTACGCTGAAGAGGATTTGATATTTACTCTATCGGGCCAAGACTTTGATCAAGTGAAGCAAAGTATAGAAAATATCCTCTAAAGATTACATGAAAATTATAGAAAGGAACAAAGAGTGTTCGCAACTGAACACGGGTTCCATAAATTCTTACTCAAAATGAAAGAAAGGAATTGAACCCGACCCAAATGGTGGTTTAATTCAAAATATCAATAGAAAGGAATAAGGGTGTTCGAGTAACTGAACACGGGCTACGGACTGTGTCAAAAAGATAGTTTTTTCTAGGACGTAAGCGTCCGTCGTCAAAACTCCTAGATGGCTGTGTCCGTTTGACGCCCTTTGTATCTTGAATTATGAACAATACTGAATTTTATGATCGTCTGGGGGTGTCAAAAAACGCTTCGGCAGACGAGATCAAAAAGGCTTATCGTAAGCTTTCCAAAAAATACCACCCAGATATCAACAAGGAGCCTGGTGCTGAGGAAAAATATAAGGAAGTTCAAGAAGCCTATGAGACTTTGAGTGACGACCAAAAACGTGCAGCCTACGACCAATATGGTGCTGCAGGTGCCAACGGTGGCTTTGGTGGTTCCGGTGGTTTTGGTGGCTTTGACGGAGCAGGTGGCTTCGGTGGTTTTGAGGATATTTTCTCAAGTTTCTTCGGTGGAGGCGGAGCTTCGCGCAATCCAAATGCTCCTCGTCAAGGGGATGACCTCCAGTATCGTGTGAACTTGACCTTTGAAGAAGCTATCTTCGGAACAGAGAAGGAAGTTAAATACAATCGTGAAGCCAGCTGTCGTACATGTAATGGATCTGGTGCTAAGCCAGGGACAAGTCCAGTCACTTGTGGACGCTGTCATGGCGCTGGTGTTATTAACGTCGATACACAGACTCCGCTTGGTATGATGCGTCGCCAAGTAACCTGTGATGTCTGTCATGGTCGTGGAAAAGAAATCAAAGACCCATGTACAACTTGTCACGGTACAGGTCATGAAAAACAAGCTCATAGCGTACATGTAAAGATCCCTGCTGGTGTGGAAACAGGCCAACAAATCCGCCTAGCGGGTCAAGGTGAAGCAGGATTTAACGGTGGACCTTATGGTGACTTGTATGTGGTGGTTTCAGTAGAAGCTAGTGATAAGTTTGAACGTGAAGGAACCACTATCTTCTACAATTTGAACCTCAACTTTGTCCAAGCAGCCCTTGGTGATACTGTGGAAATTCCAACCGTGCATGGTGATGTCGAATTGGTCATCCCGGAAGGAACTCAGACTGGCAAGAAATTCCGTCTACGTGGTAAGGGAGCACCGAGCCTTCGTGGCGGTGCCGTTGGTGACCAATACGTGACTGTCAATGTCGTAACTCCGACAGGTTTGAACGACCGCCAAAAAGCAGCGCTTAAAGAGTTCGCAGCTGCAGGTGACTTGAAAGTCAATCCAAAGAAAAAAGGTTTCTTTGACCATATAAAAGATGCCTTTGAAGGAGAATAAAGTAAAAAGAGCCGATTGGCTCTTTTTTTGCTATCTTTGAAAATTTAGCGTCGAAAAATCATTTTCCAGTTAGTCTACTATTTATACTTTTGAGTGAGCAAGCTAGCCTCATCCATCTCTTGGATGAGTTGCTTGATTTCCGCTTCCTTGCCAGGCTTAATGGTAATAGTATCAATGTGTTTGATTGCCGAGTTATCTTGAATATCCACTAAGGTCAAAGCTTTTTCATAGAATGCAATTCCCTTTTTAAGACTTTCCTGATCTTTCCAATTTAGAATTGTGTAAGAAGATTTTGATTTCTTTCCTTTTTCTTGGAAATACTTCTCACTTTCCTTTTCTAAAAATTGTATTAAACCATGATTGAACAAGTTGTCTCCTACCTCATAGTATGAAATATCCCCTGCCTGTAGGACATAGACTTCCAGTCGGTTTTTGGTGAGTTTTGGACTTTCTTTTAGGACGGGGTGACTATTGATAACCTCATCTGAGAAAGCAACATAGAAATTTAAGCCTCCACCCTCGAATTGATACCTTCCATTTGATTCTACTTTCTCAGGAGGCATGTCAAGAGAGATAAATATTTGTTTTAAGGATTCATTTCCTTTTTGGATGTCACTCGGTGAGGCCTTGAAAAGATTCATCAGTAGTAGAAATGCTAGAGCCGTCAGAAGGCAGAGACAGCCACAAGGGATCGCGATGACCTTCGCTAGAACTTTTAAAAACTGTTTCACTTTCATTCCCTCCCTTTTCTGTTCGAATCTAGTAACCCAAAAAGGATTTAAGGAAACTTGGAGGCTCTCTTATTCTTGTTTTTCTTCTTGGAGGACCGCCATTCTAGTTTGGAAATCCTTTTCCAAGACTTTGAATTTATAGGTTAAATCTTTTTGGTATTCCTTGATAAGGGATTTTTGTTGGTCGATGATTTGTAGGCTGTTTTGGATGATATCCAAATCATCTTTGATAGCTTCGACGCGGTCAGTTGTATCTAGCACTTCATCCTGAATGGCTTGGCGATTTTTCACGACAAAATAACTTCCAGCTGCAGCTCCTGCAAATAGCAATAGATTGGATAGTTTCATGGCAACTCCTTAAGCATTTTTAATGGTTTCAGCGACTTGGGCGAGTTTGTCAAAGTCTGGTTCGTGGGCGATAAAGTCAATCTTAAGGTCATCTTCTGCACTGTAGCGAGGTACGAGGTGCACGTGTGTATGAAAGACCGTTTGACCCGCGACTTCCTCGCAGTTGGCGATGATATTCATACCAGCAGCTTTGGTAGCTTTCATAACTTTTTGAGCTACTAGTGGCACTTGGGCAAAGAGTTGGCTGGCACTTGCTGCATCCATCTCCAAAAGATTGCGATAATGTTCTTTTGGTACGACTAAGGTGTGTCCAGGCGTTACTTGAGAGATATCAAGAAAGGCAAGAACCTGCTCATCCTCGTATACTTTTGAAGCAGGAATCTCCCCTGCGATGATCTTACAAAAAATGCAATCTGACATAAAATCCACCTCTACTGTATTGAATTTTGATATAATATAGCTACATTATACCAGATTCGGAGAAAATATGTTAGAAATTAAAAACCTGATAGGTGGCTATGTTCACGTCCCTGTCTTGAAAGATGTGTCCTTTACCGTTGAAAGTGGGCAGTTGGTTGGTTTGATTGGTCTCAACGGTGCTGGAAAATCAACGACTATCAATGAGATCATCGGTCTTTTGACGCCTTACAGTGGAGAAATCAAGATTAATGGTCTTACCCTGCGAGAAGATGCGACCAACTACCGCAAGCAGATTGGCTACATCCCAGAAACGCCTAGCTTGTATGAGGAATTGACCCTCAGAGAGCATATCGAAACGGTGGCTATGGCCTATGGTATTGAGCAAAATGTGGCTTTTGAGCGAGTTGTATCTTTGTTAAAAATGTTTCGTTTGGATCAAAAATTAGACTGGTTCCCAGTGCATTTTTCAAAAGGGATGAAGCAGAAGGTCATGATTATTTGTGCTTTTGTCGTAGATCCGAGTCTTTTCATCGTTGATGAGCCTTTTCTTGGTCTTGATCCCTTGGCGATTGCCGACTTGATTCAGCTTTTGGAAGTAGAAAAGCAAAAAGGCAAGTCCATTCTCATGAGTACCCACGTGCTGGACTCGGCGGAGAAGATGTGTGACGCCTTTGTTATTCTCCACAAGGGGGAGGTGAGGGCTCAGGGGAACCTCCAGCAACTCCGTGAAGCCTTTGACATGCCTGAAGCGAGTTTGAATGATATTTACTTGGCTCTGACCAAAGAGGAGGACCTATGAAAGACTTGTTTTTAAAGCGAAAGCAGGCTTTTCGTAAGGAGTGTGTCGGTTATCTCCGTTATGTTCTCAATGACCACTTTGTCTTGTTCCTGCTGGTTCTCATCGGTTTTCTAGCTTACCAGTACAGTCAACTCTTGCAAGATTTTCCTGAAAATCATTGGCCTATTCTCTTGTTTTTGGGGATTGTATCTGCCTTGCTTTTGGCTTGGGGAGGAATCGCGACCTACATGGAAGGACCTGACAAGCTCTTTCTCTTAGTCAGTGAAGAGGAGGTTAAGTCTCACCTCAAAGGTCAGACAGTACGCTCACTGGTCTTTTGGCTCTTTGTCCAAAGCCTTTTCTTGCTTTTATTTGCACCCTTATTTTTAGCCATGGGTTATGGTTTTCCAGTCTTTCTCATCTATGTGGTTTTATTGGGAGCTGGGAAATATCTCCTCTTTCGTCAAAAATCCAGTAAATTTTTCACTGAAACTGGACTGGACTGGGATTATATCATTGCCCAAGAAAGCAAGCGCAAGCAAGTCTTGCTTCGTTTCTTTGCTCTCTTTACTCAGGTCAAGGGCGTTTCAAATAGTGTCAAACGTCGCGCTTATCTGGATTTCATCCTAAAGACCGTTCAAAAGGTGCCTGGGAAGATCTGGCAAAATCTCTATCTCCGCTCTTATCTGCGAAATGGAGATCTTTTTGCCCTCAGTCTCCGTCTGCTCCTACTTTCCTTGCTGGCGCAGGTCTTTATCGAGCAAGTTTGGATCGCAACGGCAGTGGTAGTTCTATTTAACTACCTCTTGCTCTTCCAGTTGTTGGCTCTCTATCATGCCTTTGACTACCAGTACTTGACCCAGCTCTTTCCATTAGAAAAAGGGGAGAAAGAGAAGGGACTACAGGAAGTTATCCGAGGATTGGCAGGTTTTGTTTTAATGGTTCAACTGATAGTTGGTTTGATTACCCTCCAAGAAAAACTAGCCCTTCTAGCCCTGCTTGGAGCTGGACTGGTTTTACAAGTCTTGTATTTGCCTTATCAGGTAAAACGTCAGATGCAGGATTAATCTTACTTATAGGACACTAAAAAAGAAGTTGAGTTCTGTCTCAGCTTCTTTTATTTTCTACAAGATAATAGTTGGTCCGTAGAGACTTAGCTTGGTTTTGACTTGGTCAAAGTGGAAACGGTCATAGGCCCGCCAAGCGGCGCGAGTAGGAGCATCTGGATTGAGAGCGCTGAGACCCAGGAGAAGACTGGAAGTCTGGTAAAATGTTTCCAGCTCAATCAAGAATCGATTATCCACTGTCTCAGTTTTAGAGAGAAAGTCAAGGATATTGTTCAGCTGCTCCTGAAAACGGACATCGTCAGCTGTTGCCTGTTTGCAGACTTGGTAGGCTTTGTTTAACTCAGTTATCAGTTCCTGAGCTCTTTTGATTGGGTCTGTAACCGTCATGAGAATGCCTCCTTTGTGCTGGTTCTAAAGTTGTTTCAAGTGATTGTCTTTCTATAATCATAGCTTATCACTTTTACCTCTTTTTTTACCTTCAAATCTTTAATTGTCATTGAAATTTCCTGAATGGTTATTGCAGGATTTTATGATAAAATAATTGTAAGATTATCATAGTCATTTTGCGAATGATTCGACACTTTAGGAATTTTTGAGAACCGTTTAGGATTTGGTGAAAAATAGTTTCTAGATTTATGCTATCCTCTTTTTAGGAGGTTTTATCCATGAGCTACATTATCATCCAAAAAGAGAAAGAAATTTTCAAATTAAACATAGAGGATATCTACTATATTCAAACGCATCCAAGCAAAGCCCATACCGTGCAGATTGTTACAGAAAACGCTAGCTTTGATCTATTTCAAAATTTAAGCAATCTTGAGAAACAATATGGAGAAACCTTGACGAGATGTCATCGAAATTGTCTGGTTAACCTTGAACGGCTAAAATCCATGGATATCCAAAGAAAGACTCTTTTTCTTGGAGAAGAAGGTCGATATGCTGTTCAGTATGCCAGACGTCGCTATAGAGATATTCGCCAAAGATGGTTGAAACAAGGAGAGTAAGAAGATGAGAATATTTGTTTTAGAAGATGATTTCTCCCAACAAGCTAGGATTGAAACGACGATTGAGAAACTCTTGAAAGAACATCATATCATTCCCAGCTCTTTTGAAGTCTTTGGCAAGCCAGACCAACTTCTGGCAGAGATGCATGAGAAGGGAGCACATCAGCTATTCTTTTTGGACATTGAGATTCGAAATGAGGAGATGAAAGGCCTAGAAGTGGCAAGAAAGATTCGGGATCGAGATCCTTATGCCCTGATCGTCTTTGTGACGACTCACTCGGAGTTTATGCCCTTGTCCTTTCGCTATCAAGTGTCAGCTTTGGACTACATTGATAAGGCCCTTTCGGCAGAGGAGTTTGAATCTCGTATCGAGTCAGCCCTTCTCTATGCCAATAGTCAAGATAGTAAAAGTCTGGCGGAAAATTGCTTTTACTTTAAATCAAAATTCGCCCAATTCCAGTATCCTTTTAAAGAGGTTTACTATCTCGAAACGTCTCCTAGAGCCCATCGTGTTATTCTCTATACCAAGACGGATAGACTGGAATTTACGGCGAGCCTAGAGGAGGTTCTCAAGCAGGAGCCTCGTCTCTTGCAGTGTCATCGTTCTTTTCTCATCAATCCTGCAAATGTGGTGCATTTGGATAAGAAAGAAAAACTGCTTTTCTTTCCCAATGGTGGAAGTTGTCTAATCGCGCGTTATAAGGTTAGGGAAGTTTCTGAGGCTATCAATAATTTGCATTGAGCTAGGAGAATTTATGAATATTGCTTGGATATTATTGTATACACTTATTACTAATGGGCTAGAAATTGTCATTTTCTTTAAGGTAGATGGAATTGATCTTACTTTCGAGAGGATTTTTAAGGCCTTTCTTCTGAAATTTCTCCTAGGGGCCATTTTTGCGACTTTTCAATTTTTAGCTGTGAGTGAATATTTGTCATATTTTATAGAACCTTTGTTTGGCATAGGGTTATCTTTCTTATTGTTAGGAGGGCTTCCTAAAAAACTCCTTTTCTTTTATGGTCTCTTTCCAATGATATTGGTGAATCTCTTTTATAGAGGTGTTTCTTATTTTGTTCTTCCATTTTTGGGACAAGGGCAAGTATATGACAGTTATTCATTTATTTGGTTATGTATAATGATTTTCAATTTCTTCATTTCTCTAGTCTTTTTGAAATGGTTGGACTATGATTTTACTAGTTTGAGAAGGGAGATTCTAGATAAAGGTTTTCAAAAGTCCTTGACTAAAATTAACTGGATAATGGGAACCTACTATCTAGTTATGGAAACTCTGTCTTTCTTTGAATATGAACAAAGCATTCAATCAAAGACTGTTCGCCATCTGATCCTAGTGTTTTACATGCTCTTTTTTATGGGGGTTATCAAGAAGCTGGATACCTATTTGAAGGAAAAACTTCAGGAGAAACTGAACCAAGAACAGGCCCTGCGCTATAGAGATATGGAACGGTATAGTCGGCATATAGAGGAGCTTTATAAGGAAGTTCGGAGCTTTCGTCATGATTATGCCAACCTCTTGACCAGCTTAAGTCTAGGCATTGAAGAGGAGGATATGGAGCAGATAAAAGAGATCTACGACTCCGTCTTGAAGGATTCTAGTGAAAAATTGCAGGACAACAAATATGACCTTGGTAGATTGGTGAATATTCGGGATCGTGCCCTCAAAAGTCTCCTCGCAGGAAAATTTATAAAAGCCAGAGAAAAGGATATCGTCTTTAATGTCGAAGTTCCTGAGGAGATTCAAGTTGAGGGGATGAGTCTACTTGATTTTCTAACCATTGTGTCTATCCTTTGTGACAATGCTATTGAAGCTAGTGAAGAGGCCAGTCAACCTCATGTTTCAATCGCCCTTTTTAAAAATGGGGCACAGGAGACCTTTATCATTGAAAACTCCATCAAAGAAGAGGACATAGATGTTTCTGAAATCTTCTCTTTTGGAGTTAGTTCTAAAGGGGAGGAGAGAGGAGTTGGTCTTTATACCGTTGTGAAGATAGTGGAAAGTTATCCCAATGCTAGTCTCAATACTATCTGTCAAGATCAAGTCTTTCGTCAGATACTTACTATGATGTATACAGAATGATGAAAATAAGACCGAGAGTTCTTGTATCTCGATCTTATTTTTTTATAGTTGTATTGGCTGATGAAGTCCTTGTGTGATGTTATGAGAATATCTATTAACGCTATATAAGAAATTTTCCCACCATCCTCCACCTGTAATCTGGTTGAGTTCAGTAGTTGTTAGTTCTTGAAATGAAGTTAGGTTTTGATTCTTATCCATGTTATGATTCTCCTTTTTGATAAGATAATAAATAGTTCTAGAGTGTTATCTGAAAATTAATCAGAATGTGTTAAAATTTTATCTTTGAAATAATCAAAATATGTTTTCTTTGCAGTTACACTAGTGACTCGACCTTGTAGGCCATATTGGATGAGTTTACTGTTCTCACCAGATAGTTTTGCAAGAGCGGTTAATTTAAAGAGATTTCCTTGCTCTGTTCTGGTAGGGGTTTGATCAATGCTCTGAAGTTGGCCGATGATGGTAATGCCGTGATTTCCAATCTTCTCAAGCTTTAATCTTACAGTTTGTCCTTTATCTAGTAAGGGGAGATAGTCAGATGATACGTAGTAAGTGATTAGTACTTCTCTTGTATCTGTGATGAGAGGAAATATTTGAGCAATTTCTGTACCAGTTGGAATTCTATTTTTACCTTCAAATTCGCTGTTCAGATGAACGATACCTTTACTTGGAGCGGTTAAGGTATTGTTTTCCAAGCGCTGTGTCGCTTGATCTAGTTGTACTTTTAATTCTGTTAATTGATTCTCCACGGTTAGTTGTTGCTGAGAAGCTGTCTGTAAAAACTGAGTGCGAAGTACTTCAATTTTGGTTGCTAAACTATTATCATAAGTTGCTACACTTCCGATACCAGCTTGCTGAATTTTGAGACTTGCGATAGATGATTCAAGATTTGCAATACTTTGATTGATTTGAGATAAAAATGGCTCATCTGCAGTTTCTTGTGTTTGTTCTTGAGAGGCTACAAGATAACGATTCAAAATTGACTGGTGTGGATTGCCAGTCGGTAAGCGTGCTCTTTTGTTTATGATAGCATCTCTCAGCTCCTGGTATTCTCCAATTTGTTGTTGAACTCTTGTGATTTCTTGTTCAATAGCTGATGAACTGCTATTGGCAAGGTTGGCTTGATTTGCAACCTCAGTGTTAGTCTTTGAGATACCTAGTTCAATATCATGAGCTTGTTTAGTAAAATTCATAAAGGTATTATGGTAGCCAAACTCATCCTCGCCAGAAAAAAGATCAGTCGCTTTTTCTAAGCTTTGTTTCAAAATTCCAAGTCCTTCTTTTTGCTTCTCAAGTCTTTGTAATTGAGTTTCTAAGGCGGTTTTCTGACTTTCTTCCATTGTTTCAGAGTATTTGATGAGTAAGTCTCCTTTTTCAACTACTTGATTTGCCACTAAATGATTAGCAAGGATAGGATTGTCACTGGTTGACTGGATGGATGCAATGACACTTGTAGGGGTGATTTCTCCTTGGGAAGTAACAGTAATTTCTTTTGTGGCAACAAGGGAGAAAATCAAGATGAAAGTAAACAGTAATGAAAGTGGTATGATTAATACTGTTGCATAATTATGGTAACGTCTCTGATAAAACTCGACGCTTCTAAAAAGATTAGGATTCATAACATTCTCCTTATTTGTTGAATAGATGATGGTAGAAGCCTTGCGCCTGCATTAACTCTTTATGACTCCCAACTTCAATGATTTTACCCTGGTCAAGAACAATGACACGGTTGGTTCGTTCGGCTATACTGAGACGATGGGCTACAAAAAGAATGGTTTTATCAGTTAGGGACATAAGATTATCTATAACCTTTTTCTCAGTCAAGACATCAAGACCGCTAGTAGCTTCATCTAGTATTAAAACAGGAGCTTTAGTTAGGAGAGCACGAGCGAGGGCTATTCGTTGCTTTTGTCCTCCTGATAAACCAGCTCCATCAGAGAGCTGAGTTTGATAGCCCATAGGCATTCTTTCAATGTCTTGACGGATTTCAGCTAATTCGCAAGCTTTTAGAATATCTTCCTGGCTAATCATATTATTACCGCCCAAGGTTAAGTTTTCCAAGATAGAGCCATTAAAGATATAGGCTTGTTGGGGCAGGTAATTAATATGACGTCGCAAGATTTTTTTATCAATGTTTTTAATATCCTGATGATTGATGGAAATATGTCCTTTGTAAGGGTCAAAGAAATTGACAATCATTTTGGCTAAAGTTGTTTTACCAGAACCACTAACTCCAACTAGGCTAACCTTATCTCCTTGTTTAATCGTGAGATTAATATCCGTTAAGGTATCTCGCCCAAAACCATACTTATAAGAAAGATCATCAAATTCAATATCGCCCATCAAAAAATGTGAATGAACAGAGTTTTCTTGAACTTGAAACTCAGATTCAACTAGATAGACTTCGTTCAAACGGTTATTAGCGACCTTCGCAGATTGGAGTTTGGTTTGGAGGTTGATAATATTTTCCATAGGAGTTGTAAAGTAAGAAAGAAGTGTGTTAAAGGTAATCAGCTGACCGATAGAAATTTTACTAGACATAACTAATTGAGCCCCAAACCATAGGATAAAGATATTAAGAATTAACTTTGTTCCTTGCTTTAAATTAGTTTGTAAAATAGAATATTTAGTAAGTTTAAAGGATTTTTCCAAATAATCTACAAATTCACTGTCTATATTTTGATAGCGATTTTCTTCACTCGTGAGCGACTTTATAGTTTCAATCCCGTTGATATCTTCGATAATGGCAGAACTAACCATAGAATTACTTTGCATGACATCATGGTTCATTTTTTCAAAAGGCTTCATAAAAGAAAAGATGATGAACATGTATATAGGAACGGAAATAAGAGAAAGAAGGAAGAGATTAGGGTTTTGTGCCAGTAAGACGCTCCCTACAAGGATCAGAATGGAAACATCAAGAAGAAGAGAGAGAATGGTAGAAGCTAAGGCATCTATAATAGAGTTGGCATCTGTGAAGCGTGAAATGATTTCTCCTGTACGACGTGTCGCAAAGAAAGACATAGGAAGTTCAAAGATATGGCGAATATAGGCCAAAATTACATCAATGCTTAATCTCTGACTCAGAACAGTTAGGAGATAATCTCTGGAGAAGCTCATGGCTTGTTGGAGAATATAGGTGATAATTAGACCAATTGAGATAATTCCTAAAGTTGATTTCATCTGATTTGGGATGTACTCATCCAAGATTCCTTGGAGATAATAAGAACCACCGATATTGATAATAGTGACTAATAAGCTTGAGAGAACAATGTAAGCAATGAGAGATTTTTGTTTGAAAATCAGAGGGAGGAAGCTCAGTAGACCATTCTTTTTATCTTTATGGGGTTGATAGCTGGGTTTGGGAGCTAGAAAAATAGCTACTCCAGTCCATTCAGAGAAAAAGCGTTCTTTTGACATTTTGGTGATTTTTACAGAAGGATCAGGATCACCAATAATCAGATAGTCTTTCCTTGTTTGATAGACAACATAGTAATGTTGGAGTTTCCCTTCTTTGTTAACGTGAACGATAAATGGATAGGGGGCATCGCTCATATCAAAGAGCGTTTTATCTGCTTGAACAGGCCTTGTTTCAAAGCCCATTTCATCAGCGGCTTTTACAATGCCAAGAGCAGTCGTCCCTTCTTTGTTGGTCTTTGCAAGTTCTCTCAAGTGAGCTAGAGAAAAATCTGAACCATAGAATTTGGCAATCGAGGCTAAGGCAGCGACACCACAGTCTCTAGCATCTATTTGAGGAACAAATGTACGTTTATAAGAAGTCATTGGCAAATCCTTTCATATAAAATATGAATTTATTATACCATGATACTAAGTTCATATTTTATAAAATCTTGAATTGTCATTGAAACTTCCTGAATGGTAAAAAAGTGATTAGAAATTATCTTTTTTTAAAAAATTTAGAGGTGGTTTCAAATAAAAAGCTAATTCAAGACGTTTCGATGACAATTCAAGATTTGGGTGAGAAATTAAAAAAAAACAATGTTATACTAAACTTGTCAAAGTTGCAACAAGACAAAGTACTAAACTATATGGAGGTATTTATCGTGATTTTACAATCTTCTGTATCCTTAAAAATTCTTGATGAGGATACACTTTCTGATATAGAAGGCGGAATTGCTTGGTGGCTTGGTCCAGCAGGAGCTTTTGCTTATGGGATATTAGCTGGTTATACTGATGAGAAATGTATGATTGATAATGGAAACCACTGGTATTGTATTAAGATGCCATAGAATAAGGAGTAAAACAATGAAATATATAAAGGTATTAACAGATTCAAATTTAGAAAGAATACAAGGAGGAGATTTGAGAGACTATTATGGATGGGGAGAAAAAATAGGAAGATATTTAGCCCATCGTCATCCGAATTCGGTTACTCTTCCAATGTGTTATGAATATGGTCCTGCTTATCCGGCACCTGTTTTACCATGTAGAAAGTAGGAAAATAGAATGGAAAAAATTACTATTATGGAATTATCGGAACTAGAATTAATTTATGGTGGTGATGGATATGGTTCAATATTTCACCCTGACACTTGGTGGAGATATATTGAATATGCTTTAACTCACCCGGGAAAAGGAGGGAATCTCCCTTTATGTGAAAACTATCCACCTGCGTATCCAGGAAAAGTTTTACCACAATGTTAAATTTTCATAAAACTAGATAGTTGAAAACACCTCAGGTTAAAGAAAAAGTCTTATTATACTGTGTTTAGGTAAATTCGAACGATAGGTAAAGTTATCTGAGGAACTACTCTAGAAAAGAAGGAAATTCTAAACTTAGATTCGATCATATAGTCTCAAATATCCTAAGTATTGAAATTAGCCGGTTTCTGGTGCTTTATAGTAAGTGGAGGAGTTTGTTAGTTTCAAACTTTGCTCGTAATGATTTGAAAAATTCCAATTTTCTTGCAGAAATTCACAAAAATTTAGATTGTCTACGTTTGGAATATCAGTAAAATGTATTTATAGAGAAAAAATTTTTTGAAATTTAAGTTTTTAGTTACTTCGATTAGAGAGAGGATGTATTTATGACCATTTTTAATAAATGTCATGCCGTGTTTGTTGGATTTTTAGCCTTTATAATAGTTACTACAGTAGGTTATACCATCAATCAAGGAGATTTTTTTCAAAACGAGCACATATTTATTATCGCAAATACTTTCTTGATTTCACTGAGTTTTGCCTATGCGAAATGGTTTGATATGGTTTCGCTAAGAAGATTAACGAAAAAAGAAGTTCTACTTTTTATTGGAAGCTTTCTTCTTTGCGTGCTAGTAAATATAGGTTATCATAATTTTTTTACAGTTTCTTCTGGTGCAGGATATCAACACCTTGAGGCTGCTAGTACAGGAATTTCCTTATCCTTTATTGCAAGCGCGACAGTTTTTGGGCCTATTCTGGAGGAATTTGTTTTCAGAGGAATCCTTCAAGGTGCGGTTTTTGAAAATTCTTGGTTGGGTCTTATACTGACTGCCTCTCTCTTCTCTTTCCTGCATGCACCTTATGATTTTCCTTCTTTTATTTATTATCTATTTGGAGGTTTTATGCTGGGCTTTGCTTATAAAAAGAGTCAAAATCTATCGGTGGCTATTTTAGTTCATATCTGTTATAACTGTTTATCATTCTTGTAGTATATTTAAGTAACCAATATGACATAATATTGGACAAAAAATCTTAAAAAATAGGGAAATGGATACTATTACTGTTTAGGTTAACAATATTAAATGATGTCACAATTTTCTGTTATGGATAATGAAATGCTTGCGAAAGTTGAAGGAGGTTTCGGAGGTTGGGGAGATATGATTTCTGGTTTATTGGTTGGGCTAGCACCGTCTCCAACTTTGGACCAATTAAATGGTAAGTGGCCTATTATACATTTTTCAAAACCATGTAGTCCTTATGGTATTGGGGAAACTCCAAACTCATGTAATGGTATTTAAAAAGGATTGAAGCTATGAAGGCAAAATATGGGAATCAAATTGTTGATGTTTGGGAAATTGGTCAAGCAACTCCTAAACCAAGTTGGGTAGAGGAAGCTTTTCAAAAAAATTATATGGTTTGGTTGGATAATCATGTGCGCATTCTAATGGCAGGTCTCAACACTTCTCTCGCAACGAATATCAAGTTTGGTCTAGTTGGAACAGTTGGAGGAGGATTCGCTGGTTATGGAATGTATGTTCTTGGTTATCCAGGTGATTATATAGATATCACCAATCATAGAGTTGTTTCTGCTAAAACATTTCACAAAAGTTATCAAATTTTAGAAAATGATTAGATATCATTTAATTGTAATGGAGAAAGCAATGAAAAAAATATTTTAAAAAAAACGGACCATCTTTCTTGCGAGATTGTTCCTAGGTCAGTTGCCCTTACTTGTCTCTACTTATCTATTTCTATCTCGTCAGTTTTTAAATTTTTCCTTGGTTTTCCAATTTCTTTTAGCGATTATTAACTTGGATTCTATTTTGGTTACTGTTTATCTCACTAGGGGAATGAGGATAAGAGGGTTTGAAGATGATGATTTGGTTAGTCCTAGAACCAATCAACTCATGTTCACCGGCTTGATAGGATTGATGTCTATTATTTGTTTGTATAGAAGTATCACAGCAACAGAATCCTATCAGCAATTAATTGTCTACATTGGCGCTATTCTCTGCTTGATTATCATGCTTCTGCTCATTTGGGGCTTGAAGTATTATAAAAAGTAGAGGTTAATGAAGTATAAAAGGGTAAATGTTTTCGAAATACTTACCCTTTTATAATAAAGTTTTTGCAATTCAAGACGTTTTGATGACCATTTAAGATTTAGATGAATTTGTAATCTTAAATAAGGTAAGATAAAGATAACAAATGTAAAGGAGTATTCTTATGAAGAAACAAAATATAAAATCGCTATTACTTGTGCCACTTATATTTGCATCTATTACTACGGGTGTTGTATATGCAGAAGAGCAGACTACTTCTTCCTCTATACAGACTAATGATAGTTCTCTTGTGGCACCAGATTTGCCATCGACTAAGGAAAAGGTGGAGAATAAACCTTCTATTGTAACCCCAGAAGAGTATGAACAGAATGTTGAGAACTTTAAAAAGATAGATATTGAAGCTGTTCGTCAATCTTTTACAGAGGATCAATTGGAACATACTATTTATTTTGGTAGAAAAACTTGCTCTCATTGTCGTCAATTTTCTCCTGAATTGAAAGAATTTAATAACTTGATTGAAAAGAAGTTAGAGTATTATGATTTGGATGGTAAGGATTTTGATGGGGAAGCGAGAGAGTTTCTATTTAAAAAAGTCGGTATTCCAGGAACACCAACAATTTTGTATTTAAGAAATGGACGTCCGATATCTGGATGGGTTGGTGGGGGAGCGACTGCACGACAGGTTTATGATTATATGTACTCGAGAAACTCACCTAAGCAAACGGAAACAATAGCATCGTCCGAGGAAACAGTAACTGAAAATGTGCATAATGAGAAAACCAGAAATGACAGCATGAGTACTAGTGATAAAGTTGTAAGTGAAAGCAAAGTTATGAGTGATGAAAAAAGAACCGAAATGAAAATATCCAATGATAATCCCAATTCTAATAGTGAAAATAGTGGGAAAGTGGAGAGTATAAACTCAACTTCCAAAGCTAAAACTACTCAATCTGGCGATTTAGCAATGTTAGACAATAAGAATCAATTGGAAACTCTCAAACCTATTTTTGATGCTGCTCAAAAAAATAAAACTCCTTTAACCGATGTTAAGGGAAGCCAAACTATTACTTCGAATGAAAAATTATTACCGAAAACAGGAGAGGAAGAAAGTTACCAACTGATTCGAATAGCTGTCGCGTTTCTTATGGCTTCTATAATGATTAAAGTGAAACAAAAAATTCATAAATAAAAATAGATGGTAAACAGGTGCAATGATATTATTTGTTTGTAATAACATATGGCTAGAATTTGCCTATAGACAAGAGTGAAAGGGCAAGCATGTTTTTAATGCTTGCTTTTTAAATTTTTTAACAATTCAAGACGTTTCGATGACAATTCAAGATTTGGATGAAAAAATTAATAAACGATGATATACTAAACTTGTCAAAGTTGCAACAAGACAAAAATTAAAATTAAGATTAAAATGGAGGTATTCGTTATGGATACAAAAATGATAGGACAATTTCATGAAATGGATATAACTATGTTATCCAGTATTGAAGGAGGCAAGAATAATTGGCAAACTAATGTCTTAGAAGGTGGTGGTGCAGCTTTTGGTGGCTGGGGCTTAGGAACAGCCATTTGTGCTGCGAGTGGTGTTGGAGCGCCATTTATGGGAGCATGTGGATACATAGGAGCTAAATTTGGTGTGGCTCTTTGGGCAGGAGTAACAGGTGCAACGGGTGGATTTTGATAAAAGGAGATTTGTATGAATACTTATTATAATGTAGATGAAACAATGCTAAGTGAGATTTATGGAGGTAATTCCGGAGGAGCGGCTGTAGTTGCTGCCTTAGGTTGTGCAGCGGGTGGAGTGAAATATGGGAAGTTTCTAGGACCATGGGGCGCTGCAATAGGAGGAATTGGAGGAGCATTGATTTGTGGATATTTAGCCTATAGTGCTACATCATAAAAATGGAAGATATATTTTATGAAATCTGTATTCTATATAATTCTCTTCGCTTTCCAAACATATCTTATTTATCTATCTATAAGTACCTCTGATAAAAAACAAAAGACTATTGAATTAACATCATTGAATTGTTTTGTCATATTATTTCTAATCTATGATAAATTATTTTTTCTCTTCATTGCCTATGTTTTTTTGATAATTTTTATATTAAACTTGTTCCGTAACTGAAAAGTTATATACGATATGAATACAAAAATGATGGAACAATTTGAGATTGTGGATACTGAAATGCTGGCTAGCATTGAGGGAGGAACTGATTGGGGAACAGTAGGAAAAGGAGCTGTCTATGGAGCAGGTATCGGAGTTGCTATGTGTACGGTAGGAGGACTCCTTACTGGTGGTTCCGCATGGGCTATGACTGCTGGCTGTGCTTGGGCTGGAGCTAAACTTGGTGGTGATTTTACTGCAATTGCTGATAATATTTGGCCATAGAAGGGAGTAGAAATTATGTTTGATTATAAAATAGTAGACAATCAAGAATTAAGTAATATTTCTGGAGGTGGATTGGGAGGAGATGTAGTTGTAGGAGCCTTGTCGGGTGCATTTCAGGCAGGACAATCTTGTATCGCTGGAGGCCCTCAAGCTTACTTGATTTGCGCAGCAGGGGGGCGCTATAGTAGGTGGCATTATAGCTTTTGGATTGAGACCCCCAAAATAGTTTAAAAAAGGAATGGGTATTAATATGTTAAATGAAACTATGATTCAGCTTATACTCATTGCAATTTGTTGTGTGTACATTATTTTTAACACCAAGGCTGATAAAAACCCAAAGAGAGGATATCGTACGGCTTTGTACCTTTTCGTTATGGCTGGTATTATATCCTATATTATGAATTATCTGAATTGGTTAGATTTTTTCTTACTGATAACTCCGATAATGTGTCTATTTAAATTTGAAGATAAATGGAGTTAGCAACATTTGACACTTCAATAGGTTATTAACTATCCTTTGGCTCATTGTCAACTGTAGTGAGTTGAAGAAAAGCTAAGATCGAGAAAGGACGAATTTCGTCCTTTCTTTTTTGAGTACGACGGGCATGTCGTGTATTTGATGTGTAAGTCCTCCGTGTGCACCCGCTATACCAAGAGCATTTATCCATCCTATGCGGTGCATGTTATCAATAATATCGTAGCGACATTACCATTTTTGCTCACTTTTCTACATAGGGTCTTGGGGTGAAAAACCAAAAGGCTTGCTTTTCAGTCATAGAGGAGGTCATCATGTATAAACACTTATTTTTCCTAGATTCCAAAACCTTAGACTGGTTGACACCCTATATTCTAGTCTTGGCTTCTGACACCATTGCCTTTAATGTTTTTGTGCTAACCTTTGTGTCTGCGGTGGTCTTTAATTTCCTAAATCCCATGCTAGCTTTCATAGTTATATTCTTAGGGGCTGGCTATGTTGTCGGATTTTGGTTACTAAAATGGTTTGTTTTGGAAAGACTAGAGCTCAAGGATGACTTGTAGGGAAGTTTGTTTGTTGAGGAGGATAGCTTTATGGCCATTTTCAATAAGTGCCACGCCTTGTTTTTTGGATTTTTAGTATTTGCAATCCTTGGCGCAGCGGGTTATTCCATCAATCAAGGAGATTATTTTCAACACCAGTACACATTCATTATTATAAAGAGTCTCTTACTTTTCCTTAGTTTTGGCTATGCGAGATGGTTTGATATGATTTCTTTTGGGATTTTAAGCAAGAAACAACTCTTGCTGTTTATTGGAGTCTTTCTTCTCACGGTGCTGGTAAATATAGGCTATCATGCTTTTTTCTCAGTTGCTTCTGGTGTCTCGGCTCAACACCTTGAGGAAACGAGTAAAGGACTTTCGCTTTCCTTTATTGTCAGTGCCACAGTTTTGGCACCTATCCAGGAGGAATTTATGTTTAGAGGAATTCTTCAAGGTGCGGTTTTTGAAAATTCTTGGCTAGGGCTTGTGCTGACTTCCTCTCTCTTTTCTTTTATGCATGGACGATGTGCCTTCGTTTTTCTATTATCTACTTGGGGGCTTGTTGCTGGGCTTTGCTTATAAAAAGAGCCAAAATTTATGGGTTTCTACTCTAGTCCATATGTTTTACAACAGTTTGCCACTTCTAACTTATTTCTAAAAATCATGAAAAGGTAAGCAGAAGACGGTACTTGCCTTCTTTAAGCTATAATGATAGCCTGAGCCAGTTGAGATGCTTTTCTTTGAGAATCAGGTGTGGAGCGGTTGACGAATAGATCAAAAACTAGTAGAATAGTAGGGAAACTTTATACGGAGGAAAGAAATGGACTTGGGTGATAATGAGCTAACGCTGACCCCGATACCTGGGAAGAGTGGCAAAGCTTATATGGGAAGCTACCCTGATGGGAAGCGCGTCTTTATAAAAATGAACACCTCTCCAATCCTACCTGGCTTAGCCAGAGAACAAATCGCTCCTCAATTATTATGGACTCGTCGTTTGCCAGATGGCAGTGATATGTGTGCTCAGGAATGGCTGACGGGCAAAATCTTGACCCCTTACGACATGAATCGCAAGCAGATTATCAATATCTTGAACCGCCTCCACCGCTCGCGTCCCTTGATGAAGCAGTTGAGCCGTTTGGGCTATACCATGGAAACACCAGTTGATTTGCTACGTTCTTGGCAACAAGGAGTACCAGAAATCTTGAAGCAGAATCACTATTTGAACAGTGTGATTGCGGAGCTAGGTAAGACGGTTCCAGGCTTTAGGGAAGATTATGCAACGATTGTGCATGGAGACCTTCGCCATAGTAATTGGATTGAGACAGAGAGTGGTCTTGTTTATCTAGTGGATTGGGATTCGGTTCGTCTGACAGATCGTATGTTTGATGTGGCGCATTTGCTATGCCACTACATTCCAGATCATCAGTGGCGTCAATGGTTGAGAGACTACGGCTATAAGTACAATCAGACAGTGTTAGATAAATTGTATTGGTATGGTCAGTATTCTTACTTGAACCAGATTGCCAAATACTGTGAAAATCAAGATTTAGACAATGTAAACCGGGAGATTTATGCCTTGCGCGTCTTCCGTGATAAGTATGGAAAGAAGAGATGAGAGTTAGAAATCGTAAAGGGGCGACAGAATTACTAGAGGCTAATCCCCAGTATGTGGTCCTCAATCCCTTGGAAGCTAAAGGGAAATGGCGAGACTTGTTTGGAAATGATCATCCGATTCATGTTGAAGTTGGAAGTGGCAAAGGGGCCTTCGTATCAGGAATGGCCAAACAAAACCCTGACATCAACTATATCGGGATTGACATCCAAAAGTCGGTATTGAGTTATGCCTTGGACAAGGTGCTTGAAGTTGGAGTTCCTAATATCAAGTTGTTGTGGGTAGATGGTTCAGATTTGACAGACTACTTTGAAGACGGTGAAATTGATCGTCTCTACCTAAACTTTTCAGATCCATGGCCTAAAAAGCGCCATGAAAAACGTCGTTTGACTTACAAGAGTTTCTTGGATACCTTCAAGCGCATCTTGCCCGAGAATGGGGAAATCCATTTCAAGACAGATAACCGTGGCTTATTTGAGTACAGTCTAGTGAGCTTTTCTCAGTATGGGATGAAACTCAATGGTGTTTGGCTGGATCTGCATGCCAGTGATTTTGAAGGCAATGTCATGACAGAGTATGAGCAAAAATTCTCCAGCAAAGGTCAAGTAATCTACCGAGTTGAGGCAGAATTTTAAGAAATAGCTTGAAAACCAGCTGTTTGAGTGCTAATGCTTTACATAAATTGACAAACGTGCTATACTGATAGTAAGAATATGAGAAAGAGAGGCGGGGAAATATCTTCGCCTCTTGCTTATGAGGAGGTGGACGCAATCGCAACAATCGTAGAATTAGTCAGAGAAGTTGTAGAACCTGTCATCCAAGCGCCTTTCGAGCTCGTGGATATCGAGTATGGAAAGATTGGCAGTGACATGATTCTCAGTATTTTTGTAGATAAACCTGAAGGAATTACCTTGAACGACACGGCAGACCTGACAGAAATCATCAGTCCTGTCCTAGACACCATCAAGCCTGATCCCTTCCCAGAACAATATTTCCTAGAAATTACCAGTCCAGGCTTGGAACGTCCTTTGAAAACCAAGGATGCCGTCGCTGGAGCAGTTGGGAAATACATCCATGTCGGGCTCTACCAAGCCATCGATAAACAAAAAGTCTTTGAAGGGACCTTGTTGGCCTTCGAAGAGAACGAGTTGACCATGGAATATATGGACAAGACGCGTAAGAAAACCGTTCAAATTCCATACAGTTTAGTATCAAAAGCACGTTTAGCAGTAAAATTATAGAAAAGAAAGGATAGCTTTTGAGGATTCAAAAGTGAAGAAAACATGAGTAAAGAAATGCTAGAGGCCTTCCGCATTTTGGAAGAAGACAAGGGAATCAAAAAAGAAGACATCATCGACGCAGTAGTAGAGTCGCTTCGTTCCGCTTATCGCAGACGCTATGGTCAATCTGACAGCGTAGCTATTGACTTCAACGAAAAAACAGGTGATTTTACTGTCTATACTGTCCGTGAAGTTGTAGATGAAGTATTTGATAGCCGTTTGGAAATCAGCTTGAAAGATGCTCTTGCCATTAATTCAGCCTATGAGCTTGGTGATAAAATCAAGTTTGAAGAAGCACCAGCTGAGTTTGGTCGTGTAGCAGCCCAATCTGCCAAACAAACCATCATGGAAAAAATGCGCAAGCAAACACGTGCCATCACTTACAATACTTATAAAGAACATGAACAAGAAATCATGTCTGGCACAGTAGAACGATTTGATAACCGCTTTATTTACGTCAACCTTGGCAGCATCGAAGCCCAATTGTCCAAACAAGACCAAATCCCTGGAGAAGTCTTTGCTTCCCACGACCGTATCGAAGTCTACGTTTACAAGGTTGAAGACAACCCTCGTGGTGTGAACGTCTTTGTCAGTCGTAGCCATCCAGAGATGATTAAACGTTTGATGGAGCAAGAAATTCCAGAAGTTTACGATGGAACTGTCGAAATCATGAGCGTAGCTCGTGAAGCAGGTGACCGTACCAAGGTTGCCGTTCGTAGCCACAATCCAAACGTGGACGCTATCGGTACAATCGTTGGGCGTGGTGGTGCCAATATCAAGAAGATCACCAGCAAATTCCACCCAGCTCGCTACGACGCTAAGAGCGACCGTATGATTCCTGTCGAAGAAAACATCGACGTTATCGAGTGGGTAGCAGATCCAGCTGAGTTTATCTACAATGCCATCGCACCTGCAGAGGTTGACCAAGTTATTTTTGATGAAAATGATAGCAAACGTGCCTTGGTCGTTGTGCCTGATAACAAGCTTTCTCTTGCCATCGGTCGTCGTGGACAAAACGTTCGCTTGGCAGCTCACTTGACGGGTTACCGTATCGATATCAAGTCTGCAAGTGAGTTTGAAGCTATGGAAGAAGCAGGTCAAGTGGATTACGCAGTTGCGGACGAATTGACAGAAGAATAAAAGCTGCTAGAGGAGGGAAAGATGAAAACAAGAAAAATCCCTTTGCGCAAGTCTGTTGTATCTAACGAAGTGATTGACAAGCGTGATTTGCTCCGCATTGTCAAGAACAAAGAAGGACAAGTCTTTATCGATCCGACAGGCAAGGCCAATGGTCGTGGCGCTTATATCAAGCTAGACAATGCAGAAGCCCAAGAGGCAAAAAAGAAGAAAGTCTTTAACCGCAGCTTTAACATGGAAGTGGAAGAAAGCTTTTATGACGAGTTGATCGCTTATGTGGATCACAAAGTAAAAAGAAGAGAGTTAGGGCTTGAATAAGCAAAAGATAAGTAATCTCTTGGGACTTGCTCAACGAGCAGGCCGGATCATATCAGGTGAGGAATTGGTGGTTAAAGCCATCCAAGACCAGAAAGCCAAGCTAGTCTTTCTAGCCCATGATGCTGGCCCTAATCTAACCAAGAAGATTCAAGATAAAAGTGACTATTATCAAGTAGAAGTTATAACCGTGTTTTCAACACTGGAATTAAGCATAGCAGTCGGGAAACCGAGAAAGGTTTTGGCTGTGACAGATGCTGGATTTACAAAGAAAATGAGGTCTCTTATGGAATAGAAGAGGAGGACATGATTTGTCTAAGAAAAGATTGTACGAAATCGCAAAAGAACTTGGAAAAGAAAGTAAAGAAGTTGTAGCGCGTGCAAAAGAGTTGGGCTTGGATGTGAAAAGCCACTCATCGAGCGTGGAAGCTGCTGCTGCTGAGCAAATCGCAGCTAGTTTTAAATCTGCACCTGCTCCTAAGGCAGAAGCAAAACCTGCAGCACCAAAAGCAAGTGTAGAAAAGAAAGCAGAAAAGCCTGCATCAGCTAAACCAGCTGTCGCTAAGGAAGAAAGCAAATCAGCTACACCTGCAGCTCCTAAGGAAGAAAAAGTAGTGGCCGCAAGACCACAGAGTCGAAACTTCAAGGCGGAGCGTGAGGCGCGTGCCAAAGAGCAGGCAGAGAGACGCAAACAAAACAAGGGCAACAACCGTGACCAACAACAAAATGGCAACCGTCAGAAAAACGACGGCCGTAATGGTGGTAAACCTGGTCAAGGGAACCGCGACAACCGCCGTTTTAACGATCAAGGGAAAAAACCACAAGGTCAAGGGAATCGTGGCAATAATCGCCGTCAGCAACAAGACTTCCAGCCAAAACCAGCTGGACCACGTGTTGACTTTAAAGCCCGTGCAGCAGCTCTAAAAGCAGAGCAAAATGCAGAGTACGCACGCTCAAGCGAGGAGCGCTTCAAACAATCGCAAGCTGCCAAAGAAGCCTTGGCTCAAGCTAATAAACGCAAGGAGCCAGAGGAAATCTTTGAAGAAGCTGCTAAGCTAGCTGAACAAACGCAGCCAGCCGTAACAGTAGCTCCTGTAGCGAAAGAAGCGCCAGTGGATACACGTCGTAAAAAACAAGCTCGACCAGACAAAGAACGTGACGATTATGATCACGAAGATGATGGTCCTAGAAAACAACAAAAGAATCGAAGTAGTCAGAATCAAGTGAGAAATCAAAGAAATAGTAACTGGAATAACAATAAGAAGAACAAAAAAGGCAATAACAAGAGCAATCGTAATCAGACTCCAAAACCTGTTACAGAGCGTAAGTTCCACGAATTGCCAACAGAATTCGAATATACAGATGGTATGACTGTTGCGGAAATCGCAAAACGTATCAAACGTGAACCAGCTGAAATCGTTAAGAAGCTTTTCATGATGGGAATTATGGCCACACAAAACCAATCCTTGGATGGAGAAACCATTGAACTCCTCATGGTGGATTACGGTATCGAAGCCAAACAAAAGGTTGAAGTGGATAATGCCGACATCGAACGTTTCTTCGTCGAAGATGGTTATCTCAATGAAGAAGAATTGGTTGAGCGTCCACCAGTTGTCACCATCATGGGACACGTTGACCATGGTAAGACAACACTTTTGGATACCCTTCGTAATTCTCGTGTTGCGACAGGTGAAGCAGGTGGTATCACTCAGCATATCGGTGCCTACCAAATCGTGGAAAATGGCAAGAAGATTACCTTCCTTGATACGCCAGGACACGCGGCCTTTACATCTATGCGTGCGCGTGGTGCTTCTGTTACCGATATTACCATCTTGGTTGTAGCGGCAGATGACGGGGTTATGCCTCAAACTATCGAAGCCATCAACCACTCAAAAGCAGCGAACGTTCCAATCATCGTAGCCATCAACAAGATTGATAAACCAGGTGCTAATCCAGAACGTGTTATCGGTGAATTGGCTGAACACGGTGTCATGTCAACTGCCTGGGGTGGAGATTCTGAGTTTGTAGAAATCTCAGCTAAATTCAACCAAAATATCGATGAACTCTTGGAAACGGTCCTACTTGTGGCTGAAATCCAAGAACTCAAAGCAGATCCAACAGTTCGTGCCATTGGTACTGTTATTGAAGCTCGTTTGGATAAAGGAAAAGGTGCAGTTGCGACCCTCCTTGTCCAACAAGGTACTTTGAACGTTCAAGATCCAATCGTTGTCGGAAATACTTTCGGACGTGTCCGTGCTATGACCAACGACCTCGGACGTCGTGTGAAGGTCGCAGGCCCATCAACACCAGTATCGATCACTGGTTTGAACGAAGCGCCAATGGCGG
>ERZ772940.269-NODE-269-length-26774-cov-3.66844_pt1 | contig 26774 bp, 21 predicted proteins | sample MGYA00511682_ERZ772940 | MGnify/ENA primary metagenome ERZ772940 (study PRJEB29015, sample SAMEA2737922) | human oral metagenome | biome: human oral; feature: human-associated habitat; material: dental | place: China | collected 2031 ... | reverse complement strand
GCCCCTACGCTTGCCGGATTGCCTGTTTACCAGAGGATTGCTTAAGCGTGATAAATCACGTCCTTTCAGGTTTCATTCTACTCGATTTATCACTATAATTTGTTTACCGGACACCAATAAATTCTTATCCCAGAGTGTGACATATCGTAAAGGAAAATCATCTTCGCGCTTTTTGACGAAATAGAAAATCAAAAACAATGATTTGCCATGTCAGCATGGCATAACCTCGCGTATTCGAGAATCGACAAACGCTGAAAATAGCTTCATTCCGCGCTTTTTCGTTCAAAAAGTGGCGGTTTTTGATGCTGAAAACGACGGTTTTATCGGTAAGAAACGTAGGAATGAGCCTCAAGAACCGGCGGTTCTTGCAACTGATTCTTGTTTTTGTCGGCATCAAAAACACTTACTGCTCTGATTATCAGTATCTTTCATCTAATGCCAAAAATAAGCGTTTTTTGTTATCTAACGACAACGCACCGGCAAATATTGGCTGTATGTATACTTAGAACAGTCTTTTTGTTGAATTTATTCATATATATCGTAGGGGCGTGATTTATCACGTTCCGCCTGTTACGCTGGGTTCATTTCGTGTCGTGTGAGCGATTATCCCGAACTGTCGTACTTTGTTATTCTTCGGCATGAAACATGTATGTTCGGGTTGAAAGGGGATGTATGAATCTTGTCATAGCGCGAAACATGCCATGCCGGACGATGTGTGTACTGCAGTCTTTGATGACTGTAAGAAGGAGGTCACGTTGACATACATCAATGCCAATACGAATCAGGTTGACAAATATCAATATTTGTGCATTGATGATTGTAAAGTCTTCTGTTGTATTAGATAAAAGATGTATATTTGCATCGTAAATTTGGGAAGGTACAAAGGATTTCAGGGAATAATAATTTTAAATGCAAGCATCATGGCAGAGAAAAAAACTGCAACAAAGAAAACGACAACGGCAAAAACTGCAACAGTAAAGACTGCAACGCCAAAGGCTGCTACAAAGAAAGCGGCTCCGGCGAAGAAGACAACAGCAAAAGAATCTGGCTCAACAGAGTTTTATGTAAATTCATACACAGCAGGTTTCCGCGCCGGTGATGTATATCAGGCGCTTGCTACAGCAGGTCGGTCAATGACACTCGAAGATCTGATGGCTACGGCAAAGATTAGCAAAGACGAGGCACTCCTCGGCATAGGCTGGTTGCTTAAGGAAGGCAAGATAGAGGGCGATAATGTAGCTGACCTGCGTCTGGTATAATAGAACAAACACAGATTCCTATCATCATTAGGTCTGGGGGAGTTGAGGACTTCGGTTCTTGATTCCCTTTTTTTGCTCAACAGTCAAACGAAATCAGTTAGGAATCTATTGACCGATTTAGGATAATAAAAGTGCACTGAGGTCTATTGACCTATTGGGGAAAAAGGTTGATTTGGGCGAATAATCGGGACATATATAAAATATTTTTTCATTTATTCCTCTAACTCGGAAAAATACCGTATCTTTGCATATTAGAATTTAATCGTATATTTGTATGGAGGGAATGAGCAAGATAAATACCGCCCTGGTGTCTGTTTTCCATAAGGAAGGATTAGACGATTTGTTAAAGACATTGAATGCTGATGGAGTGAAATTTCTCTCCACCGGAGGTACACAGAGTTTCATCGAGTCGCTTGGCTATAAGTGTCAGGCTGTGGAAGAAGTGACGGGCTATCCTTCAATCCTCGGCGGACGTGTGAAAACCCTTCATCCTAAAATCTTCGGCGGAATCCTCGGACGCCGTACCAACGAGGGCGACCGCCAGCAGATGGAACAGTATGATATTCCAGAGATAGACCTCGTTATTGTCGACCTCTACCCTTTCGAGCAGACCGTTGCCAGCGGAGCCTCCGAGGCAGATATCATCGAAAAGATAGACATCGGCGGAATCTCGCTCATACGTGGCGCTGCAAAGAACTTCAATGATGTAGTGATAGTGCCGAGCAAGGCTGAATATGGTATGCTCTTAGATATAGTCAAGCGTCAGGGGGCGCAGACAACCCTTGAGCAGCGTCGCACATTTGCCACACGTGCCTTTAGCGTAAGCAGCAAGTACGATACGGCAATAAACCGGTGGTTTACTGATACGAACAAGTAAAACGTATTAATGGGACTTTTTTCTTTTGTACAGGAAATAGCGATGGACCTTGGCACTGCCAATACCATCATTATAAGCAACGACAAGATAGTTGTAGATGAGCCTTCGGTTGTTGCTCTCGACCGTCGCACGGACAAGATGATTGCCGTGGGGGAGAAAGCAAAAATGATGTACGAAAAGACTCATGATAACATCAAGACAACCCGTCCGCTGCGCGACGGTGTCATTGCCGATTTCACAGCCTGCGAGCAGATGATGCGCGGACTTATCAAGATGATCCACTCGGGTCGTCGTCTCTTCACTCCGTCAATACGTATGGTCATTGGTGTGCCTTCCGGCTCTACCGAAGTGGAGCTGCGTGCTGTCCGCGACTCTGCGGAGCATGCCGACGGGCGTGACGTCTATCTCATCTTCGAGCCAATGGCTGCCGCTATAGGTATCGGTATTGATGTCGAGGCGCCTGAGGGCAACATGATTGTCGACATAGGCGGTGGCTCAACGGAGATTGCCGTTATCTCTCTCGGAGGAATCGTAAGCAACAACTCCATACGTGTGGCTGGCGACGAGCTCACAGCCGACATACAGGAATATATGTCACGTCAGCACAATGTTAAGGTATCGGAGCGTATGGCAGAGCGTATAAAGATTAATGTCGGTTCAGCCCTTGCCGACCTCGGCAGCGAAGCTCCGGAGGATTACATCGTGCATGGTCCTAACCGTATTACGGCTCTTCCTATGGAAGTGCCTGTATGCTATCAGGAGATTGCCCACTGCATTGACAAGACTCTCGCTAAGATAGAGAGTGCCGTACTCTCTGCTCTTGAGAACACACCGCCAGAGCTTTACGCTGACATCGTGAAGAACGGTATCTATCTCAGCGGTGGCGGAGCACTCCTGCGCGGTCTGGGCAAACGTCTGACTGATAAGATAAACATCCCATTCCACATTGCAGAAGACCCTCTTCACAGCGTTGCCCGTGGTGCAGGTGTGGCACTGAAAAATATCGATCGTTTCTCTTTCCTCATGCGCTGACATCACGCCGGTTGAAGAAAATAATGTTTTAAGACATATGTATGCGAAACTTATTTGAGTTTCTGTCGAAGTATTACTACTGGCTGCTGTTCGTTTTGCTCGAAGCAGCCAGTATTGCACTGCTCTTTAGTTATAACAGCTATCAGGGCAGTGTGTGGTTTTCGACCGCCAACATTATAAGCGGACATATATATGAATGGCGTTCGGCAGTAGAGTCTTACTTCTCTCTTCAACAGGCAAACAAGGCTCTGACCTCGCATAATGTATTGCTCGAGCAGCAGCTGTCAGCCGCAAAAAAGCAGATAGCAGAACTCACCAACGACGCTACGGCACTGAAAGCAGCGGTTCCTGCCGGATATAATATCATACAGGCAAAGGTCGTGCAGATGACACTCGACAAGAAAGACAACCTGATAACCATTGATAAAGGTAGTGCCGACGGTGTGAAGAAGGACATGGGAATAGTGTCGGGCAGTGGAGTAGTTGGCATTGTCTATCTCGTTGGAAGGCATTATTCGGTAGTCATTCCGGTGCTCAGCTCGCAGTCGAACATCAGTTGCAGAATAAGAAACAAGGGCTACTTCGGTTATCTTCGCTGGCTTGGTGCAGAGCGCGACTACGCTTATGTCGAGGATGTGCCCCGCCATGCCCATTATAGAATTGGCGATATTGTCGAGACCAGTGGCTACTCATCGGTATTCCCACAGGGCATCAGTGTCGGAAGAGTGATATGCACCTTCAATTCGCCTGACGGACTGTCTTATAGAATCAAGGTCCGCCTGTCGACAGATTTCTCCAATCTTCGCGATGTGTGCGTCATAGACAATGCTCCGATGCAGGAGCAGTTGGAGATTATCCATGCGGCGCAGGACTCTATGGCTGTACGTACCGATCAATAATAAAACGTAAGGAAAGAAATGACAACAGACATTTTCAAGGCTATAGGCTTCGGCATATTGATTCTGCTGTTTCAGGTCATAGTGCTCAACAATATCCATCTTTTCGGATGCGCTACCCCTTTGCTGTTTGTATACGTCATCCTGAACACTCCGCGAAATGCGCCGCGCTGGGCACCTCTCGTCACGGGGTTTCTGCTCGGGCTCACTTCCGACATCTTTGCCAATACGCCCGGAGTGGCTGCGGCGTCAATGACTCTCGTCGGATTCCTGCAGCCGATGTATCTGCAACTGTTTCTCAATCGCGAGAGTCCGGAGAATCTCTCACCTGCGCTTCATGAATTTGGATTCACGAAATATCTCGGCTACAGTTTTCCGCTGGTGCTTCTGTTCATTGTTATGTTCTTCACTCTCGAATACTTCACTTTCTTCAACCTGCAGCAATGGGTTCTGTATGTTGTCGGAAGTACTGTGCTGACCTATGTCATTATTCTTACAATAGAAATGATAAGAAAGGGCTGATGAAGAATTATAATCTTGCCAACCGCCGTTATGTCATTGCCGGAATAACAATAGGAATAGTGGTTGTTTATACCGTTCGTCTGTTGTTCCTGCAGGTTATGAGCGACGATTACAAGAAAAATGCCGACTCAAATGCTTTCCTTAAGAAGATTGAGTTTCCCTCGCGTGGACTTATCTACGACCGTAACGGAGTGCTGATGGTCTATAACCAGCCTTCGTATGATGTCATGGTTATCATGAACGAGGAAAACGGTCACCTCGACACCCTTGAGTTCTGCAAGGCAATAGGCATCACTAAAGACTTCTTCATAAAAAGAATGCTCGATATAAAGGACCGTTCAAAGAATCCCGGCTATTCACGATATACGCAACAATTATTTCTTTCGAAACTTACAGAACGTGAGTTCAGCGTCTTCCGCGAGAAGATGTTCCGCTTTCCCGGGTTCTATGTTCAGAAACGCAGCATCCGTCAGTATGAGTATCCTTATGCCGGACATGTGTTGGGCGATGTAGCAGAGGTGTCGCAGAGCGATATTGACGCCGATGACTACTACCAGCGTGGCGATTATATCGGGAAGTTGGGTGTCGAGCGATTCTACGAAAAACAGTTGCGTGGCGAGAAGGGCGTCCAGATTCTCCTTCGCGATGCTCACGGACGCATACAAGGAAAATATCAGAACGGCGAGCTCGACAGTCGTCCGGTGGCAGGAAAGAACCTCACGCTTAGCCTTGATGTGGCACTGCAGGGGCTTGGCGAGCGCTTGCTTGAAGGAAAGATAGGCAGTATCGTTGCCATTGAACCATCCACGGGCGAAGTGCTGTGCATGGTTTCCTCACCTACCTACGACCCACGTATCATGGTGGGAAAGCAACGCGGAAAGAACCATCGTATGCTGCAGCAGAACGTTTGGAAGCCTCTTCTCAATCGCAGTATAATGGGACAGTATCCTCCGGGCTCTACATTCAAGACCAGTCAGGCACTGACATTCTTCACCGAAGGAATAATCACACCGGGCACAGCCTTCCCTTGTCATCATGGATTCTATCACCGCGGTCTTCATGTCGGTTGCCACGGACATTCATCGCCTACCGCCCTTGTCGATGCGATAAGCACCTCATGCAACGCATATTTCTGCTGGGGACTATATTATATGATAGGTAATCGTCAGAAATATCCACGCGTTCAGTATGCCATGAACCGCTGGCGTGACTATATGGTCAGTATGGGGTTCGGTTATAAGCTCGGCATCGACCTGCCCGGCGAGAAGCGCGGATTGATTCCCAATGCCGATTTCTACGACAACGCCTATCGCGGTTCGTGGAACGGACTGACCGTCATCTCCATAGCAATCGGTCAGGGTGAGGTGAACCTCACGCCGCTCCAGATAGCTAATCTCGGTGCGACGATAGCCAACAGAGGCTATTACTATGTGCCTCATGTAGTGAAGAACGTTGATAACGAGCCACTCGACACGCTCTTCACTCGCCGTCATCATACATTAGCATCGCGCAAGGCTTACGATTATGTCGTTGCCGGAATGCGCTCTGCGGTAGTGAAAGGAACCTGTAGGGCTGCCAATCGCAGCGACTACCTCGTATGCGGAAAGACCGGTACGGCGCAGAACCGTGGTCAGGACCACTCCGTTTTCATGGGATTCGCCCCAATGGATAATCCGAAGATAGCTATCTCCGTATATGTTGAGAACGGTGGCTTCGGTGCCGACTATGCCGTGCCGATAGGTGCATTGATGATGGAACAGTATATAACAGGCAAGCTCTCGCCGGCATCAGAGCAGAAGGCCGACGTGTTCCAGAAGAAGAGAATTGCTTACGGAAACAGAAACAGATAAGACAATCGGGAGGCATTGCTTCCGGATAAAAGGTATAATATAATAAGGTGAAAGAAGTAAACAAAAAGAATACAAGTGTGTTGGGTTCGCTTGATTGGTGGACTGTGGCGCTATATGTAGGGTTGCTTATCTTCGGATGGTTCAGCATTTGCGGAGCCAGTTACACCTATGGCGATACCGACTTCTTTAGTCTCGACACCCGCACGGGAATGCAGATAATATGGATCAGCACCGCGTTGTGCTTGGGATTTGTCATTATGATGACCGACAGCAAGTTCTTCGACATCTTTGCATTTGTCGTCTATGGCTTGATGCTGCTGTTGCTCTTTGTCACAATATTCAATCCCCATGAGATCAAAGGCTCCCGCTCGTGGCTTGTTCTCGGACCGTTGCGTCTGCAACCTGCGGAGTTCGCAAAGTTCGCTACAGCCCTTGCCGTCGCCAAGCTGATGAGTGCCTATCACTTCAACATCTATCGTCTTAAGGATTTCGCTATGGCTCTCGGCGTGGTTTTGCTGCCGATGCTATTTATCGTGGCGCAGAAAGAAACGGGGTCGGCACTCGTCTATCTGGCGTTCTTCCTTATGTTCTATCGCGAAGGAATGCCCGGCAGCATATTGCTCACCGGTGTTGCTATGGTGGTATACTTCGTTGTCGGCATCAAGTATGCTGATGTCATGCTGCTGTCGACGCCAACTTCAGTAGGTACATTCGTCGTTCTGTTCCTCATACAGATATTCTCCTCTGCTATGGTTTATTTCTATACAAACGATAAACCGTTGGCACTGCGTGTCATATATCTTTGTGTGGGCGCTACAGTAATTGCCACCGCTTTTGCGTTGTATGTCATCCCTTATAACGTGGTGTGGGTCATGATAGTCATAACGGCGTTGCTTATAGGTTTTCTGGGCTTCATGTGGTTTAAGACAAGAGCCGTTCCGTATATGCTCATAGCGTTCTTTGCCATTGGCAGTGTGACGTTTTTCTATTCCACAAGTTATGTGTTGGATAATGTGATGCAACCGCACCAGCGTGTTCGTATCAATGTGCTTCTTGGTTTAGAGGAAGACCTTGCGGGGGCAGGATATAATGTTCATCAGAGTGTTATAGCCATTGGCTCGGGTGGATTGCGTGGCAAGGGATTCCTTAATGGTACACAGACAAAACTGAAATATGTACCTGAGCAGGACACAGACTTTATCTTCTGTACAGTCGGCGAGGAGGAAGGTTTTCTTGGCAGTGCCGGGGTGCTGGTGCTTTTCCTGTGTCTTATCCTTCGTCTTATACACCTTGCCGAGCGTCAGCCGTTTGCTTTCGGGCGGATATATGGCTATTGCGTGTTGAGCATATTCATCTTTCATCTGTTCATCAACATCGGAATGGTGCTTGGACTGACCCCTGTGATAGGTATTCCATTGCCGTTCTTCAGTTATGGCGGCTCATCATTGTGGGGCTTCACAATCCTTCTCTTTATCTTCCTGCGCATTGATGCAGGACGCAACAGCCGCTTACTTTCTTGATAGGGTCATCCCTATGTCGGATATTCCAGGAAGAATCTCACGTTTCATATCGTGGCGTATTGTGATACGCAGCGAGTCGCCGGCGTCAAGCCTGAGGCTGTTTACGTGGAAACGATATTGGTATATATTGATTCCTGTGCCCAGTGAGTTCCCCTTGTTGTCACTCAGATGACATATCAGCGTGTCGGATGATGATGTCCCTTTCGGTATTATCTTCCGGTCGGCGATCAGCACTACGTTCATGAAAGGGAAAGAGTTGTTTGTCCGCATCTGCAGACTGAGGATGTATTCGCCTGTGTCTTTTATCTTAGGAATGGTGAATACAAGTGAATCATTCTTCTCCCATCCGGCAAGCGGTGTATGCACAAACTTGTCATACACCTTCTTGTTGTCGCATGCTGAAAGTGCTGATATCAGCAATAGAAGCAAGAATAATATTCTATTGCTCCTTTTTTGCATCATTCGTTTGCTGTCTTCCGTTGTTGTTTGGCTTACGTGTTGCACGGTCTCTGCGGCGGTTGTCATTGTTGCCGTCGCCATTAGTGTTGCCACGGTTCTCCTGATTGTTTTCGTTTCTGCGGTTGTCTCTGCGCTCGCTGCAGCCGTTTTTCTTTGGTTTTCGCTTCTTTTTGCTTTTGTCGAAACGACTGATGTCGGCATCGGCGAGTAGGTCGATAGGATGTGCCGGAGCCTTTGCGTTTTCGCTTGTCTGCAGCATCTCCGGTTTCTCACCGCGCTTATTCATCTCTATAATCTCCCGTGCTCGCTCGGCAGTGATAGTCTCGAGGTTGGCAGCCAAGCGCTTATCAGTAGAGTAGGTTATCATTCCTGCAAGGATGTCAGCCTTAAAGAAGTAATAGTCGCTGTCGAGAGCCTGCAAGACAATATCCCTGCTTGGGATCTTCTTGCCTGCCTCTACGTAACTGTCGACTTCGTAGTTGAGGCAGCATTTCAGCTTTGCACACATTCCTGCGAGCTTCTGTGGGTTCAGCGAGACGTCCTGAAACCGGGCGGCGTTCGTGCCTACACTGACAAAGTTCTTCATCCATGTGGCACAACAGAGTTCGCGTCCACACGGACCGGTGCCACCGATGCGTCCTGCCTCCTGCCGCGCACCAATCTGCTTCATCTCAATCCTTACGTGAAAATTGTCTGCCAGCACCTTTATGAGCTGGCGGAAGTCAACGCGCTCGTCGGCGATATAATAGAATATAGCCTTGTTGCAGTCGCCCTGATATTCGACATCTCCTATCTTCATCTGCAGTCCGAGGTCCTTTGCAATCTGCCGGCTTTGAATCATTGTAGCGTGCTCGCGACTCTTTGCCTCGTTGTATTTCTCCATGTCGACCGGCTTTGCTATGCGATACACACGCTTGATGTCGTCAGCCGAACGGAGGTTTGCCTTCTTCACCTGCATAGGCACCAGTCGCCCGGTGAGTGTCACCACGCCGATGTCGTGTCCGGGATTTGCCTCCACTGCCACTATATCGCCCTTCTTCAGGTCAAGGTTGTTGATGTTATGGTAGTAGCCCTTTCGGGTGTTTTTGAACTGTACCTCCACAAGGTCGGTAGTCTCTGTGTTGCCAGGTACGTCAGCCAGCCAGTCGAATGTGTTCAGTTGTTTGTCCGAACGGTCCACTCCTCGGTGACATAGTCCGCGGTCGCACCCTTTGGCAAGCGTAAAGTTCATATCTTTAAAATCCATATTTGGTTGTTTTTATTTCTTGATTATCAGCACTATCATCTTCAATGCAAAGTCGAAGAACTGCATCTTCGCGTTTGCGTTCTGACCGATAGCGCGTATTGTGTGGTCAATGAGTTCCTGTATCTCTATCACGTTAGCTTCGTTGATAAAGCGCGCGAAATTCTTCGAGAAAGTCTCTTCCTCCTCCGTCTGATACGTCAGTTGGGGGGTGCCGAAGTTCGTCATGAAGTTTTCTCTCACCTGCAGTGAGAAGTATTTCAGCATCCGACGCTGTTTCTCCCGTCCGAATGCCGACACGGTGTCCGTCCATTTCTTCATACCCTTGGTGTTGCGGGCATAAGCCATTCGCATGAGCATGATGAACATATCCAGAAATTGGTTGTTCTCATTCGAGGCGTCGAGCATTTCCTTAGCTTTGAGCCAGTTGCCGTTGGCTATTCGTGTTATACGGTGTGCGTTGCCTGCGTCGAGACCGCGCTTTGCCATCAGTGCCTTTTCTATGTCCTCGTCGTCGATGCGTCTGAGGTCTATCCTCTGCACTCGGCTGCGTATTGTTTCCAACAGCAGGTGCGGTTCTTCGCTTACAAGGATGAACACTGTCTGTGCAGGCGGTTCTTCGAGAAGCTTCAGAATCTTATTTGCAAACGTCGTGTGCATCCTTTCCGGCAGCCATATAAGACACACTTTATAACCTCCCTGGCTTGATTTCAGCGACAACTTATGAGTGATTACGTCGCCCTCGGCGGCGAATATCTGTGCCTGTTGGTTAACGGCTTCCATACGGTTGAGCCATTCCTCGAAACTGAAATATGCTGTCTCCGTAAGCAGCGACGTCCATTGTCGTGTGAAGTCGTCGCTCGTTATCTTCTTCTCTGACGACGTTCCTGCCGGGCGTATTACGGGATATACGAAATGAAGATCAGGATGTTGGAACTTAGCAAGCATCGCCACAGCGTTTGCATTAGCGCTTTCGTCGCGGTCGCCGAGCAGATAGGATGCCATGGCAAGTGCCACGGCAAGTTTGCCGCATCCTGCCGGTCCGCATAACATAAGCGCGTGGGGCACTTTCTCGTCAGCCACCATCTGCATCATCCGCTTGCTTATTTCATGCTGTCCTATTACTTCGCTGAACTTCATTCTTCTCTGTTTATAGTATGCGTTTTGTTATATCTGCCACAGAGCCTGCTGCACATAAAATGAAAACCGGTGCTTTCCTACTTGCCACAGCCTCTCGATAACTCAAATATATCTGTGTTTCCACCTTATGGTGAAATATATGCAAAGGTACTACTTTTCAGCGGAATTATGCTATTTCAATTGGAAAATTATTCTTACCTTTGCATAAAAATATATCGCATGGATAGCAAATTTGTGAAAACCTACCCTGATATTATGGTAGGAAAAACCATAATGTATGTGCATGGCTTTGGTTCTGCTGCTTCCACAAATACGGTCAAAATACTTCAAACGCTCCTCCCTTCGGCACGTGTGATAGCCGAGGATATTCCCATAATGCCGGCAGACGCTATGACGATGCTTCGCCTGATGTGTGAGCACGAGAGTCCCGACCTTATCATCGGCACGTCGATGGGCGGGATGTACGCCGAGATGCTCCGTGGCTACGACCGAATCCTCGTCAACCCCGCTTTTCAGATGGGCGGGACAATGGTTGAGCACGGCATGAAAGGAAAGTTCGTGTTTCAGAATCCCCGTAAGGACGGAGTGCAGGAATTCATCGTCACGAAGGCGTTGGTGAAGGAATATCGTGAGATGACCACACACTGTTTCGAAGGCATGACCACCGACGATCATCAGCATGTGTGGGGACTCTTCGGCGATAAAGACCCGCTGGTTCACACTTTTCCGCTCTTTACGGAGCATTACCCGAATGCCATTCATTTTCACGGCGGGCATCATCTCACGGAAAAAGTAATCATGCACTATCTCATTCCACTTATCCGCAACATCGACGACAGGCAGGAAAGTCGTGAGCGTCCGGTAGTTTATTTCTCGCTCGATGCCATGAAAGATGACTATGGCAAACCGAAATCATCGTTGCATAAAGCCTATGAGATGATGCTCGAACACTACGACATCCACATCGTTGCGCCATCGCCTACGAACCGTCCCGACGAGATTACCGACACCTTGGCGTGGGTGGAGGAGTATCTCTCTGCTCCGGCTTGGGGTAAGGTGGTGTTTAATAACCGTCCGGCGCTGCTCCTCGGCGACTACCTCATTGCCACAACCGATGCGCCAGGCTTCATGGGCACGAACATCGTGCTTGGCTCGCCCGACTTCAAGACATGGGAGGAAGTGATTGTATTCTTCGAGCGTCTGGGGGCTCCGCAGTGACTGTCGCGAACGAAAACAAAAAACTAAATAACAATGAGAAAACTGATTACTTTCCTTCTGCTCACTTATGCATTCACCGCCGGTGCGCAGATTAATATACGTATTGACGCAACATCGTCGACAACCCTCATCAGCCCGATGCTCTACGGTATCTTCTACGAGGACATCAACCATGCTGCCGATGGCGGTATCTATGCCGAACTGATTCGTAACCGCTCGTTCGAGGACAACGAAACCGAGGCAGAGGCATGGAGTCCCTACATCTCTGTGAATGGCAGAGTGCGTATGCGCCTTGTTCGCGACAAACTGATGAACAGGGTTCAGCATCAGGCTCTTCATGTCGTCACGACAGGTATTGGCGATACCGACGCCGGTGTGCAGAACGAAGGCTTTTGGGGCATCAATGCCGTGAAGGGCAGAACATACCGCGTGTCGATGTGGATAAAGGTGAAACGGACCCGTGGCATCTACGTAATGCTTAAGGGTAAGAACGGCACAAAGTTCTATGCTTCAGCCAGACTCCGTTTCGACATGATGAACGACGGGTGGCAGAAAGCCACAGCAACGCTGACATCGACAGCCAACGACCCCGAGGCACGTTTCGTAATCTCTTCTACGGGCAATTCGGAGTTCTCTCTCGACATGGTGTCGCTGTTTCCCCCAACCTACAAGAACCGCGAGAACGGTCTGCGTCCCGACCTCGTAGAGATGCTCTGCGCCTTGCATCCTCGTTTCATGCGCTTTCCCGGTGGCTGCTTCGTCGAGGGTCAGGACACACCCGACAATGCTTTTCGCTGGGAACGTACCATCGGACCTGTTGAGGAGCGCCCGGGGCATTGGAACAAGAACTGGGGCTACCGCACCAGCGACGGCGTAGGATTCCATGAATACCTACAGCTTGCCGAAGACCTTGGAGCGAAGCCTCTGTATGTGACAAACATCGGTATATGGCATGGCGGCGTTACTCCGCTCGACTCGCTCCGTATGTGGATCGATGAGTGCATGAACGCCCTTGAGTATGCCAACGGCGATGTAAAAACGAAATACGGTGCCATGCGTGCTGCCAATGGGCATCCGGAACCGTTCAACATCGAATATATCGAGATAGGCAATGAGAATAATCAGGATGACGGGCTGTTGCTTTCCGACAAGTATATCGAGCGCTATCGTGCCTTCCGCAATGCCATTCTGAGGAAATATCCAAAGATGAAAATCATTGGCAATGTAGCAGCGTGGGGCACCGACGACCCTCGATGGAAAACAAAGGATAAGGTAGACCTTGTCGATGAGCACTATTACCGCTCGCCTTCGTGGTTTGCCGGGCATTTCCATAAGTACGACAGTTACTCACGTTCCTTGCCTGATGTCTATTGCGGCGAGTACGCCGTGACGCAAGGCTTTGGCAAATCAGGCAATCTACACGCCGCTCTCGGCGAGGCAGTCTTCATGATGGGCATGGAGAACAACTCCGACATTGTGAAGATGAGCTCGTATGCACCGATTTTCGGCAATGAGAATGACGACCGCTGGCTCCCGGACATGGTGCGTTTCAACTCACAGAGCGTCATGGGCACACCCTCTTATTACGTGCAGAAGATGATGGCTGATAATATCGGCACACGCGTTGTCCGTGTGACGGAGAATGCCGACACACTCTTCAGCGAGTCTACACAGTTCACACCGGAGCAGTCGCACGTCGGTCTTGGCACATGGAACACACAGTCTATCTTTACCGACCTGCAGGTCACAGCGGGCACTCACACCCTTTTCGCCTCCGGAAAGAAAGCCGACGACTTCACCCTTCGTGCCACCACATGGGACGTATCGTCGTCGGGACTCGCACAGACTGGCGACGGCACACCGTCAACGTGCCTGCTCAATACTCCTATTGGCGGAAGGAAATACAGTGTCAGCGTCCGCGCAAAGCGCAACGCCGGTGCAGAGGGATTCCTCATACTTTTCAACTACGAGGACAAGGACAACTACTGCTGGCTGAACATCGGAGGTTCAAACAATACCTGTCACTGCATAGAGCAGGTTCGTAACGGCGGAAAGAAAATGCTTTGCCGAAGGGACGGGAAGATAGAGACCGGCAAATGGTATGACGTGCGTATTGATGTCGACGGCAACATTCTGACAGCTTATCTTGACGGCGAACGCCTCTTCACCACCGAGCTGCGTGGCGACAACCTACCGGGCATATTCACCTCTGCTTCCGTTGACGACAATACCGGCGAACTGATAGTGAAGATAGTCAATACCAGTGGTAATCGAGAGAATACGGTTCTGCATCTCGACGGCTTCACTGCCGACGGTGCCGACCTTATCCGACTCCGTTCAAAAGACGGCTACGATGAGAATACCCTCGACCGCCCGACAACCGTATATCCTACCCGCCATCATATAGCATTAGAGGACACAGCCCCCAATTTCGTCGCGGAGCCTTACTCGCTGAATATCCTGCGCATAAAGAAGAAGTAGGAAGGACATGACATATTTTTTGTGTTTGCAAATGACAATCAGCCATGTTTTTGTGATAAATTTCTAAAATCATAAGTGGTTTACTGCTTCATTGCCCAGAGCGGAACGTGATAAATCACGCCCCTATGCTGGCGCATTGCGGCTCATTAATATTTACCGAGGTATGATTTCCGTGTTTATAAATGGCATAGCGTTAGCCGTAGGGGCGTGATTTATCACGTTCCGCCTTAATAATCATGTCATTATATATCCTGTTACACCTCGCCCAACATTTGCAAACACCACGGCAAATGATTGCAGTTTTGACACACTGTGATGAACGGCAAAGCTTTATTATCAAAGACAACGTTACATACATCTTATCCCAAACTGGCATATCGTAAAGAAAATTCATCTTTTTGATTTTTAGCGAAATAGAAAATCAAAAGCGATGATTTGCCAAGTCAGCATGGCATAAAACCATGTATTCGAGAACCGAGTAAAATAGAAATAAACTTCATTCCGTGCTTTTTCTCTCAAAAAGCGACGGTTCTTTCCGCTAAAAGCGACGGTTTCATCGGTAAGAAACGGTGGTATTAGACTCAAGAAACGGCGGTTCTTGAAACTGATTCGTGTTTTTGTCGGCGTCAAAAAAATCTATTATTCTGATTATCAATATCTTTCATGTAATGCTGAAAATACGCGTTTTTTGTCACCGAACGGCAATGTGCCTTCGAATATTGGCTGTACGTGCGGTTAGAACAGTCTTTTTGTTAAGTTTATTCGCATCCATCGTAGGGGCGTGATTTATCACGTTCCGCCTGTTGTGCTGGGTTTATTTTATGGCGTGGGAGCGATGATTTGTTTTCACAGAGGGAGACGGAACGTGATGAATCACGCTCCTACGGATGGCACGCTTGTTTTCCGTGCGAGGCGTAACGTGATAAATCACACCCCTTCGGCTGGCGCGTTACGGTTGTTTTATGCAATGCTTATCCAGAACTGAGGTAGTTAATTATCGGACATTAATTCCTTTTGAGCGGAGGCTGATTATTGTTTGTATATCATACCTTTCTTCAAGTCCTCCACAGTCGCGTGGTCGACGAAATATGAAAGAATCTGATAGGCGAATGCCATTGCGGCACCAGGACCCCGACCTGTGGTGATATTGCCGTCGACAGTGACCATGTCGCCGGTGTAGTCTGCACCGTCGAGATAACGCTCGAAGCCAGGATAGCATGTGGCACGCCGCGAGTTGAGTATGCCATTCTGCCCGAGCACCATCGGTGCGGCGCAGATAGCAGCTATCTTACTGCCCTTTTCGTTCTGCAGCATCAGCGCTGCGCATACGCCGTCGTGCTCGAGAAGATTCTTTGCTCCGGGCATTCCGCCGGGCAGTATGAGCATGTCGGCGTCGCTCAGGTCGACATCGTCGAAATGCTTATCGGCAATGACGGTGATGCCATGAGCCGACTCAACAGACGTTGAAGCAGTGATACTTACCGTCACGACCTCTATGCCGCCACGACGAAGGATGTCGACTGGTGCCAGAGCTTCAATCTCTTCAAAGCCATTGGCGAGAAATTCATATACTTTTGGCATGTTTCTTGTGGTTTTTGAAATAAAATATTTAACTTTGCATATAATCCGTAGGACAAATATACAAAACTTTGTGCAACGGACAAAGAAAACGTTTATAAAAAGAGAGAAAAATGTCAGGACGTACACTTCGCTTTGCTGTCTTCGGCAATGAATATCAGGGCAAGAAGTCGGTAGCTATACAGAAAATACTGTCGGCGCTTAGTAGTCGTGGAGCAGTGGTGGCTATCGACCGACCGTTCTATGATTTCCTTCTGGCAGAGCATGTCGATATAAAGGACGCCAAGGTGTTCGATGCCGACGCCTTCGACGCCGATTTCGCCATTTCCATGGGTGGCGACGGCACCTTTCTGCGAGCCGCTGCACGCGTGGGAGCAAAAGGACTGCCTGTAATAGGAGTGAATCTCGGACGTTTGGGATTTCTCTCCGACACCATGCCCGACGATATAGAGACAGCCGTCGATGCCATTCATAATGGCGACTACCGGCTGGAGAATCATTCCGTCATAGAGGTTGATGCCGAAGGCGAGACAATTAGCGGGTCGCGGTATGCGCTGAACGATATCGCAGTGCTGAAGCGCGACACCGCTTCGATGATCACTATCCGTGCCTGTGTCGACGGTGAGTATGTCATCACCTATCAGGCTGACGGGCTGATTGTCTCCACGCCGACGGGAAGCACCGCCTACGGACTGTCGAACGGAGGTCCTATCGTTGTGCCAGGCACTGACGTTCTATGTCTGACGCCGGTCGCTCCTCACAGCCTGAACATACGGTCGATAGTCATAAACGGCAACTCCGAAGTGACGCTAACCGCCGGTTCACGGTCGCACAATTTCCTTCTTGCCATCGACGGACGGAGCGAGAAACTGCCCGAAAGTGCTAAGGTGACAATACGCAAGGCAGCTCATAATATCAAGATAGTGAAACTGCCGAACAAGCATTATTACGCCACGCTGCGCGAGAAGATGATGTGGGGAATGGACAGCAGGGAGAATAAATGTCCTGATACGGGGATAGAGAACAAACGGAGATGATAAGACTCAACAACGAGAAATATGGCGCACGAACCATTCTCCTATGGCTTTGGGCAGCATGGAAAGGCAATCGATGGCAGGCTGTCATCAATGCTTTGCTCGGATTGCTGTCGGTTGCCGTGAGCCTTCTCTCGGTATGGGCTGTGAAGCGCGCCATCGATGTGGCGGCAGGAACGGCTGAAGGTAATATATACTGGGCGGTAGGTGTCATGGGAATGCTTATTCTTGCCGACTTCGGAATAAATATTTCGCAGGTGTGGGTAAGGAATATCCTCGGTGTGAAAGCCCAGAACCGTATGCAGCAGCAGCTCCTCGACCGACTGCTGCGGTCGGAGTGGCAGGGCAAGGAGCAACGACATTCGGGCGATGTGATGAACCGCTTGGAGCAGGATGTGAACAGCGTAGTGAACTTCCTCGCCGAGACGCTGCCGAGTGCGCTGTCGACACTGGCACTGTTCGTTGGCGCATTCGTATATATGTTCTCAATGGATAAGCTGCTCTCCATAGTCATTGTGGCTATGATACCAGTCTTTGTGTTGTTCAGCAGGGTTTATGTCAGCAGGATGCGACGCCTCACCCGTGAGGTGCGCGACTCCGACAGTGAGGTGCAGAGCATATTGCAGGAGACGGTGCAGAACCGTATGCTTATAAAGACGCTGGAGGGCGACTCGGCTATGGTCGACAAACTGGAGCAGACGCAGAGCACATTGAGACAGAAAGTAGTGAAGCGGACAATATTCAGTCTGTTCGCGAATCTCATCCTCAACTTTGGCTTTGCTGTCGGTTATCTCGTCGCATTCCTCTGGGCAGCACTGCGTATGTCGGCAGGAACACTGTCGTTCGGCGGTATGACCGCTTTCCTGCAACTCGTACACAGAATACAGACCCCGGCACGTAACCTTACGAAACTGGCGCCGGCATTCGTCGGAGTGTTCACAGCGGCAGAACGACTTATGGAACTGGAAGATAATCCGCTTGAGGAACAGGGCGACCCCATACATATGACAGCGCCGTGTGGCGTGCGTCTGAAAGACGTGACTTATCAGTATGCTGACGGCGACAAGCCGGTGCTCGACAGTCTTTCTTTCGATTTCATTCCCGGCACATGCACCGCCGTTCTCGGTGAGACAGGCTCGGGAAAGACGACACTCATACGTCTGCTTGTGGCGCTGTTGCATCCACAGAAAGGTAGCGTCACGATATACGACCGTCAGGGCAATGAGGAAATTATCACAGCATGTCATCGCTGCAACTTCGTATATGTGCCGCAGGGAAACACGCTTATGAGTGGCAGTATCAGAGATAATCTCCTGCTCGCCTCGCCGGATGCTACGGAACAGGATATGCTCGACGTCCTAAAGAAGAGTTGTGCGGAGTTTGTGGAAGACCTGCCTGAAGGATTGGATACGCTCTGCTCGGAGAAAGGTGGCGGGCTCAGCGAAGGGCAGTCGCAGCGTATCAGCATTGCCCGGGCATTGCTCAGAAACCGTCCCGTCATGCTTTTCGACGAGGCAACGTCGGCACTTGACCCGGAGACGGAGCGGCGGCTTCTGGATAATATTCTCGCGACAAATGACAAAACGATAATATTCATCACCCACAGAATGACTGTGGTGGAATATTGCAATCAGGCTTTAACATTATGATAGATATAATTACAACGTTTCTTTTGGGATTGGCTGTCATCATACACCCATGTACGATTGCTCCTAATATTGCCGCCATGTCCTATCTTGGCGGTAAGGGGCAGGGCAAGGACGTGATGTGGATGTATATAATAGGGCACACACTGCTCTATGCTCTTTTAGGAATAGGAGTGACCTTACTGCTGAAGTTTGGCATTGTGTCAAACGGACTTGAGGCAATAATCAAGGAATGGGGGCAGCCCGTGCTTATAACGGTGTTCCTCGTGGCAGGCATTTTACTTATAGTAAGTTTCTTTTTAAATCACGAACATCACCATGCCGCCAGCGAGTTTACTGTGGGGCGCAGGAGTGCTTTCATCAGCGGTGTCTTTGTAGCCGTGGCATTCTGCCCGGAGGCGGCGTTAGGATTCTTCGGAGTGTTGATACCTATGTCGCTGGCATCTCATTTTGGATTATCGCTGCCAGTGGTGTTCGCCGCAGCAACAGCCATACCGCTGATAGGACTGGAATGGCTATTGCGTAGAGGCATGGCAGGACGACTGGCATATATAAAAAAAATGACGAGATGGTTTAATCTCGTCATTGGTATAATGTTTCTGCTTGCCGTTGTGGCTATTTACTTCCTGTAGAACTTCCGCCCGTTGCATATTACGATGCCCTTATAGCTGTCGTCGACCTTCTGACCTGCAAGGTTGTAGGTCGCAGATGTCTGTTCTGCCGGCATGAAACGGTCGTTGATGTCGAGTGTAGGGTCGCTTACTGTCGATGATAATTCATACCATCCGCCATCGGTAAACACCATGTCTGCCGTCTGGTTTGTGCCTACGCCACTCTGACCATTGTTGAAGATAATGTTTGTAGGCACAACAGTCAATGTGCCGTAGTAGCACCACTGCCAGATATTTCTGCCGTCGCCTGCCTTTCTTATCTTATAGCATTTCTCGCCAGGCCATACGCCGCCGGTGTAGTTCTGGTTGGAATGCTTCGAATCCCACACCCATGCCTTGACCGCTCTTGTCCATTCCTTTGGAGCAAGGAAGTAAGCCGTGAAGGTATATCCCGGTGCCGGAGTGTCGAAAGTTTCTTGCTCTTCAGCCTCCTCCTCGGCAGTGATACGGTCGAGGGTTGCCTGCCATGTTGATGTGTTGATGTTGGTATAGAACTTATAATGATGCCCGGAGAGAATCTCTTTGAACCCTGCCGGAGCAGTGTATTTGTCGGTTGTTGTACCACAAACCACGATAAGGTCGCCCTTCGTGCCATGAATCTGACGTACGATACGTGAAGAATAGCTTGTCAGGAGGTTTGTGTAATTGCTCTGGTTTGTGATTCCTGCCAGTTTACGAGCCTCGATCATCTGCTTTATTTCCTTCTTGTATGCCATCCAGTGCTTGAAGAACACGCAAGGAGTGCCAGGGTTTGCTATGAGCCATGCGTTGGCAGCAAGAGTGTCGCGAAGTATCGGGTCCTGCTGTTGATTAGCTGAACGGTATTCAGTGTCGTGGTTTTCAACGAATGTAACAGCATATCGGCGATAGTCAGCGTCGTGGTTTAAGTTGTTCTCGCTGTTCAAAGCCCACCAGTTGTTATCCTTGTTCACCGCGTCGCGGACATTATATCTGAACTGGAAATCGAAGGCGGCGCTGTTGCGTTCGGTATAGTTTATCCATTGCTTTATCTTCTCGTTGCCGTCCCAATACTCTCCTACAGAATATTCAATGCCTGCATATTTATTGTAGTCGCGTACTCGAGAAGCCAAGAATCCCTTTACCATGTCATAACGGAACCCCGTATATCCAAGATATTCCTTGAGATATTTCAAGTATGCCTTGATATTGTTCTGCACATTATCCGACTTGTGGTCGAGGTCGCGCATACCGTCCCATCCCTCACCTTCGTCGTCGTTTGGCGAGAGTGGCTTGCCTCCGCTGTGCTTCGCAGTCTCGCCGCCATCGTCGTTCTTGACAATATCAGTGGATAACATCTGGTAAGTCTTGCCGTCGAGAGGATTCGTCTCTTTTGGGAAATCAACCCATGTAGGGGTCGTTCCGCGATGGTTTATGACAACGTCGGCTATCACACCAGTACCGTTTTTCTTAAAGGCTGCAATCATTGACCTAAGCTCTGCTTCGTTGCCGAAAGAACTGTTCTGGTCGTAATAATATAGTGGGTTATAGCCCATTGAGGTGCCACCACAGTTGCCTGACTGTGGAATCCACACGAGAGAGAAGTAACGTGAAATGTCGGTTGATTTCTTTTCAAGATTAGTCCATTGTGAGTCGTCGAAAGAATCCCAGTAGAATCCTTGCAGCATCACTCCGCCGTAGTTTGCCGGCCAGCCTTGTGCTGAAGCCGTCGCCTGTATCAGGAAAGCGAATAAAAGCGCGAGATAGAGTTTTTTCATCTTCAGGTTTGTTTTCTTGTTATTAATCAATTGCCTGATGCAAAATTAAATAATGTAGGGAAAATGGAAAAATAATATCGGAAATCGGCAAAAAGCGTGTGCAATCGTTATCTTTTTCAGTTTTATTTTCTTACCTTTGTAGACATAATTATAATATTAAAGAAAATCATGATATCATTCTTCAAGACCCCTGCAGGCTCTGTTATTGCCACACAGGCTGACAGTAATCTCAGCAATGATGAAGTCGAGAAACTATGTTGGCTTTATGGTGGTGCGACGCTTATCGGCAGTGAAACCCTCGAAGGCTTCTTCGTTGGTCCACGCCGTGAGATGATTACTCCTTGGAGTACGAATGCCGTTGAGATTACACAGAACATGAATCTTAGCGGCATTTTGCGTATAGAAAAGTATTTCCCTGTTGATTCCGAGGATGCTGAGCATGACCCAATGCTTCAGCGAATGTACAAAGAACTGAATCAGGACATATTCACTGTGAAGAAACAACCAGAGCCGATAAAACATGTGGAGAACCTTGAGGAATATAACGAACATGAAGGTCTTGCGCTTTCTGCTGAGGAAATAGAATATCTGCATAATGTGGAAAAGGAGCTCGGGCGTCCTCTCACTGACTCAGAGATATTCGGATTCGCACAGATAAACTCAGAGCATTGCCGCCACAAGATATTCGGTGGCACATTCATCATTGACGGCGAAGAGAAGGAAAGCTCACTCTTCGCCATGATAAAACGCACCACAGCCGAGAACCGCAATAAGATTCTCTCTGCTTACAAGGACAATGTGGCATTTGCCGAAGGTCCTGTCATTGAGCAATTTGCGCCGGCAGACCATTCAAAACCTGATTTCTTCCGTGTCAAGGAAGTGAAGAGCGTCATCTCACTTAAGGCAGAGACACATAATTTCCCTACCACCGTGGAGCCGTTCAACGGTGCTGCTACCGGCACCGGCGGTGAGATTCGCGATCGTATGGGCGGTGGTGTCGGCTCATGGCCACTTGCAGGAACGGCAGTATATATGACTTCCTATCCTCGTAAGGAGGACGGCGTCTGCCCATGGGAAGAGATAATGCCTGTGCGTGAATGGCTGTACCAGACTCCGGAGCAGATACTTATAAAGGCGTCGAACGGTGCTTCCGACTTCGGAAATAAGTTCGGACAGCCACTCATCTGCGGTTCTGTGCTTACATTCGAGCAGCAGGAGCATGGCGAGAAATATGCGTACGATAAGGTTATAATGCTTGCCGGCGGTGTAGGCTACGGCACACAGCGTGACTGCCTGAAGGGCAAACCGGAGAAAGGAAACAAAGTTGTTGTCATGGGAGGAGAGAACTATCGCATCGGACTTGGTGGCGGTTCAGTGTCATCGGTCGAGACAGGTCGTTACTCATCGGGCATAGAGCTGAATGCCGTTCAGCGTGCAAACCCTGAGATGCAGAAACGTACTTACAACGTGGTGCGTGCCTTGTGCGAGGAAGACGAGAATCCTATAGTAAGCATTCACGACCATGGTAGTGCAGGACACGTTAACTGTCTCTCGGAACTTGTAGAGGAAAGTGGTGGCATTATCCACATGGATAAGCTCCCAATAGGCGACAAGACCCTCTCTGCAAAGGAGATTATCGCTAATGAAAGCCAAGAGCGTATGGGGCTGCTCATCGACGAAAAGGCAATAGAACATGTGCAGAAGATTGCTGACCGCGAGCGTGCTCCTATGTATGCAGTAGGCGAGACTACCGGCGACGCACGCTTTGTCTTCGAGCAGGCTGATGGCGTTCGTCCGTTCGACCTCGCCGTGGAGCAGATGTTTGGGTCTTCGCCAAAGACAGTAATGGTCGATAAGACCGTTCAGCGCAAGTATGATGTGGCGGTATATAACGACAGACATGTCGACGAATATATAAAGAATGTCCTCAAACTCGAGGCTGTGGCTTGTAAGGACTGGTTGACAAACAAGGCAGACCGTTGCGTCTCCGGTCGTGTTGCACGCCAGCAGTGCCAAGGTGAGCTGCAGCTGCCACTGTCCGATCTCGGTGCTGTGACTCTCGACTATCGCGGACGGAAAGGTATCGCGACAGCCATTGGACATGCTCCGCAGGCTGCCCTCGCAGACCCGGCTGCAGGCTCTGTGCTCGCAGTTGCTGAAGCGCTGACAAACCTCGTCTGGGCTCCTATGGCCGACGGGCTTGACTCTGTCTCTCTCTCAGCTAACTGGATGTGGCCCTGTCGCGCTCAGGAGGGTGAGGACGCACGTCTGTATAACGCTGTGGAAGCGCTGTCAGACTTCTGCTGTGCACTACAGATTAACGTGCCTACGGGTAAGGACTCGCTGTCGATGACACAGAAATATCCTAACGGCGACAAGATTATTGCTCCTGGAACTGTCATTGTCAGTGCAGGTGGAGAGGTGAGTGATGTTCGGAAGATTGTCTCTCCGGTAATGAAGAAAGTCTCTGCCAGCCGTTTCTATCATATCGACTTCTCGTTCGACATGCAGCAGCTCGGCGGTTCTGCCTTCGCGCAGACCCTCGGAAAGGTGGGCAGCGATGTGCCGACGGTGAAGAATCCGGAGTATTTCCGCGACGCTTTCCTCGCCGTGCAGCAACTCATCGACGAGGGACTTGTGCTCGCAGGACACGATATATCAGCCGGTGGCATGGTGACAACGCTTCTTGAGATGTGCTTCGCAAACACAACGGGAGGTATTGATGTGAACCTCGATAAGTTCCAAAACACCGACCTCATAAAGGTATTATTTGCCGAAAACCCGGGTGTAGTGATTCAGGTGGCTGATACAGACAGTGCTCGCGTGAAGAAGATTCTTGAGGATGCAGGCGTTGGCTATTTGAAGATTGGCGTACCACAGGTACACCGTTCACTGACCGTTCACCGCGACGGACGTACGTTCGACTTCGATATTGACGAGATGCGTGACGCATGGTATGAGACATCCTACCTGCTCGACCGCCGTCAGAGTTTCAACGGCAAAGCAGAGGAGCGTCGCGACAATCTCGGCAGACAACCTGTAGAGATACTGTTCGGCGATGACTTTACGGGTAAGCTGTCACAGTATGGTCTCAATCCTGACCGTCGCGAAGCGAGTGGAATACGCGCCGCAGTGATACGTGAGAAGGGCACTAACTCCGAGCGCGAGATGGCATACGCATTCTGGCTTGCAGGATTCGACGTGAAGGATGTCACCATGACCGACCTTATCACGGGGCGCGAGACTCTCGATGATGTCAACGTGATTGCTTTCTGTGGTGGATTCTCCAACAGCGATGTGCTTGGTTCTGCCAAGGGCTGGGCAGGCGCTTTCCTCTACAACCCAAAGGCAAAAGCTGCGCTCGACAACTTCTATGCACGCAAGGACACACTGTCGCTCGGCGTATGCAACGGCTGCCAGCTGATGGTGGAACTCGGACTGCTCAACCATACCTGCGCAACATCCGATTCACACGACTATGCGCAGATGCTACATAACGACTCACATAAGTTTGAGAGCTCTTTCGTTTCGCTCGCTATCCCTGAGAACAACTCAGTTATGTTCTCTTCTCTTGGTGGCTTTAAGATAGGTACATGGGTGGCACACGGCGAAGGTAAGTTCCACTTGCCACTGCCTGAAAGTGAGTATAACATCGTTGCAAAATTCAACTGCAACACTTATCCTGGCAACCCTAACGGGTCTTCTTATGACGTGGCGGCTTTGGCAAGCAAGGACGGACGTCACTTGGCTATCATGCCACACCCTGAACGCACCATATTCCCTTGGCAGTGTGGCTTCTATCCGCAGAACCGCTTTATGACCGACGAGGCTACTCCATGGCTTGAGGCATTCGTAAATGCACGCCGTTGGGTGGAGAAGCATCTTCAGGAAGAGCCTGACTTCGGATAATACAGAATCCTGCAAAGAATAATGGATACATACGAACAAGATATTTTAGATACCAGTCACGGAAATATCGATGAGGCTGGTATCGCCAGCGACGGTAATATCAGCGATTAGGCTGTTGCAACTGCAGATGCTGTAGACAATGGCGCCAGTGCATCTGCAGTGCCTTCGGCTTCAATCGATGAGGACGAACCATTTGTGCTCGAGCCTGAGAAACCCGTCATAAAGCGCAACCGTCGCTCATCTTATCGACCTTCCGACTATAACCCTCCGCGCAGGGAATACACCGAAAAACTGCGTGAAGCAGCGGTACTTGAGGCGGCAGGCAAGGAAGCAGGCCCGGCATACAACAAGAAAATCCATCGTGACATAGGTTGGCGACTGTTCCGCACATTCTTCAAGATAGGTGTCGTTACATTCGGAGGAGGTTATGCCATGATACCGATGATTGAGGAAGAAGTCGTCGATAAGAACAAATGGATTGACAAGAAGACATTCCTCGACCTTATAGCCATAGCGCAGACTTGTCCCGGCGTGTTCGCAGTAAACATCTCCACCTTTATCGGCTATAAACTGCATCGCACGCTCGGAGCGGTGCTTGCCGCCTTTGGCGCAGCGCTGCCGTCGTTCATCATCATTCTGCTCATTGCTATGTTCTTCGTTGAATTTCAGCATATTCCATGGGTAATGGCATGTTTCCGCGGCATCCGTCCGGCGGTAGTGGCACTGATAGCAGTGCCCACATTCAACCTCGCCCGCAGCGCAAAGATAAATCTGCAGACGTGTTGGATACCCATACTCTGCGCATTGCTCATATATCTCCTTGGTGTCAACCCTATATATATTATAATAGGTGCAGCCTTCGGAGGCTATCTTTACGGCACATTAGTAAAAGACAAGGATTAAATTATGATTTATCTCTATTTGTTTATCACGTTTTTCGAGATAGGAATTTTCGGTTTTGGAGGTGGCTACGGCATGCTGTCGCTCATTCAGACCGAGGTAGTGGTGAATCATAACTGGCTCACCACGGCAGAGTTCACCAACATCGTAGCCATATCGCAAATGACACCCGGACCAGTGGGAATAAACTCCGCTACCTACTGTGGATATGTTGCTGCGCATAATGCCGGCTTCGGCGGCGGAATGGCTGTGCTCGGCTCTGCCATTGCCACATTCGCACTGGTTCTGCCTTCGCTCATTATGATGATTCTGATCTCTAAGATGTTCATGAAGTACATGAACCATCCGGTCGTCACGAATATATTTCTTGGTCTGCGTCCAGCCGTCGTCGGACTGTTGGCAGCTGCGACACTGCTGCTCATGACGGAAGATAATTTCTCTACTCCGCAAAGCAATCCGTGGCAGTTTTATATCAGTGTTGCACTGTTCGTGGCAACATTCGTAGGTACGAAATACATTAAGGTGAACCCAATTCTGATGATTGGACTTACCGCCTTCGCCGGACTCATACTACTATATTAACCACAAAGCGGGCAAAAACTGCAGGAAAGCTCTTGTTCTTTGATAATGAAAACCCCCTGCGCTCTATTGATCAGTTGTGGATTATATTTGTACTAAAAACAAAGTGCTATGGAACCCGAAAGCAAAACACCCTATATTGCATGACCAATATAGGGTGTTTTGGTACTGCAATATAGGGTATTTTGGTCGACCAAAATAGGGTGTTTTCCAAACGACTGACA
>ERZ772940.263-NODE-263-length-27275-cov-27.2978_pt1 | contig 27275 bp, 23 predicted proteins | sample MGYA00511682_ERZ772940 | MGnify/ENA primary metagenome ERZ772940 (study PRJEB29015, sample SAMEA2737922) | human oral metagenome | biome: human oral; feature: human-associated habitat; material: dental | place: China | collected 2031 ... | reverse complement strand
CTCATCAAGCGGGAGGTCGGCTGCGTGGATGCCTCCGTTGTGGCGGACCCGGCTGTGAAGGAGCCCACCGCCACCGTCGAGAAGGTTACCGAGACGGCCACGGGGGCGGGCGAGGCCTGACTCAACACGCTCAGTCGATTACTTTACAAATACATCTGGTGTGATGCAGGATAAAGTTGTTGCTCGGCCACCAGGGTCTGGTCGGGCAACGGCGTGCTCCTGCTCCCCCAGGACCGCCTCTGTCATCTCCCTAGCCGGTACTCAGCAGGCCGCCGACACGGCGGTCTGAGGGGCGTGCGCGTGTCCCCTCCCTGGGTGGGGCTGCCGGCACTCTTATTAAGAGGTATTGACAATGAGTGTCAAAGGTGCCGCAGAGGTCATTTTCTCCCCACCGGTTCAGAACTGGTTGAAGCGGGCGATCTACCGTCATAACTGCCGGATGTCCCCGGATCACTACCGCTCTGCGCTCAAGCACTGGTACTGGCTGTTCAAGTGCCGTCCCTGCCACGTGGAGGAGCCGCGCACCATGACGGAGAAGATCCACTGGCTCAAGCTCTACGACTCCACGCCGGTCAAAGGGCGCCTGGCGGACAAGTTCCTGGTGCGTCAGTGGGTTGCCGGCAAGGTGGGGGAGAGGTACCTCGTACCCCTGCTGGGTGTGTGGGACTCGCCCGATGAGATCGACTTCGAGTCCCTCCCGGACAGCTTCGTTCTCAAGGCCACGCATGGCTCTGGCTGGAACATCCTCGTGCCTGACAAGAGTGCACTCGATGTGGCAAGGACTCGTCAACGCCTGCGGGAGTGGCTTGGCCTGCGCCAGGCGATGAAGGGCGGCTTCGAGCTGCACTACGAGTACTGCGAGCCTCGCATCGTGTGCGAGCCCTTCCTGCGTGACGCCTCAGGAGGACTACGAGACTACAAGTTCATGGTGTTCGACGGGGTCGTCCAGTTCATCTTCACTGTGGACCGGACTCAGGGACGTGCGCTGCGGGGCACCTACCTGCCTGACTGGACTCGAGCACCTTTTGAGTACACCTGTGAAGCCGACCGGGCCTCGGACATCCCGGCACCCGCAGGCCTGGAGACCATGCTCCGTCTGGCTGGCGAGCTCGGAAAGGGGTTCGCCTGCGCGCGCATCGACTTCTACGAGGTCGATGGAGACGTCTACTTCGGCGAGATCACCTTCACGGATGCTGATGGGCTGTCGGACTTCACTCCCTCACGCTATGATCGCGTGTTCGGAGACCGGATCATCCTGCCGGAGAAGAAGTGCTTCAAGGGCGTCATGCTGTGACGGGACAAGCGGGCAGGGAAGGTATTTCGTAGACTTCCTACGAAACGAGTCCGCTTCATTGGGAAGAAATGTTCAAGAACTCATCGATGTTATGAGTGCTTCCTCATTAAAACGACCGACCGCTTGCGTGTCGTGACCTCAGGTGTGTTACTGTCTTGGTCGTAAATAATGGCGCTCTTTCATTGAAGTTTCGCATTGATTGGCGCCCTGCCCTGTCAGCCCTGATATTATCCGGTGGTGCGTAGATGACACTAGAGGACCTTCTTCACCTGACCCGTCGACGTATTGGATCCCTGGTTTTGGCGCTGGTCGTCTGCGTACTGGCCTCGATGCTGTTCGCTTTCGCCTCGCCAAGCACCTATACGGCGACTTCCCAAGCCTATCTGCGCGTGAAAGTGGCGGGAGATCCGGCGCAGAGCACGCTGTCTCAATACAATGCAGCACAGCTCGCCGCAATGAAGGCCGACGCCGTGGTCCCCGTCTTCACCTCGGCTGCGGTCGCTCAGCGAGTCGTGGACTCCCTCAAGCTGGATGAGACGGCGGAGGAGTTCGCCTCCTCGGTCTCTGCGACCAGGGTCCCTGAGACGGTGTCGGTGCAGGTCTCTGCCACTGCCTCCTCGTCGCACCGCGCTCAGGTCCTGGCTGACGAGGTCGTTCGTCAGGCCTCCGTCGAGATCAAGGACCTGGAGGGGGAGGACTCTCCCGTGGAGATCGTCCTGCTGTCCTCTGCCGAGCTGGTCAGCGCGACTCGTTCGCCTGCCCTGGTGACCTGTGTGGCAGTGGGGCTGCTGGCCGGGCTGGTCCTGGGTTATGTCTGGATCCTCGTTCAGGAGCTGCTCGACAAGAGTCTCAAGGGGCCCGAGGAGGTTCGCGAGGCGCTGTCGGTGCCGTTGCTCGGTGCCCTGCCGCGGGTTCCGTCGCTGCGGTGGCTGAGTCGAGGGGCGGAGCTCAAGATGGAGGAGCAGCTGCGTGTGGCCCGCACCAACGTGCTTCATGCGTTGTCTCAGGGCGGCCGGCGAGTCATAGTCGTCACCTCGGCCGGTCCGCAGGAGGGGACGTCGGTGACCGCTGCCAGCCTGGCGCGGGTTCTGGCTTTGTCTGGGCACCGGGTTGTCCTGGTCGGAGGAGATTTGCGTGCGCCCAGCAGCACAACCGAGCTGCAGGGCAGTCCTGGGCTCGCAGACGTTCTGACGGGCTCGGCGTACCTCGGTGAGGTTCTGGTCAAGGGGGCGGTGGAGGGCATGGAGCTTCTGCCCGCAGGCCGAATGCCGGCGAATCCCTCCGAGCTGCTGGGGGCCCCTATGATGCGCGGTCTGCTGCGTGAGCTGGCAGCAGACCGGCTGGTCATCATTGATGCTCCGCCAGTCCTCCGATTCACTGACGGAGTGGTCCTGGCTGCCCATTCCGGAGGCGTCATTCTCGTGGCGCGTGCTGGTCGCACCAGCGCGGAGGACTTGCGTGAGGCGGCCCTGGCGGTCGAGCAAGGGGGTGGGCGCATGCTCGGAGTGGTACTCAACAATGTGTCGGAGCCCGGAGGAAAGCGCAAGGGCGTGCGGGGCAGCGCCGTTCCCGCCGAGAGTGTGCCCGCCTAGGCTCCTGACATACGTCATGATCGGCACGCGGAGGCTTGGGACTTGTGAGGCAATCGCTGTTGGCCCCGAAGCGTCTTCGGTAAGCATGCTCCGTCTCTCGGCAGTGGGTGTGGTGTCGCGCTACGTTCTTTCGTGCGCGAGGCGCGTGCTGAACACGCTGAACACTCACTGTCGCTGTCAAGATGTTTATGAGATTGTTATTTAATCGCAGTGTAGACATCTGTCAGTTATGTAGCATTAGTCGCCTTGGTATTGTTATTTCAAGCAGTTGACGAGTGTTGGTTGGTGAATTCATATCATCAACTGGCGTTGTTTCTGTCAAGAAACGATGATTGCGAGTGAATCACGTCAGAATCTTCCAATCGGTGGCATCTGATGTTAGATTGATGCAGAGCCGTAAAAAACGGCAAGTACTCGTGTTGGCTGAATGTGGTTCAGCTGCCATGTTGTTGATCTGTTGTTGCCTGCTTCGGTGATTGCAGTCGTATTCTCCAGTCCGTCCAGCGAATCAGCCAATGCTGTTCGCCCATCCGCAGATTGAAACCCTGATGACATTTGAATTCTGTCGCTTCTGCCAGTGCGACTCGCTTGATCAGAGTTCCTCGCTCACAGGCCGTACGTCCTTTACCTATCGGCCGGCACAGTGGAGTGTGACGACCCATGGCTGAGCCGCGTCAGTGCTCCTCCGATGCGACAAGCCGTCTCGACGGGAGTGCCGGGAGCCGCGAGCCTGATTCGAAGCCGCTGTCGTCACGCGCATCCGAGGGACATGAGGCGTTGGCCCTCTCCAGCGCCTCTTCGTCGATCGGATCCGCGCCCATGCAGCGGCCTGCTCGTGGACCGGCGTGGGTGAACCTGCCCGTGTGCCGGATTGAGCCCATCGCCCTGATGGTTGTCGACGTTCTGGCCACCTACCTGGCCCTGTACTGCGCGGCGTGGGGGACCACGAAGTGGGCGACGGCGACGGGGGCAACCGGTGGCCTGCTGGCCGTGGGCGTCCTCGCGGTTGTCAACGTCGGGGTCTTCGCCGCCTTCAAGATGTACAACAGCCTGTGGCGCTACGCCTCGATGACCGAGGCGCTGCGGATCCTCTACGCGACCGTCGTCGGCTCGGTGTGCGGGGATCTGCTGTTCTCCTTGGCTTTCGACGGCGGGCTGTCGGTGCGCTCCTACGTCATGGCCTGGGCACTGCTCGCCATCATGACCGCCGGGACTCGTCTCGCCGTGCGGGCCCTGTGGAGCAGCCAGGTGCAACGCAGCGCCCGAGCGGGAGCGCACGAGGCCCGGCCCCGCACACTCATCGTCGGCGCGGGACAGACTGGTTCGCTGACCATTAAGCGCATGCATCTGTGCGATGAGGACATGCGCGGCGAGCCGGTGGCCCTAGTGGACGATGACGTGACCAAACACGGTCGCCACGTCCACGGTGTCAAGGTCTACGGCTCGTGTGAGGACATCCCCCGCATTGCCCAGGAGTGCCAGGCTGAGCAGATCGTGCTCGCCTGCCCCTCGGCTCTGGCCTCCGAGCGCCAGCGCATCCTGGCCATCTGCCTGAAGACGGGGCTGAGAATACTGACCCTCCCGAACGTACGGGACCTGGCCCAGCAGGACGATGGCAGGATCGCACTGCGGGAGGTGGAGATCTCCGAGCTGCTCAGCCGCGATGAGGTCGCCTTCGACACCATGAGCATGGGCTACGTGCGCGGAGAGGTCGTCCTGGTGACCGGCGGCGGCGGTTCCATCGGCTCCGAGCTCGTCCGCCAGCTCATCGAGGCCCAACCTCGCCAGATCGTCATCTTCGACGTCTATGAGAACACAGCCTACGAGCTGTTCCACGAGATGCAGTCCAAGGCCGCTGAGCGAGGGGTGTCCCTGTCGGTCGTCATCGGCTCGGTGACCAATGAGCGGATTGTCCGAGACTGCTTCGAGCGTTACCGGCCCAAGGTCGTCTTCCACGCGGCGGCGCACAAGCACGTCCCTCTCATGGAGGACAACGCCCGTGAGGCGGTGGAGAACAATGTGCTGGGCACCTGGATGGTGTGCCGTCTGTCTGAGGAGCTCGGCTGCAGCCACTTCATCCTGGTCTCCACGGATAAGGCCGTGAACCCGACCAATGTGATGGGGGCGACCAAGAGGCTGTGTGAGCTGGAGGTTCAGGCCCTGGCCAGCACCAGTCGTACCACCGTCTTCGCCGCCGTGCGCTTCGGCAACGTCCTCGGCAGCCATGGCTCCGTCATCCCGCTGTTCAAGCGGCAGCTGCGATCAGGCGGGCCACTGACCGTGACGCACAAGGACATGACCCGCTACTTCATGACGATCCCGGAGGCGGCCCAGCTGGTCATCACCGCAGGCTCGATGTCTCGGGCCGGAGAGATCTTCATCCTGGAGATGGGGCAGTCCGTGCGGATCTACGACCTTGCCGTCAATCTCATCAAGCTCTCGGGCCTGCGGGTCGGACGTGACATCGAGGTGGTGTTCACCGGGCTGCGGCCGGGCGAGAAACTCTATGAGGAGCTGCGGATGGACGGAGAGGACCTGCATCCCACCGAGAACAAGTCCATCCTCGTCTCCACGGCGTCGCCGCCCACCATGCAGGAGGTGGAGGACACGATCGCTCGGCTGAAGCGATGCCTTCCCGAGGGGAATGACGAGATCAAGCGGGAGCTCGCTCGCGCGGTGCCCACCTACCAACCGCGCTTTGACCACGATTCAACTACGTCGCCGACGATGAGGAGAGCAGGATGATGCGCGTCGATTTCTCACCCCCAGACATCACCGATGCCGAGTGCCGGGAAGTGGTGGATGCGCTGCGATCGGGCTGGATCACCACGGGGCCGCGCACCAAGAGCCTGGAGAAACAGGTGGCGCAGCGCTGCGGAACCGCCCGGGCTGCCTGCCTGAACTCCGCAACGGCCTCGTTGGAGCTGACCCTTCGAGTCCTGGGCATCGGTCCCGGAGACGAGGTCATTGTCCCGGCCTACACCTACACGGCCTCGGCCTCCCCGATCGTGCACGTGGGCGCCACCCCGGTGATCGTCGATGCCGGTGACGCCGACGGCGGTTACGGGCTGGACCCCCGGGTCCTGGAGTCCGCCATCACCCCGCGGACCAAGGCCGTCATCCCGGTCGACGTCGGTGGACGTATGTGTGACTACCCGGCCCTGCGCGCGGTCGTCGACACCCACAGCCACCTCTTCACCCCGGCAGGGCCGGTCCAGGAGGCACTGGGCCGCGTCGCCCTTGTCGCCGACGGCGCCCACAGCTTCGGTGCCCGGCGCGACGGCACGCCCTCGGGCAGTGCCGCCGACTTCACCACCTTCAGTTTCCACGCCGTGAAGAACCTGACCACCGCCGAAGGCGGGGCCGTCACGTGGAGGCCGGAGCTGGACCTGGACGAGGAGCTCTACCGCCAGTACATGCTGCTGTCCCTGCACGGGCAGAGCAAGGACGCCCTGTCCAAGACCCGCCTGGGGGCCTGGGAGTACGACGTCGTCAGCCCCGCCTACAAGTGCAACATGACCGACGTGTGCGCCGCGATCGGCCTGGCCCAGATGACCCGCTACGACTCGATGCTCGAGCGTCGGCGCCAGATCATCACCCGCTACGACCAGGCCCTGGCGCCGGAGGGCGTGACATCGCTACGGCACTACGAGGAGGGGAGCGCCTCCTCCGGGCACCTCTACCTGGCGAACCTGCCGGGCCTGGGGGAGGAGGCGCGCAACGAGTTCATCGAGCGCATGGCGAGTGCGGACGTGGCCTGCAACGTCCACTACAAGCCGCTGCCCCTGCTGAGCGCCTACCGGAACCTCGGCTTCACCATTGAGGACTTCCCACGGGCCTACGCCCTCTATGCCAACGAAGTGAGCCTGCCTCTGCACACCTCATTGACCGACGAGCAGGTCGACTACGTCATCAGCTGCGCGCTCGAGACGCTCGCGGCGATGGGCCGATCATGAGGATGCCGCCCTGGGAGGAGCTGCCAGTCTCCCTGCGGACCGAGGAGGTCCGTCCCTACTACGAGGTGCTGTCCCGGCGCGGACTCCAGCTGCGGCTCAAGCGTCTGCTCGACGTCGTCGGAGCGACGATCCTGATAGTGCTGCTCGGGTGGCTGTTCATCATCCTGGCGACCCTCATCAGGCTGGACTCGCCCGGGCCGGTGTTCTTCCGCCAACGGCGGGTCACCCAGTTCGGACGCGAGTTCCGGATCGTCAAGTTCCGCACCATGACGCACCGGCCGGCAGACCCCGGTGACCAGATCACCCGGGGCAACGACCCCCGGGTCACGAAGGTCGGTGCGGTACTGCGCCGGTACCGGCTCGATGAGATCAGTCAGCTCATCGACATCCTGCGCGGCACGATGAGCTTCGTGGGGACCAGGCCGGAGGTGCCCGAGTACGTCAAGCTGTACACCCCACAGATGCGGGCCACCTTGCTGCTACCGGCCGGGGTCACCTCCACGGCCTCCATCGAGTTCAAGGACGAGGCCGAGATCCTGGCCGCCGCCCCGCCGGGCCAGGACGCCTACCTCACCCAGGTCCTGCCGGCCAAGATGCGCCTCAACCTGCGCGACGTGCAGAACTTCAGTATCGGGCGGGACCTGTCGATCGCACTGAGGACCGTCCTGGCGGTGGCCACATGAGACGCGCAACGACGATACCTAAGGAGTAAGCATGACAGCAGGCACCGAGCACAATCGCGAACCGGATTCCGACCTGGTCTCCATCATCATGCCGACCTACAACTGCGGCGCCTTCATTGCCGAGACCATCGCCACCGTCCAGGCCCAGACCCACCCCCGCTGGGAGCTGCTCGTCGTCGACGACTGCTCCACCGACGACACCGCCGACGTGGTCGGGGCCCTGGCCAAGGACGACCCGCGGATCCGGTACGTGCGCCTGGAGACCAACAGCGGCGCCGCCATGGCCCGCAACCGGGCGATGGAGCTGGCCCAGGGGCGCTACATGGCCTTCCTGGACTCCGACGACCTGTGGCACCCCGACAAGCTCAGGCGCCAGATCAACTTCATGACCTCGCGCGGCGTGGCCATGTCCTGCACCGCCTACGCCCAGATCGACGAGCAGGGCGTGCCCACCGGCAGGATCGTGCGCAGCCCGACCAGGATCAGCTACAACCGCCTGCTCCTGGACTGCCCGGTGGGCAACTCCACCGTCATGTACGACGTGGCGCGCCTGGGCAAGTTCGAGGTGCCCAACATCCGCAAGCGCAACGACGACGCCCTGTGGCTGCGCATGCTCCGCACCGAGCCCTACATCTGGGGGATGCCGGTCGTGCTCATGAGGTACCGGCTGCGCTCGGGATCGGTGTCAGCCAACAAGCGGAGCCTGGTCAAGTACCACTGGATGCTCTACCGCGACATCGAGCATCTCAGCATCCCCCGCTCCGTCTTCCACATCGGCGTGTGGGTCCTCATTAAGACCCTTAAGATGAAATGAGGACGGGCGTTAGCAGGACGAGCAGTTCCCCGGACCGGCCCGGGGCCGACGGAGGGAGGCCGGCAATGAGTCAGGAACAGTCATCGACCCCGCAGGATTCTGGGGGCGGACCTCTAAGGGTCTTGCAGATCAACTCATCAATCTCTCAGCGTTCCGGTGTCATGAGCATGCTCATGAACTACCTCAGGCACATGGACCGTTCGCAGGTGGTGCTCGACTTCTTCTGCTACGCCACACCCGACGAGACCCACCGTGAGGAGATCGAGTCGCTGGGCGGACGCTGCTATGTCATCGACGCCGGGAACCGCATCGGGCGCATCCGTTCATCCCTGGGGCAGCTGCTGGAGCAGCATGCGGGGCAGTACCCCGTAGTGCACCTCCATGACCCCATCCTCTCGCGCTTCCTCTATCCGGTGGCTCATCGCCGCGGGGTACGTGCCTTCGCCGTCCACTCCCACTCGACCGCCTACTCCGACTCCCGTCTCAAGAGCGTGCGCAACTGGATCGTGTGCCGCAATATTGGTGCCTACTCGGATGCGCGCCTGGCCTGTTCCCGGGCGGCCGGTGACTTCCTGTTCGGTCCAGACCACTTCGAGGTGGTTCCCAACGCGATTGACGTGACCACCTACCGTTTCAATGAGTCGGTCCGCGCCGAGGTGCGCGCTTGGCTGGAGCTGGGGGACGCACCCGTCGTCGGCCATGTGGGGCGGTTCAGTGAGCAGAAGAACCACCGGTTCCTCATCGACGTGTGCACCGAGCTGTTCCGTACGCGCCCCGAGGCCCGCCTCATGCTCATCGGCGACGGCCCACTACGACCGGGCATCGAGGCCGTAGTGGCCGACCGGGGCCTGAGCGACCGCGTCCTGTTCCTGGGGGACCGCAAGGACGTCCCTGACCTCTACCAGGCCATGGACATGTTCCTTTTGCCCTCCTTCTACGAGGGGCTGCCCATGGTGGGGGTAGAGGCGCAGTGCGCGGGGCTCCCGCTGGTGTGCTCCGACGAGGTGACCGATGAGGTCTCGATCGGGGAGGTGTCGTTTCTGCCGCTGGACATGCCGGCGCCTCAGTGGGCGCACTATGTCAGCCGGGCCCTTGACCACGGGCGGGACCCGAGGCACAGGGCGGCGGGGGAAAGTGCCGCGCGCAACGCGGGCTTCGACATTACTCACGAAGCCGAACGGCTGGGGCACCGTTACCGTGCGTTAGCGGAATGGTGACGCCAGAGCATGTGGATCCACTTCGCACTATTCGCCGCCCTTCTCCTGGCGGCAGCTCTCCTGGGGCTGCGGGGCAGTGCCGGTCGCCGGGGCTCCCCGGTCATCCTGGTCGTGGCCTTCGTGGCCTTTGTGGCCTTTTCCTCCATGCGAGCCGTCAGTGTCGGCAATGACACGGCCGAGTATCACCGCGTCTTCAAGGCGATTGCTGCCACGGATAGCTTCCAGGAGGCTTTCACCGTCAGCCGCTTCGAGTACGGCTACGTCCTGCTCAACTACCTGGTCAGCCGCATCACGGACAGCTTCAACATCCTGCTGTTCATCATCTCGGTGTTCGTCTACGGTTCAGCGGTTCTGTTCATCAAGCGGTACGCGGCCAGCTACTCCCTGGCAGTTCTCTTCGCCTTCGGCATGTCCGCCTTCTACGACTTCACGCTCCTCACCCGGCAGAGTATTGCGGTGGCGATCTTCCTACTGGCCGTCCCCGCGCTCATGGAGCGCAGGCTGTTGCGCTACGTCCTGCTCATCGTGCTCGCCTCCCAGTTCCATCTCAGCGCCCTGCTCCTGCTCATCGTCTACCTCGTCTCCGCCATGCGGCTGAGTACCTTCGGTGACTGGATCAAGTGGGGTGCCCTCATCGGGACCAGTATGCTGTCGCTGAGTTGGGTGATGAACTCTCTTGCGGCGTCTTCCGCCTACTACGGTCACTACCTGCACAGCGACTACGCCGATGGTGGGGTACGCTCGGCCACCGTTCTGCTGATCGTGGTGCGCATCTTCCTCATGCTTCTGGCCTCCACCTGCGGATGGAATGCTGCGGCGGAGAGTGATCCTTCCGGGAGCACCCACAACCTTCTGGCACTCGCTGTCGCAAATGTTGCCATGGTGACAGTGTCTCTGGGCTTCAACCTTGTTGACCGCCTGGAGATGTACCTGACCCTGCCTTTCGTCGTCGGCCTGGTGAACCTCACCGTGCAGGGCCGCCGGCCCGAGCGCTCCTACGTCAGTGCCCTGCTCATCGTCATCGCCTTTGCGGCCTCCACGATCTTCTTCCTGTACCGCCCCGAGTGGTACCACCTGTTCCCTTACCGCACGTTCCTCGAGAAAGGGCTCCCATAATGGATCCTGTTTACGTCTCATATGCGGCCGCTCGGTGGCTCTCGCGCCATCATCTTGCGCCCGCCGCATACCTCATCCGCGGAGCTATGCGCGCGGTGTTCGCCTGCGACGTTCCGTATGCTGCCCGCATCGGTGAGAACACAGACTTTCCGCACCATGCCCTGGGCGTCGTGATCCACCCTCGGGCCGTGATCGGTACGGGCTGTCACATCGGGCACGGGGTGACCATCGGTGGTCGCAAGGGCATCGAGATAGTTCCTGTGTTAGGCAAGGATGTCGTCGTGGGCTGTGGAGCGACGATTCTCGGGCCGATCACTGTTGGGGACGGCGCGATAATCGGGGCGGGTGCCGTTGTGATCCACGATGTCCCTGCTGGCGCGACGGTCACGGGAGTTCCGGCCAGGATCATCAGGGAGAAGACCGCATGACATGGGCTCTGCAGCGGGGTGCCTCTATCGGTTCACCCAACATGGGTGATGAGCCCCTCGGTATCGAGGCCTGGAAGGTGCAGTTCGGTGTCGGCAAGCAGTAAGGGGCGCATGAGGCTCCTGCTGGGCAATACCTTGGTGTTTGCCTTGGGGGGGTTGGCGGTCAAGGCGGTCTCGCTGGTGCTCATGCCGTTGTATACGACTGCGCTGACGGCTGGTGAGTACGGGACGGCCGAGCTGCTTAACAGTGCGATCGAGATCGTGCTGCCCCTGCTGTCAGCAGGCGTGGTGGAGGCTCTCTACCGGTTCTCTATTGATGACGACGTTCCCAAGGACGAGCTCTTCGCCGGTTCCCTGGTGGTCCTGGGTGGGGGCATCGTGTGCACCGGGGTGCTGTGCGCTCTGGGTAGTGCTGTGTGGGGTATGGAGCATGCGGGGTCCTTCTTCGTTCTGTTCTGCTCCGTCTGCCTGTTCAAGGCCACGACTCAGCTCGCCCGCGGAATGGGCCACGTGCGCCGCTTCGTGGTCTATGGGCTGATCAATGCGCTGGCCATGGTGGCGTCCACCTACCTGCTCCTGGCCCGAGCGCACTTGGGTGTGGAGGGCTACCTGTGGTCCTACACCATCGGCTACCTGGTGGGTGGTCTTGTCGCGTTCCTGGGGTCGGCCGAGTACCGGCTCTTGGCTCCATTCCGAGTCGATCGGGCGCTGCTGCGGCGGATGCTTGTCTACAGCCTGCCGCTGGTGCCCAATCTGCTGTCGTGGTGGCTGGTCAGCGTCTCGGGACGGTATGTGGTCCTGTGGGGCAGCGGCCTGGTGGCCGCCGGGCTCTTCACGGCGGCGAGCAAGATGCCCTCACTCATCAACATCGTGGCCTCCGTGTTCCAGCAGGCCTGGCAGTACTCCACTGCCCGTGAGATCGACTCGCCCGACCGCGGGGCCTTCTTCGGCTCCGTCCTGCGGGGCTACTCGCTGGCCACGCTGACGACCGCGGGCCTGGTCATTGCCCTGAACCGGCCGATCTCCAGGGTGATGCTCCAGGCCGAGTTCTCCGAGGGATGGCGCTACGTCCCCCTGCTCATGCTGGTCGCATCTTTCGGGGTCATCAGCATCTTCTTCGAGAGCTTCTACCAGGCCTTGAAGAACAGCGGCGTTCTCATGGCCTCCACGGTGATGGGGGCGGTGGTCAACGTGATCCTCGGGGTGGCTCTCGTGCCGTTCATGGGGCCGTGGGGCGCCGGCCTGGCCGGGGCGGTGGCCTACGCGCTCATCCTGGTGGTGCGGGCATACGATCTCAGGCGCCGCATCGACCTGCCCATAGACCGCCCGCGCCTCACCTACCAGCTCGCACTGCTCATCGGTATCACCGCGTGCATGTCCTTCGACAGTGGCTCATGGCTGAGCGCGACAGTCTGGGCCTGCCTGATCCTCCTGGCGACCAGCGACATGGCAGTGCTGGTCGCCTGCGCTCGCGCAGTGGCCGCACCGCTGATGCGCAGACTTGGGTGGCGCTGAGCCTGCGCCGCCCAAGCCCCTCACCGCCGTCCGATGCCGCGGTAGCTCCAACCGGCCGCCTTCCAGGCCTGCGCGTCCAGGCAGTTGCGTCCGTCAATGACGTAACAGGTGCGCACCAGGTCGGCCGCCTGGGCGGGGTCGAGATCCCGGTACTCGCGCCACTCCGTACCGATGATGACCAGATCAGTCCCCTCCAGGGCGGACTGCGCGGAGGCAGCGACCTCGTAGGGGCGGTTCGTCCTCTGAGCGAGGATCGGGCCGGCGGCCGGATCGTGCACGACGACCCGCTTGACCATGCCCGACAGCTCCACGGCGAGATCCAGGGCGGGAGAGTTACGCATGTCGTCGCTGTCCGGTTTGAAAGCCGCCCCGAGGACCGTCACCGTGGCGGCGGAGGTGTGCTCGCCGAGGAGCTCTCGAACTGTGCGGATGACACCGGCGCGCATGGTGTCGTTGACCCGATCGACCTCCGCGAGGAAGGCCAGGGCGTCGCCGACGCCGAGCTCGCCGGCGCGGGCCTGGAAGGCGCGGATGTCCTTGGGCAGGCAGCCCCCACCGAAGCCGATACCGGCGCGCAGGAACCGGCGCCCAATACGGTCATCCATGCCGATCGCCTCAGCGAGGGCCGTCACATTGGCCCCCGCGGCGTCGCAGACCTGGGACATGGCGTTGATGAAGGAGATCTTCGTGGCCAGGAAGGCGTTCGCACTGATCTTGACCAGCTCGGCGGTGGCGTAGTCCATGACCAGGCGCGGAGTGTCGGCGGCCAGGATCTGTGCGTAGACCGCATCCATCGTCTCCTGGGCGCCGGCGGCGGCGTCGGGATTCTCTGGCACGCCGTAGACCATCCGGTCCGGACGCAGCGTGTCCTGAACAGCGAAGCCCTCCCGCAGGAACTCCGGGTTCCACAACAGCACCGCCCCGGTCGGCCCGATCAGCCGGGACAGGCGCGAGGCGGTGCCAACGGGAACCGTGGACTTGCCGGCGACCACCTCGAGACCACTGGTGCAGTGCCCCAGGTGAGGGAGCATGGAGGTCACGGCCGCGTCGACGTAAGTCATGTCCGCCGCCCCCGACTCGGACTGCGGTGTGCCCACGCCGATGAAATGGACCTGGGCTCCCTCAATGGCGGAGAAGTCCTGAGTGAAGGTCAGGCGCCCGGCCTCCACGTTACGGGTCAGAAGCCCTTCCAGCTCGGGCTCGAAGAACGGCGCCCTGCCGTTGCTCAGAAGATTTATCTTGTGAGCGTCGACGTCCACGCCCACCACATCATGCCCAAGCTCCGCCATTGATGCAGCGTGAACAGCACCGAGATATCCGCAACCAATCACTGACAAACGCATGGAGGAAGCCTAGGCAGGTATGTGGGGGTATGTCTACCCCTATACCCGCAGGGTCCCCTGGTGAATTCCTCAAATATTTCACCGAGAATTAGGATGTATTCACTGAGTATTCATGCAGCAATCATGGTAGTCGTATTGTCTGAGCTATTCGGATGTGCTTGTGCTCCGAAAAAATATTTAAGAAGAAATCGTTGTGCGGGCCTGGGCCTTGCCGTGAGAGACGTGCGCTCACGTGATTCTTCTGTCAGCCATCGTGGCGGGGGAGTGGCCGGGAGTCTTCGGGGCCTCGGCTAGATTAGGGCTGGGCGGGAGCGCTTGAGAGAGCCTCTGTCCAACCCGCCACGTCGAGTAAAGGATGGCACAGTGCCCGTAGACGATGACTCCAAGCAGGTCAGGCCCGGTGCCGCCTTCGGCATCCCCGAGGGTGCCACGGGGGAGGAGGTCGTCGACGCCGTCTTCGGCCAGGCCGGTATCGACCCCGAGCTCCTGCCCTACCTGGAGGCTGCAGGCGCCCCCGCTCTGGCTGAGGGCGAGGGCCAGACCGTCTCCGTCTTCGAGCTTCAGCAGGCTGGCGCCCAGCGGCAGGCCGACGCCGAGGCCCAGGACCGTGAGGACCTCGAGGCTCTGCGCGAGCTCGTCGCCGCCAACATGATCCCCGGCGGTGACACTGACCGCCTCGAGGAGCTCCTCGCCGAGGTGGACGCCGATGACTCCGACGACTGGGACTCCTGGGAGCCCCAGCTCCCCGACGACTCCGAGGGCGAGCACCTGCGCGACCTGCGAGCCGCCGCCCGCGGTGTCGAAATCTCCGCCCGCATGCGCCAGGTCGAGGCCGAGATCCTCGCGCGCGCTCCCGAGCACCAGGTCCAGCCCTCCCTGGAGCGTGTCGAGGCCGTCCTCGACCTCCTGGGCAACCCCGAGCGCACCTACCGCACCGTTCACATCACCGGCACCAACGGCAAGACCTCCACCGCCCGCATGACCGAGCGTCTTCTGGCCGCTGGCGGCATGCGCACCGGCCGCTTCACCTCCCCGCACCTGGCCACCATCCGCGAGCGCATCAGCCTTGACGGTGAACCGATCAGCGAGGAGGGCTTCATCGCCGCCTGGGAGGACGTGGCCCCTTACATCGCTATGGTCGATGAGCGCTCCCAGGCCGCCGGTGGCCCCCGCCTGTCCTTCTTCGAGGTGCTGGCCGTCATGGCTCTGGCTGCTTTCGCCGACTATCCCGTCGACGTGGCCGTCATCGAGGTGGGCATGGGCGGGCGGTGGGACGCCACGAATGTCATCGGCTCCGATGTCGCCGTCATCACCCCGATCGGGCGGGACCATGAGCGCTGGCTGGGCTCGTCGATCACTGAGATCGCTCACGAGAAGGCCGGCATCATCAAGGACGGCTCCACCGTCATCGTCGCCCACCAGGTCCCCGACGCCGCTGGCGAGATCGAGCAGGCCGCAGCCTCTCATCGGGCCATCGTGCGTCGGGAGCGGGACCCGCAGGAGGACCCCACCTCGCCGGAGGCCGGTGTCCTGCAGGTTCTCGACCGCCAGCTCGCCGTTGGTGGCCAGATGGTCACCTTCGCCACGGCAGCGGCCGTCTACGAGGACGTCTTCGTTCCGTTGCACGGGGAGTATCAGGCCCACAACGCCCTGCTGGCTCTGGCTGCCGCCGAGGCGGTCCATGGCGGGCGCCGGCTGCCCGCGCGCATTGTCGAGGACGGCTTCGCCTCCGTCACCAGCCCGGGCCGTCTGGAGGTGCTGCGCTCCTCGCCCACGGTCCTGGTTGACGCCGGACACAACCCCCACGGCATCGAGGCCCTCACTGGAGCCATCGAGGAGGCCTTCGGCTTCCAGCACCTCGTGGCGGTCCTGGGGGTCATGGCGGACAAGGACGCCGAGGGCATCCTGGCGGGCCTGGAGCCGGCGACCGACGCCGTCGTGTGCGTCCCCATCGACTCGCCCCGGGCCATGGATGTCGACGACCTGGGCGAGATCGCCAGGGAGGTCTACGGTGCCGACCGCGTCGTCGTGAGCCAGCAGCTCGGCGAGGGTGTGGAGCAGGCGGTCGCCTTGTCCGAGGGGTATGACGCCCCGCTGACCGCCTCGGGAATCCTCATTGTCGGCTCCGTGGTCCTGGCCGCAGAAGCCCGCGCCCTGTTCGGCAGGCCCTGAATCGCCCGGGCGTTCTAGCCGGTCACCTGATTTCCCTGGGAGTCGTAGACCGTGACATTCGACTTGTCGAACGAGTTCCCGTTCCAGGTCAGGTCGGCGCTGCCCGTCCCCGAGCCGGTGTGTATCCCGCTGGTGTCCGTCGGGAGCCTCTCGTTGCGCCACTCCACGTGCAGGATGACGCCCCGGGAATCCAGCGAGGTGACGAGCGGTTCGTAGGATTCTGCGCCACTGATCCTGGACAGGTCATAGGAGGCCGCGAGGCTCAGGTCGTTGTCGTAGAAGGCCAGGGAGGGGAAGGTGACCGAGCTGCCGCCGTTGCAGGTTAGTGCCACCACTGTGGTGGCGGTGCCGTTGAGCCTGTAGGTGGCGGAGGCGTCCTCGATTCGGGCGAAGCCGCCGCGGCTCAGGGAAGCCTGTCCGTCGGAGAGGGATACGGGCCCGCTGTCCGTGCATGTTGGGGGCAGTGGCAGTGAGGCATTGAGGAGAGCGTCGCGCCCCGGGGCGGCGTCAGTCGGCGTCGGGGTGGAGGTCTGGGTGGTCGGGGTCGGCTCAGACGGTGATGCTGAGGCGGTTTGCGGCGGTGCCGCTGATGACTTCTGTCCGTCTCCAGGCGTAGAGGGGGCTGCTGAGTGTGAAGCGGTGGAGGCCTCCTGGGTGGCGGGTGAGGCGTCAGTGGATGCGGTCCCACTCGTGCCGCATGAGCTCAGTGCCAGGGCGCACAGAAGCGGAAGGGTGCTGCACAGAACCGCGTGAGGGTGGGGCTGGGAGACGGGCAGACGGTGTGGGCCAGTGGGCTTGCGTCTGCTCACGAGAGGGCATCTTTCTTGTGGAGAGGGCGGGGCGGGGCGCGCTATCGGGTGGCGGTCAGGCTGTACGTGGGGACGGGTGTCCAGCCGCTCGTGATACCGCTTGCAAAAACGATCATATGATTTATAGCACATAACTCCGGGTCGACAACTTGTGCACACAAGTGCATACTTGTGTGCACAAGTTGCCCAGAGGGTGGGTCCTTCGGTTCCATCCTGCTTCCCACAGGAGTCCCGCATGTCATTGACGGACAGCGTCGTCTACCAGATTTATCCCAAGTCCTTCCGTGACTCCACCGGTGACGGTGTAGGTGACCTGCGCGGCATCATCGAGAAGGTCGACTACATCGCCTCGCTGGGGGTGGATCATGTCTGGTTCAACCCCTTCTTCCCCTCGCCGGGCCGGGACAACGGCTACGACATCTCCGACTACTGCGCCATTGACCCAGCCATGGGAACCATGGAGGACTTCGAGGATCTTGTCGCCGCCCTGGGCAAGCGCGGCATCGGTGTCATGCTGGACATGGTTCTCAACCACGTCTCCACCGATCATGAGTGGTTCCAGCGGGCCCTGGCTGGAGACCCCGAGTACCAGGACTATTTCTACCTGCTGTCGCCCAAGGAGGACGGCTCGCTGCCCACCAACTGGGTCTCCAAGTTCGGCGGCCCCGCCTGGGCGCCTTTCGGCGACACCGGCCTGTACTACTTGTGCCTCTACGACCGCACCCAGGCCGACCTCAACTGGCACAACCCCGCTGTGCGCGCCCAGGCCGCGAGGGTCGTCAACTTCTGGCGCTCCAAGGGCGTCAAGGACTTCCGCTTCGACGTCATCAACGTCATCGGCAAGACTTTGCCGCTTGAGGATGCGCCCGCTGGTACCGATGACCGCTACATGTACACCGACGGCCCCCTCGTCCATGACTACCTGCGTGAGCTCTCCGCCGCCAGCTTCGGCCAGGACCCCGATGCGATGACAGTCGGCGAGATGTCCTCAACCACCGTCGAGGCCTGTGTCGGCTACTCCAACCCGGCCAATGGTGAGCTGAGCATGGTCTTCAGCTTCCACCATCTCAAGGTCGACTATGCCAACGGCGACAAGTGGACCCGCGTCCCCTACGACTTCGCCGCTCTCAAGCGCATCCTCAACGAGTGGGCCCTGGGCATGCAGGCCGGCGGCGGCTGGAACGCCCTGTTCTGGAACAACCATGACCAGCCCCGCGCCATCGACCGCTTCGCTGATCCCGTGAACTACCACGTCGAGTCCGCGACCATGCTGGCCACTGTCATCCACCTGCTGCGCGGAACGCCTTACGTCTACATGGGTGAGGAGATCGGCATGACCGACCCCGCCTACCGGTCCATCGAGGACTACGTCGACATCGAGGCCCGCAACGCCTACAAGGAGCTGACAGCCGGCGGTATGGAGCCCCAGGAGGCCTTCGCCGTCGTCCACTCCAAGGCCCGCGACAACGCACGTACCCCCATGCAGTGGAACGCTGAGGTCCCCGGCGCCGGATTCACCACCGGCACGCCCTGGCTACGGCCCACCAACCAGGAGGCCGTCAATGTCGAGCGCGAGGAGGCGCAGGGGCGGATCCTGCCCTACTACCGCCGCCTCATCGCCCTGCGTCAGGAACTGCCCGTCATCTCCCGCGGCGCCTACGCCCCCTACCTCCTGGAGCACGAGGACGTCCTGGCCTACATCCGTGAGCACGAGGGCAGCCGCCTGCTGGTGCTGTGCAACTTCAGTGCCCATGATGCCGAGGTCCCTGTCCCCGAGGACTTCGTCGCCGTCCGCATCCTCATCGGCAACTATGACGGCAACGACTCCTCACGTAGCCCCGGTGGCTTGCCCGCCGCCGCCGACCGCCTTGAGGAGGGGGCGCTTCGCCTGCGGCCCTACGAAGCCATCGCCCTGCTCGCCTGAGCCCCCTGCCCACTGTCCTGCCTCTGTCCTCTGCCCGCCCCGGAGAGCAGCCGAGCCGCCCTCCCCGATACCGCACTCCTCCGCGCCCCGAAAGGAACCCTCCATGTCCGAACCAGATCACGGCCCCGTGGTCCCCATCTCCGCCCCGATGACGGGGACGGTCATCGACCTCACCGACGTCCCCGACCCCGTCTTCTCCTCCAAAGCCGTGGGAGACGGGCTCGGGATCGAGCCCGCCGACGACGGCGCGATCGTCTCCCCGGTGGACGCCACCGTCACCATGGTCGCAGGCACCGGTCACGCCATCGGCTTCAAGAGTGAGTCGGGCCTGGAGAACCTGCTGCACCTCGGTGTCGACACCGTCGAGCTCGAGGGCGCCCCCTTCGACCTGAGCGTCAAGGTCGGCGACACGGTCAAGGCCGGACAAGCCCTGGGCACCATGGATCTTGCGGCCGTCCGCGCCGCGGGCAAGGCGACCACCGCCATCGTGGTCCTGACCAACACGATCACTCACCTGGCCCACCTGAACGTCACCACAGGGGCCGCGGACGCGGGCGCCGCCATCGCCACCGCCACGCTCAAGGTCGAGGGTGAGGCAGCGGCTTCAACAACGGCTTCAACAGAGGCCACGAGCACCGAGGTTGAAGCCAGTACCTCCGACGGCGCACGCACTGACGGCCTTACCGGCTTCGACGCCACCGCAGCCGACATCATCACCGGCATCGGCGGCCCCGACAACGTCCGCTCCGTCCTGCACTGCATCACCCGCGTGCGCTTCTACCTCAAGGACGAGTCCCTGGCCGACGACGAGGCTGTGGCGGACCTCGACGGCGTCGTTGACGTCGTCAAGTCAGGCGGCCAGTACCAGGTGGTCATCGGCCCCGACGTCGTTGACGTCTACGACGCCGTCGTCGCCCAGCTGTCGAACGTGGGGGGCCGGCGAGCAGACCGCCGACGTCGAGGTCGTCGAGCGGCCCACAACCCTGTGGGGATGGGTCAAGTTCGGCTTCTCCTCCCTCATCGGTGTCATCACCGGATCGATGATCCCCGTGGTGGGTATGTTGGCGGCCTCCGGAATCCTCAAGGGTCTCCTGGCACTGCTCGTCCAGTTCAAGGTCGTCACCGAGGCCTCCAACACCTTCCACTTCATCGACGCCATGAGCTCGTCGATGTTCTTCTTCCTGCCGATCATCGTCGGCTTCACCGCGGCCAAGCGCCTGGGCGCCGACCCCATCGTCGTGGCCATCATCGGTGGAGTGCTGTGCTACCCCTCCGTGGTGGACATGTCCAAGAACACCGACGACGTCATCACCGTGGGGCGCACTGTCTTCAATGCCGACTTCTTCGGAATCCCGGTCTCTCTGCCCGCAGGCAACGCCTACGCCTACTCAATCTTCCCCATCATCGTGGGGGCATGGCTCGCCTCCAAGATCGAGCCCTGGCTCAAGAAGGTGCTGCCGGCCGTCATCCGACCGATCTTCGGGCCGCTCATCGAGATCTTCGTGGTGTCCGCCCTCATTCTGCTGGTCTTCGGTCCCGTCGTCATGCTCGTCTCAGGTGGGATCGCCACCGTCATCAACGCGGTGCTGGGCTTCAACTACACGCTCGCGGGTCTGCTCATCGGCGGCTTCTACCAGTGCCTGGTCATCTTCGGCCTGCACTGGGCGGTCATCCCGATCATCTCCTCCGAGCTCGCCAGCCCCGGATACTCCCACCTCAACGCCATCGTCTCGGCCACGATGATCGCCCAGGGCGGTGGTGCCCTGGCCGTCTGGCTCAAGGTGCGTGACGCTCGCATCAAGCGCATGGCTGCCCCGGCCACGATCTCCGCCTTCTGCGGGGTGACCGAGCCGGCCATGTACGGCCTCAACCTCAAGTACGGTCGCATCTTCGTCACCGCCTCGATCGGCGGCGCCGTCGGCGGGCTGCTCACCGGGCTGCTCAACGTCAATATGTGGGGCTTCACCGGAGGCTTCGTCGGATTCCCATCCTTCGTCAACCCCAAGGGGATGGACGCCTCCTTCACCGGCTTCTGGATCGCCGGGAGCGCGGCTCTCCTGGTCTCCTTCCTGTGCACCTACTTCTTCGGCTTCAAGCAGGCCGACTTCGACAAGGAGCGCACGGTCAAGAAGGTCCGCCTCGGCAACCGCGAGCCTGTCGCCAAGTAGGACGGTGGCCTACTGACACGGATGTGCTCAACGAGCCTGTCCCGCTGTCATCAGTAGGTCGGTGGCCCGGAAGCATCCTGAGATGCAGCCGGGCCACCGACCTGTGTCTGTGGACATTCGCGCAGCGCTCGGAGCGCGCGACTCTGTCCGGGGCAGTGCTTTCGGCTCAGCGCTCGGCCGGCAGCCGGTGCGCGGTGTCCTGGAAGGCGAAGTCCACGGGGGAGTGGCGCGAGCGCGTGTACTCGAAGAGAACCCCGGCCGAGTCGAAGGTCACCGAGGAGACGACGACGACACAGTCCATCCCGTCCAGGTGGATGAGTCGGCGATCCTCGTCCGTGGCCCGCTCCACCGTGATCCGCCGAGTCGCGCTGGCCACCCGCACCCCGAGGACCTCCTCCAGATAGGCGTAGATCGAGGACTCGACGATCTGCTGCGTCAGATGAGGAACCATCGAGGTCAGGAAGTAGCTGGTGTCCACGATGAGGGGGACATCGTCCAACAGACGCAGCCGCTTGACTGCGATGATCTCAGCGCCCTCGGTCATACCGGAGGCGCTAGCCATCTCGGCGTCGACCACACCCTCCTCCAAGGAGATCATGTGGGTGCTCAGAGGCATCCGGTTGCGTGCGGCGGCCTCCTGGAGCGACTCGATCCCCCCGACCAGGAAGGTGGAGGTTGCGCGTGGTCGGGAGATCACCTGGACGCCTCGCCCCTGCATCGTCTGGACATAGCCCTGAGCCACGAGCAGAGCGAGCGCCTTGCGCACTGTGTTGCGGGTGCACGCGAACTCCTCGGCCAGCGTGTTCTCCGAGGGGAGCATCTCGAGGAAGCCGTAGGCGCCTGACTCGATGCGCCCGCGCAGGGTCTGGAAGATCTGGTTGTACTTGGCCTGGGCCACGGGGCGGCTCCTCTTCCTGAGGCTTGGTGACGGTCGGTGGACGAGTGGTACTGCACCTGAACCTGTGCATACAAGTATGACGTCGTCGGCCTCCTCCGCGCCACCTGCGGAGGCGTGATCGTTTGTGCTGGTCAAGCGCAACTTTCCGGTCCCAACGAGCGAGGTCATCCGGTGCGTGAGAGGATGGAAAACGAGCGGGCGATGAGCACCTCGTTGGCCTGCTCCGGCGCGTCCCACGAACGTTCCCGGAATGCGTCGGGACCCATCGGGTCCGCGCAGGGCCCGATCACAGCCGCATGGTCGTCCTTCACCCTTGGGTGCATGGCGGTCAGGCCTGGAACCAACACCTGCCAAGACCCGAGAAGGAAACCCCATGTCCTTGGATGCTGCCTGGGCCCTCGACTGGGCCCGTCGCGCCGCCCTGCTGGCCACCGAGAACCGCGCCGAGCTGACCGAGCTGGACCGAGCCATCGGAGACGCCGACCACGGCGACAACCTCGATCGCGGAATGAAGGCCGTGGTCACCAAGCTCAATGCCGCCCAGGAGGCAGGAAACCTTCCGGCTACTCCCGGGGGAGTCCTCAAGCTCATCGCCACCACCCTCATGGCCACCGTCGGCGGTGCCGGAGGCCCGCTGCTGGGCACCGCCTTCCTCAGGGCCGCCCGCTCCAGCGACGCCCCCGCCTGGGGGGCACAGGAACTGGCCCGGGCTCTGGAGGAGGCCACCTCGGGCCTGGAGGCCAGAGGACATGCCACCAGCGGGGACAAGACCATGGCCGACGCCTGGCGACCCGCGGCGATGGCCGCCAAGGAGGCCGCGGAGATCGGAGAGGATGAGATCGGAGTCCTTGCCGCGGCCGCGCAGGCCGCCGCCAAGGGGGCCCAGGACACTGAACCCCTCCAGGCCCGCCTCGGCCGGGCCTCCTTCCTGGGGGAGCGCTCCTGCGGGCACCGCGACCCCGGCGCCCAGTCCTCGGCTCTCATTCTCCAGGCTGCCGCCGACGCCGCCCGCGACCGCTCCTCCGACCCGCTCCTGGTGGTTGAACAGGCCTGAGTCCGACACTGCCATGGCCTGAAGGGGGTCGGACCCGTTATGGTCCACTCGGTCCCTCACCAGCCAACCCAGCAAGGAGACTCCCATGGCCAGCACGTCCGGCACCGGCCGCATCCTCATCCTCATCAAGCCCGACGCCGTCGAGCGTCGCCTCACCGGTGAGATCCTGCGCCGTATCGAGGCCAAGGGATACGCCCTGACGGCCCTGAAGGTCCTCACTCCCACCGAGAAGATCCTCGCCCAGCACTACGCCGAGCACGTGGACAAGCCCTTCTACCCCGGCGTCGTGGAGTACATGACCTCCGGCAGTGTGGTGGCCGCAGTCGCCGAGGGCCAGCGCGTCGTCGAGGGCGTGCGCAGCCTCATGGGCCCCACCGACCCCACCACGGCCGCCCCCGGCACCATCCGCGGAGACCTGGGACGCGACTGGGGCACGCCCGCCATCCTCAACCTCGTCCACGGCTCGGACAGCGACGAGTCCGCCGTCCGCGAGATCGCCATCTGGTTCCCCGAGCTGGCCGACTGACTCCCAGCCCCTCCCGCAGGGCGCCTGACGCCCGCCATGACATGAGATGACGACGGTGCGACTCCCCTCACAGGAGTCGCACCATCGTCATCGGGGCGTGGTCGGTGAAGGCCGGTGAGACCTCTCGCTCAGGCCCGCTCGGCCCTTCTGAGGACCTCCTTGAGAGGGACTCGGGCACCGGTGCGGGTCACGGCCCGGGTGTAGATCGCCGCCGCCACGTGCACCAGCAGTGGCAGGAAGACCAGCGCGATCGCCAGGGCGACCAGCTGCTCGGTCCAGGAGGAGACCCCCAGCACCAGGCGCGCCGGCATCATGAAGGGAGCGAAGGGCGGCAGGTAGGACAGGACCCGGAAGGTCGTGCTGTTGCTGTCCCCGGTGGCCATCAAGAAGCTCAGGACATAGGGGACCATGGAGAGCATGACCAGGGGCATGCTCACCGAGCTGACGTCCTCCTGACGGCTCACGAGTGAGGCCGCGGCCCCGAAGGCGACCGCGAAGATCGCGTAGCCCACGATCATCCACACGATCATCGCGACGAGCACGCCGTCCAGGTTGAGACTGATGTCCGGCATGACTCCCGTGGCCTTCGCGGTGGTGACCCCGACGACGGCGACGAGCCCGGTGGTCAGGACCGAGGCGATACCGATCCCCAGGATCTTGCCGGCCAGCAGCGAGCTGGGGCGCACGCACGCCAGGAGGATCTCCACGATCCGGCTCGACTTCTCCTCCACCACCCCCTGGGCGATGAACTGACCGCCGCCCATGATGGCGAACAGCAGCAGGACGTCGATCGTCATGAGGATCGCGTAGCGCGAGCCGAAGTCGGCCGAATCCCGCTGAGGGGCGTTGAGCACCGTGACCTTGGGCTTGGCGGCGCTGAGCTGGGAGGCCACCTGGGCGGGGTCGCCTCCCAAGGACGCGATCTGCCGGCCCAGAGCCGACTGCTGAAGGAAGGCCGTGGCCCCTGAGACGACCGCGTCGTCGGCTGACTTGTCCACAGTGATGGTGGGGGTGGAGCCGGAGACGTCCAGGACCATGTCCACGTGCGGCGTGCCCTTGGGGGAGTCCTCGGCCAGGACGTCCTTCGCCTGGTGGGCGGAGACGTCAACGAGCTCGATCGTCTTCCCATTGGAGGCGGCCACCTTGTCCAACCCGGCGGCCTGGGTGGGGGTCACACCCTTGAGCCCGACCCGGTAGGCCTGGTCCTGGCCCGAGGTGTAGAGCTTGACGCCGACGATGCCGCCGACGGCGGCGATGAGCAGCACCAGGGTCAGGATGATGGTCGACTTCTTCAGCAGGTGCGCCCGCAGCTCGCGGCTGGTGACCAGGGCGATCTCCTGACGACGAGTAATAGGGCTGGTCCGGTCGCTCATCAGTGCGTCTCCTTCGTCTCGTTGGTGTCTGCGGTTCCCTCGCGGGAGGTGGCGGTCAGCACATCCCGGAAGATCTCGGTGAGCCGGTGGCGCACCGGGCCGAGCTCGCGCACCGTCCCCAGGCGCTGGGCCGTGCTCAAAAGCTCCTGCTCATCGGCTCCCGCCGCGGTGATGACCAGGCGGCCGGCGTCATCGACCTCGACCGTGGGGGCGGGCAGGTTCAAGGAGGCGGCCTGCACCGGCGCGCTGTCCGCGGCCCGCTCGACAACGACCCGCCAGCGGGGCGTCTCGGTGGCCTGCAGCTCGGGAATCGTCCCATCGGCCACGAGCCGGCCCGAGCGGATGATGACCACCCGGTCGCACAGGCGCTCGACGACGTCGAGCTGGTGGGAGGAGAAGAGAGTGGGCACGCCTGCGGCCGCCCGCTCCAGGATGACCTGGCTCATGACGTCCACGGCCACCGGGTCCAGGCCGGAGAAGGGCTCATCGAGAATGAGCAGCTCGGGGCTGCTCACCAGCGCGGCGGCCAGCTGGACGCGCTGCTGGTTGCCCAGCGACAGGCTCTGCACCTCGTCGCCGCGGCGCTCCTCCAGTCCCAGGCGCTCGGTCCACTGGTTCGCAGCCGCCTTGGCGGCGGAGGCGGACAGTCCGTGGAGGCGGGCCAGGTAGATGAGCTGCTCGGCCACCTTCATCCGGGGATAGAGGCCGCGCTCCTCGGGCATGTAGCCGATACCGCGTCGGATGGCGGCGTCCACGGGGGTGCCCTTCCACGTCACAGTGCCGGCGTCGGCGTCGAGCACCCCCATGACGATGCGCATCGTGGTGGACTTACCCGCTCCGTTCGCACCGACGAAGCCGACGATCTCACCGCGGTCCAGGGACAAGGAGAGATCGTCCAGGGCCTGCAGGCTCCCGAAGCGTTTGGACAGGCCGGACAGTTCAAGCATCATGGCTCCTTCGGGCTCGGGGACGAGGCGGGATGGCGAGGCGGGTGCGCGCCGCGTGCCCGGTTCTCTTGATATGGAAAGTCTGCTTGTCTCATGCGGCCGTGTCAAGTTTCTTTGTCGTTTTAGTCCCCGTGAGAACCGTCCGCGCTGTTAGGGTGGCGCTCGTGCACCTCAAGACGTTGACGATCAAGGGATTCAAGTCCTTCGCCTCGTCGACCACCCTCCGCCTGGAGCCCGGCATCACCGCCGTTGTCGGCCCCAACGGGTCCGGCAAGTCCAATGTTGTCGACGCCCTGACCTGGGTCATGGGGGAGCAGGGCGCCAAGAACCTGCGCGGTGGCTCCATGGCCGACGTCATCTTCGCCGGCGCCGGCTCCCGCCCGGCCCTCGGGCGCGCCGAGGTCTCCTTGACCATTGACAACACCGACGGCGCCCTGCCGATCGACTACACCGAGGTCACCATCTCGCGCACCCTGTTCCGCGGTGGCGGGTCGGAGTACCGCATCAACGGCAGCCCCTGCCGCCTCCTCGACGTCCAGGAGCTCCTCAGCGACACGGGCCTCGGGCGCCAGATGCACGTCATTGTCGGGCAGGGGCAGCTCGACGCCGTCCTGAGCGCCACGCCTGAGGACCGCCGCGGCTTCATCGAGGAGGCCGCCGGCGTCCTCAAGCACCGCAAGCGCAAGGAGCGCGCCCTTCGCAAGCTCGAGTCCATGGCCGCCGACCTCGCCCGCGTCGCCGATCTCACCCAGGAGCTGCGCCGTCAGCTCGGCCCCCTGGCCCGACAGGCCGCCATCGCCCGGCGCGCCCGGAGCATCCAGGTCGAGGTTCGTGACGCCACCGCCCGACTCCTGGCCGACGACGTCGTCCAGGCCCAGTCCCTCCTGGAGGCCGGGGACGAGGACAAGGAGGCCCTGGCGCGGCGCCGCAGCGCCGTCGAGGAGGCCGAGCGCGTCGCCAGAGCTCGCCTGAGCGAGCTGGCCGCCATCGAGACCACCTCCGCCCAGCGCCTCGCCCGGGCCGGCAGCACCTGGGAGGAGCTCACTGGTGCGGCCCAGTCCCTCGGGGCGCTCGCGGACGTGGCCGGCGAGCGGATTCGACTCCTGGCCTCCGCGCCCGCCCCGAGCCACGGCACCGATCCTGAGGAGCTCGAGCGTCGGGCCGAGGCCGCGGGCCGGGAGGAGGCCGAGCTCGCCGACACCCTCGAGGCCGCCCGCACCGCACTCAGCGACGCCACCCGGGTGCGCACGGACGCGGAGACTGCCGAGAAGGCGGCGGACCAGGAGCTCTCGGCCGCTCAGCGCCGCGTCTCAGAGCGACGAGAGACCATCGCCCGGGCCGGCGGGCGCGTCGCCTCGGCACGCAGCCGCCACGAGGCCAGCCTGGCCGCCCTCGAGCAGGCGCGCAGCGCGCTGCGCGCCGCTGAGGCTCGCGAGGACAGCGCTC
>ERZ772940.262-NODE-262-length-27297-cov-26.8797_pt1 | contig 27297 bp, 25 predicted proteins | sample MGYA00511682_ERZ772940 | MGnify/ENA primary metagenome ERZ772940 (study PRJEB29015, sample SAMEA2737922) | human oral metagenome | biome: human oral; feature: human-associated habitat; material: dental | place: China | collected 2031 ... | reverse complement strand
GGTGTGGGCACCAACATCGTCCAGATCGCCCGGGCCTTCGGCGCCAGCCAGGTCATCGCCATCGACGTTGATGACGAGAAGCTGGCCCCCATGCTCGACTACGGGGCCACGGCCGTGGTCAACTCCGTCACCCAGGACGCCCGAGAGGAGGTCTTCCGGCTCACTGGCGGCAAGGGTGTGGACGTCTCCTTCGAGGCGCTGGGCATCCCCGCCACCTGGACCACCGCCCTGGACGTGCTGGCCGATGGTGGCCGTATGGTGCCGATCGGCCTGGGGGCCGGCGTGCAGACCGCGGGGGTGGAGATCAATCGCACCGTGCGCCGCTCGCAGTCGATCCTCGGCTCCTACGGGGCGCGCACCCGCCAGGACCTGCCGGCCGTCGTCGACCTGGCCGACAAGGGCGTCATCAACTACCGCGACGTCGTCTCGCGCTGCCTGCCGCTGGAGGAGGCCGGCGCCGGCTACACCGCGCTGCGCAACCGCGAGATCCAGGGGCGCGCTGTCGTCGACATGTCGCTGTGATCCCAGGCGGTCAGGCCCCGGTCGCCGAGGCTTGACCGCGCGCTCTCATCTTCGCGCCTCCTGCTCGGGCCTTGCCGGCTTGAGCAGGAGGCGCAATGCTACTCCGAGCCGAGGTCGGACATGCTCCGTGTCCAAATCGGTGACAAAGGAGTCCGTGGTCCGATCGGACCGTCAACGGAACCGCGGAATCATGCGGTTTCCTATCGGTGATGTGGGCTCGGATTCCGCCTTTGTATCCGATTTGGACATCTTGGCCGCTCCTGCGTCGCTCGGGGAGGGTGGTGTCCGCTTTGCGGGGAGGGATGCACCAGTAGTGAGCGGAGTCGGCACGAGAGCTGGTTCCGTCTGCGTTGCGGGGAGGGGGAGGCATGAGAAAAGGGGCGCCGCCTGTGCGGTGCCCCTCGGTTTGCCATGGCTGCGCGGGCTTCCTTGGCCGCGCAGCCTCGTTATTTCTGTGCCCTTGCTGGGCTGGGTCCGGGTCCTGCGTTGCTTGTGGTGCGTGGTCCGGATCCGGTGGAGCTTCAGTGAGCTCGTTGGAGTCGTCTACGCTCAGCGGGCCTCGAGGAGGTTGATGCCGGTGTAGATGCCCACGCCCATGGTGATCGCGGCTAGGAAGGAGGAGGCGAACATGAGGGTCGGGATGCCGGTGACGGCGCCGACAACGGCCATGACCATGACGGCGACCATGACGGCGATCATGGCGACGGCGAAGGTGAGGCGGTTGGCGTCGGTCTGCGTGCCGGTGGTCGCCTGGGTGGCGGTGGTGGAAGCAGCGGTCTCGACGGTCTGGGTGGGGCGCTCGGTGGTGGTGGTCATGTGAGTGTTCCTCTCGGTGCGTGTCGAGCAGGTCCGCCTGACCGTGAGTCGTGCGTCCCTGCACGACGGTGTGCAGCCCGTGGGCTGGACGGAGGTTTCTCCGTCACGTAGAACTCTAGGAAGCCGCCACCTAATTGTCTAGACAAAGGATCGTGACGTGTGTTGCGCCGATGGTTCGTGGAACACAGGGCGTCGCGGGGAGAGGGGGACGCTCTCGGAGGGGCGTGCCCGAACGCGGTGTCATGGAGGGGATTCCCCGTCCTGGTAGGGTGTTGAGGATATCAACGTCACGCTGGTTTTGATATGGGAGCGCGACCTGGGCGGCAGGAGTGCGGCATCAACCACTGGTCTAGTCATCCTGTGGTGGCGGGTAGCGCCGAGAGGCGTCGTCGTTGCCGGCCAGCAAGGCGGAAGGCGACGGGATGCCGCCCCGGCTATTCTGTTCCGGTGACGACCAGCCAGACTTCTTCCAGCGCCGTCGGCCCCGTCCTCGTGGTGGACTTCGGCGCCCAGTACGCCCAGCTCATCGCCCGCCGCGTGCGCGAGGCCGGTGTCTACTCCGAGATCGTGCCCCACTCCATGGATGCCGCCGCCATGCTGGACAAGCAGCCGTCGGCCATCATCCTCTCCGGCGGCCCCTCCTCGGTCTACGCCGACGGCGCCCCCTCCGTTGACCCGGCCCTCTTCGACGCCGGAGTGCCGGTCCTGGGCATCTGCTACGGATTCCAGGCCATGGCCCAGGCCCTGGGCGGAACGGTCGGACGCACCGGCACCCGCGAGTACGGGCACACCCCCGCCCGCGTGGAGGAGGGCTCCTGCCTGTTCGACGGCACCCCGGACGACCAGGTGGTGTGGATGAGTCACGGTGACGCGGTCCAGGCCGCCCCCGAGGGCTTCACCGTCACCGCCTCCACCTCCCAGACGCCGGTGGCCGCCTTTGAGAACCCGGGCCGTCGCCTCTACGGGCTGCAGTGGCACCCCGAGGTCCTCCACTCCGAGCACGGGCAGGCCGCCCTGGTCAACTTCCTGCACAAGGAGGCGGGACTGCCGGCCACCTGGACGCCGGACAACATCATCGACGAGCAGGTGGCCCGCATCCGCGAGCAGGTGGGCGACGCCCACGTCATCTGCGGCCTGAGCGGGGGGGTGGACTCCTCCGTCGCCGCCGCCCTCGTCCACCGTGCCATTGGCGACCAGCTCACCTGCATCTTCGTCGACCACGGCCTGCTGCGCGCCGGCGAGCGCGAACAGGTCGAGCACGACTACGCCGAGGGCATGGGCATCCGCGTCATCACGGTCGACGAGACCGAGCGCTTCCTGAGCGCCCTGGCCGGCGTCACCGAGCCGGAGGCCAAGCGCAAGATCATCGGCCGGGAGTTCATCCGCTCCTTCGAGGCCGCCCAGCGCCGCGTCATCGAGGCCGTCGGGGCCGAGGGCGGCGAGATCCGCTTCCTGGTCCAGGGGACCCTGTATCCCGACGTCGTCGAGTCCGGCGGGGGAGAGGGTGCCGCCAACATCAAGAGCCACCACAACGTGGGTGGCCTGCCCGAGGACCTCGACTTCGAGCTCATCGAGCCGCTGCGCGAGCTGTTCAAGGACGAGGTTCGCGCCATCGGCCGCGAGCTGGGCGTGCCGGAGAAGATCGTCGCTCGTCAGCCCTTCCCCGGGCCGGGGCTGGGCATTCGCGTCATCGGCGAGGTGACGGCCGAGAACCTGCGTGTGCTGCGGGCCGCCGACGCCATCGCCCGTGAGGAGCTCACCGCCGCCGGGCTCGACGACGAGATCTGGCAGTGCCCGGTGGTGCTGCTGGCCGACGTGCGCTCCGTGGGGGTGCAGGGCGACGGGCGCACCTACGGTCACCCCATTGTTCTGCGGCCGGTCAGTAGCGAGGACGCTATGACGGCGGACTGGACCCGCCTGCCCTACGACGTCTTGGCGCGCATCTCCAACCGGATCACCAACTCCGTGCCGGAGGTCAACCGGGTGGTGCTCGACTGCACGAGCAAGCCCCCGGGCACCATCGAGTGGGAGTGACGGGCGAGTCGGAGCGATAGCCCGCCGCCTGCTGGGCCCCGCCGGTGCAATGCGCCGGCGGGGCCTTGCTGTGCTCGTTGGTGAGCGCGAGCGGGGGGTGTCTACCGGTCCCGCTTGGCTGGCTGGGATCTGCAGATGTGCGGGGCGGCTGCGGGCAGATGGGGCGCTGGGGGTCGGCCCTGCCATCGAGGACTGCGATTCTCGTCGAGGACGTACGTATCCCCCAGATGACTGGGATTCCCCCGCAGTGGTCTGGAGGAGAAGTCAGTCCTCGTAGAGAAAGGACGTCCCCGATCCGGTGAGACCTGGATGTGGATCGGCGATTGCGTGACTACAGGAATGTTGGGTGCTTGTCTGGGTGTTAGCTGGAGCTTTGAAAAATCGCCGACAGATCGATAGTGGTTCTCGAGTCCTGAGTTTCAGTGGAGTTTGACTTCGGGAGTGAATTATTGTTGACGGCTACTCAATTTTAGGGGTTGCTATATTCCTTTGGCTGGATGTATTAATTTGCAGTGGTCGATGTGCGCAGGTGTATGTCCGGCGAGTAGTGGTCATGTCGCTGGTAGTTGCGATGACATTAAGTTTCATTCGGAAGGTTAGTGCTCATTTTGGAATGTAAGAATTCTGAATTCTGCGCCTCTGGGTGTGCTGTCCGGGTGTTGTTCTAGCTACGATGAGTGGCGCAGCGGGTGTCGCTGCATTCGTTTGTCTCGTTTCGACATACTGTCGAATATCAGGAGCCACAATGTCGTACCCTCCTCAGTCCACCCCTCCTCAGCAGTACCCGCCTCAAGATCAGGTTCCTGTGTCGATGCAGCAAGCACCTGCGCCGGTGAAGAAGGGGCGCAACACCGTGGGCATCGTTGCTCTGGTGATGGCGGTCATCGGGTTCATCTTCGCCTGCATCCCTGGGGCCCTCATCGTCGGCTGGATCCTGCTGCCAATCTCCTTCATCGTCGGTTTGGTAGGACTCTTCCGAAAGGGTGAGGCCGTTTGGCCTGCAATCACCGCGGTGATCGTCTCGGTTGTCGGAACCATCGTCGGTGTCTTCGTCTTCCTGGTGGTTGTCGGCAACGCTGTCGATGAGGCGATGTCCTCCACGAGCGCCGTCTCTGCGGCACCGGCTCCCGATGGGGCGTCGTCGAACTCAGGAGGATCGGGTGCTGCGGACTCCGCACAGGGAAAGACTCGGGAGAACCCCTACCCGCTCCGTACCGAGATCTCCAGCAAGGACTGGAAAGTGGTGATCAACTCGGTCACCTTCAACGCTAACGATGCGGTGGCCTCGGCCAACCAGTTCAACGAGCCTCCCGCTGAAGGGAAGGAATACGCTCTCATCAACTACACCGCTACCTACATCGGCAACGACCCAGCCGGAGAAACGCCCGCCTTTGTACTGGTCGACTTCGTGACAGCGGAAGGTGTCACCATTGACGGTGCCGACTCCCTCGTCGCCGCCCCGGATGCCATCGACTCTACGACAGTGCTGTACAAGGGGGCCAGCGTGTCAGGCAACGTTGTGCGCGCGGTGCCGTCGGCCAACGCCCAGGGCGGGGTCCTTGCGGTGACCCCCGGTCTTCTGGCCGACAAGATCTTCGTCGCCGTGAAGTGACGACGGCGGCGCGAACCCGCAGGGCCTGACAGCGGGGCCGGCCACCACCTGGTGACCGGCCCCACTGTTGTGTGGCGGGTGCTCCGCGCCCCTGCGTCCTACAGGGCCGAGCGGGCCCGGGCGCGCCCCACGGCCACGGCGACGGAGAAGACCGCGACGGCGAACAGGGCGCAGATGCCGCAGTCCACGAGCAGGGGCCCAATGACGGCGGCGGACATGGAGGTCGCCTCGTACGCCCCGGAGATCGCTCGGTCCGCCCAGTAGCCGGGCGTGAGCCTCGCCGCCCGGGCGAGCGAGTCGGGTAACCACTCGATGGGCACCCACGCCCCACCCAGGAAGGACAGGGCCATGCCGCCGATGTTGGCGACCGCGTTGGCCGCGTGCTGTCCCAGACCGATCTGCCCCATGAGGAATCCGATCGAGACCGCCACGAGCGTGTAGCTGCCCACGGCCGCAGCGACCACCTCCAGAAGCGGAGCCGACGTCGCCACGCTGCCCAGGCCGAAGGCCGCCACTCCCAGCCCGAAGACCCATAGCCATCCGGCGAGCCCCACCACGAGGCACGCGCCCAGCAGGCCGAGGCTGCGGGAAGTGCCGCTGACCGGGGTGGCCTCGAGGCGGGCGCGCACCTCCCGGCGCCCCAGCGCCGCCATCAGTGTGGAGATCGTGACGACCGCGAAGGCTATGAGCGGGTAGAAGGAGAACCTGGCGTAGGTGACGAAGCTGTGGGACAGAGGCGTGGCGTCCGGGGTGATCCGTTTCGCGGGGGCGGAGTGGTTCATCGTCTCCTTGGCAAGTGCCACGGCCCGGACCGGGTCGTCCGTGGTGGTCGACAGGTAGTCGCTGACCTGCCCCACGTAGGAGTCGGTGCGCACATTCATAAGCGCGCCGGACGCCGACTCGTACCCGATGACCGTGTCCATGCGGGGCGGCTCGGTGCCCTCGCGAGCCGCCTGCTGCAGTCTCTGCCCGTAACCGGCGGGAATGATGAGGATGTAGCTGATGCGGTTCTGCGCGGTGGCGTCCTGGAGGGCCTGCCTGGAGTCCTCAAGCGGCTGAGCCTCGCCGACGGACTCGACGTAGCCCTTGACCCCGCGGGAGATCGTGGAGCCGTCGCGGTCGATGACGGCCACACTCGCCGTGGCGGCCGTGACCTCATCGGAGCTGTCCTCGGACTTGGCCATCCCGGTGAACAGACCGAACAGGCTCAGCACCACCAGGTAGATGAGGATGTACAGCCGGTGAGCGGCCACAACTCTCACACATGTCTTAAAGGTGCTCATGGGTCATCCTCCTGGCCCGGATCAGGGCGATAGTCAGGAACAGGCACGTCATGCCCAGCAGGACCGCGCAGCTGCGGGCGAAGGGCGCCAGAGAGTCGTAGTACAGGAGCCCGTAGAAGCAGCGGGCCGTCTGCCACAGGGGATTGGCCTGCGCCAGCAGTGGTGCGTGCTGCTCGATGGAGCTGGCCAGGGACTGGGCCGCGGGCCCGTACATGCCGGTGAACAAGGACAGCAGGGCCGGGAAGCCGGAGACTATCCCGGTCTCCAGGCGACCCAGCGTCCCCAGGGCGGCTCCCGCTGCGCTCGCCATGAGGCTGCAGACCCCGATCGCCATGAGGCACAGCAGCACATGGGGCCCGAAGTCCACGCCCACGACCGAGGCCATGAAGGCGAAGGCGATGAGCAGGCAGGCGAACACGCACACCCAGGAGGCCGCGAGCGTGGCCGTCAGGACCTTCCACCGGGGCAGGCCCGCCAGGGTCTGCCTGGCGCCCACCGGTGAGACGGCCATGATTCCCTTCACGGCCACCATGGCCACGGTCGTTCCCATGCCGCAGGCGAAGGCCAGCAGCGCGAAGTAGTAGTGGGTCTCCGGCTTGACGGGGGAGGGCGTCACCGAGATCGAGTGGGTGAAGGACTGGTCGGTCTCCAGCGCGGCCAGCTTCTCGGGAGCCGCCCCCGCCTTGGCTAGGGCCTCGTACTCGGCCTGCCTCTGGGTGTAGGAGTCCATGACCACTCGCAGGACCCGAGTCGTCTCGGCCTCGTTGCCCTGCTGAGTCACGTGCAGCACGGGCTCGCTGCCCTCGACGGCGAGGTACCCGTTGGTCTCTCCCCGTTTCGCGGCGGTCTCGGCCTGCGCGACCGTGGAGTGGGTGACCTTCGTGATGAGGTGATGATCGGCGTCGTCGGCGGAGATGCGCTCCACGACGGCGTCCAGCCCCGGAGCGGTCCGGTAGGCCTCATCCTGGACGACGCCGAAGCTCATGGGGGTGGCTTCGAAGGCTTTCTCCAGGTTGGAGAACATCGCCATGAAGATGAGGGACAGGACGATGGGGAAGCCGAGCGTCCATACGAGTAGGACGCGGTCTCGCAGGAGCCTGAGCACTTGGTACAGGAAGACGGTCAACATCTCAGGCCGCCTCGTCTCGCAGGGCCCGCCCGGTGATCTCCAGGAAGACGTCGTTGAGGGTCGGGGGCTCGGAGGTCACCCGGCCGCAGGTCGCCCCCGCGGCATCCAGTGCCCTCATGACATCGGTGAGGTTGTGAGCCCCGGGGGAGCACTCGATGAGCACCTCACCGTCCTGGTAGGCGGCCGTGCGCACATGCTCCAGGCGGCGCAGGCCCTCCAGGGCCTCCTCGCCCAGCGGGGCGGGGTCGACGACCTCCACGCGGATGCGCTCACCGGTGCCGATCATGGCCTTGAGCTCGTCGGAGGTGCCGGAGGCCACCTGACGGCCGCGGTCCATAATGACGATCCGGTCGCACAGCTGCTCCACCTCCTCCATGTAGTGGCTCGTGTAGATGACGGTGGCACCGCGCTCGTTGAGACGCTTGATGCCGTCGAGGATGGCGCCCCGGCTCTGCGGGTCGACGGCGACCGTGGGCTCATCGAGGAAGATGAGGTCGGGGCCGTGGGCGATGCCGCAGGCGATGTTGAGGCGGCGCAGCAGGCCGCCGGAGAGCTTCTTGGGCTTGAACCTCACGAACTTCTCCAGGCCGACGAAGGCGATCGCTTCGGCCACCAGGCGGCGCCTCTCGGCGCGGTCACGCACGTAGAGGGCGCAGAAGGCGTTGACGTTCTCCGCCACCGTGAGCTCATCGAAGACGGCGACATCCTGAGGCACCACGCCGATGCGACGCTTGAGACCGTAGGAGGTGGGCGTCATCGGCTCACCGAAGACGCGGATCGAGCCCTTGTCGTAGGTGAGCAGCTGAAGGATGCAGCTGATCGTCGTCGTCTTGCCCGAGCCGTTGGGGCCGAGCAGCCCCAGGACCTGGCCGCGCGGGATCGTCAGAGACAGTCCGTCCACCGCGACCAGCTCCCCATAGCGCTTGACCAGGGAGTCGACCTCCACCGCCAGGCCCGCCTCGTGGTTCTCATCCTCGCTGTCCATTTCGGCTCCTTCCTTTGTTCTGCCGGTGGTCCCCGGCTCATGGCATCCATGGTCGCGGGGCGCGGTGGCGCTCAGAAGTGCCTGTTGTCATGACTGCGGCCGGCCCCCATGACTTCTGTCATGAGATGCCGGAACGAGTTCCCTAACGGCATGCCGGGCCCACGAGCGCCGGCCACCGACCGATAATCGAGGGGTGAAGGTTCTGGCCGACAAAGGCGTGCTGCTGTGCGGTTGCCTCCTGCTGGTCCTGCTCGTGGGGCAGGCGAGGACGGCCGCCGTGATCTGGCTGATCGCGGCCGTGACCGTCGCCGGCCTGAGCATGACCGTCGATCAGCGACGGTGGGGCATCGCCGTCCCGGCTGCCTACCTCCTGGTGGGAGCCCTCTCGGTGGACTCCGTGGCTGGGGTTCCGCTGGTCGTCTACACCCTGGCCCGCCTCGGCGCGCTCGGGACCCGGCACGAGCGAATGGCGGCCGTGGCCGTCTGCATCCCCTTCGCGGCCGTCATGGTCACGCGGGTTCGGGACATGCCCGTGCTGGCCCTGGCCCTGGTGTTCTGTGCGCTCGCGGCCCTCCTGGCGCTGCGCACCGTCCAGGAGGAGGCGGCGCGAAGGAGCCTGCACGTGGTGCGCGACGACCTGCGCGAGAAGGTCCTCACCCTGCAGGACACGAACGCCCAACTGCTCCAGGCCCAGGACTACGAGCTGCGCGCCGCCGCCCTGGCCGAGCGCACCCGCATCGCCCGCGAGATCCACGACGGCGTCGGCCACCTCCTGACCCGCCTCCTGCTGCAGGTCAAGGCCCTCCAGGTCGTCCACCGCGAGGAGCCCGGCGTCGTCGCCGACCTCACCACCCTGGACAGCGGCCTCGACGAGGCCCTGGACTCCATGCGCCGCTCCGTCCACGCCCTGTCCGACGACGGCGAGGAGCTGGCCACCTCCCTCAACCTGCTGGGCTCGCGCTGCGGCATCGAGTCGGTACGTGTGGACTGCTCCACCGAGGCCGAGCCGCCGGCAGTGGTGGCGCGCTGCGTCGTCGCCGTGGTGCGCGAGGCCCTGACCAACGCTGCCCGCCACGGTGGGGCTCGCTCGGCCCGTGTGGCCGTCACCGACTACCCTGCGTTCTGGCAGGTGACGGTCGACAATGACGGCATCGTTCCCGCCGAGGGGGAGCCGGCCGCCGCTGGCCGCGGCGGCTCGGGCCTGGGCTTGCGCTCCATGACGGAGCGGGTCGAGGCCCTGGGTGGCCGGGTGCGCATCACCCCGCGGCCACGGTTCACGGTCTTCGTCACGATCCCCAAGGACGGACAAGGGAAAGAAGGAACATCATGAGGGTCCTCATCGTCGACGACGACGCACTCGTCGCCCAGTCCCTGTCCACGATCCTGTCGGTCGAGGACGACGTCGAGGTCGTCGGCCTGGGCTGCTCGGGACCCGAGGCCACCGAGCGCTACCGGGAGCTGACCCCCGACATCCTCCTCATGGACATCCAGATGCCCGGCGGGGACGGGCTCAGCGCGGCCGAGCAGATCCTGGCCAAGGACGCCGGGGCGCGCATCGTCTTCCTCACCACCTTCTCCGACGACGAGTACATCGTGCGAGCCCTCAAGATGGGCTCGCGCGGCTACCTCATCAAGCAGGACGTCGCCCAGGTCGCCCCGGCGCTGCGCTCCGTCATGGCCGGGGTGTGCGTCCTGGAGGGGGAGGTGTTGGAGCGCAGCACCACCATGGGGCTGGGCGGGCGCACCGGAGGACGGGAGCAGACCGAGGCGGGCCCGGGAACGTCCGCCAAGAACCTGCGGAGCACCGCCTTCGCGGCCTTGACCGACCGCGAGTACGAGGTGGTCGAGGCCGTGGCCGAGGGACTGGACAACGCCGAGGCCGCGGCGCGGCTGTTCATGAGCGAGGGCACGGTGCGCAACCACATCAGCGCGATCCTGGCCAAGCTCGGCCTGCGCAACCGCACCCAGGTCGCGGTCATGTACTACCGCTCCGCACAGACTGGGTGAGCCGGGCCAAGAAGCGCGGTCTCGACCTGGATGAGTTCTTCGCCGTCGACGTGTCTCCAGCGAGTATGCCAGTATTTGTTCGCCTGGTCAATTAACGCCACATGCCGGATCGAAACGGCGCCACATGCCGGACTGGATGGGCGCCACCTGGAGGATCAGAACGGTGCCGGCTACCGGTTAACGGTGTAGGAAAGCCGGTGTTCTCGGTGCAACAACCTGTTTCTCGACGTCGGAGCGGGGCTGTGGTTACCTGATGAGCGTAGCCATGCAGAGGGCTGCGGAAGAGAAAGGGACCAGCATGAGTATCGGAGAGGTCATTAGCGCAGCCCGGGAGGCTCAGGGGATGACTCAGAGTGACCTGGCGGGCAAGGTCCTTGTTACCCGCCAAGCCGTCTCGAGGTGGGAGACCGGGGTGACGACTCCAGGTGTCGATATGTGCAAGCTCCTCGCCGGCGCGCTTGATGTTCCAGTCACACGGCTTCTGGAGATGCCCCCGGAGCCGTGCTGCCAGAGCTGCGCTCTCCCCTTGGGCAAAGAGGCGGACTACGGTGCCGAGTCCGACGGTACGAAGTCGGAGGAGTACTGCACCTGGTGCTATCCGGACGGGGCCTTCGCTGGAGAGGAATCGCTCGATGCCTTCATCGAGCACGCCGCCCCCTATATGGCCGAGGGGGTCGGTGTCTCTCGGGACGAGGCCATCTCTTACCTGGCTGTCGTCCTACCGACTCTCAAGCGGTGGGCTCCCCGGTGACGAGGCGGACGAGACTGCGGCGCTCCAGGTGACCCTGTCGACCGGAAGCTAAGCAGAGTCACCTTCTTCTATGACGCGCCATGTTCCTGCTCGAGCGCTCCCCTCTCTTCTCAGACGCCCCGCGCGGCGCAGGTCGGAGACAATACGTTCCGCTGTTCTGTGCGCGCACTCTAAATGGCCTGCCAGATCGACAATGGTTGCACTCGGGTCAGCTTTGAAGAACGAGAGTGTCCGTTCCTCACGATCCTGGGCCGGAGAGTCTGATGCGTAGGGGATGAGCGCATCTCTGATAATCGTGAGCATGAAGGTGACAAAGGAATCGCTCGTCCCTGCCGTGTTGGAACTCGCGATCGCTGCGTAGTAGTCGGCCTGGCGTCCGCGGATCACACTTTCAATCGGTAACCAGGCCAATGGGGATCGCCAGTGGGACAGCAGCAGCGTGTGCCATAGGCGGCCGGTGCGGCCGTTGCCGTCCGTGAAGGGGTGGATGAACTCGAACTCGTAGTGGAAGATGCAGGATACCAACAGAGGGTGAAGGTCGGTTGACGACATCCAGCCGAACAAGTCGCCCATGACCTCGGGGATGTACTGTGCTGGTGTCCCTGCGTGGACGAGTCTGCTCCCCTGAAAGACGCCGGCGTTCCCTGAACGGTATCGTCCGGCGTCGTCGATGAGCCCGCGCATCATGACACCGTGAGCTCGCAACAGGTCATCGGCAGAATGAGGGTTGAGATCATCCATGAGCTGATATGCGAGACGGGCGTTGTCCACCTCGAGAATCTGCTCGGCGGGACCAAGAACCCGTTTGCCGTCGAGGATTGCTGTGACCGTCTCACGTGAGAGCGTGTTCCCCTCGATCATGAGGGAGGAATGGATGGTGGTGATGCGCAGCTCGCGGTGAAGGACAGGGCTTGTGCTGAGAGGGGAGGTTGTTCCCAAAGCGCCGACGAGTTCGGCGATCTCCATGCAGAGTTCGTCGATCTCGGCGGTGCGGTTCAGCGGTGGCTCGTAGCCCATCTGTTCTCCTCTGAGATGCTCTCGGCTTGCCGGGAGACCGTGATGTTGTCGGTGTGACGACGATTACCGCCACACTTTACCGCCAATGGCGGTAATGAGGGGGCGTGGATGGGTCAGGCGAGCTCGCCGGTGACGATGCGGACCAGATCGCGGCGTGCCCGGCGCCCCTCCGGGGTGGGGAACATCGGGTAGACGTGATTGAGGTTCTCGCCGACGTGCAGCGTCGAGTCCACCCCGGCCTCCAGGAGCTTGGCGTGGAAGAGCGCATTGTCCGGCAGGAAGATCTCTCGAGTCCCCACGAAGGTCGTCACCTTCCTCAAACCCGACAGCTCGCCGTAGATGGGGGAGAGGTGCCAGTCGGTCGCCGGGGTACTGCCCGCCCAGGAACGGCCGATCTCGGCGAGGGGCTCGGGAGCCATGAGCGGGTCGGCGTCGACGTAGTCGGCGATATCCGGGTTGGTGTTGGTGATGTCGACCCACGGCGAGATGAGTGCGAGCTCGTCGGGCTGGGCGTCTCCGGCCTCGGCCAGGGACAGGGCGATGACCACTGCCAGGCCCCCGCCCGCGCTGTCCCCCATGAGGACGATCCGCTTGCCCGGGTTCTCCGCCACCGTGCGCCGATAGAGCTCCAGCACCAACCGGTGCGCCTCCTGCCAGGTGTGGTGGGGCGTCAGCGGGTAGAGCGGCATGACGACGTCGGCCCCCGCCCTGCGGGCGAGATGATCGACCAGGTGGGCGTGCGCCGAGTTGGCCGTTGAGATGTAGCCGCCACCGTGCAGGTAGACGATAACGGCCTTCGACGGCGTCCGCGGGCGGAGGTAGTAGACGGGCATGCCGGAGTCCTCGCGCCGCTCCAGGTCGTAGAAGAAGCGCCCCCAGGCCGGGAAGGTGACGGTGCGGGCAGGCTCGGGGCGGTTAGCCAGACGCGCGATCCGCTCGGTCATCGGAATGCGGGCCGCCAGTGTCTTGATCGGCCGGGTGCCGTACTCCGCCAGGCTCGCCGCGGCCGAGCGGCCATAGCGCCTGTGGGAGTACAGGCTGAAGGCCCCCACCGTCAGACCCACACTGGCCGCGCCGACGGCGATCCTGCTCCCGCTGACTCTCCTGGGCGCCTCCATGATTCCTCCACTTCGCAGGGCCTCGAACGCGGTCCGAAGAGTTTTCCGGATCCGGGGCCGCCTCGCTCATCGTAAGCGCCAGAGTTCCGTCACCGCCGGGCGAAGGCGGCTCGTTCACTCCGTGCGGAGTTGGGGCGCGGCTGAGAGAGGGGCGCTGCGAGGCCGGGCGGTCCCCCTTGAGCCACCGACGATGGTGGGCGGGCACGGCAGAACGGCGAGGAGGGTGGAAACCTGACGTCCAGATGGCCGGATTGCAATATAGTGGACGTCCGGCAGTGCTGATCTGGTTGGTGCTGTCTGATTGAATGCGATCTTGAGTGAGGTGTCTTCCTGTGGCCGGAGCGCAGTTGATGCTCATCCTATTGGCTATTGTTACGGCATTGCTGGGATTGTGGCAGATGGTCAACCCGAGAGGGAATTGGCGGGCGACGGAAGGATGGAAATATCGTGACCCCGATGCTAATGAGCCCTCTGAAACCTCGTATGGTTTACGGAGTCTCGGGGGTTTCTTTACCATTGTGATGGCGGCGGTGCTGGCTGGATTTGGTATGCAGGCGGGCAGTCTGGGGTCGTCGAAATCGGGGAGCTCAGCCGATGCTACGTATTCCGATTCTTGCGATAGCTACGCCTGGTATTGCCATAGCGATGACTCCTCCCCGGCTCCTCGTCCTACTGCCTTAGGACAGGCTGTGGATCCTTTCTCCTCGGCTGCGGCGAGCCCGGTCGCCGGCGGGGAGCCCGTCACGCTCTTCACCCCGGTGGTCGAGGGTGAGGTCCAGCGCGATCAGTCGGACTCCTCGAAGCAAATCGGAGTCAAGCCGGTCTACTACCCGTGGACAGCGAGCGACCAGCCCGCAGCCTTCGCCTCCGCCGCGGTCATCGACTCCAAGGTCGCCTTGGCGACTCTCGATCCGGCGCAGGCCACAACCCAGGGGGCTGGAGCCGGCGTGCTGGGGGAGAGGACCTACATCGTGGTCCAGCTCAGCCGGCCCGCCTGTGCGATCACGTCGGCCAGTGCCTCCCTGTCGAATGATCAAACCTACATCTCGATCTCGGTCTACGGGATATCCGACCTCAGCCGCTGCGGACAGCCGACCGAGGGTGCTTACGTCGCCATCCCTCTCAGTGACGAGCTGGTCCAGGCGGCACGGAACTACCAGGCGCCTGTGTACCATCCGCTGGCGGCTCCGAGTCCCACGCCCGGGTCCTATGGGCGCACTCCGGATCCGGCCTCAGGAAATGCGTGGTCGAGTGGGTACCTCAGCGGTGACTACAAGCCCACCATTTTCGAGTCCAGCGATCGAGGAGAGTTCACTGAGATATGGAAGGACCCTGTCACCGATGCTGAGATTGAACCCCATAGGCTCGTCCCCTGGGTCGCCCCCAGCTCATCATGAGCTGTACCGTGGGTATCTTGTCACAACACGTCATGAAATAGGTGCGTATGGACACTCATGAGACCGACCATCTTGCCGCCGTCCGTGCTCTCGCCCCCGAGTGCATGGTGCTGCTGCGCTCCGACGGTGCCTTCCCCTTGGCTGAGCCGGGCGAGATCGCCCTGTTCGGCTCCGGTGCGCGACACACCATCAAGGGCGGAACCGGCAGCGGAGACGTCAACTCCCGCCACGTCACCACCATCGAGGAGGGTCTGGAGGCGGGCGGCTTCACGATCGTCTCCCGGCCCTGGCTGGAGGCCTACGATCGTGTCCGAGCTCAGGCCCACGAGGACTTCGTCGCCGGTATCAGGGCCGAGGCCGCCGAGCGCGGCGTCCCCGCCATCATGGTCGGCATGGGCTCGGTCATGCCCGAGCCGGAGTACACGATCCCCCTCGACATCCAGGCCGGCACCGACCCACACGCAGCCGTCTACGTCCTGTCCCGAACCTCCGGGGAAGGCAGCGACCGCACCCCCGAGGCCGGTGACCTCAGGCTCACCGACACCGAGGTCCGTGACATCCTCACCCTGAACGGGCGCTTCGAGCGGTTCCTCCTCGTGCTCAACGTGGGTGGTGTCGTCGACCTCAGCCCGCTCGATGACGTTGCCAACATCCTCCTGCTCTCCCAGCTCGGCGCCTGCACCGGTGATGCTTTCACCGACGTCCTCCTGGGAAGGGCCTACCCCTCCGGAAAACTCGCCACCACCTGGGCCGCCTGGGATGAGGCCGACCAGATCGGCGACTTCGGCGACCCGGACGACACCCACTACCGCGAGGGCCTCTACATCGGCTACCGCTTCTACGACTCGGTCGGCAAGGAACCGCTCCTCCCCTTCGGATTCGGCCTGGGCTACACGACCTTCGACGCCCAGACCCGTCAGGTGAGCCTCGACGGCGCCCGCGTGAGCATCGACGTCGACGTCACCAACACCGGCGGCTACCCGGGTAAGGAGACCATCCAGGTCTACGCCAGTGTCCCAGCCGGACGCCTCGACCAGCCGCTCCAGGCACTCGCCGGTTTCACCAAGACCGACGAGATCGCCCCCGGCGCCACGGCACGGATCACCGTCGACGTCGACCTGACCGACCTGGCCACCTACGACGAGGCCTCCCATGCCACGACCCTGGAGGCCGGGCGCTACCTGCTGCGGGCGGGAACCTCCAGCCGGCACCTCAGTCCCGTCGCCGTCGTCGAGCTCGCCCAGGACGCAACCGTGCGGCACCTGACCGGTGACCTGGGGGAGCCCGGCTTCACCGACTGGAGGCCCGAGGCGCCGATCCTCCTCGACATCCCGGCAGGCCTGCCGGTGCTCGCCGTCGACCCGGCCCACCTGCGCCGGCCGGACCACGCCGAGCCCGATGAGCGGGTAGCGCCGGAGGACGTCAGCAAGGCCCTCACCCTGGCCAGAGGGCTCTGCGACGACGAGCTCACCTACACCGTCCTGGGGGACTACCGCAGCGGTGAGGAGTCCGGCTCCGTCATCGGGGCCGCCTCCACTACCGTCATCGGTGCGGCGGGCCAGACCACCACCCGGATCCCCGGCCTGCCCAGCATCATCATGGCCGACGGGCCCGCCGGCCTGCGCCTGGCCCCCACCTACGGGGTCGACGCCGAGGGCCCCTTCTCCCTGGGCGACTCCAGCCTGCCCGCCGCCTTCCTCGAGCTCATGGACGACGCCGGACGCGAAGCCCTCGGCATCGCAGACGCCTCCGAACCCCGCGAACCCACCGAGATCCGTGAGCAGTACACCACCGCCATCCCCATTGGCACCGCGCTCGCCCAGTCATGGAGCCCGGCACTGGTCGAGCGCCTCGGCGACGTCGTCGGGGCCGAGATGGAGCGCTTCGGCATCCACCTCTGGCTCGCCCCCGCCGTCAACCTGCACCGCAGCGTCCTGTGCGGACGCAACTTCGAGTACCTCTCCGAGGACCCGCTGCTGGCCGGACGCATCGCCGCCGCCATCACCCGCGGGGTCCAGACCCACCCGGGGCGGGGCGTGACCATCAAGCACCTGGCCTGCAACAACCAGGAGACCAACCGCCTCAACTCCAACAGCCGGGTCAGCCCCCGAGCCCTGCGCGACCTCTACCTGCGCGCCTTCGAGATCTGCGTGCGCCAGGCCCGCCCCGCCGCCGTCATGACCTCCTACAACCTCATCAACGGCGTCCACACCTCCGAGTCGGCCCAGCTGCTCGAGGTGATCCTGCGCCGGGAGTGGGGCTTCGACGGACTGGTCATGACCGACTGGGTCGTCGACGGCATGACCCGCAGCGACATGAAGCACCCGCGTGCCACCGCGGCCGCCACCATCAAGGCCGGCAACGAGCTCTTCATGCCCGGAGGCGAGACGGACCGGCAGGACCTCCTGGCGGCCCTGGAGCGGGGAAGCACAGGCCATGGGCCGGGTGGCCGGACCGAGCCGGACGGCGGAGGCGCGGCCCTGACGCGCGACGAGCTCGAGACGCAGGCCGCCCGCGTCATCCGCTCGGCCTGGAGGATAGCCACGATCTCGACATCCTGATGCTCGTGCTGTAGAATTAATCGAAGGATTCAGCAGCGGGGGGTGTGATGCCGACGATCAAGCCAGTATCAGATCTGAGGAGCTACACCGACGTTCTTAAGGATGTTGCGGAGGGTGCGCCTGTTTTCCTCACCAAGAATGGTCATGGGAGGTACGTCCTTCTCGATATGAAGGACTATGACCGCATTAAGGCGGGTGGTCGTCTTCTCCGAGAGGTCGAGGCGGGTCGGATTTCTGGTGAGGAGCAAGGGTGGGTTAGTGCTGCAGACGTGCGTGCGCACTTCGTCGCACGGCGGGATTCCGCCCATGAGTGCTGAGATCGTCTACTCCACTGATGCTCTCATTGATCTTGATGAGGCCTGGGATTTCACGGTTGAGACCTCCGGCGACCCGGACTTAGCGTTTCAGCAGGTGGATGCCCTGCTTGAGGCGGTCGAAGGGGCTCGTGGCTTCCCGTTGGCCGGGAGTAGGTTGGATGTTGTTGTTGGCACGCCAACTGATAGTCGCTATGTTGTGGCTGGTCGTCTGCTGGCTGTTTACAGCATTGAAGAGCACTTCATTCGGGTGGATCGGATCTTCGATACTCGGCAGGACTGGGTCTCTGTGCTCGTCCGGCGTGGCTGAGATCCCGTGTTTTGGGAGGACTGCTGGGGCCTGTCGCTGGGGCATTGAACGTGACATGCTCAGCAGGAGCCACCTGCACATCGTAAGGAGCCCTCCATGGCGCTGACACCTCAAGCACGTGAGACCTTCACCAGGCTGTTCGGGGTGGAGCCCCAACCTCACCCCACGGACCCCGAGCTGTTCGACATCCTCCAGAACGGGATCTTCGACGAGGCCTTCTCGGCGGGCGTCCTCACGGACGTCGAGCGCGAGCTGCTCACCATCACCGCCCTGACCGCCATGCAGACCCTCCCGCAGCTGCAGGCCCACGTGGGGGCCGCCCTCAACATCGGAGCCAGCCCGCTCCAGCTGCGCGAGACCATCTACCAGTGCGCCCCCTACATCGGCTTCCCCAAGACCCTCAATGCCATCGACATCGCCAACGGGGTCTTCGAGGCCAACGGCATCTCCCTGCCCCTGGAGAATGCCGGCACCGTGGATGCCACTGACCCCAGTGCCCGCGAGCAGGCCGGCGCCGCCATCCAGGCCCCGCTGTACGGCAACGAGGTCAAGGAGGTCTTCTCCGCCCTGCCCGAGCCCTTCGACGAGTTCGTGCCCCACCTGCTGACCTCCTCCGCCTTCGGTGACTTCGCCACCCGTGGCGGCCTCGACGTCGCCCAGCGCGAGCTCATCAGCCTGGTGTCCATCGCCGCCATCGGCGCCACCACCCAGTTGCGCCCGCACGTTGCCGGGGCGATCCGGGCTGGTTCCTCCTGCCAGAAGGTGGCCGCCGCCCTGGTCCAGGTCATGCCCTACATCGGAGGCCCCTACGCCCTGTCCGGGCTCGTCCTCGTGGCCCGCTATGACGAGAGCGCCTCTGCAGAGGTCTACCGCTGAGAAGAAGGTCCATGTGAGTCGACATCCTTCACGGTTGCTGCGGTTGTGCGGTGAGTGTCAATCAGCGAGATGAGCCTCGCGCAGGACGGCGATACGCCTGACGAGGTCGTCGGGATCCGTGCCGATCCTGGGGGCGTTGGGGGCGGTTGACGGGTCGATGCGTGCGCCGAGACGACCGAGCTCGATCAGCAGGGGGACCGTCGCCAGGCCCTGCTCGGTCAGCGAGTACCTCCCCTGCTTGCCGCGGGCGACCTCATTCTTCGTGAGGAAACCCGCCTCCACCAGGTCGGCCAGTCGGCGGGACAGGACAGGGGCGCTGATGCCCTCCTCGCTGCCGGTGAGCAGCTCGCGGAAGGAACGTCGGTCATTCAGGACGATGTCTCGCAGAATCAGCAGGCTCCACCTATCGCCGAGCATCTCGAGGCTGCGGTTGATCGGGCAGGCGGAGCGGGGTCGGGGGATCATCGCGCCCTCCTTCCGTGGTAGTTGCATTCTGTTACTGGGTAGCATATCGTCTTCCTTGAGTGGTAACACAATGCAACTAGAAGTCTGGTGCTGCGGCACAGGAAGGACACCACGTGAAGGCCTTCGTCCTGAAGAAGTACGGCCACCCTCTGAGTGCCGTCGACATGCCCGTTCCCGAGCCCGGACCCCATCAGGTCCTGGTGCGGATGGTCGCCTCCGGCGTCAATCACGCCGATGAGCGCACCCGCACCGGTGAGTTCAAGGCCGTCTTCCGGCTCGACCTGCCCAAGGTGATGGGAGGGGAGCTGAGCGGTGAGGTGGTCGCCGTCGGCTCTCAGATCGCAGGGCTCGCCGTCGGCGATCAGGTCTACGGCTACACCGGCGTGGTGGCGATGGGGACCTGGGCCGAGTTCGTCGTAATCGATGCCGACGCCCTCGCCCCCGCACCCCGGAGTATCTCTCTGGCTCAGGCGGCCTCCCTGCCGGTCGTCGCCCTGACCGCATGGCAGTCGCTGGTGACGATCGGCTGCCTCCAGCCGGGCCAGACAGTCCTGGTTCACGGCGGCGCCGGCGGAGTGGGGTCGGCCGTCATCCAGCTCGCCAAGCACCTGGGAGCCACTGTCGCCACCACGGCCTCGGCCTCCAGCGCCGAGACCGTCAGGCAGCTCGGCGCGGACATCATCATCGACTACCGCAGTGAGGACTTCGTCCAGCGCCTGGCGGAGACCCCGGTGGACATCGTCGTCGACACCCAGGGCGGCGAGATCACCTCACGGTCCTTCCAGGTCCTGCGTCCGGGCGGGATCGTGGTGGGTATCGCCGGCACCCCCGACCCGTCACTGGCCGATCAGGCCGGCGCCGGGCCGCTGGTCAAGGTCGCGCTGTCCGCCCTCAGCCTCAAGGTGCGCCGCCAGGCCAGCAAGCTCGGCGTGCGCTACCGCTTCCTGTTTATCGAACCCGACGGAGAGGCCCTGCGCACCATCGCCGGACTCGTGGACGACGGCGTCATCCAGCCCGTCGTCGACCGAATCCTGCCCTTCGAGCAGACCCTCTCCGCACTCGACCAGCTGCTGGCCGGCGGAACCCGCGGCAAGGTCCTCGTGGCCACCAGCGAGCAGGAGGTCGCCGCTCATGCCTGAGACCGACGGCACCACCATGATCGATGGGCCCATCACCCGGTGGACCTCCGCTCCCACTCGGCACCTGCCGGTGAGAGGAGAGTCCTTCGCCTACCGGGACCTCGGGGTCGACTCCGGAAGGCCGCCCATCGTCCTGCTCGCCCACCTCGGGGCCACCCTCGACGAGTGGGACCCCCGCGTCGTCGAGGCGCTCGCCGAGGGCCGCCGCGTCATTGCGGTCGACCTGCCGGGCATCGGCTCCTCCACCGGGAACGTCCCACGAACCATCAAAGGGATGGCCGGTGCCGCACGGGCCTTCATCTCCGAGCTTGATCTGACCCGGATCGACCTCATGGGCTTCTCCCTGGGAGGCTTCGTGGCCCAGCAGGTCACTCTCGACGCCCCGAAGTTGGTCCGACGACTCGTCCTGGCCGGAACCGGTCCCGCAGGAGGCGAGGGGATCGACCGGCCCACCGGAGCCGCCTACGTCTACCTCGACATGCTGCGTGGAGTGCTCGCCCGCACTGACGCCAAGGAGTTCCTCTTCTTCCCGCGCACACCCGACGGCAAGGCCGCAGCGCGCGACTACCTCGCCCGGATTCACGAACGAGTCATGGATCGAGACTCCCCGATCACCTTGAAAGCCTTCCGCACTCAGATCGCCGCCATCAAGGCCTGGGGGCGCCAGCAGCCACAGGGCTTGTCCAGGATCACGGCCCCCACGCTGATCGCCAACGGGGACCACGACCGCATGGTCCCCACCCCGTTGTCTGAGGACATGCACCGGCGAATCCCCGGCAGCACCCTGGTCATCTACCCTGGGGCGGGCCACGGCGGTGTCTTCCAGTACTACCGGGAGTTCATCCCCACGCTGCTGGACCACCTCGACTCCTGAGGTCAGAGAACCCGATTCGGCGGTGAGGCCCGGCGGTCCGTCTACGATGGCCGCCGGGCCGGTTCTCATTGCCGGCCCCAGGCAGCAAGGAGAACACGTGACGACGCAGCCCTACCTCTCACGGCAGGTCGCCCTCACCGTCCAAGGGCAGAGGCTCGGGGGACTGGCCTATGTCCCGCGCACGGCGTCGTCGGCCCCCGCGCCCCTGGTCATCTGCTGCCACGGCATGGAGGGCTCCCACACCCGCGTCGCCCCCATGGCCCGGCGCTTCGCCGGGGCCGGGGCCGTGGCCATCTGCTTCGACTTCCGCGGGGGCGGCGGCAGCGCCAGCCAGGGCGAGACCACCGCGATGTCGGCCCTCACCGAGCTGGCCGACCTCGAAGCCGTCCTCACTGCCGCCTGCGCCTGGCCGGAGGTCGACGCCTCCCGGGTCGCCCTGTTCGGGCTGAGCCTGGGCGGAGCGGTCGCAGCGCTCGCGGCCGCCCGTCACCCGCAGCGGATCACTGCCCTGGCCCTGTGGTACCCGGCTCTGCGGCTGGGGGAGAACCTGCGCACCGCCTTCCGCACGCTGGCGGCCGTGCCCGAGGAGTTCGACTGGGCGGGCACCCGCCTGGGGCGCGCCTACGCCGTCGACGGCTGGAACCTGGAGGTCGGGGCCGAGCTGGCCACCTACCGCCGCCCCGTTCTCATCGTCCACGGGGACCAGGACCGCGCCGTGCCCATCGAGGTCTCCCGGGCCGCCGTGAGCGACACCCCCGACGCAGAACTCGTCACCATCCCCGGCGCCGCCCACGGTTTCGGCGATGCCAACTGGGAGGAGGCCATGCGCCGCACCATCGGCTTCCTGGCCTGGAACGGGGTCCTTGAGGAGGACTGAGCGGACTGAGCCGCGCGGCGGACAGTGGGAACGGGCGGCGCAGTCAGTTTTTCTGACAGGGGTGGTTCCCTGAGCCGCGGGCGTCGCAGAATTGACCGCGTGAGCGCACACGAGACAGCAGACCTGACCAGTGTCAGCAAGACGATGCTGCTGACCCTCCATGCCAGGGCGGAGCACACGCTCTCCGACCGGCCGCGCTTCTCCGATCCCGCCGCGGTTGAGCTCGTCTCCCGGCTCGACTACGACTTCACCATGGCCAAGCAGGACCGGCTCATGGCCGATGGCGTCGTGCTGCGCACCCTCACACTCGACCCGCTCGTGGCCGGGTACCTGGACACCCACCCCGGCTGCACGGTGGTCAACATCGCCTGCGGGCTCGACACCCGTTTCCAGCGCCTCGACGACGGGCGCGTCACCTGGTACGACCTCGACCTGCCCGACGTCATCGCGCTGCGACGTCGGCTGCTCGAGGACGGCGAGCGTCACCGCACCATTGCCGCCTCCGCCCTCGACCCCTCCTGGCCCGACCAGCTGGAGGTCGTGAGCCGCGACGTACTTGTCATCATCGAGGGACTGAGCATGTACCTCGAGCAGGAGGAGGTGCGCACGCTCCTGGACATCATCGCTGCGCGCCTGCCCGGTGCGACCGTCCTCATCGAGGTCATGCCCCGCCTGTTCCAGAAGTACGGCCGGGAGCGCTCAGTGGAGGACGCGGGTGCGCGCTACACCTACGGCTGCTCCAGCGCCTCCGAGTTTCGCCGCACGGTGGCCCCCGGCTACACGCTGCTCCACGACGTCCCCTTCACCCGCACCATCGCGCGCTACCATCCCCTGCTCGCGCCTCTGACGCGGCTGCCGCTGGTGGGCAGACTCTCCGAGCGCATCGTGGTGCTGCGAGCGTGCCATTGAGACAGGGCCTCGGTGATCTCCTTGAGCGAGAGCCTCCCAGCGGCGACGTCCATCACCAGCTGGTAGGCGTCGTCGTCGGGGGCCTTGACCCAGTGGCCGTTGATGTCCAGGAAGACCAGCGTGGTCAACCATCCCAGGGGCTTGTTGCCATCCACCAGCGGATGATTGCGGACCAGGGAATCGAGCAGAGCCGCCGCCTTCTCACCGATGGTGGCGTAAGCGTCGTGCCCCCAGAGCATGGTCGCAGGTCGGTGCAGCGCCGAGTCGAGCAGGCCGAGATCCCGGACCGGTCCCACAGTGAGGTCCTCAATGAGTGACAGTGCGTCCTCGAGCGTCAGGTACTCGACCATCTCTGCCCGCTCAGCGGCCGAGGCGTTCCAGGACCTCGGCGTACCGGTTGCGGATGCGGGCGGAGGCGTCCGCGACTCGCTGTTCATGTCCGCGGCGCGCGGCCGCCTCGTGGATCGCCCGGATCGTCGCCTCCTGGCGGCTGACCCCGTCCTCCTGTGCGAGGAGCGCGAGCAGCCGCTCATCCTCTTTGCTCAAGCGCAATGTCATCGCCATGCCTCCACAGTAGTAGGTGGTACCAGACTGGTATCAGACGGGGTGAGCCGGCACTACTATTCTCCCTGGACGTGCCCGCAGCGCCGCGGGCACGGGCGACGAGGGAGGAAGCATGAGCGAGCCGATGACGACGTCGGATGAGGATGCTCAGACGGCCGAGGAGCAGGAGCGCGGCTACTGGCTCTACGTCCCGGGTGAGGGTGCCGGGAAGTGGGAGGAGTTTCGAACGGCCGGGATCATGGCGCTCAACTGGGATCGGATCGGCGACCCCACCAGCTACCCGAATGAGGAAGCCGTCATCGAGGCGCTGGAGGCCGGCTACGGGGACTGGGGAGGCAGACCGACAGGCGCGGCGGGAATGATCCGGGACTTCACCCGCACGATGCGTCCCGGCGACGTCGTTTACGCTCGGCGCGGTCCGACCGAGATCATCGGGCGCGGCGTCGTCCGCTCGGAGTTCCGTTACGACGACGCCCGGCCCGCCTACCGCTGCGTGCGCGACATCGAGTGGACGCATGCCGGCTCCTGGCCGCTTCAACGAGGTGTCCGCCGAGTGACACTGCAGCGCCTCACGCAGGAGACCAGTTACAACCCGGCCCAGCTCGAGTCACTGTTCGAGGACCGGAACGACCCTGACCCGTCCACGGTCTCCGCCCCCGCCGCGGGTCCCCGGAACGCTGATGAGCCCGACGCCGCCGACGTCTACACGCGGGAGAACTTCCTGGCGGAGGTATTCGTCGATCCCGAGGACCTGGAGCAGATGCTCGGGCTGCTGCGACGCAAGAAGAACCTCATCCTCCAGGGCGCTCCGGGTACGGGGAAGACCTTCGCGGCCAAGCGCCTGGCCTACGCCCTCATGGGCCAGACGGATGACTCGCGGGTGGAGGTGGTGCAGTTCCACCAGTCGACCGCCTACGAGGACGTCGTCGTCGGGCTGCGCCCCACGGCCGAGGGCGGGTTCGCGGCCGCCGAGGGCGTCTTCGCCAGGTTCTGCCGGCGTGCCGCTGCCGACCCGGGACGGGACTACGTGTTCATCATCGACGAGATCAACCGGGCCAACATCTCCAAGGCCTTCGGTGAGCTGCTCATGCTTATCGAGGCCGAGCACCGTGGGGAGGCGCTGCGCCTGCCCGTGTCCGGGGAGCTGCTGTCTGTCCCGAAGCGGCTCCACATCATCGGCATGATGAACACCGCCGACCGGGGGCTGGCCCTCATCGACTACGCGCTGCGGCGCCGTTTCGCCTTCTTCGAGATGAGGCCGGCCCTCGACCACCCCGGGTTCCTCAGGCGCATCGAGGCCGTGGGCAGCTCGAGGCTGGAGGCGCTGGTCGACGTCGTACGTCGCCTCAACCAGCGGATCGTCGAGGACGAGGCCCTCGGCCCCGGGTTCCAGATCGGCCACTCCTACCTGTGCCTGCCTGCAGCGGGCCCCGAGAACCCTGCGGGCACGGATGCGGACGTGACCTCGGTGGTGCGCTACGAGCTGGAGCCGCTGGTGCGCGAGTACTGGTTCGACAATCCCGCAGCGATGGATGAGAGCATTCACGAGCTGGAGAGCGTCCTGGTATGACGGCCGCCCTGCCCGGCCGGGCGCGGGACGGGGCTCCCGGCCGACCGCACCAGCGTGGTCCCAGCACCGTCCTGCTCAAGAACGTCTACTACATGCTCGCCTACGCCTTCAAGGCGCTGGAGACCGGCGAGCACCGGCGCCTGGAGGCCGAGGACTTCGAGCATGTCCACGACATGCTCGCCGCGATCCTGGCCGGTGGGCTGGACAACCAGCGCCGACGCGGTTTTGAGCGGGACTATCAGCCCTTCAGCGAGGACCTGACGGTGGTGCGGGGACGCATCGACCCGGCCGCCACGATGCGTCTGAGGGCGTGTCGCAGGAGCCTGGTGCGCTGCGGCTACGACGAGCGCACCGAGAACACCCTCATGAACCGGCTCCTCAAGACCGCCGCCCTGCGCCTGATCCTGCACGGCGACATCGCCCCAGTCCGCAGGACGCGCCTGAAGTCGACACTGCTCGTCATGGGCGACGTCAAGGTGATGAGCCCCGGGGACCTGCGGCGGCTGCACTGGGAGAGCCTGCGCTTCCACCGCGGTAACCGTTCCTACCGGCTGCTCATGGGCGTGTGCCGACTCATCCTGGACGAGCGGCTGCTCAGCGGCGCAGACGGCGCAGTCAGCCTCGCCGACTTCCTCGACCCCCAGGAGCTGAGCGCGCTGTACGAGCGATTCGTCCTGGCCTACTTCCGCCGCCACCACCCCCACCTGCGTGCCGGCGCTCCCTGGGTGAGCGGCGGCATCGAGGACGCCCCGGTCTTCCTTCCGGGGCTGCACACCGACATCGTCCTGACCGGGCCGGAGCGGACCCTCATCATCGACACCAAGTGCTACGGGCGCATCCTCGGCTCCCGCTACGACAGGTCGATCCTGTCCCCGGCCAACCGCAACCAGATCTACAGCTACGTCATGCACGAGGCCAGCGACCCCCGGCAGGCCGGGCGCGAGGTCGCCGGCATGCTGCTCTATGCCCAGACCGCCGTCGACCCGCCGATCCGCGAGACCTGGACCGAGACCGGGCACCGCTTCCACGTGCGCACCCTCGACCTGGATCGGGACTTCACCGAGATTGCCGCTCAGCTCGACGACGTCGCCGCCCTGCTCTCGCCACCCTGATCTACGACGCCTCCCATGGCATCTTCTCCCGGAACACTCATGTCCTTGCCGGGGAGGAAGGAGCCGGGAGGAGGTGAGGGCCGTGTCCAAGCCGAGAGGACGACGCGCAGAAGTCCGCAAGGGCAAGGTAACGGCCCGGAAGGTGAGCGAAGTCTTGACCGCTGTCGCTCGCCTGATCCGGGCCGTCGGTGTCCTTGTGGATGCCCTCAGTAAGTGGATCGGCTAGGCCGTTCCCTTGCGAGGGGAGTCAACCGGTAGCAGCCGGCTGGCTCCCCACCATTATGGGGCCGTCGATCCGCACTGTCCACATCGTCCTTCCTTCTTCCGTCTGCGGGGACATTCTGTGCGCGGGGGTGCTGTGTTGTCTCCTCACTTCTGGGACATGTGAGTGTCATGACTTCTGAGACGCTCTCTCGGACGGGGAGCCGGGGCAGACTGGTCCTGGAGGCGAGAGTGAGGTCGAAGGGAAGAGGTCTGGCAGGTCGCTGGTGTCCATGGTGCTGACATCACAGGCGCATCGGCGCTGCGCGTCGGGGAGGAACCGCAGGATTCCAACGATCCCCGCTGGGAACATTGGCGGCAGGATCGTTCATGTCAGCGCTGTGGACACCGGGCCGCGTAGGAGCGAGTCCGGGGTTCTTACGGCAGAGCCCGGCGTCTCCGTCACAGGTTCACCCCCGCCCCCTGCCTGCGCAGGGGCCCAGAGGCCATGGTCCGACGCCGGCTCCACCCCGAGTCGGCCCGAGTCGGCCTACTCCACGAGGGTCGGGATCCACTGACCACAGGTTGTGCGTACTGCACGAAGACCCCACCTACCCGCAGTACCCCCAACCCTCCTCCAGTAGCACCCCACCCTCGTGCAGTGCATCCAGACGACGACGGCAGCCACCACAGTCACCGGGCCAGCCCCCTCCGACAAGCCCAAGCAGCAGCTCTCCCCTCCGGCAGACCCACCCAGGCGGTGTCTTGAGAAGTCATGACATCCGAAACTCCCAGAAGACATGAGACAACACATGTGCGTGGGGGTGCGCTTTCTTCCGGCCGGGGACGTACTG
>ERZ772940.261-NODE-261-length-27316-cov-246.152_pt1 | contig 27316 bp, 21 predicted proteins | sample MGYA00511682_ERZ772940 | MGnify/ENA primary metagenome ERZ772940 (study PRJEB29015, sample SAMEA2737922) | human oral metagenome | biome: human oral; feature: human-associated habitat; material: dental | place: China | collected 2031 ... | reverse complement strand
CAGGTCCCAGCCGTCGAGCGTGGCGGTGCGCGCGCCGGCGGCGGCGTCGGGCCGCCACGGGGGCGTGCCCGCCTTGCGCCCGCCGTGACCCAGCTGGACGCCGGCGAGCGATCCGGCCGCGTGGACCGCCTCGACGATGCGGCGATGCCCGGCCACCTGGGAGTCGTCCCACAGGCCCAGATCGAAGGGGGACAGGCGGCCGTTGGGGGCGATCGCGGTCGCCTCCACGATGACGGTGCCGAAGGCGCCCTGGGCGCGCGAGGCGTAGTGAAGAACATGCCAGTCGGTGACGACGCCATCGCGGGCGTCGACGCTGTAAGTGCACATGGGCGGCAGCCACAGGCGGTTGCGCGCGGTCAGGCCGCGCATGGTCAGGGGCCTCAGGATGGTCGGCGTGCTCATGACGGGCACGCTACGCGTCGTGGCCCGCGAGCGGAACCCTCTCCGGTCGACCCGGCGGCGCCCGGGTCGCCATCACAGGAGAATCGCAGGAGAGCGGGGAGGGGCGGGGACACCTGCGGGTCGATCATCTAGCCTGAGATCACCATGAGCACCGCGCCCTCCGCATCCACCGCCTCGATCGTCCCGCCCGCGTCGGCCACGGCCGCCGGACCGTCCGACCCGACTCGTCCCCCGCGTCCGCGTCCCCTCCCCTACGGGCGCCCCGGCCACGCCTCGGCGCCGATCACCCGGCGGGTCGACGACGTCGCCCTCGTCTTCGAGGGCGGCGGCATGCGCGGCACCTACACCGCCGCCCTCGTCCAGGTCCTGCTGGAGGCCGGCCTCTTCTTCCCCTGGGTGGGCGGCATCTCGGCGGGTGCCACCAACACCGTCAATATGGTCTCGCGGGACCTGTGGCGCACGCGCGAGGCCTTCATCGGGCTGACCACGGATCCGCAGGCCGGCGGCTGGGGCAGCTTCATGCGCCGTCAGGGCTATTTCAACTCCGACCACATCTACCAGCACACCGCCGCCCCCGACGAGCCCATCCCCTTCGACTGGCCCGCCTTCAAGGGTTCGCAGGTCACCGTGCGCATCGGTTCCTTCCGCTGCGACACCGGCGAGGAGGTCTACTGGGGTCTGGAGGACGTCGATGAGATGGCCGACCTCCTGCCTCGCTGCCAGGCGTCGTCGTCCATGCCCCTGCTCATGCCGATCGTCCGTATCGACGGCGCCCCCTATCTCGACGGCGCTCTGGGACCCACGGGCGGGTTCGCCACCGATGCCGCCGCGGCGGACGGCTACGAGCGCATGCTCGTCGTCTCGACCCGCCCGCCGGGGTACCGCAAGCCCGACGAGAAGCGGCCGGGCCTCTACCGGCGCATGTTCCGTCGCCACCCGGCCGTGGCCGAGGGCATCATCAGCCGCCCGTCGAACTACAACCGGACCATGGAGGAGCTGGAGATCGCCCGGAGCGAGGGGCGGGTCTACCTCTTCCAGCCCGACCGCATGCCCATCGTCAACGGCGAACTGCGCTACGACCGGGTCGTGGGCGCCTACGAGGCCGGGCTGGTCCAGGCCCGCCGGGAGCTGCCCCGCATTCTGGAGTTCCTCGGGCTATGAGACGCCTCGCCCGGTCGGGCGCTCGGGCCCGGACAGGCTACCCCCGCCCCGCTCGTCGAGCGCGTCCTGCCCGGCGCTGGCCTCAGCGGGGTCGCGCCGCCCCGTAGGCGGCGATCGTCTCCCCTGGGGCGAAACCGAAAGTCGTCACCGCCGGGACGCGCTCCCCGCCGGCCAGGTGCGCGGCGAGCAGATGCAGCACGACCCTCTCATGCGGCGGCATCGGATCGGGCGGAGCGTCCAGTGCGAACCAGCGCACTCCGGCGTTCTTTCCCGGCTCACCCACGACCGGCTCACCGGTCCATCGCCGCGCCGTGAAGAAGAAGTCGACCCGCTGCTCCAGGAGCGGTCCGCCCACGTCGTTGGACCGGTGCACCGTCGTCAGTGCTCGCACGTCCTCGGGGTCGAGGACGATGCCGGCCTCCTCGGCCGCCTCGCGCACCACCGTGCGCGTCACCGGCTCACCGACCTCGACGTGCCCGGCGACCGCGCAGGCCCAACACCCGTCCATGTAGCCGGTGTTCCGCCGCAACTGGAGGAGGACCTCGGTACGGCCCCCGCCCGGCCGTCTCGGCGGCGTCTGGCGGAGCATGAGCAGGTAGGCGGCGGGGACGAGGGCGAAGAGAGGAGCGGGCATACGACCACGGTAGCGAGTCGGCCGCCGAGGCCGGCTCGGCCTCAGCGGTCGCGCGCCGCTCCCAGCGCCTCGCGCAGCAGCTCCACCAGCTCGTCGGTGCGCTTTGGCGCATCGGTCGGCACAGTGACCACTCGTGGCCAGGGACGCCCGCCGCCGACACCCGGGTCCGGCCAGCTCACCGGCCCCCACAGCCCCGCATGCGCCAGGGCCTCCTCGAGCCCGTCCAGCACGCGCACCGCCCGCCGGCCGGGCCCGCCCTCGAGACCGCGGGCGTCCCGGAGCGCCACGCAGCCGGCCGACCCCGGATTGGCGACCCTCAGCCCGCAGGCCCGCGCGCCCTCCTCCAGACTCTCCCGCAGCCGATGGGCCGTCAGCGCTCGCCGCTTGATCTCCTCGGGGTCCAGCGCCTCCAGCATCCCGGCCGCGGTCGCGCTCGCGGGCACGGGCGCAGTCGCAGCCTCGATGGCGTCCTCGTGGTGGGCGGCGATCTCGCACACCCGCAGGCGCAGCCTCTCGCGGCGGGTCCCGCGCGCGGCGCTCATGGCCCTCAGCGCGGTGTGGAGCTCGACCCCCAGGGCCGTGGCCGTCTCATCGATCGGTCCGCGCTCGTGCAGGTCGCCGACGACCCGCTCCAGGCCCGTCGCGAGCGCCGAGTCCTCCGACCAGCACAGCCGGGCCCCGTCCGGCACCGGCAGCAGCTTGCGCATGCTCGCCACGACCGCGTCCCAGGGGCCGTCCCGGCCGGTGCCCGGCCTCCTGTCCGGACCGGACGCCGTCGGGGCCGGGGAGCCGGCGGCCCCGACGGTGCGGATCAGCCGGTCGATGAGCGAGTGCGTGGCGTCCAGGACGAGTGCCGACCCGTTCCGCCGCGCGGCGGCGAGCACTGCGGCCAGGTTCCTTCCGCCGCGGTTGCCGTAGGTTTCGCAGTGCAGCACCGCCGCGCCCGGCTCGCGCGCCAGAGCCCGGACCAGTGAGGCGGGGTCGATCAGCAGATCAGCGCCGACGTCGACCGGGTGCACCCGCACGCCCTCCAGCGCGAAGGGCAGCACCATGGTCCCGCAGTGGTACCGCGGCACGAGGACGGCCCTGGTCCCGCCGTCCCGCAGTGCGCGGGCGACGAGCGTCAGGGCCTGCTTCCCGTTGCCCACGAGAGTGCGCATTCCGGCAGGCTACCTCCTTCGCCCGGGCCGTCGTTCTGTTCCGTCGTTCCGCTTCGAAGGATTTGAGGAAGACGACAAAGGAGGCGGAGTGGAACCGGTGTTCGTCGGGGATGTGACGGCGAGGGCGTTCACATACGGTTGTGGCATGACGACGAACACTCCCTCATCATCCGCCACCGGACCGGGTACTGCTCGGGCCGGCGCCGCCACCCGCTCGCTGCCTGGGACGCTCGTTCGCGAGATCGGGCTCGTCGCGGCCGGCGCCGTGGCCCTGACCCTCATCGGGCAGGTCGCGCTGCCGCTGCCCTTCACCCCCGTGCCGGTCACGCTCGGCACCCTGGCCGCGCTCGGAATCGGCGGCCTGCTCGGCGCCCGCCGCGCACTCGGCTCAGTGTCCCTCTACGGCGCCGCGGCCGCTCTCGGCGCACCGGTTCTGGCGGGGTGGAGCAGCGGCGTCGGGGCCTCCTTCGGCTATGTGCTGGGCTACGCCCTGGCCGGCGTCGTCGCTGCTCGTGCGCTGGCCCGCGGCGCCGACGGCTCCCGGCGCCCGCTCGTGGTGCGCGTCGGCCTCATGCTCCTCGCCTCGGCGCTCGTCTACATCCCGGGTCTCGCCTGGCTCAAGGTCGCCACCGGCGCCGCCTGGGGCACGGTCTTCGCCGTGGGGCTGGCACCCTTCGTCATCGGCGACGCCCTGAAGTCGGCCGTCGCCGCCCTGCTGCCCTCGCGGCCCTCGTCCCTGTGAGCGACGAGGAGGATCCGACGATGCGGGCGGGTCGCCCGAGCGGCGGATTCGGGGCCACGACGTCCTGAACCCGCCAGTCGAGACGACCCGTCCCCGCCGGCTGCGCGCGGAGTAGGACGGTGCCATGACCACTCCCGCATCCCGGACCGGTGCGAGTGCCGAGGACCGCTCCGCCCGCACCGCAGTCACCGTCTTCCCCCTCCTCATCCTGGCGGCCTTCGGCGTCGCGGTGCTGGCGCCGGCGCAGCTCTCCCCGCTGTCGGCGGGAACCGATTGCGCCCTGGGCATCATCATGTTCGGCATGGGTCTGACCCTGACGCCCCCGGACTTCGCCCTCGTGGCGAGGCGGCCGCTGCCGGTCCTGGTCGGCGTCATCGCCCAGTTCGCCATCATGCCGACGTTGGCCTGGCTGCTCGTCGAGGGCTTCCGGCTCGCCCCGGCACTCGCCGCGGGGGTCATTCTCGTCGGGTGCGCGCCGGGCGGCACCTCCTCCAATGTCATCTCCTACCTCGCCAGGGGCGACGTCGCCCTCAGCGTCACGATGACCTCTATATCGACCCTGCTCGCCCCGGTCATGACCCCGCTGCTCACCCGGTGGCTCGCCGGTCAGTACATGCCCGTCGATGCCGGCTCCATGGCCAGGAGCATCGTCGCGATGGTGCTCGTCCCCGTCGTCGGCGGCCTGCTCGTGCGCCTTCTGTTCGGGCGAGCCGTCGAGAGGATCCTGCCGGCTATGCCGTGGATCTCGGTTCTCGGCATCTGCTACGTGGTCCTCGCCGTCGTGTCCGCGTCCGCCTCGACGATCCTGTCCGCAGGCCCGCTGGTTCTCCTCGTCGTCGCCTGTCACAACATCCTGGGCTATCTGCTCGGCTACGGGGCCGGTCGGCTTCTGGGCCGGGACGCCCCGGTGGCCCGAACCATCTCCATCGAAGTCGGCATGCAGAACTCGGGTCTGGCCGCCACCCTGGCGGCGGCCTACTTCCCGCCCGAAGCCGCCCTGCCCGGCGCCGTCTTCTCCATCTGGCACAACCTGTCGGGCGCCGTGCTCGCCATGCTCTACCGTCGCCGCGACACGGCGGCGACGCTCATGGACGGGCCGGCGCGCGCGGACGCGGCGAGCGAGCCGGACGCGACCGCTTGAGGCCCCGGGGAGGCCCCGGGGAATCGGAGGCGCCACGCGGGACGGTTCGCTGAGGGACTCCAGGTGGAGGCGCAGGCGAAGGACGCACCGCGCGGCGCGAAACGGTTCGCGGCGCCGTAGGGTGCGGGCATGAGTCCTGCGCGCCCCGTGCTGTCCGTCCTCGACCTCGTTCCGGTCTCGGCCGGGCGCACCCGCGCCGACGCCCTGGCCGAGATGGTCGCCCTGGCCCGCACCGCCGATGACGCCGGCTACGCCCGCTACTGGCTCTCCGAGCACCACGGCTCGACCACCTACCTCGCCTCGGCCACGACCATTCTCATGGGCCAGGTCCTGGCGGCCACTGAGCGCATCGGGGTCGCCAGCGGCGGCATCATGCTGCCCAACCATGCGCCCCTGGTCATCGCCGAGCAGATCGGCACGCTCGCCACCCTTCATCCGGGGCGGGTGGGTCTGGGACTGGGGCGCGCGCCGGGCACCGACCCGTTGACCGCCTCGGCCCTGCGCCGCCGCGATGCCGATCCCGCTCACTTCGCCAACGAGGTCCTGGAGACTCTGGCCTATCTCGGCGCGATCCCCGACGACGCCCTGAGTGCCGTCCCCGGCTCGCTCCTGCCCCCCTCGGCCGTGGTCGGCTGCGAGTCCGACTCCCCGGCCGCGCGCCCCGCCGCATCGGAGCGCCGCGTACGGGCGATTCCGGGGGAGGGCACCGACCCGGACGCCTGGATCCTCGGCTCGTCGGTCAACGGGGCGCGCGTGGCCGGCAGGCTCGGCCTGCCCTTCACCTTCGCCTCGCACTTCGCACCCGCTCAGGCGGAGGCCGTCATCACCACCTACCGCAGCTACTTCGGCGGACCCGATGACGCCGGCCCGCTCTCGCACGACGGCCGCCCGCACGTGGCCGCGGGGGTCAATGTCGTCGTCGCCCCCCGGCGCGAGGAGGCCGAGTTCCTGTTCTCCACGGCCATGGCAGGTGCTGCGCGCGTGCTCGGCGGCAGGCCCGGCCCGCTGGACCGGCCCACCGCCGACCCGCGGGCCTGGCGGGACCTCGCCGGAGGACGGGACGCGGACGTCGAGGCCTCCATGGGACTGTCCTTCGTCGGTGCACCCGACGCCGTCGCCGACGGCCTGCGCGGACTCGCCGCGCGCTGGGGCCTGGAAGAGGTCCTGGTGGTCACCAGCATTCACGACGCCGCCGCGCGCCGTCGGTCTTACACGCTGCTGGCCGACGCCTGGCGGGCGCGGTGAGGCCGACGGACTCGACGACCGACATGCCGGCCCGCGGGCGGCGGTCCGGGATCCGGAGTCGGTGGAACCGGATTGGACGAGCGGACGCGATATGAACGGGTTAAACGATTCGACAAGCCCGACGTCGCAGGTGGTTCGGACGATTCGAACGAGTTTCTGTGTCCAGAATGTTACCGATTGAGTTTAGAATCGCTTCAACCCTGTCGGCACGTCCCTGCTCGGGGCACAGACAGCTGTTGCCGACGATGCCATGTCGTACGGAGGTACTTCCCTTGAGTAATCCCATGATCTCCCGTCGCAGTTTCGGCCTGGGGGCCGCCACGGCCGCTGTGCTGCTCGCCAGCGGCTGCGGTTCCGACACGTCCGCGGGCGATGACGCCTCGAGCGACTCGGCCGGTGAGGGCGCTGCCAGCGGCGGCAGACTTACTCTCGCCTACAACTCGGACGGACCGCACAAGGCCTGGGTCGAGGCCGTGTGCAACTCCGTCAGCAACACCCTGGGCATGTCCATGGAGCCGCTGCCCTACGCGCAGTTCTCCGAGCTGCGCCAGCAGGTCACCGATGGGACGATCGTCGGCGCCTTCCGTTCCGGGTGGCAGGCCGACGTCCCCTCCATGGGGGACTTCCTCAGCAATTCTTTCAAGACGGGGGCGGGCGCGAACGACGTCCAGTACTCCAGTGCCGCCGTCGACGACCTTCTGGATCGGGCGACCCAGACGATGGACGACGATGAGGCGTTCGACCTCTACACCCAGGTCCAGGAGCAGCTCTTCGCGGATCTGCCGGTCATCCCGCTGTGGTACCAGAACGGCTTCGGCGGCTACTCCACCAACGTCAGTAACGTGACCTTCGGCTGGAACGCCATGCCTCGCTACGAGGCGGTCACCACCACCGCCGCCGGCGGCGTCGTGCGCGTCAACGACGCCGAGCCCCAGAATCCTTTGGTGCCCACCAATACCAATGAGACGGGCGGCGGCCGCATCGTCGATCTGCTCTTCGCCGGTCTGGTCTCCTACGAGGCGGACGGCTCCGTGAAGAATGAGGTCGCCAAGTCCATCGAGACCGACGACAACCAGAACTTCACGGTCGAGCTCGAGGACGGTTGGACCTTCTCCGACGGCAGTCCCGTCACCGCCGATTCGTTCATCAATGCGTGGAACTACGGCGCCAGGCTGGGCAATAAACAGCTGAACAGCAGCTATTACGAGATCATCGAGGGGTTCTCCGACGAGGAGGACCGCGAGACGCTCACCGGCCTGGAGAAGATCGACGACCTGACGTTCACGATCCGGCTCAAGGCCCCGTCCTCCGACCTCAGGCTGCGACTGGGCATGGCGGCCTTCTACCCGCTGCCCGAGTCCGCCTATGACGACATGGAGGCCTTCGGCGCGGCTCCGATCGGCAACGGCCCGTACAGCATGACCACGTGGGACCACAACTCCCAGGTCGTGCTCACCAAGAGTGCGACCTATCAGGGCAATCGTCAGGCCCAGAACGAGGGCATCACCTTCGTCATATACACCGATTACGACGCCGCTTACAACGACCTGCGCTCCAACTCCCTCGACGTGCTCGACGCCATTCCGAATTCGGCGCTGTCGAGTTTCACGGATGACCTCGGCGACCGCGCGATCAACCAGCCCGGCGCCATCATCCAGTGCTTCGCCATCAGAACCGACGTCGAGCACTGGAAGATGGATGATGAGGGCCGTGCCCGCCGCGCCGCCCTGTCCCGTGCCATCAACCGCAAGCAGATCTGCGACACCCTGTACTACAGCACCCGCACCCCCGCCTCGGACTTCACCAGCCCCGCCATCCACGGGTGGACGGATCGGATTCCCGGTAATGAGGTTCTCCAGTACGACGAGACCGAGGCCAAGAACCAGTGGGCCAATGCGGAGGCCATCGCCCAGTACTGATCCGATACTGATTCGACTTCCGTCGGCGGCATTGGTTCGGCGCGCCCCGCTCGTCGGGCCACCGGGCGCCGCGCCCCGCTCGCGCTGCACCGTTCGCACCCGTCCGCCCCGCACCCTCCCACCCGCTGACAAGGAGATGCCGATGCTCCGCTACGCCGGACGCAGGCTCCTGCAGATGATCCCCGTCTTCTTCGGGGCCACGCTGCTCATCTACGCCATGGTCTTCGCACTGCCGGGGGACCCGGTCTCCGCCCTGGGCGGGGACCGCGCCCTCAGCCCCGCCCTCCAGGAGCAGATCCGCGCCCAGTACAACCTGGACAAGCCCTTCCTCGTCCAGTACCTCCTGTTTCTCAAGGGGATAGCGACCTTCGACCTGGGAACAACCATCCGCGGGTCCAGACCGATCGTCGATGTCCTCGCGGAGGCCTACCCGGTGACCATCAGGCTCTCGGTCATGGCCCTCGCTGTCGAAACGGTGGCCGGGATCGTCATCGGCATGGTCGCCGGCATGCGCAAGGGGCGGCTCTTCGACGCCACGGTCCTGGTCCTGTCCCTCGTCGTCATCGCCGTGCCGACTTTCGTCATCGGCTTCCTCCTGCAGTTCTTCGTCGGCGTCAAGCTCGGTTGGCTGCCGGTGACCGCCGGGAACGCCCCGGGGCTCAAGGACCTGCTCATGCCCGCACTCGTGCTCGGGGCGGTCTCCTTCGCCTACGTCCTGCGGTTGACGCGCACCCAGGTGGGGGAGAACCTCTCAGCTGATCACGTCCGTACGGCGCGCGCCAAGGGCCTGTCCGGCGGCCGAGTGATGATCGTCCATGTCCTGCGTAACTCATTGGTGCCCGTGGTCACCTTCCTCGGTGCCGACTTGGGCTCGCTCATGGGCGGGGCCATCGTCACCGAGGGCATCTTCAACATCAACGGCGTGGGCGGGACGCTCTACCGGGCTATCCTCAACGGGGAGGGGCCCACGGTCGTCGCCTTCACGACGGTGCTCATCCTCGTGTTCATCATCTCGAACCTTCTCGTCGACCTCCTGTACGCCGCCCTCGACCCGAGGATCCGCTATGTCTGAGACCTCTGAGAGCATCGTGAATGAGCCTGGGAGGCGGCGCGTCCGACCGGGCCAGGAGCACGTTGTCGCCGCGACCGATGAGCAGGGACTGGGCGCCGTCGACGCCGTCGCCGACGACTCCGCCCCCTCCTCGATGTGGGGAGAGGCGTGGAAGCAGCTGCGTCGTCGTCCCATCTTCTGGGTCTCCGCCCTGCTCATCGCGGGCGCCCTCCTGCTCGCCGTGGCGCCCGGCCTGATCGCCCGCGCCACTCCCACCTACTGCCGGCTGGACAATTCCTACGGCCCCTCGAGCGCTCAGCACCCCTTCGGCTTCGACCAGCAGGGCTGCGACGTCTTCTCCCGGACCGTGTACGGCGCCCGTGCGTCGGTGGCCGTCGGCGTGCTCACCACGCTCATCGTCACCGTGAGCGGCGGGCTCATCGGTGCTCTGGCGGGGTTCTTCGGCGGCTTCTTCGACGCGCTGCTCTCGCGCATCACCGACGTATTTTTCGCCGTTCCCTTCGTGCTGGCCGCCATTGTCGTCATGCAGATGTTTAAGGGCAGGACCTCCATCCTCACCGTCGTCACCGTGCTGGCGCTGTTCGGGTGGCCACAAATTGCCCGCATTACCCGGGGTGCGGTCATGAGTGTGAAGAATGAGGACTTCATCACCGCCTCGACCTCGCTCGGCAGCGGCCGTCTGGCCCTCCTGACCCGCCATGTCCTGCCCAATGCCGCCGCGCCGATTATTGTCACCGCCACCGTCCAGCTCGGCGTCTTCATCGTCTCCGAGGCCACCTTGTCCTTCCTGGGGATCGGTCTGCCTCCGTCGGTGATCTCCTGGGGCTCCGACATCGCCACCGCTCAGGGTGCTCTGCGCGACCACATTTCCGTTCTGTTCTACCCCGCGGGCGCCCTGGCGCTCACCGTGCTCGGCTTCGTCATGATGGGCGATGCGGTGCGCGACGCTCTCGACCCGAAGGCTCGCACGTGACTACTGATGACACCACGACCACCGACGACGTCGTTGACGGCACTGGCACCCGGATCGAGGTCGATGACGGGGCGCTATTGCGCATCGAGGACCTCGATGTGGCCTTTCGCTCCTCCACCGGGCTGGTTCCGGCCGTCCGCCGGGCGAATCTGACGATCTACCCGGGCCAGAGCCTGGCCGTCGTCGGGGAATCGGGTTCGGGTAAGTCCACCCTGGCCAACGCCATCATCGGTCTGCTGCCGGGAACCGGGCGCGTGACCGGGGGCCGCATCCTGCTCGGGGACGAGGACATCACCCGTGTTCCCGAGCGCCGCATGCGGCGGCTGCGCGGCAGTGAGATCGGGATGGTCCCGCAGGATCCCATGACCAATCTCAACCCGGTGTGGTCCATCGGCTTCCAGGTGCGTGAGACGCTGCGCGCCAACGGGCTGGCCGGCGTCGCCGATGATCGTCTCGCTATCATCGCCGCAGCCGATGAGGACACCCGGGATGGGGGTGAGCGGGACGAGGTCGCGGGCGATCGGACGGATGGTCACGGCAGGCGGAAGGCCGGCGGGATCGCCTCCGTCCCCTCCGGCAGGATCTCCGTCGCCGAGCAGGTGGCCCTCCTGCTGGAGGACGTCGGCCTGCCCGACGCCGCCCGCCGCGCTAAGCAGTACCCGCACGAGTTCTCCGGCGGCATGCGTCAGCGCGCCCTCATCGCCATCGGTCTGGCTGCGCGTCCCCGCCTGCTCATTGCCGACGAGCCGACCAGCGCCCTGGATGTGACTGTCCAGCGCCGCATCCTGGATCACCTCGGGCGGCTGACCCATGAGCTGGGTACGGCGATGCTCCTGGTGACCCACGACCTCGGCCTGGCCGCGGAGCGTGCCGAGCAGGTCGTCGTCATGCATCGCGGACGCGTCGTCGAGTCGGGGCCGAGCCTGGAGGTGCTCCAGAATCCGCGCCACCCCTACACCCGGCGACTCGTCGAGGCCGCCCCCTCGTTGGCGTCCCACCGCATCGAGGCCGCGCGCGCCGAGGGCATCCGGGTCGCCTCCGATGAGCTGGGTGTCCGCGAGATCGCGGAGGACGCCCCCGAGATCCTGCGGGTGGAGCATCTGACCAAGGTTTTCGACGTGCGCGGGGCCAGGGGCGCCGACGCCCGCATTCGCGCCGTCGACGACGTCACCTTCGGGGTGCGCCGCGCCACGACGACGGCGCTGGTCGGCGAGTCCGGATCGGGCAAGTCCACCGTGGCCAACATGATCCTCAACCTCATCGACCCCACCGAGGGCAGGGTCTTCCACAACGGCGTCGATCTGTCGACTCTGGGGCGCAAGCAGCTGTTCGATCTGCGGCGCATTATGCAGCCGGTCTTCCAGAACCCTTACGGATCCCTCGATCCGATGTACTCCATCTACCGGGTCATCGAGGAGCCGCTGCGGGTGCATCGCGTGGGAAACCGCACCGAGCGCACCAAGCGCATCTGCGAGCTGCTCGACATGGTCGCCCTGCCGCGCTCGGTCATGCGGCGCTACCCCAATGAGCTCTCCGGCGGTCAGCGCCAGCGGGTGGCCATCGCCCGCGCGCTGGCCCTGCGGCCGGAGATCGTCGTGCTCGACGAGGCCGTCTCCGCCCTCGACGTGCTCGTCCAGGCTCAGATCCTGCGGCTGCTGGCCGGGTTGCAGGCCGAGCTGAACCTGACCTATCTCTTCATCACCCACGATCTGGCCGTCGTACGGCAGATCGCCGACGATATCGTGGTCATGGAGAAGGGGAGAGTGGTCGAAACCGGTCACGCGGACGCCCTGTTCGCCGACCCGCACGAGGACTACACGCGCGAGCTCATCGACGCCGTTCCGGGCGCGAGAATCGCCCTTTACGGGGGAGCGGGCTAAGACGCGTCGGCACGTCGGCGGTGGCCGCGCCGACGCGCCGGCCCTGACGCCGGGACCGGCATCGGCCCGTTTCCGTGTGATGCGTATCGCGCGGAGTGTGTACGTTTGATGTCGGGGCGCGGGTATCGTTGCCCGGTACCGTCGACATGCGGCACTCGGCCCTCTGGGGGCTGAGCGCGGTGCCGGCGGGGATGTCCGCACACCGGCCGAGCGGGTTCTCGTCGCCCGCCCGAACCCCACCGGTATTCCGGAGAGAAGACCGAATGCTCCCATATCTAGCGAGAAGGATCGCGAACTACGCGATTCTGCTGTTCATCGCGACGTCGATGGCCTATCTGATGGCCTCGGCCACGCTGGACCCGGCAACCCTGTGGGATCGCGGTGATCCGCGCCTCAACTGGGATGCGGTCAACGCCTCGCTCGCCGAGTACAACATCAGTCACGACCTGCCGGTCTGGGGCCGCTACGTCACCTGGCTCAAGGGCGTCGTCCTCCATTGGGACTGGGGCATGACCCCCAAGGGGGCGAGCATCAACGGCATGATGGGCGCCAAGATCCTGGTGTCGGTGCGCCTGGTCTTCCTCGGCGCGTTCATCGGCATGATCGGCGGAGTCGCGCTCGGGGCGTGGACCGCCACCCGCCAGTACTCGGTCGCCGACCGCATCGCCACCCTTCTGTCCATGCTCGTGATCTCCACACCCGTCATGGTTCTCGCGATCCTGCTGCAGGTGGCCGCCGTGCAGATCAACCGGGCGACGGGCTACCAGCTATTCGAATTCACGGGTATGGGCGACGGCGTCGTCGGGCAACTCCAGCACCTCCTGCTGCCGACCCTGTCCATGTCCTTGGGGGGCATCGCCACCTACTCGCGCTACCAGCGCAACCTCATGCTCGACACCCTGGGGGCCGACTACGTGCGCACTGCCCGGGCGAAGGGTCTGGTTAAGCGCAAGGCCGTCACCCGTCATGCGCTGCGCACCGCCCTCATCCCCATGGCCACCTACTTCGCCTTCGCCCTGGCCACTCTGTTCACCGGCGCGGCCGTCACCGAACGCGTCTACACCTGGCACGGCATCGGGGAGTACTCGGTCAATTCGATCTCCCAGATGGATATCAACGGCGCCACCGCCGTCGTCGCCTTCTCCGGGCTGTGCACCCTGACCGGGGCGCTCCTGTCCGACGTGTTCGTCGCGATCGTCGACCCCAGGGTGAGGGTGGGCTGAGCCGTGTCGGACATCCACCAGGTCGCGCAGGCGGCCACTACCGGGGCCGTCGAGGACGCGCCCGGCCGGGACGGCGGCCAGGGCAGGAGGCGTCTGTCGCGGCGGCAGCTGATCGCCCGGCGCTTCGTGCGCAACCCCTCCGCCGTGATCGGCATTGTCGGCTTCCTCCTCGTGGTGCTCTTCGCCCTCGTCGGCAACCGCCTGGGACGCTGGGAGTTCACGCAGGTCGACTCCGGCGGCTTCCTCCAGCCGCCTTCCGCCGAGCACTGGTTCGGTACGACCCAGGGCGGACGCGACGTGTTCGCCATGACGGTCGAGGGCACGCGCAAGTCCCTGGTCATCGGTGTGTGCGTCGCTCTTCTTCAAACCGCTATCGCCGCGGTCATCGGCTCCACAGCGGCCTATTTCGGCGGCTGGTGGGAGCGCGTCGCGCTGTGGTTGACGGACCTCCTCCTGGTGGTGCCGTCCTTCCTCATCATCGCGATCCTGTCCCAGCGCGCCGGCGCGAATCGCGGCTCCATCGCTCTGTTCATCGTGCTGCTGGCCGGCTTCGGCTGGATGCTCACCGCGCGCGTGGTGCGCTCGCTCACGCTCAGCGTCAAGACTCTGGACTACGTCGCGGCCGCCCGTTTCATGAATGTCAGGAGCATTGTCATCATCGTTCGCCACATTCTGCCGAACATAGCTTCTCTGCTCATTGTCGACGCCACTGTGGGCCTGGCCCTGGCTGTCATGAGCGAGACGACGCTGTCCTACTTCGGCTTCGGCGTGCAGCCCCCCAATACTTCGCTCGGGACTCTTATCGCCGAGGGCCAGACGGCGGCCACCACCTCGCCCTGGATCTTCCTAGCCCCCTCCGGCGTGCTCGTCATCATGCTGGTGTGCGTCAACTTCATGGGCGATGGCCTGCGCGACGCCCTCGATCCCTCATCCAAGTCCGGAGGCAAGGCATGAGCCGCAGGAAGAACGCCGGGTCGCACTCGGACTCGCGGGCGCTGCCGGATCCGCAGGCGGATGCGCCGCTGCTCGAGGTAGAGGGACTGCGCGTCTCCTTCCCCTCCGAGGACGGCACCGTCCGCGCCGTGCGCGGGGTCGACCTGGCCGTCGGGCGCGGCGAGGTCCTCGCCCTGGTCGGCGAGTCGGGCTCCGGCAAATCCGTCACCTCGACCGCGGTCATGGGACTGCTCGACGAGTCCGCTCAGGTCAGCGGGTCCGTTCGACTGCACGGCACCGAGCTGCTGGGGCGCGACGACGACTACATGTCGCGTATCCGCGGCTCCCAGGTCGCCATGGTCTTCCAGGATCCGCTCAGCGCGCTCACTCCCGTCTACACGGTCGGCTCCCAGATCGTCGAGGCGCTCAAGATCCACGACGCGGACATGAGCAATGACGCCGCCTGGGAGCGGGCGGTCGAGCTGCTCGACGTCGTCGGCATCCCCAACCCCGACGTGCGGGCCAGGGCCTACCCGCACGAATTCTCCGGGGGCATGCGCCAGCGCGCGGTGATCGCCATCGCCATCGCCAACAATCCCGACCTCATCATCGCTGACGAGCCGACCACTGCCCTGGATGTGACAATCCAGGCTCAGATACTCGACGTGCTGCGCACCGCTCAGAAGGAGACCGGTGCCGGCGTCATCATGATCACGCACGACCTGGGGGTCGTGGCGGGCATGGCCGACCGCGTCAGCGTGATGTACGCCGGACGCATCGTGGAGACGGGCGACGTCGACGACCTGTTCCACCGCTCCCGCATGCCCTACACGATCGGCCTGCTCGCCTCCCTGCCGCGGCTCGACGCGAGGAAGGACTCAGCGCTGGCGGCTCTGGAGGGCAATCCGCCCTCGCTGCTGGCCGAACCCACCGGATGCCCCTTCGCGCCCCGCTGCCCGATAGCGCAGGACGAGTGCCTCGACGGGGAGCCGGCTCTCACCGCGGTGCGCGACGCGGACGACGCCCTCTCTGACGCCTGCGGTCCGCCCTCGGCGGGAGTCCAGCTCAGCGCCTGCCGCCGCTCCGGCGAGATCGAGGAGGGCGACCTCGATGGCACCGCCATCTACCCCGTGCCGTCCCTCAAAACCCCCGACACCATGAGCCTGCCGCGTGAGGACCGTCCCGAGGTGCTGCGCGCGACGAACCTGGTCAAGGAGTTCCCGCTGATGAAGGGGGCCGTCTTCAAGCGGCGCGTGGGCACCGTCCACGCCGTCGACGGCATCTCCTTCGACGTGCGCCAGGGGGAGACCTTCGCCCTGGTCGGCGAGTCCGGCTGCGGCAAGTCGACGAGCCTCCTGGAGGTTCTCAGCCTTCAGGCGCCCCAGGAGGGAAGGATCGTCATTCTGGGCAGGGATTCCTCGCGGATCACCCGCTCCGAGCGACGCGCTATTCGTCGCGACCTGCAGATCGTCTTCCAGGACCCGATGGCCTCCCTCGACCCGCGCCTTCCCGTCTTCGACCTCATCGCCGAGCCGCTGCGCGCCAACGGATGGCCGAGGAGCGGGGTCAGTGGTCGCGTCGAGGAGCTCATGGAGCTCGTCGGGCTCGAGCCGAGTCACGCCAACCGCTACCCGCGCAACTTCTCCGGCGGACAGCGTCAGCGCATCGGCATCGCCCGGGCGCTGGCCCTGGAGCCCAAGCTGCTCGTGCTCGATGAGCCCGTCTCCGCTCTCGACGTGTCCATCCAGGCCGGGGTCATCAACCTGCTCGACGAGTTGCGCGGGAGCCTCGGGCTCAGCTATCTCTTCGTCGCCCACGACCTGTCGGTCGTCCGTCACATCGCGGACCGCGTCGCGGTGATGTATTTGGGCAAGATCGTGGAGGTCGGCGACGTCGACTCGATCTTCGAGGCTCCGGCGCACCCCTACACGCAGGCCCTGCTCTCCGCGATCCCGATCCCCGATCCCGCCAAGGAGCGCGGCCGGGACCGCATCGTGCTGCAGGGCGACCTGCCCTCACCGGCCAACCCGCCCTCGGGGTGCCGCTTCCGCACCCGCTGCCCGACGTTCGCGAACATCCTCACCGACGACCAGCGCGCCGCCTGCCTCGGCGCCATGCCGGATTTCGACAGCCAGGGCGACGACCACGACGTCGCCTGCTACTACCCGGAGCGCGCCTCGGTGTTCTGAGGAGCCCGGAGCCGACCACCTGAAAATGTGGGCTTGTGCGCTGGACTTGTATCATAGTTTCTTGGACTCGCCTCTGCGCGTGTTCCGCACCCCCATAATCCTCCTGATCGGAGACCATCCATGATGATGAACCGTCGTTTGTTCCTGGCCGGCTCCGCGTCGGCCGCAGCGCTCACCGCACTGGCCGCGTGCGCCAAGAACGAGGAGTCCGGCGGCCAGGACGACTCCACGGCCAACAGGGCGATGAACATCCAGGACCCCGCCTCCCTCGAAGACGGCGGCGATCTCAAGATCGCTATTCAGGGGCCGATCGACAACTGGAATCTCGCCACCGCGGTCGGCAACACGGGCGACCTGCGCAGCATTATCAACTGGGTATCGCCCTACTTCGTCGACTGGGACGCTGACGGCACCTGCACCGCCAACCCGAACTTCTACTCCACCTTCGAGGCCGAGGAGAAGGACGGCAAGACCGTCGTCACACTCGAGCTCAACTCGAGCGCGGTGTGGGGGAGCGGGCGGCCCATCGATTCCGAGGACATCAAGGAGTCCCTCATTCACGGCAAGGATGAGAGCTACAACTGGGCGGCGCGCGACGGGCTCGAGAACGTCGAGTCCGTCGACACGCCGTCGGCCACCAGGGCCGTCGTCACCTTCGACTCCGTCATGCCGGACTGGACGAATTACGTCGCCGGCGTGAGCCCCAAGGAGCTCATGAGGGACGCGGAGACCTTCAACAATTCTCTGGCGGGTCACGGGGCCTTCAACAATGATTACCTCGCCGGCCCGTACAAGATCGACTCCTGGGACGAGTCGGGCCAGATCGTCACCATTGTCAAGAATGACAAATGGTGGGGAGACGCCCCCAAGATCGATACACTCACCTTCCAGGTCCTCGACCCGTCCGCCGAGGCGACCTCCTTCGCGAACAAGTCCCTCGACTATATCGAATACATTATCTCGAACGACGTCTACACGCAGTGCCAGGGCCGCGAGGACGCCGAGATCCGTCAGAACTTCGGCCTGCAATGGCGCCACTTCACGTTCAACACGACCAAGGGGATCCTGGCAGACCAGAAGGTCCGTCAGGCCATCGTGCGCGCCTGCGACCGCGCCGCCATCGCGTCCTCCGGCCTGGCCGGCCTGCCCATCGAGACGGGGGACGTCCTCCTCGGCAATCGCTTCTTCATGCCGAATCAGACGGGCTACCAGGATAATTCCGGTGACTGGGGCTACGACGTCGAGGCGGCCAAGCAGCTGCTCGAGGACGCCGGCTGGACGGAGGGTGCTGACGGCATACGGGAGAAGGACGGGGAGAAGGCCTCACTGACCTTCACCTATCCCGCCGGCACCACCACGTCCCAGAATGAGGGGGCGCTGCTGCAGACCCAGCTCGAAGAGGTCGGCATCGATATGCAGATCGCCACGGTTCCCAATGACCAGTGGCAGACGGGCGTTCTCGATGCCAGGGCCTTCGACCTTGTCGCCTTCACCTGGGTCGGCACCCAGTACCCGATGGCCAATATCGGCGAGGTCTACGGCACGAATTCGAAGAGCAACTACTCCGACATGTCGGACCCGCAGATCGACGACCTCATCACTCGGATCGCGACCGAGCCCGATAACGGAAAGCGCATCGAGCTCACCAACCAGGTCGACGTCAAGCTGTGGGAGGACGTCATGAACTTCCCGATCTACGAGCGCCCCCAGTTCACCGCGGTGCCCAAGAAGCTTGCGAACTTCGGCGCCAATGGCCTGTCCTCCTTCCGTCCCGAGCACGTCGGCTACATGAAGTGACCGGGGGATGACCGGCGGATGTCCGGCGCCGTCTCCGCCGGGTCGGCGGGGCTTTTGATGCCGATCCGCCGGCTCGCTGAGCCGTGCCCGGGCCCGGCCGTGGTGGCCGGGCCCGGGGCGGTGCGGTGGCCTGCGAGCGGTGCGGCACAATGGAGACGTGCCCACCGTCGTCGTCCGCTCTCTTCCTGCCCGTGCGGGCACCGTGATCGTCGCGGTGTCCGCCGTGATCGTCGTCGGGGCCGTCACTTTCAGTGACGGCCCCGCCTACGGCTTGCGTGCCGCCGCCTGGAGCGCGCTGGTGACCGGCGCCGTCTGGCTGCTGTGGTGGGTTCCGGAGCTGGTGCTCGATGCGGACGGCCTCACCGTCCGCAACGCCTGGCGCAGTCACGTCATCCGATGGGGGGCCGTCGCCTCGCTCCGAACCCGGTGGGGGCTGGAGGTCGTCATCGGCGCGGGGAGGATCGTCAGGGCTTCAGCGGCCCCGCGCCCGGGCGGTGTGAGAACCTCCCTGCGTGAGCGGCGGCGGATTCGGGACGGTCGCGCGGGCCCGGGTTCGCGGGCGTCGCATGCGGATGCGGGCCTGCACCCGGTGCGAGAGGAGTATGTGACGCCGGGGAACGGTCATTACCGGGCGTCGCTGGACTGCGGCTCGGCTGCGGATCTCATCGAGGGCTATGCGCGTGCGGTACTCGAGCGACGCGAGCCGCTCGAGACCGGGACGCCGGAGGTGTCCAGTCGTCTCAATACCGGTGCCGTGGTCGTTGCCGGCGGCCTGCTCGCCGCCGTCGGGGCAGTGAGCCTGCTGTGAGCTTGCGCCGAGGTTGACTTTTTCGTACGAGGTTGACGGCGGCGGCGTCAACCTCGTACGAAAAAGTCAACCTCGGCGGTACCCGTGAATGCGGTATTGCCACCGCCCTCGATCGACCGGGTGTATGTCCCCGTATCAGTGTATTCCCCTGACGGGGTAGTGTTTTGTGGGCTGTGGTTTGGGTGGTGGTGAGGTGGGTCTCGGCGTTCTGCGGTTCGTGGTACGTGGCGACGAGTTCATCGGCTCCACCACCAGACCTTCAGCACCACAATAACGACGAAAACCAGCTCTACTCCACCCAAAAGCTACTAAGATGTGATGAGTCAGGCCTACCGGTGGTTTGCTGGGTGTTCGTGGGGTGAGGAGTTGTGGTTTTCTGTGTTGGCTGGTTGGGGGTCATGGTGTTGGCGTTGGTGCGGATGAGGGCGGGTAGCCTGTGGCGGCGAAAAGCTGTGGGGCGCGGCGGGTGACGAGGTCGGCCAGGGTGTCGGTGTAGGCGTCCGCCGTCTGACCGGCAGGAGTGTCCCAGAGGGCAATGGTGGCCGCGGACTGGCCGTCGAACCAGCCGGCGTGAGCATCATCGGTCGACGGTGGTTTGTCCGGGAACCCAGGTCCCGTCCTCGTCCACGTTTCCGTCCTCCTCCGGTGCCAGGTACTCCAGGGCGGCTTGGGGATCGTCTCCTATGGCGGCCAGCGCCTCGTCCACGGAATCAGAGGCAGAACCGTTCATTCGGCTGATCAGACCGAACCCTAGGCCCACCAGTCCCACCACCAGGGCCACGCATGCCACTGCTACTATCAGGCCTTTCGCCGTCGGCCGGGTCTTCCGGTGCATCACAATGCCCTCTCCTTCTTCCCTCCTGTCATCTTCCTTCGTCTGTGTCAGCTGCGCGGGGTTATTTCCTGCGGGGCCCGTTTCTGGTTTTCGCGCTGTCCTCACCGTCGGTCTTCCCCGTTGCAATGCTGGTATCGTCGAAGGTGGCATTATTATCCCCTACGCCGGGGGAGTGCCAGTAGGTGTACTTGGTGGGGCGGAAGCCGGGTTCCTCATTGAGCAGGCGCGTGGGAATCACCTCGCATATCGGATCGTTATCCAGGAACGTCGGCGAGGCGCTGGTGGACGCCGACGCCCGATCGGCCCCGTGATCGCGGCAGGCCCCCGATCCCAGCCCCAGTGCCGGCGCGACACCCGCCGCGCACGCCCTGTGTCTGCTCATGCTCGCGCACGAGCGTGAAAACGATGAACACGATCGCGGCCTACGGCCCATCATTCCTCATCTCCGCCCTTAGGAACAGCGCCAGCACCGGTCGACTCGGCCGGCACCGGTCAATTCGTTCGAGCATCCGAGGCCGCATCCCGCCCATTGCCCCATCCGGCATTAATCGACTGAGAGATCTCATTGAGGACTCTCAGGTCATTCTTGTTGGTCACGGAGTTCTCCTCCCAGGCCGTCATGTCGTCGGCCTGTCCGCGGGTGAGTCCCGCGATATCCACCGTTGGGGCCGCATCGGGATGGTCCGGATCGGAGACCGCCCAGTCATGGTCCTTCGCAGTGGTCAGGGTGCTTGGATCGGTCAGCAGACCATGGTTCATCGCATCGCCGTAGGCCTGCGCGAGAAGCAGATTGGGGACGGGCCGCGTGCTGGCCTTACTCGGATCCTCGGCGTGCCGGGAGTCGGCCTTCATGTCCTCGTCATACCTCATACGCGACAGCTCGGTGAGATAGGACGAGCTCGTGGCCAACTGCTCGTACTCGTTCCCGAGGTTGGACTGGCCCGGATCATCAGTGCTCATGGCCTCCTCGATCCGCCGGTGGTGGTAGTCCCCTACCCCTGTACTCGCAACCGTCATGGCGTCCTGGCTATCACCGAACCGGAAGATCATGGTGCTCATATCCGTTGGTGTTACGCCCCAGCGCGCCACGGACGGACCCTCGCCCCCGGTACTCACCTCGTCTTTACCAGCGGCCGCGGCCGCGACCTCCTCAGGGGAGTTGGCCACCACCACCGCCAGATTGTGCTTCATGATGTCGGTGAAGTCTTTCTTGGTGAACTCCTCGCCGCCGAAGTAGCTCATCGCCCGGCCGCAGGCATAGGCGGCCCGTGCGTCCGCGGTTGCTGGTACATCAGGGTCGGTCTCGCTGGGAGCCCGATTGCGGAACGAGGAGGCCGCGCCCGTCACTGCAGTCAGGGCATCCAGGCCGGGGGCGTGCTTGTGCCAGTCGCGGGAGGTGAGCATGGTCCACCGATCGACGGTGGTCTGACCGGGAACCCAGGTCCCGTCCTCGTCCACGTTTCCGTCCTCCTCCGGTGCCAGGTACTCCAGGGCGGCTTGGGGATCGTCTCCTATGGCGGCCAGCGCCTCGTCCACGGAATCAGAGGCAGAACCGTTCATTCGGCTGATCAGACCGCACCCTAGTCCCACTAGTCCCACCACCAGGGCCGCGCATGATGCTGCTGCTATCAGGAGTTTCGCCGTCGGCCGGGACCTTCGGCGCATCACGACGCCCTCTCCTTAGTCTCCTCTGTCATCTGCCTTCCCCCTGTCAGCTGCGCGGGATCAGGGGCGCTGACGCTCGCATTCGCGCCGTCGACGACGTCACCTTCTGGGTGTGTCGCGCCGCGACGACGGCGCTGGTCGGTGAGTCCCGATCGGGCAAGTCCACCGTGGCGACCATGATCCTCTTCACGTACAGCACCGGTGGTTTGGTGGGTGTTCGTGGGGTGAGGGGTTGTGGTTTTCTGTGTTGGCTGGTTGGGGGTCATGGTGTTGGCGTTGGTGTGGATGAGGGCGGGTAGCCTGTGGCGGCGAAAAGCTGTGGGGCGCGGCGGGTGACGAGGTCGGCCAGGGTGTCGGTGTAGGCGTCCGCCGTCTGACCGGCAGGAGTGTCCCAGAGGGCAATGGTGGCCGCGGACTGGCCGTCGAACCAGCCGGCGTGAGCATCGCCTCCCTGGACCCAGGAGATCACTTTCGCGGAGGTGCCGGGCACATCTCTGCTCACCCCGCCGCGCCGTGACATGATGGTCTCGACCACCGGCACGCCGGGCACCTTGTAGTTCAACAGCACCTCGTCGGCTTGTGAAGTTACCTGAATGAAGAGCGTCTGCGAATCGCCGTGGACAGCGCAGGTCCACGACATGTGGATATCATGTAGTGTGCTCGTCGGGGACGGTGACGCATGTTCTGATACGTTTAATGTCGACGCATCTTCTGATACCTTTTTGGGTTTGCCGAGGAGGGGTTGGACGTCTTGGCTGGTCAGGGCCAGGCACATGGGTTCGCTCGGCCCCTTTTCGGCTTTCCAGTGCCGGTACCACACTCCTGCGCCGGCGAGCACGAGAACCACGACCAGCACGACCACGCTCGAACGCCTTCGAAAGCGGTTACGCGCATCAGGATCAGTTATCCTTCGCATATTCCTTCCCCGCATTCATGCCGGTTTGGTAATCGGTTCTGAAGTTGCTGATCGGAATGTCGTTGTCGTCGAGCCAGCTGTTGAACTGCCGCCGGTTCTCGTCACTGTCGAAGAGGGCGGAGGTGTCGATCGTGTGGTCGGGTCTCATCCACGCGTAGGGCGTCATCCGGGTGTCCCGGTCGCCGTTGGGGTCCAGACCGGTGGCGTCGTCGGTCCCGTCTGTGTTGGTGAAAGCGCTCTCGTCGAAGCGTCCGTCGTTGGCGATCTGCGCCATTGTGGACTGGAAAACCTGCTCCTGGGTGTCCTTCATCGCCGTTGTGGCGTCGTCGACCGGAGTCTTGTCCGGCTTCCCCGTCGCACTGGTGATGCCGGGGGAAGCCAACGAGATGGCGGTGCCCGGACCTTGAGCATAGGGATTCGGAACGGAGGACAGGCCCTTGGTCACAGCGCCTAGAATAGTGGAGGCGACGGTTTTATCGGCCGCGGCTTCGTTTTCTCCCTGTTTCTTGCGGCCATTGACCGCGGACTGCTCGATGAAACCAAGAATCATGCCGTCGTTGGATATCCCTGTGTGCAGTTCCTCTTTCAGGCGAGGGCTATCATTACTCTCGGCGGTCCCGGGGTCAACGCTCATAACAGCATCGGGGTGGGCATCGAGGATCGCCTGAGTACGAGCGGTTGAGAACCGACCGGCGGCATCGGTCATCGTGGCCAAGGCGGTATCGTCCGTGCCTACCATCTTCATCAGTGTCTTAAAGTCCTCACTATGGTCATCCGCCAGTACCGCAGGTCGCCTGGAATCCCACGAATCGGACTCGATGCCAGAGGTATCCCGCGTTCTAGTAACGCCGTCCTCGATCTCCGCCATGGAGTTCCCCAGTATAACCGCAACATTATTCTTCACTTTCGCGGAGAAACTCTGCTCAGAAAGCCCGGCGGCGTAGTCCAGGCCCTTCCCGGTGACCCACGCGGCGCGTTCATCGGTCGCGTCCTGGCTCTGTACGCGCATGGCCGAAGCCCCGGCAACAGCGGTGGTCAAGGGCTCCGCGCCCTCGCCCCGGTCGCGGGAGGTCAGCATGGTCCACTGATCGACGGTGGTTTGTCCGGGAACCCAGGTCCCGTTCTCGTCGGTGCTTCCGTCCTCCTCCGGCGCCAGGTACTCCAGGGCGGCTTGGGGATCGTCTCCTATGGCGGCCAGCGCCTCGTCCACGGAATCAGAGGCAGAACCGTTCATTCGGCTGATCAGACCGAACCCTAGGCCCACTAGTCCCACCACCAGGGCCACGCATGCCGCTGCTACTATCAGGCCTTTCGCCGTCGGCCGGGCCCTTCGGCGCATCACGACGCCCTCTTCCCTCGTCTGTGTCGGCTGTGCGGGGTCATGTCCTGCGAGGCCCCTTGTCGCTCTTCGCGCTGTCCTCCCCGATACTCTTCCCTGCTGTGATGCTGGTATCGAGGTCGTTGAGCACGCCGAGGTCATCCTCGTTGCGGACCTCGTCTTCCCTCCAGGTCACCGCGTCCGAGGCCTGGTCGCCGGTCAGGGCGGCGGTGTCGATGGCGGGGTTACCGTCTTCGTCTTCGTGGTACCAGCTGTGGCTCCTGGCCGCGTCGATGGCCCTCCGCCCGCCTTTGTCGCTGTCCGTGCTGAACAGACCGTAGTTGAGGCCATCTGCGTAGGACTGGGCTCTCAGGCCCGTGTAAGGATCGCCGGTGGAGGTGCCCAGGGCGTCGGTGACCTGGCTGGAGATCAGGGGCTTGGCAATGGTCGAGCCCGTGGTGAAAGCGAGCATGGGGGCCGCGGCCCCGTCCGTCAGGGCCGTGAGACCGGCCGCACTAACCGCGTTGAGGACGGACAGGCTCGTGTCGACCGTCGTTGTCTGCTCCTCGGAGTCTTTCTTCTTATCATCGGCGAAGCGGAGCTCCGACAGAGTCTGAAGATAGGACGAGGACGCCGCGGCCTGCCGATATCCGTACCTCAGACCATTCTCGTTCGCGTCGGGATCGTTCATGGCCTCCTGGATCGCGTTGTGGTGGTACTGGCCCAGGCCCGTGGCGAGCGTGGTCATCGCATCCTGGTTATCCCCGAAACGATAAATAAGACTGGCGATATCTGTTGCTGCAAGTCCAGCCGAGGTAGCATCCGCTCCCAGCGCCCCGTCCTCGGCTACGGTGGAGACGTCCTGGGAGCTGTTGGCCGCCACTACCGCCAGGTTGCGTTTCATGGTGTCGGTGAAGTCTTTCTTGGTGAACCCTTCGCCGCCGAAGTAGCTCATCGCCCGGCCGCAGGCGTAGGTGGCCCGTGCGTCCGCGGTCGCTGGCACATCAGGGTCGGTCTCGCTAGGAGCCCGGTTGCGGAATGAGGAGGCCGCACCCGTCACTGCAGTCAGGGCATCCAGGCCGGGGGCGTGCTTGCCCCAGTCGCGGGAGGTCAGCATGGCCCATCGATCGGTGGTGGTTTGTCCGGGAACCCAGACCCCGTCCTCGTCCACGTTTCCGTCCTCCTCCGGTGCCAGGTACTCCAGGGCGGCTTGGGGATCGTCTCCTATGGCGGCCAGCGCCTCGTCCACGGAATCAGAGGCAGAACCGGCCATTCGGCTGATCAGACCGCACCCTAGGCCCACTAGTCCCACCACCAGGGCCACGCATGATGCTGCTGCTATCAGGAGTTTCGCCGTCGGCCGGGACCTTCGGCGCATCATGATGCCCTCTTCCCTCGTCTGTGTCGGCTGTGCGGGGTCATGTCCTGCGAGGCCCCTTGTCGCTCTTCGCGCTGTCCTCCCCGAGGTCGTTCCCCGCTGTGTTGCTCTCTTCGAGGTCGCTGAGCACGCCTCTGTCATCCATATTGGTCACCTGATTCTTCATCCAGGCCACCGCGTCCGAGGCCTGGTCGCCGGTCAGGGCGGTGGTGTCAATGGCGGGGTTGCCGTTTTCGTCCTCGTGGTACCAGCTGTGGCTCCTGGCCGTGTCGATGGCCCTCCGCCCGCCTTTGTCGCTGTCCGTGCTGAACAGGCCGTAGTTGAGGCCATCTGCGTAGGACTGGGCTCTCAGGTCCGTGCGGGGATTGCTGGCGGGGTGATCGGTGGGCGTGCCCAGGGCGTTGGTGACCTGGCTGGAGATCAGGGGCTTGGCAATGGTCGAGCCCGTGGTGAAAGCGAGCATGGGGGCCGCGGCCCCGTCCGTCAGGGCCGTGAGACCGGCCGCACCAACCGCATTGAGGACGGACAGGCTCGTGTCGACCGTCGTCTTCTGCTCCTCGGAGTCTTTCTTCTTATCATCGGCGAAGCGGAGCTCCGACAGAGTCTGAAGATAGGACGAGGACGCCGCGGCCTGCCGATATCCGTACCTCAGACCATTCTCGTTCGCGTCGGGATCGTTCATGGCCTCCTGGATCGCGTTGTGGTGGTACTGGCCCAGGCCCGTGGCGAGCGTGGTCATCGCATCCTGGTTATCCCCGAAACGATAAATAAGACTGGCGATATCTGTTGCTGCAAGTCCAGCCGAGGTAGCATCCGCTCCCAGCGCCCCGTCCTCGGCTACGGTGGAGACGTCCTGGGAGCTGTTGGCCGCCACTACCGCCAGGTTGCGTTTCATGGTGTCGGTGAAGTCTTTCTTGGTGAACTCCTCGCCGCCGAAGTAGCTCATCGCCCGGCCGCAGGCGTAGGTGGCCCGTGCGTCCGCGGTCGCCGACACATCAGGGTCAGTCTCGCTAGGAGCCCGGTTGCGGAACGAGGACGCGGCCCCGAGGACGCTCGTGAAACTGTCGAGACCGCAGTCGGGGTCCCAGTCGCGGGAGGTCAGCATGGCCCACCGATCGACGGTGGTCTGTCCGGGAACCCAGACCCCGTTTCCGTCCACGCTCCCGTCCCCCTCCGGCGTCAAGTACTCCACAGCGGCCTCGGGATTGTTGCCCATGGCAACCATGACACCGTACATAGGGTCCATGTGCCCGCCGGGGAAGGCACGGCCCTCGTTGTAGAAGTTGCCGTAACCCGCATCGTGCCAGCCACTGATCTGATCGGGTGTCCTGCTGGCCGGGTCGCCGTCGTAGTAGCCGCCGTTGGAGGAGTCTTGGCTCTCCATCTTGGTGGCCAGATTCACCAGTGTGCTGGTGTCATAGACCGCGTTCGAGGCGGACAGCAGCTCGTTAAGACACGAGACCCTGCCGCGGTGTCCTTTAACCGTCGAGGTCTCGTACAGGGCGTCTGCCCACGAGTCGAAACCGTCTGGAACCTTCTCGGTCTGCGTTGCGCCCGCCAGCAGGTGAGCCAGGATACCATTGGCCTTGTCGATAGCCTCGGTATCGGCCCTATAATCACCGTACCCGGCCGCCCTCTGGCCAGTGTATTTCGTATAGTGCCAGTATACGCTGATCGGCAGCTCGATGAACTTCTCGATGCCGTAGGTGTTGACGAAGGTGGCCCCGTAGGCGGGGCTGTCCTGGTAAGTGGCCATGGAGGCCAGGACCTCGTCAACGGTGCGGCCGTCATCGGCTTTTCCGTCTGCGGCCGCCTGGGTCAGGGCGTCGGCGTCGGCTCGGGCGGTGGCGACGGCCTCGGTGTTGTAGGACTTGACGTTCTCGACGGTGTCGGCGGTGCCGTCGGGCAGGTAGTAGCCCGGCACA
>ERZ772940.256-NODE-256-length-27686-cov-29.099_pt1 | contig 27686 bp, 22 predicted proteins | sample MGYA00511682_ERZ772940 | MGnify/ENA primary metagenome ERZ772940 (study PRJEB29015, sample SAMEA2737922) | human oral metagenome | biome: human oral; feature: human-associated habitat; material: dental | place: China | collected 2031 ... | reverse complement strand
CGCGCATGATCGACCGCTACCTCGTGGCCGCCTACGACGCCGGCATGGAGCCGCTCATCGTGCTCACCAAGACCGACCTGGCCGACGCCGCCCCGCTGACGGGCCTCTACAGCCCCCTGGGTGTGCGCTGCCTGGCCACGCGACTGCGCCCCCACGGCCCCGAGACCGGGCCCTCACAGGTCTGCGGCGAGCGGCCCGACGACGGCGTCGAGGCGGTCCGCCAGGTGCTCGACGGGGCCGTCTCAGTCCTCGTGGGCCACTCCGGGGTCGGCAAGTCCACGCTCATCAACGCGCTCGTGCCCGGGGCCGACCGCGCCACCGGGCACGTCAACGGGGTCACCGGCCGGGGCCGCCACACCTCCACCAGTCTTCAGGCCCTCGAGCTGCCCGGGGGCGGCTGGGTCATCGACACCCCCGGCGTGCGTTCTTTCGGGGTTTCCCACGTCGGCAGCGCCGACGTCCTGCGGGGCTTCCCGGACCTGGCCCGCGTGGCCGAGGACTGTCCGCGGGGCTGCACCCATGAGGACGGCGTCGTCGACTGCGCCCTGGATGAGTGGGTGAGCACGGCGGACGGGCCGGACGCCTCGGGAGCCTCGGCTGCCCGCGAGGAGCGGCGCGCGAGGGTGGAGTCCTTCCGCCGGCTGCTGGCCCCCTCACTGGAGGCCGAGGACCCCACCCGGCCCTGAAACACTCCCGGCGGCGTGCGGAGCCCTTCCGGGCACGTCACAGTTTCGTCGACAGCGCGCCCCTTAACCCCGAGAGCCGTTTGCCCTGGTACAAGGCGATGACCCACCAGAAACGGCGTCAATACTGAGTTTTTTCACGTTTCACCGGAGCCGCTATTGGATGTTATGTGCCAAAACTCACATCACGCAGCCGTTGCAGGATTCAACTACACACCGATTTTGACGGTTCCCACAAGCGAAAGCGCGTTAGTCTCAGGACATGCACAACCGTCCGACCCCTTCGCTTCCACGTCCCGCTCTGGGCGACCTGTCCGCACGCGCTAACCTCTCTGCGGCGCGCCGGCGCGTCCTGGAGGTCGTGGAGGCTTCTAACGACGCGATGACGGCCGTCCAGGTCGCCAGCGCACTCAACCTGCACCACAACACCGTCCGTGAGCACCTCGACGCCCTGGTTGACGCCGGTTTCGTCACGGTGTCCACCAAGCCGACGGGCAAGCGGGGCCGCCCGGCCCTGCGCTATGCCTCAACGGCCCCCGACCCCCAGCAGATGGTCGACGCCTACCTGCTGCTGCTCGATGCGATCGCCGACACCCTGGGCGAGGGCGAGGATGCCCACGCCACCGCTCTGGAGATCGGTCGCCGCTGGGCCGAGCTGACCCCCGGCACCGTTGCCGAGCCGACGGTCGACGGCGAGCAGGTGGACCGGGTCACCGCCCTCATCCCCTACCTCGCGGTCATGGGCTTCGCCCCGGAGGTCTCCGGAGACACCGTCGTCCTGCGCTCCTGCCCGCTCATCACCCGCAACCACCAGCCGCGCGACCTGGTGTGCACCATGCACGAGGGTTTCCTCCGGGCCGTCGTCGGCCCCGACCCGGCCGCCTACGAGCGCCTCAAGTTCCTGCCCAACGGGCCTGACGGCTGCCAGATCAACTCGGCTCAGCCCGTCCACGAGGAGCCGGACCTCAAGATCGTCCACGCCGACGTCGCCTGAGCGCCCGACCCCGACCACACCACCAGTCCACCCGTCCACCACTTCTGACATCGCAAGGCTTCGGCCCCGGGCACAGTCCCCCGGGGCCGAAGCGGCGTTCGGGGGCACTCCAAGCCGTGGCCTGAGGCGCCCACGGCTCAGGCGCTGACCTCCAGGACGCCGTGAGCACCCTTCTCCATGTCGGCGAAGGAGTGCGTCACGAACACGTAGTGGCCCGGCTCGGAGGCCACGCACTCGACGAACCCACCCTGGGCCGGCTGCAGACCGAGGGCCTGGGAACCGCCGGACCAGGCGGCCCCGATCCGGCTCGGGCCGCCGAGGGTCCAGGCCCCCTCGAAGAAGACCTGGTCGAACTGCAGGCCGACGGTGTGGAAGGACGTCGGCAGGGAGGGCCCGGCGGCCATGACCCAGAAGCGCACGCGCTCGCCGACCTTGGCCTTGAGAGGCTGCTGGCGGTACTGGAAGGCCACCCCGTTGAAGGTCATGAGGTCGGGGGTCTTGGCGGCGATCTTGTCCGTGTTGGGCTCGCCGCCCTCGGGACCGAGGTAGACCTCGGAGGCGACGATGACGTACTCGCGGTCCACGGCCGCCAGCCCCGGCGGATCGATGATGACGGCCCCGTGCATGCCGGAGGCCAGGTGCAGGCTCATCGGCGAGGTGGAGCAGTGGTAGAGCCAGATCCCCGAGTGCTGGGCCTTGAAGGTGTAGACGAGGGACTCCCCGGGGTTGATCGAGCGCATCGCCTGATCGGGCGGGGTGATCCCGGCGTGGAAGTCCAGGGAGTGGCTCATCGTGCCGTCGTTGACCAGGGTGATCTCGAAGGTGTCCCCCACCTTGCCGCGCAGGACGGGGCCGGGGACCTGCCCGTTGAAGGTCAGGCGCCGCTGGGTGACGCCGGCGCCGACCGGCATGACCTGCTCCTTGACGGTGAAGGTGTGCCGGTGGGTCATGGGGCCGCCGTCGGGGCTGGTGGGGGCGGGCGGCAGGGCGGCGTCGAAGGCCTTGAAGTCGGTGGGCAGACGGGCCGAGTAGTCGGGAACCGCGTCCTTGCCGGAGCCGGCCTGCTTGCTCTGACCGCTGCCGTGCTGGTGGGCACCGGCGACTGCCCCGCCGGCAGTGACGTGGAAGACCATGCCCTGGGCGCGGTGGCCGGCGATGGAGCACCAGCCCTCGATCGGCCCGGGGACGACATCGACCTCGAGCCTGCCCTTGGCGCCGGCGGCGATGCGCCCGGTGGTCTGGCCGGTGGCCAGGACGAGGTCGTGGACCTGGTCGGCGGTGTTGTCCAGGGTGATGACGAGCCGGTCACCGGGGGTGACGTCGACCGTGTCGGGCACGAACCGCATGCCCTGCACCTTGATGATGGCGTTGACGGTGTTGCCGGTGGCCGCGACGTCCTGGGTGGTTCCGCCCTGGCCGCGGTTGCCGATGACGCTTCCGACGACGACGGCCGCTCCGGCGGTGAGCAGTCCCATGAGGATGCCGCGGCGGTCGGCGGACTGGAGCAGGCCGCCCGAGGGTGATGCGGCAGTCCCACCTCCCGCCGCCCGGCCGGCCCCGCCAGGCAGGGGGCGGCGGCTGCGGTCGATGGCGGGGGCCGTACCGGCCGTCACGGCTCGGCGGTGGGCGCCCTCGGGCTTGTCGGCACCCGCCGCGGCGCGCCCGGCAGCAGTGTCGCCGGGTGTCTGAGCAGTGCCGCCGGCGCCGCTGTTCGCGGGGTCCTGGACGGCAGTGTCCTGAGAAGGGGCGTTCTCAGAGCCGGCAGCCTCGGGAGCGGCGGCCTCGTCGGGGGATGGTGCCTGTGCGTCGGGCGTCTTCGTCATCGGGTTCCCCTTCGGGGCTGGGCGGACCGGTGGCCCGCGGGGTCGGAGGTGGGGGCGGCGTCGGCCGGGGTGCGCGGGGTGCGCTTGCGCTGGGAGAGCTCACGCAGGCTGAGGATCATGCCCGCCAGCAGGTAGGAGGTCACCAGCGCGGCCAGGGCGCCGGCGACGACGCGCACCCGCCAGGGCGCCCCCGGGTAGAGCGCCAGCAGGAGGCAGGCGTTGGCGGCGGTGACCCGGTAGGCGGCGAAGCGGTCCATGATCGCGTTGGTGGCCCGTGTGGCTGCGGGGCCGCCACCGAGCATCACCGGGGTGAGGTAGCTCAGGGCCGCCACGAGGATCTGCAGGGCGAAGCCTGCCGCCAGGGGCAGGCGCAGGGAGTGGATGACCTGGCGGGCAGCGGCGGCGTCGTCGGCCAGCGCCATGCGGGCCCCCAGGACGGCGACGCAGCCGATGAACCAGGCCACCGAGGCCATGGCGGAGGCCGTGGCGAAGGAGGTCGGCGGGACCCGGCGGGCGGTACGGTACGCGGGCACGAGGACTGCGCAGGCGCCGCCGAGGTAGACCAGGGTGCCCAGGCCCGCCAGGGGCGGCCACAGCCCGCAGGCGGCCACCAGCGCGGTGCCGCCCACGAGGTAGGGCAGGCCGCGGGTGGTCCAGCGCGGTGCGACCGGCTCCATGGGGGTGCGCAGCATCGTGGGCCACAGGACGGTGAGCGTGCCCAGGACCGTGGTGCCCACGAAGCCCAGCAGCATGGTGGTCGTGTGGGCCAGGTAGAAGCCGTCGGCCAGGGCGGAGCGCCCGTGGGCGTTGGACCAGGAGATGAGGAAGCCCAGGAGCGCACCGGTGGCCAGCAGGACCAGGGCGACGGCGTAGTGGAGGGCCAGGGACGCTAAGCGCGGGGCGATGGCCCTCCGATACTGCACAGTGATGGCCACGACGCCGGCGACGGCCTGGGCCATGACGACGGCCGCCCCGATGAGCGCGACCACCTGCTGGCCCATGGTGATGCCGGTGAGCACGACGGCGGTGCCGAGGCTGTGGGCGTAGAGGCGCACGTCCAGCAGAGCGGCGCCGCCCAGGGCCGGGCGGTGCAGGAGGGTGTCGGCGAAGTGGGCGGACCAGATGGTGATGGCGCTGCCGATCCCGCCCAGGAGCAGGGCGTGCAGAGGCAGCCAGGTGCCCCAGGAGACCAGCGGGCCCACGATGGTCGGGGCCGCCAGGACCGCGGCGACGAGCAGCCAGGCCATGACCAGGGCGTTGCGACGCACCTGGGTGGTGCGCCGGGAGGGCTTCTTGGCGGGGCGGCCCGGGCCACTCGCTCGTCCGGGGCCGGGAAGCGAGCCGGGGCGGGAGGCGGGCCCGGAACCGGGAGCACCAATGGACAGGCTCATGTGGGGCCCCCTGTCGCCGGCGACGTCGTCGTCCCGGATGCCGCGGCCGCAGCCGGCGGTCTTGCCCTCACCGGTTTGCGAATGCTGCCGGAGGTCAGGACACGCCCCAGGGTGAGGACCATAAAGACGAGGATCGCCGCCACTCCCACGGCGCCGCCGACCTTCCAGGCCGCGGAGGCCTGCGCCAGCAGACCCGCGACGCGCACCACCAGGCCGGCGTGCAGCAGAACGTAGGGCAGCCACATGAGTCGGTGGTAGGGCAGGGCGCGGTGGACGACCGCGGGGATGATGACCGGCGCATGGGCCAGGATCATGGAGAAGGCGAAGCCCACCGTGATGCAGTGGATGACGATCTCGTAGGCGGCCCCGTTCAGCCCCTGCAGGCCCCACAGCGACCAAACCGCCCCGGCGACGGCGAGCCACCCGTAGCCGGCGAGCATGGAGGCCGCCATGAAACGCACCCCGCCGCGCAGGCGGACCGTGCGTCGGGCGACGTCGTAGTAGGCCGTGACAACGGCCAGCCCCAGCAGGGCCGGGCCGACCACCAGGTGGGAGCCCGGTGCGATGAGCATCAGGCAGGCGCCCAGGACCGCCGCACCGGACAGCGCCTCGACAACGGTCTCCACCATCTCGTCGAGGAAGGCGATACGGGCCAGCTCCAGGCGCTCACCGATGATGGTGAGCGCGGGGAAGAGCAGCCACAGCGGGACGACATCCTCCATGCCGCGGCCATCCAGCCACAAGACGTCCCCCAGCAGGAGGGCTGCCGCGCCCATGGCCTCGACGTCGACGGCGGCGCTGGGGGCGCGCCGGTGAACCCGCAGGTAGATGGCGCACAGGATGCCAGCAGCGCCGGTCATGAGTCCCCGGCCGACGACGTCGGGGGCACCAGCCAGGAGGGCCAGGCATCCCACGGCACTGCCCAGGGGGGCGAGGAAGGCCCAGGGGGTGCGGGCGGCGACCGCCCGCTCCAGGGCGATGACGGTCCCCAGGAAGCCGACGAGCATGAGGGGGCCGTGGAGAGCCGCCAGCTCGGCCCCGCCGACGGGGGCCGGCAGGTTGAGGCGCAGGAGGGCGGCGTTGAGTCCCATGAGGATGCAGGCGGCGCCCAGGGCCAGGGCCACCAGGCGCGGCGCCACCCGGCTGGTCAGCGCCCGGCTGAGTCGGTCCGTCTCCACGGCCCAACCGTATCCAACGGCGCCGCAAACGCCCGCACTCACATCGACAAAAACTTCATAGACGACACGGCTCCGCGTCGTTTATGAAGTTTCGGTAGGTTTGCCGAGCGTCGACCGGGCCTGCGGAGGCGGACGGTCGTTCCTGCGAGCCCTGCAGTGGTAGTAAGGTCACGCTCACCAGTACGAAACACTCCGAAGGAGAACCCTATGAGCGAGAGCCCCGAGCTGCTGCCCGTCACCGAGAAGAAGTCCAGCTGCGGCTGCCACGAGCACAGCGACGAGCGCCTCACCCTGGACGCGCGTGCCATCCCGCACCGCCTGCGCCACGCCGCGGTCATCGGAGCCGCCTCCTCCTTGAACCCCGGTGAGGGCTTCGACCTGGTGGCCCCGCACGTGCCCACCCCGCTGCTGGCTCAGATCGACCAGCTGCCCTTCACCTTCCAGCACACGCTGCTGGAGCAGTCCGAGGGCTTCGCCCGCGTCGAGATCCTGCGCACCGCCTGATCCGCGCCTCATCGCGGCCGGTCGGCGAGAGGCGCCCGCGGGTCCAAGCCCTTGGCTCCAGCCACGAGCTCGGGGCCTTAATGGGCCCGACTCCATGCCACCGGCGCGCTCCCGATATGCTCAACGCATGACACCAGCACCGCTCGATGCCGCGGTCGTCGGCCCGGGCAGGGGCCGTGGGACCTCCGCGGACCTGCCCATGCCGACGACCCGGCCGGTGCTACCCGACCTGTCTGAACGTCCCGGCACGTCGGCCCCGGCCGCCGACGGCGTCCCCCAGCAGCTGGTCGACCGCTACGGGCGCACCGTGCGCGACCTGCGCCTGTCCATCACGGACCGCTGCAACCTGCGCTGCACCTACTGCATGCCCGCGCAGGGACTGCAGTGGCTGCCCACCCCGGATCTGCTGACCACTGCCGAGCTCACCCGCCTGGGGCGCATCGCCGTCGAGCGCCTGGGAGTCGAGCGCATCCGATTGACCGGGGGCGAGCCGCTGCTGCGGCGCGACCTGGAGGAGATCGTCGGGGCGCTGTCCGCGCTGCGGACGTCGAGCGGACTCAAGCCGGACATCGCCCTGACCACGAACGGGCTGGGCCTGGAGAAGCGGGCCGCCGGGCTGCGGGCGGCGGGCCTGGACCGCGTCAACGTCTCCATCGACTCCCTGGACCCGCGGGACTACGCCGCCATCACTCGCCGCGACCGGCTCGCCGACGTCCTGACCGGGATCGCCGGCGCCCAGGAGGCCGGCCTGGCCCCTATCAAGGTCAATGCCGTGGCCGTGCCCGCCACCGTGGAGGAGCGGGCACCGCGACTCCTGGCCGAGTGCCTGCGCCGCGGCTGGCAGCTGCGGTTCATCGAGCACATGCCGCTGGGCCCCCGCGAGACCTGGAGCAGCCAGGACGTCGTCGGCGTCGATCAGATCCTGGGGGTGCTGCGGGAGGCCGGATTCATCCTCACCGAGGTGGGCCGCCCGGACCGTCGTCCAGCGGCGCTGTGGCGCGTCGCCGCCGGAAGCGCGGCGGGCCAGGACCATCCGGCCGGGACGGTGGGTGTCATCGCCTCGGTCACCGCCCCCTTCTGCTCAGACTGCGACCGTACCCGCGTCACAGCCGACGGGCGCCTCATGACCTGCCTGTTCTCCAGCACCGAGACCGACCTGCGCGGCCCCATGCGCGCCGGGGCCGACGACGATGAGCTCATCCGCATCTGGGCCAGCGCCACCTGGGGCAAGCCCCGCGCGCACGGCTCGGACAGTCCCCAGACCGAGAGCGACGGCTTCGCCCGCCCGCAGCGCACCATGTCGGCCATCGGCGGCTGACCCGAGTTCTAAGGAGCCCCATGATGAGTCCCTCCCCTGAGATGTCCCCCCAGGCGGGCGCGCACGCGGGTCAGGCGCAGATCTCTGTGACCCTGCGCTACTTCGCCGCGGCCGCCGAGGCCGCAGGCCGCCCCGAGGAGCGCCTGGACCTGCCCGTCGGCACGACGCTGGCGGGTCTGCGCGAGCAGTTGTCGGGGCGGGGCCTGGAGATGGCGCGGGTCGTACCGATCTGCAGCTTCCTGGTCAACTCGGTCTCCACCCCGGCGGACTCGCTCACGCCCCTGGCCGACGGCGACGCCGTCGACGTGCTCCCGCCCTTCGCCGGCGGGTGAGTCTCGCCGCTCCCGCATCGAGCCGGGCATTTTTCGCGTAGCCCAACCGTTTTTCCGCCCGGCTACGCGAGAAATGCCCGGCTCGGTGAGAAGGAGGGGAGATCAGGCGATGTTGCTCCACTGGCTCGAGCCGTCGGTGAAGGTCTGGCGCTTCCACACGGGCAGGCGCTCCTTGACCTCCTCGACGATCTGGCTGCACACGGCGAAGGCCTCGGCGCGGTGGTCGGAGCTGACTGCGACCGCGAGCGCTGCCTCCCCGACGCTCAGGTCGCCGACGCGGTGGACGACGCCCAGGGCCCGCACCCGCCCCTGCTGAGCCACGTCCTGGGCGATCTGCTCGACGACCTGGCCGGCCGTGGGGTGGCAGGAGTAGCCGATGCCGGTGACGGCGCGCTCGGCGTCGTGGTTGCGGACCACGCCCTCGAAAGTGACGACGGCGCCGGCGGCGGCGTCCTGGACGGCGTCGGCGAGTTCGGTGACGCTGATGGGGGCCTCGGTGACCTCGGCACGGACCACGCGGGCCGTGGGAGCCGGGAGCGGCCGGCTGGGCTGGTCGGGGCTGGGCGTCACGGGGTCTCCTCGATCGGGGCGGCGGGCTGGGCGTGATCGGATGGTCGGCCGCGAGCATACCCATGTGGGCTTCCCCGGCTGAACGGGCATGATAGGCCCCGGGTGCTCGGGCACCGGCCCGCCCGCGACCGCCCGCCCTGAAGTCGCAACCCGCAGGGCACCCGTCACAAGGAAGGACCGCTATGGCGCAGATGATTCCGCTGGAGGACTACGTCTCCCAGGTGCTGGAGACCCTCTCACCCCTGGAGGACGGTCGCCTGGAGCTGGGGCGGGCGCACCGCCGGGTGCTGGCCGAGGACGTGACCGCCGCCGTCCCGGTGCCGCCGTGGACGAACTCGGCGATGGACGGCTACGCGGTGCGCGCGAAGGACACGACCGGCGCCTGCCCGCTCACGCCCGTGGTTCTGCCGGTGAGCGGGGACGTTCCGGCCGGCGCCGCACCGCGGCCCCTCGCGGAGGGAACCGCCCAGCGGATCATGACTGGGGCGATGCTGCCTGAGGGCGCGGACGCCGTGGTCAAGGTGGAGGACACCGACCAGGCTCCCGGCCCGCACCCGATTCCCGAGCGCGTCGAGATCCGCGCGGCAGCGACCCCGGGCCTCAGCGTGCGCCGCGCCGGGGAGGACGTGGCCGTGGGTGATCCGGTCATGGCGGCGGGGACGAGGCTGTCGGCGGCGGCCATCTCCGCCCTGGCCTCCGTGGGGCTCGGCTCGGTGCTGGTGCGGCCGCAGGTGCGCGTGGCGGTGGTGTCCACCGGGGCCGAGCTGCGTGACGCCGGCCAGGCGCTGGAGCCCGGGACGATTCCCGACTCCAACTCCCTGCTGCTCGCCGGGCTGGTCGCCGAGCACGGGGCCGTGTGCACGAGCGTGGCCCGCAGCGGCGACACGGCCGAGGCCCTGGCTGAGGTCCTGCAGCAGGACGCGGCCGGCGCCGACCTCATCGTCACCTCCGGGGGCGTGTCCGCGGGGGCCTTCGATCCTCTAACGATGCTGGCTCAGGCGCAGCGGGGCGAGGAGGCCCCGGTGCACCTGGACTTCGTCAAGGTGGCCATGCAGCCGGGCAAGCCCCAGGGGCACGGCTGGGTGCTCGCCGACGGCGGCCGGCGGGTGCCGATCATCTGCCTGCCGGGCAACCCGGTGAGCGTCCTGGTGTCCTTCACCACGATCGTGGCCCCGGCGCTGGCCCGTCTGGCCGGGCAGGATGCGGCGGGCGGCGCCGAGTCGCTCCCGGGGCGGCCGAGCCTGACGGCGCGTGCGGCAGTGGGCTGGCGGACCCCGCCGGGGCGGCGCCAGCACGTGCCGGTGCGTTTCACTGAGGCCCCCACCGGCTCCGACGTCAGTTCCGGCCTCGGCGACGGTGCGGGCCTGCCCTGGGTGACGCCCACCCACCGGCTGGGCTCCGGCTCGCACCTGGTGGCCTCGCTGCCCGCCGCGCAGGCCCTGGCGGTGGTGGCCGCCGAGGTCGAGGCGGTCGAGGTCGGCGACGAGCTGCCCCTCATCCCGCTGTCCGCCTCGTAGAGCCCGCCGGCCGCCCTCAAGTCCGCCTGCGAGAATCCCGGACCGCGTCCACGGGGCGCGATCCCACGCACCATTGAAGGAGCCTCCCATGACTACCCGCCCCGAGATCACCCTCACCCACCTGGATGACGCGGGCGCCGCGTACATGGTGGATGTCACCGCCAAGACCCCCACCGTGCGCGAGGCCCGCGCCACCGCCTTCGTGGCCTGCTCGGAGGCGATCGTCGACGCCCTGCGCGGCGGCGCGGTCCCCAAGGGCGACGTGCTCGCCGTGGCCCGCGTGGCCGGGATCGCGGCGACCAAGAAGGTCCCCGAGCTCCTCCCCCTGGCGCACGTCATCGGCGTGCACGGGGCGCGCGTGGACCTGGAGATCGTCGACGGCGGCGTGCGCATCGAGACCACGGTGCGCACGGCCGACCGCACGGGCGTGGAGATGGAGGCCCTCACCGCCGCCACCGTGGCGGGACTGGCGATCGTCGACATGGTCAAGGGAGTGGACCGGGCCGTCGAGCTGCGCGAGGCCAGGGTAGTGGCCAAGTCCGGGGGGCGCTCAGGGGACTGGGTGCGCGGTGACCGCGGTGACCGCGGCGATGTGGCCTGAGCAGACGGACCGCGCCGCCGTGAGCACCATGGATGCGGCCGAGGTCGCCATTGCCGCGGATGCGGCCGATGCCGCCGACGTCATTGTGCTGGCCGGCGGGACCGGCGCTCGGTTGGACGGAGCCTCCAAGCCCGACGTCGTCGCCCGGGGGCTGCGCCTGCTCGACCATGTGCTGGCCGGCCTGGAGCAGCTGCGGACGCAGGGCCTTCCGCTCGGGCGCGTGTGCGTCGTCGCCCCGGCGGAGGTCTCGCTGCCCGGCGGCGTCCTGCGGGCGCTGGAGGACCCGCCCCTGGGAGGACCCGTCGCCGGGATCGCGGCCGGGCTAGAGCTCCTGGGCAGGAGCCATCCGGTTGCGGGGCTCACCGGGATCCTCACCTGCGACGCACCCTTGTCCTGGCAGGCGCTGCCGGCCCTGCACCGGGCGCTGGCGCAGGCCGGGCCAGAGCTGGACGGCGTCTGTGCCCGCGACGGCGAGCACACCCAGTACCTGCTGGGCCTCTACCGTCGCCGAGCACTGGCCGCAGCCGTCGCCCCGGGCGGCACACCTCTGCGGGACACGGCTGTGCGCCGGGCACTCGGGACGCTCCGCGTCAAGGCCATCCCCACGGCTCGCGATGTCGTGCGGGATCTGGACACCTGGGCCGAGGTCCATTCCTGGGACTCGGGCCGCTGCGGGTAGCAGTCCCGCTCAGGCCAGCGAGTTGCCTCATAACCTGAGAGCTTCGGAGGCCATGGCACCTCAGGCCACCAGTGGGGCGGCCCGACCGGAGACCCCGCCAGTGCGCAGGGTGTCGTGGCACCTCAAGACACCGACGCAGGTGGACCAGGCCCTCTTGACTTGACGCGCCCCGCCGCCGGGGCGGTTCGGCTACCCGCAGCCGCTGGAATGGCGCCCGGCCTGTACTGCACGAGGGTCGGGATCCACTGAAGGAGGGTCGGGGGCACTCCAGGTAGGTGGGACCTTCGTGCAGTACGCACAACCCTCGACCAGTAGATCCCCACCCTCGTGGAGTAGACCGACTCAGGGCGGGTGCAGGCCGGAGACGGAGTCGCGTCGGCGCCACCAGCCCCCGGAGCAGGAGTCGGAAAGGGTAGGACAGCGGATGGTGGGGCCGCCCCTGGGTTGAGAGCACCCCGCACGGCCGCCAAGGCCCCGCGGAGTCGATCCCGCCAGCCGATCCAGTGTCCACAGCGCTGACATCAACGAGCCCACCGTCGAAGCGCCCGGCGAGGATCGTTGGAATGCTGCGATTTCTCCTCGGCGTGCGGCGGCGGCGCAGAGTTGATGTCAGCACCATGGACACCCACGCTCCGCCGGCCATCTTCCAGCTCACCGTCGACTCCAGGACCACCAGTTGCCCCGAGCTCCCACCTGAGCGAGTGCTTCAGAGGTGAGGAGACAGGACAGCCGCTCAGGCTAAGACCCCTGGTGGCGCTCAGCGGCACTCAGTGGTCTCCGCCGCCGAGCTGCTCCAGGACGTGGGGCACCAGGGGGCCGACGACGGCGACAGTGTCCTTGACCCCGCCGCGTGAGCCGGGGGCGTTGACGACCAGGGCGCCCTCAGCGCCGCGAGAGGTCACTCCCACCAGGCCGCGGGACAGTCCGGCCAGTGGCGTCTTGGTCAGCCCGTGGGCGCGGATCTGCGCCTCGATGCCCTCGATACGGGTCTCCAACAGTGGCGCGGTGGCCTCCGGGGTGAGGTCCCGGGGGGTGACGCCGGTGCCGCCCGTGGTCAGGACGACCCGCGCGCCGGCAGACACCGCCCGCCTGATCGCCCCACGCACCGGCTCGACGCCGTCGGGCACGAGATCCACCTTCTCGACGACGACGTCGTGCTCGGCCAGGAGGCGCTGGGCCAGCGGACCGGAGAGGTCCTCTCGCTCACCGCTGACACAGCGGTCGGAGACAGTGATGACAGCGCCCTTGACGGGCTCGGACAGGGCCGCCAGGCCCTTCTGGACGATGGGGGTCTCACTCATGGCCTCACCGTAGTCCGCGTACGCCCCGCTCAGGCTCCTCCGTCTACCGCCCGGTGTTTCAAGGGCAACACGTCCCGATTCAACCAGTAACCCCAATTAAGCAACTTTCACTTAACCTAATTCACCGCCCTTCGTCACCTCCAAGATGTCGGTTTCGCCTCGTATTGCTCGGACATTCGTCCCTTGCGTGAAGGCTCTGCCGAAGCCATGCATCATGTGGGTGGCGCGTGCCCGCACGCCCCTCCCACATCGTTACGACAGCCTCAGGTCCACGGCGCCGTCGCCCAGCTGACCAGGCCTTACACACAGCAGGAGCCCTATGTCCACGCTCGACACCTCCGGTCGCGTCCTCACAGGGTGGAACCCCGAGGAGCCGGAGAACTGGTCCGCGAAGATCGCCTGGACCACCCTGATCATCTCGACCTACTCGATGATCTTGGCGTTCTGCGTCTGGTTCCTCCCCAGTGCGATCGCCCCCAAGCTCACTGAGATCGGCTTCAAGCTCACTGATAGCCAGTTGTACTGGCTCGCTGCCATGCCCGGCCTGTCGTGCGGCCTGATCCGCCTCGTCTACATGTTCCTGCCGCCGATCGTCGGCACGCGCAAGCTCGTCGCATGGTCATCCCTGCTCTACGCACTGCCGATGCTCGGCTGGTTCTTCGCGGTGCAGAGCACCAAGACGAGCTTCGGGACGCTGCTCGCTCTGGCCTTCGCCTGCGGGATCGGAGGCGGCTCGTTCTCCGGCTACATGCCCTCGACCGGGTACTTCTTCCCCAAGCGGCTGACCGGTACTGCCCTGGGGATCCAGGCGGGCGTCGGGAACCTGGGAATGAGCATCATCCAGCTGCTGAGCCCCTGGCTCATGGGTTTCGGACTGCTGGGCATCACCTGGATCGCCCCCCAGCACGCCAGCAGCGGCCAGGTCTGGGTACACAACGCGGCCGTCTTCTTCATCCCGTGGACCATCGTGGCCGCCCTCCTCGCCTTCGCCCTGCTCAAGGACGTCCCGGTCAAGGCCAACATCCGCCAGCAGATCGACATCTTCACCAACCCCGACACCTGGTACATGACACTCATGTACGTGGCGACCTTCGGCCTGTTCTCCGGGTTCGCCGCACAGTTCGGACTCCTCATCAAGAACACCTACGGACCTAACTCCGCCCTGGCCGAGCACTTCGACAAGTCCCTGCTGCCCCTGGGTGCGACCTACGCCTTCCTCGGGCCACTGATCGGGTCGGTGGTCCGAATGCTGTGGGGGCCCCTGTGCGACCGCTTCGGCGGGGCCATCTGGACCTTCATCTCCATCGTCGGGATGGGGGCCACACTGGCCGTCACCACCTTCTACCTCCACCCGACCGATCCGGCGCAGTTCCCTGGGTTCCTGTGGTCCATGCTGGCGATGTTCTTCTTCTCCGGCCTGGGCAACGCCGGCACCTTCAAGCAGATGCCGATGATCATGCCCAAGCGGCAGGCCGGCGGCGCCATCGGCTTCACGGCCGCCATTGCCAGCCTGGGGCCCTTCATCGTCGGCGTCGCCATCGCCTCCCTGGGCGCCACCGCCTGGTTCTGGATCTCGGTCGCCTACTGCGCCGTGTGCGCGGTCATCTGCTGGCTGCGCTACGCGCGACCGGGAGCCCCGTTCCCGGGCTGAGTTCCAGCATCCGGCGTCCGCCCGGGCCACCCACAACTGTCTGACGGGCTCGGCGGCGCGGCGGCTCATGGCTCGCCCGCCGCCTGCCCCGTCGGGGGCATTCAACGCCCGCCGGTCGCCATCGGCCCACCGGGCCGCCGCCAGCCAGCCCCCCCCAAGCTGAACACCGATGAACACAGACACACCATTGACCACCCACCAGCTTCACGGACCAAAGGACCATTGATGAGCACCACCGGCTCCCAGACCACCGGCCCCGGGATCGTCCCTGGACCCGACCAGCAGGTCGAGAACGCCCCCGGACTGCTCACGCTGGGCTCGTACCTGCGTCGAGGACAAGCCTCTGCCGACGCCCGCCGCCTGTTCCTCACCGGAGGGCGCGAGGCCGACACCTTCTACCGCCACCGGTGGAGCCACGACAAGATGGTCCACTCCACCCACGGGGTCAACTGCACCGGCTCGTGCGCCTGGGAGGTCTACGTCACCGACGGCATCATCACCTGGGAGAAGCAGATCACCGACTACCCCACCACGGGCCCGGACATGCCCGAGTACGAGCCCCGCGGCTGCCCGCGCGGCGCGGCCTTCTCCTGGTACGCCTACTCCCCCACGCGCATCCGCTACCCCTACGTGCGCTCAGTCCTGCTGGACGCCTTCCGCGCCGCGAAGGCCGACAACGACGGCGACCCGGTCGCCGCCTGGGCGCAGGTCACCGGTGACCCCGCCACCGCCAAGGCCTACAAGTCCGCCCGAGGCAAGGGCGGCATGGTCCGCGTGGGCTGGGACGAGGCCATGGAGATCGTCGCGGCCGCTTACGTCCACACCATCCGCGCCTGGGGCCCGGACCGGATCGCCGGCTTCAGCGTCATCCCGGCCATGTCCCAGGTCTCCTACGGAGCCGGAGGCCGTCTCCATGAGCTCATCGGTGCCACGATGCTCTCCTTCTACGACTGGTACGCCGACCTGCCGCCGGCCTCACCGCAGGTCTTCGGGGACCAGACCGACGTCCCCGAGGCCGGCGACTGGTACAACTCCCAGTACCTCATGATGTGGGGCTCCAACCTGCCGCTGACCCGTACCCCGGACGCCCACTTCATGACCGAGGCCCGCTACCACGGGCAGAAGGTCGTGGCCGTCTCCCCCGACTACGCCGACAACACCAAGTTCGCCGACCAGTGGCTGCGCGTGGCCCCGGGCACCGACGGCGCCCTGGCTCAGGCGATGGGGCACGTCATCCTCTCCGAGTTCCACGTCAAGCGCGAGGAGTCCTTCTTCCTGGACTACATGCGCCGTCACACCGACTCCCCCTTCCTCATCGGCCTGGAGCCCTCCCCCGACGGTACCGCGTACGTGCCCGGACGCTTCGTGACGGCCTCCGACGTCAACGGCGTCGCCACCGGCGCCCCGAAGAACGAGTTCCGCCCTCTCGTGTGGGACCGCGAGCGCGGCCCGGCCGACCCCGGCGGCACCCTGGCCGACCGCTTCACCCCCGAGGGCGAGGGCAAGTGGAACCTGCTCATGGAGGGTGTCGACCCGGTCATGAGCATCCTGGACCTGCACGGCCAGGGCCCCCAGGTTCAGGCCGCCGAGGTGCTCCTGCCCCGCTTCGACCTGCCCGGCTCATCCACCCCCGAGGGTTCTGTGGGCGGTGGCGTCGTGCGCCGCGGCGTGCCGGTCACCCGCATCGGGGACCGCCTGGTCACCACCGTCTACGACCTGCTCCTGGCCCAGTACGCCGTCGAGCGCCCCTCCATGCCGGGCCAGTGGCCCGCGGACTACCAGGACGCCACCGTCCCGGGCACACCCGCCTGGGCCAGCGAGATCACCGGCGTTCCCGGCCCCGCCATCATCCAGGTGGCGCGCGACTTCGCCCTCAACGCTGTGGAGTCCGGAGGCCGCTCCCAGATCGTCATGGGAGCGGGCATCAACCACTACTACCACGCCGACCAGATTTACCGAACGATCCTGGCGCTGACCTCCATGTGCGCCACCCAGGGCGTCAACGGCGGCGGCTGGGCCCACTACGTGGGTCAGGAGAAGGTCCGCCCGCTCAGCGGCTTCCAGCAGTACTCCTTCGCCCTGGACTGGCATCGTCCGGCCCGGCAGATGATTGCCACCGGCTTCTGGTACCTCACCACCGACCAGTGGCGCTACGACACCACCTCCGCCGAGCGCCTGGCCTCCCCGCTGGGGCCCGGCACCCTGGCGGGCAAGACCACGACCGACGCCATGGTCGAGGCCATGAAGCGCGGGTGGACACCGTCCTACCCGACCTTCAACCGCAGCCCGCTGCTCCTGGGACAGCAGGCCGCCGAGGCGGGCATGGACCCCAAGGACTACGTCGTCGAGCAGCTGCGCTCCGGTGAGCTGCGCTTCGCCTGCGAGGACCCCGACGCCCCCGAGAACTTCCCGCGCATCCTGTGCTCGTGGCGCACGAACCTGCTGGGCAGCTCGGCCAAGGGCACGGAGTTCTTCCTGCGCCACATGGTGGGCGCGGACAACGACGTCAACGCCGTCGAGACCCCACCCGAGCAGCGTCCCGCCTCGGTGACCTGGCGCGACGAGGCCCCCGTGGGCAAGCTCGACCTCATGTGGACCGCGGACTTCCGCAACACCTCCACCACCCTGCACTCCGACGTCGTCCTGCCGGCGGCCACCTGGTACGAGAAGCACGACATCTCCTCGACCGACATGCACCCCTTCGTGCACTCCTTCAACGCGGCCATCGACCCGCCCTGGGAGGCGCGCACCGACTTCCAGGTCTTCCAGACCCTGGCCGGGCTCATCTCCGCCTGGGCGCCGCGCTACCTGGGCACCCAGACCGACGTCGTCGCCGCGCCCCTGACGCACGACACCCCCGACGCCCTGACGATGGCGCACGGTGACGTGTCCTGCCTCCCCCAGGAGTGGGTGCCGGGAGTGACGATGCCCAAGCTGGTGCCCACCGAGCGCGACTACACCCAGATTCGGGCCAAGTTCGACGCCCTGGGGCCCCTGGCCGAGAAGCTGGGGATTCCCTGCAAGGGCATCATGCTCAAGCCCGGCCCGGAGGTGGAGCGCCTGGCCCGCAACCACGGGGTCTCCTCCGACGGCGTGGCCGCCGGCCAGCCGCTGCTCGACACCGACATCCGCGCCGCCGACGCGATCCTGACGCTGTCGGGCACCACCAACGGGCGCATCGCCACCGAGGGCTGGGACACGCTGTCCAAGCGCACCGGCACCCCGCTGGTCGAGCTCAGCGAGGAGGAGGCCGGTAAGCACATCTCCTTCACCGACACCCAGGTCAAGCCCCAGGGAGTCATCACCTCCCCGGAGTGGTCCGGCTCCGAGCACGGCGGGCGGCGCTACTCGGCCTTCGTGGTCAACGTGGAGCACGCCAAGCCCTGGCACACCCTGACCGGGCGCATGCACTACTACCTCGACCACGACTGGATGCGGGACATGGGCGAGTCCCTGCCCATCTTCCGGCCGCCGCTGGACTTCCACGCCCTGTACGGGGAGGCCGCGCCGGGCTCGGTGTCCACGAGCCAGGCGGGCACGGCGGAGGTCGCGGTGCGCTACATCACCGCGCACAACAAGTGGGCGATCCACTCGCAGTACTTCGACAACCTGCACATGCTCACGCTGGGACGCGGAGGCCAGACCATCTGGATGAGCCCCCAGGACGCCGACAAGATCGGCGTCAAGGACAACGAGTGGGTCGAGGCCTACAACCGCAACGGCATCGTGGCGGCGCGTGCCGTCGTCTCCCACCGCATCCCCGAGGGCATGGTCTTCATGCACCACGCCCAGGAGCGCACCATGAACACCCCGCTGACCGAGTCCAGCGGCAGGCGCGGCGGGACGCACAACTCGCTGACCAGGATCGTGCTCAAGCCCAGCCACTTCGCAGGCGGCTACGGGCAGCTGTCCTACGCCTTCAACTACATCGGCCCCACGGGCAACAACCGCGACGAGGTCACACTTATCCGTCGCCGCAGCAACCAGGAGGTGACGTTCTGATGAAGGTCATGGCCCAGATCGCAATGGTGATGAACCTCGACAAGTGCATCGGCTGCCACACCTGTTCAGTGACCTGCAAGCAGGCCTGGACCAACCGCGAGGGCACCGAGTACATGTGGTTCAACAACGTCGAGACCCGCCCCGGTGTCGGCTACCCCAAGGGGTGGGAGGACCAGGACACCTGGCGCGGCGGCTGGGAGCGCACGGCCTCGGGCCGCCTGCGGCCCCGCTCGGGCGGGCGCCTGCGCCGCCTGGCCAACATCTTCGCCAACCCGGAGATGCCCACGGTCGAGGACTACTACGAGCCGTGGACCTACGAGTACGACAAGCTGCTCTCGGCCCCCAAGGACTCCCCGGCGATTCCGGTGGCGCGTGCCAAGAGCCAGCTGACCGGCGAGTACATGCCCACCATCAAGTGGGGTCCCAACTGGGACGACGACCTGGGCGGCTCCATGGAGACCCTCCAGCAGGACCCGATCATCGAGGCGATGAGCACGAAGGTGCGCACCGACATCGAGTCGGCCTTCATGTTCTACCTGCCGCGCATCTGCGAGCACTGCCTCAACCCCACCTGCGTGTCCGCCTGCCCGTCGGGCGCCATGTACAAGCGCACCGAGGACGGCATCGTTCTGGTGGACCAGGACGCCTGCCGCGGCTGGCGCATGTGCGTGTCGGCCTGCCCCTACAAGAAGGTCTACTTCAACCACGCCACCGGCAAGGCCGAGAAGTGCACCCTGTGCTACCCGCGCCTGGAGATCGGCCAGCCCACCGTGTGCTCGGAGACCTGCGTGGGCCGCCTGCGCTACCTGGGCGTCCTCCTCTACGACGCCGATCGCGTCTCGCAGGCCGCCGCCGTCAAGGACCCGCAGGACCTGTACATGGCCCAGCGCGAGATCCTCCTCAACCCCCACGACCCCGAGGTCGTGGCGGGCGCGCGCGCCGAGGGCGTCCCGGACAACTGGATCGAGGCGGCCCAGGCCTCCCCCGTCTGGGACCTCATCGACACCTACGAGGTGGCCCTGCCCCTGCACCCCGAGTACCGCACCATGCCGATGGTCTGGTACATCCCGCCGCTCTCCCCGGTCATTGACGAGGTCGCGGCCGCAGGCCTGGACGGCGAGAACTACAAGGTGCTGCTCACGGCCGTCTCCGACATGCGCATTCCGCTGGAGTACCTGGCGGGCCTGTTCACGGCCGGTGAGACCAACACGGTCGAGCTCGTGCTGCGGCGCCTGGCCGCGATGCGCTCCCACATGCGCGACGTGCGCCTGGGCCGCGAGCCCGACCCGGCCATCGCCGCCGCCGTGGGCCTGGACGGCAAGAAGCTGGAGGCCATGTACCGCCTGCTGGCCATCGCCAAGTACGACGACCGCTACGTCATCCCCACCACCAAGCCCGAGGTCCCCCGCGGCATGAAGTCCATGGGCAACGACGTCAAGACCCTCCTGGGTGAGGGGGCCCCGGCCGGGTGCCACCCCGACGTCGCCTCCTTCCACGGCCAGGGCGGCGGCGCCATGAACGGCGGACCGGTGAGTCTGCCGCTGCCGACCGTGCGCCGCGACCCGGTGCCGGCCGCCGGCCCGGGCATCCCGCAGGTCGGTGTGCCTGAGCCGGTGGGTCAGGCCCGGTCAGCTGACTCCTCCGCACGGGCCGCCTCGACCGGCCCTGCGGTCGCGGCCCCCAGGGACCTCTGAGATGGTCTCCTTCGTTCGCGCCCCCCGGGTTCTTCAGAAGCCCGTCGAGGTACACCTGACGCCCTCTCAGCGAGCCACCGTGCACATGGCGGCCTCGCTGCTGCTGGACTACCCGGCCGAGGGGACTCTGGAGACGCGTCTGAACGCCGTCGAGGCCGAGCTGGCCACGCTGCCGGCGGAGGTGACCGTCCTCCTGGAGGAGTTCATCGCTCAGGCGCGACGCCGCGGTGAGCGGGCCATGGCCGAGCACTACGTGGAGGTCTTCGACCGACGTCGGCGCTGCTGCCTGTACCTGACGTACTACACGGTGGGTGACACCCGGCACCGGGGCGCCGCGCTGCTGGCCTTCAAACAGGCACTGGCGGCGGCCGGCTACGAGATGGCCGCCGACGAGCTGCCCGACTACCTGCCGGTGGTCCTCGAGCTGTCCGCGCGCAGCGGCGACGAGGTGGCCGACACGCTCCTGTCCTCCCACCGCGAGGGCATCGAGGTGCTGCGCAGCGCCCTGACCGACGCCGCCTCCCCCTACGCGGGGCTGGTGGAGGCCGTCTCCATGACCCTGCCGCAGATCGACGAGGCCACCGCCGAGCGCGTGCGCGCCCTCGTGGCGGCCGGGCCGCCCACCGAGACCGTCGGTGTCACCGACACCCTGCCCTTCCCGACCATTCCCGTGCGCAACCCGAGCCTGTCCGGCGCACCCGCCGTGCCGGGCTCGGCACCAGTCGCCGATCCTTCCCCCTTCACGAGCAGCCAGGAGAGCATGACATGAGCCCGATTCAGCAGAACCTCATGTGGGTGGCCCTGCCCTACGCCAGCCTGGTGCTGCTGGTGGCAGGCATGATCTGGCGGTGGCGCACCGACCAGTTCGGCTGGACCTCCCGCTCCTCGCAGTGGAACGAGTCCCGCATCCTGCGCCTGGCCTCCCCCCTGTTCCACCTGGGCTTCCTCATGGTGATGGCCGGTCACGTCGTCGGGCTCCTGGTGCCCAAGGACGTCACTGAGATGCTGGGCGTCTCCGAGCACATGTACCACCTGGGCGCCACCTACCTGGGATCCTTCGCTGCCATCATGACGATCGTGGGCCTGGCCGGACTCATCTACCGGCGCATCGTCGTCAAGAGCGTGCGCCTGGCCACCACCCGCAACGACCTGGTCGCGTACTGCTTCCTCGTCGTCCCGATTCTGCTGGGCTCGGCAGCCACGGCCCTCAACCAGCTCGCCGACGCCCACGGCTACGACTACCGCGAGACGATCAGCCCCTGGCTGCGCTCGGTGCTGGTCCTCCAGCCGCGTCCCGAGCTCATGGCTGACGTGCCGGTCTCCTTCAAGCTCCACGTCATCGCGGGCTTCCTGCTCCTGGCGATCTGGCCCTTCACCCGCCTGGTTCACGCGGTCTCCGCACCCGTGGGCTACGTGACCCGCCCCTACGTGGTCTATCGTTCGCGCGAGGGGGCCACCTCCACTGCCCAGACCTCCCGCGGCTGGACCCCGGTACGGACCCAGGGCACCGGCAACCAGGGAGCCAACGACGTGACCCCTTCTCAGGGCGCCTGATCCCGGTTGCCCCGTCCCGAAAGGACAACACATGGGTATCACTCGTCGTGCGGCCATCGCCGCCGTCAGCCTGCTCTCCGCCGTCTGTCTGGCCGCGTGCGGCGGCTCCGCCTCCAACAGCTCCACCGGCGCCGCCTCCGCGAGCGCCTCGGGCGGCGCGGGGAAGGCCACCGGCAAGGTCACGGTCCTGGCCGCGGCCTCCCTCCAAGGGGCCTTCGAGGAGATCGAGAAGACCGTGGAGAAGGACAACCCCGGCCTGGACGTCACCTTCGACTTCCAGGGCTCCCAGGACCTGGTGGCCTCCCTGGCGGGCGGCGACAGCGCCGACGTCCTGGCCACGGCCAACAACTCCACGATGAAGACCGCTGCGGACCAGAAGCTGGTCGGGAGCCAGACCGAGTTCGCCACCAACGTCCTGACCCTCATCGTCCCCAAGGGCAACCCCAAGAAGATCACCGGGCTGGACTCGTCGCTGGACGGCGCCAACCTGGTCATCTGCGCCCCCGAGGTGCCCTGCGGCGAGGCCACTCAGAAGCTCACCAAGGCCCTGGGCGTCACCCTCAACCCTGCCTCCGAGGAGCAGAAGGTGACCGACGTACGCGGCAAGGTCGAGTCCGGTGAGGCCGACGCCGGCATCGTCTACACCACCGACGCGGCGGCCGCCAAGGACAAGGCGGACAAGATCGACATCCCCGACGGAGGCGTCATCAACCACTACCCGATCGCCCAGACGGCCGAGCCCGAGAACCCTGCGGGCGCGCAGGTCTTCATCGATGCCGTCACCGGCAAGACCGGTCAGGAGATCCTGGCCAAGCACGGCTTCGGCAAGCCCGGCAGCACCACTGCCGGGGCGAGTGCCGGTGCCTCCGCGGCGGGCAGCGCCGGGGCCAGCACCGCCCCGTCCCAGGCCGCGACCGCTGAGGGGTCCTCCACCCCGGAGGCGAACAAGCCCACCGCGCAGACCACTGCTCCGTGACGGTTTGCCGGCCTGAATCGGTGGCCTGGTAGACATGAGTTTGTGAACGAAATGTCCCCCACTGCACGCTCCGAGCAGCAGTCGGTACGGCGGTCCGTCCGCGCCCTCCTGGGGCGTGGGCGGGCCGCTCGCTCACCTCTGCCCGTCCTCGTGACCGCGCTGGCCGTCCTGGGAGGCTGCGCAATCGTCCTGCCCCTGGTGGGCATGGGGACGCGCGTGTCCTGGGGGCAGCTCCCCCAGCTGCTGGCAACGCCGTCGGCGCAGGCGGCCCTGTGGCTGTCGATCCGCACCTGCTTGAGCTCCACGGTCGTCTGCGTGGTGCTGGGCGTGCCGCTGGCGCTGCTGCTCGCCCGCAGCTGGCCGGGGGTGAGGATCGCGCGGATCCTCGCGGTGCTGCCGATGACGATGCCGCCGGTGGTGGCCGGTATCGCACTGCTGTCCACCTTGGGCAACCGCGGCCTGCTGGGGGCGCACCTGAAGGAGTGGGGGGTACCCATCGCCTTCTCCACCACCGCGGTGGTCATCGCCCAGGTGTTCGTCTCCATGCCTTTCCTGGTGGTCACCCTGGAAGCGGCCCTGCGCAGCCGCGACACTCATGCCGAGACCACGGCTCGAACCCTGGGGGCGGGGCCGTGGCGGGTTCTGGCACAGGTGACGCTGCCGCTGGCTACGCCGGCTCTGGCTCGGGGAACCGCGCTGGCCCTGGGCCGGAGCCTGGGCGAGTTCGGGGCGACCATCGCCTTCGCCGGCTCCAAGGAGGGCGTCACCCGCACGATGCCGCTGGCCATCTATCTGGAGCGGGAGAAGGACACGGCCACCTCCTTGGCCCTGGCCGCCGTGCTCATCGGCCTGTCCTTCGTCATCGTCGGGGCGACCAACATCGACTGGGGCAGGGCGGCCACCCGCCTGCTGCCCCGCCCCGGGGCCCAGGACCATGACGCCGCTGCGTCGGAGCCCCGAGGTGCGGAGGCCTCGGCCTCGGGCGGGGGTAACCGGGACGGCGAGTCTTCCCGGGGCAGCGGGCGCGGCCAGGACCTGCAGGTGGCCTTCGAGCTGCCGGAGCGCGACGTCGTCGTCGACCTGAAGGTGGAGGCGGGTCGCATGACGGCGCTCATCGGCCCCAACGGCTCGGGCAAGTCGACGGTCTGCTCCGTGGTGGCCGGCCTGCTGGACGCCGAGAACGGCCAGGTCGTGCTCGGCGGACGAGTCCTGGACGGCCCCGGGGGCTTCGTGCGGGCGGGGCGGCGCCAGGTGGCGCTGCTCAGCCAGGAGCCGGGCGTCTTCACCCACATGTCGGTGCTGGGCAATGTGGTGTTCGCGCTGCGCTGCCAGGGGGTGAGCCGGGCGGAGGCGACGCGTCGGGCCCGCGCCGAACTGGCCGCCGTCGGGGCCGATCACCTGGCCTCCCGTTCGGGAGGCGCGCTCTCGGGAGGGCAGGCGGCCCGCGTGGCGCTGGCCCGGGCGCTGGCAACGGGACCCCGACTGCTGGTCCTGGATGAGCCGATGGCCGCCCTGGACGTCACTGCCCGCCAGGAGATGCGCCGCCTGGTGGCGCGCCGGTGCGCCGAGGAGGGGCTGACGCTGCTGCTGGTGACCCATGACGTCCTGGACCTGACGGCGCTGGCCGAGGACGTCGTCGTCCTGGACCGGGGCCGAGTGGTGGAGCAGGGGCCGACGGCGCGGGTCCTGTCGGCGCCGCGTTCGGACTTCGTCGCCCACTTGACGGGGACGGCCGTGCTGACCGGGGTCGTTGACGGCGACGCCGAGGCGCCGGGGCTGCGGCTGCCGTCGGGGCGGGTCGTTCATGGCCGCCCCCGGGAGGAGGCCGCTGACGGGAGGGTCGGCGAGCAGGGCCACCGGGACGACCGCGACGAGGTCCTTCGCCTCGGAGCACCGGGGATTGCGCTGGTGCCGCCCGACGCCGTCGCCCTCTACCGGCAGGCGCCGCACGGCAGTCCCCGCAACGTCCTGACCGGCCGGGTGACGGGGCTGGAGCGCTCGGGGGCACTGGTGAGTGTGCGTCTGGAGCTGGAGGAGGGGCAGCGGCTGTCGGCGGCGGTGACCGCGGGAGCCGTGGCCGAGCTCGGCATCACCGAGGGCCGGGAGGTCTGCTGCGTCATCAAGGCGGTACAGGTGCGTATCCTGGCTCGCCGAGGTTGAGGACCGTGGGACTGAGGCGTTGAGAGAAGGACCGGGTGTAGATGAGGGAGGGCGAAGTGAGCACCGTTGACCGAAGCGATCGCGATGGCATCTGCGGATCGGTGATCGCCGAGGAGCGTCTGCGGCCGCTGAGCCGCGATGAGCTGGAGCGCTACCACCGCAATGCGCTCGTGCCGCAGGTGGGGCTCGTGGGGCAGCAGCGCATCCGCGCGTCCCGGGTCCTGCTCATCGGTGCCGGCGGGCTCGGGGCGCCGGCAGCCCTGTACCTGGCGGCCGCCGGAGTGGGGACGATCGGGCTCATTGACGACGACAACGTCGACGTGTCCAACCTGCAACGCCAGGTCATCCACGCCACGGCAGCCGTGGGGCGCCCCAAGGTCGATTCGGCGGCCGAAGCGATCAGGGCGCTCAATCCTGACGTTGAGGTCATCGCCCACCGGAGGCGGTTGACGGCGGACAACGCCTGGGACCTGCTGGGCGGCTGGGACGTGGTCATTGACGGCACGGACAACTTCCCCACGCGGTACCTGGTCAATGACGCCGCCGTCATGCTGGGGCTGCCGCTGGTGCACGGAGCGGTGCTGGGGTTCAACGGGCAGGTGGGGGTCTTCGACGCGCGCCGGGGCCCATGCTACCGGTGCCTGCATCCCACTCCGCCGCCCGCAGGATCGGTGCCCTCCTGCGCGGAGGCCGGGGTACTGGGGGTACTGCCCGGCATCATCGGAACGATGCAGGCCGCCGAGGCGCTCAAGCTGGTGATCGGCGGCGGACAACCGCTACTGGGGAGGCTGGCGATGCTCGACGCCTGGGGGGCGCATCTGCGGGAGATTCCGGTGGCGAAGAACCCGGCCTGCCCGGTGTGCGGGGAGAACCCGACTATCTCTGCGCTGGTCGCTGAGGCCGGTTCCTGCGCGCTCCCCCGAACTCCTGAGGCCGACACGCAGCCACAGGAACCCGGGGGCGACTCCCGCCAACAGTCCGGGAGTTTCGAGCCGGGCTCCGCTGCAACCAGCCGCATCCAGGGAGATGGCGAGGTCCTGGAGTCGGGGGCAGGAGTCGGAACCGTCTCCGCTGCCGAGCTGAGGAGGCTCCTGGAGGGCGTCGAGCCGCCGGCGCTGCTGGATGTGCGCGAGGACATCGAGGTGGCGCTCGAGCCGATGGAGGGCGCGCTGCACATTCCGCTGCGTGAGGTGGCGGCACGCATGGGCGAACTCGACCCGAGCCGGCCGACGGTGGTGGTGTGTGCTGCCGGAGTGCGCTCGGTCCGGGCGATTGAGGCGCTGAGGGCGGCGGGCTACTCCGGGCGGCTCCTCAGCCTCGACGGCGGTATGAAGGCCTGGGCGGCTGGAGCGGCCGACTGACCGAAGCTCGTGAGCTGCAGGGATTGACGGATCTTTCCCTGTGTCTGACGGCGAGGGAGTACAGGGCTTAGTGGCCTTGGGCTTCTTCGGCGTCGTCGGTGAGGTTGGAGGTGATGCGGACCAGGTCGTAGGGGGGTGGAGGTCTCGGTGGTGGTGATGGTGCCCTCGATGGGCCGCCAGGTGGTCTGGGCGTGCATCGCATCGGCAGTCACCACCACCCCGTCCAGGTCGACGGGCTCAAGCAAGTCCCTCAGGGCCGGGACCTCTGGTTGGACTTGTCCGCCACCCGCTGTTGGGTCAGCACGGCGCCGGTGGCGTGGTCCAGGTCCTGCAGGACCCGGCGGATGGTCGACTCCGACGGAAGAGCCTGCCCCTCCTCCAGCGCCAGGGCCACCAGGTCGGCACCAGTCAGGTCGGTGGCGTGCTCCCATATCGCTATCAGGTTGCGACAGCCCGCCAGCACTCCGGTCACAGCCAGAGACAAGACCGTGAACAGGCCGTGGCGCACTCCGCGTCCGTCGCGTGGGTCGGTGATGTTCCTGAGAACCTGGACCAGGGGCTGGCGCGACAAGGCGTTCGTGGTGGAGGATGACATCAGCGCGGGCTCCCAGGACGAAGAAATTGATTAAGCACCACTCATCGTCCCCACGGGGCCTGCGCCCCCATCCTAACGATACACCGCCCCATCAAACTAGCTCAGACACCCTCACCCACCGACTTTGCCGCCCCCTGAACTCCCTACCCATGACCGACGCCCAGCCCGAACAGGTCACCATCTGGCTCCAAGGGCATTGGAAAACAGAGAACCGACTCCACTGGGCCAGAGACGTCGTCACGTGCGAGGACCACCACCAGCTGCACACCGCTAACGGTCCCGGAGATCATGCCCGACCTGCATAACCTGCCCATCAGCGTGAGCCGACTCTTCCACAGCCCCAGCATATTCGTCGCCTCAACCACCAAATCCACGTCAAGACGACCAAACGAGCCATCAATTTCATCACCCAGCCAAGCACCTGAACCAACTTTGCCAGCCCCACCTCAAGGAGTGCTACTAATCTTCGTAATTATTTTTGTACATATCGTATATTGTTCTGGAATTGCGGGATTCTTGGGAGTGTGCTAATTTAACTACAAGTAGATCGAATCATTTGCATCCAGATGGGCTCCACATGAGGTGAGACTCGATGAATTGGTTGCAAACACAGAAGGAGATTACCTTGGGAGAATACGCTGGCAGCGATGCACAGTTGGTGATGTTCACGGGTGGACGCGATAGCACTCTTGCAGCCTGCTCCCTCTTGCAGCCTGCTCCCTGATGCTGAGAGGTATCCCAGTACATCTGTACACGGCAAATTCTGGATGTTCTCTACACAGAGATGTCCTTGAGGTACGGG